>ENA-ORRQ01001556-ORRQ01001556.1-human-gut-metagenome-genome-assembly--contig:-NODE-1556-length-16958-cov-3.762409_pt1 | contig 16958 bp, 11 predicted proteins | sample MGYA00242177_ERZ509138 | MGnify/ENA primary metagenome ERZ509138 (study PRJEB26280, sample SAMEA2338628) | human gut metagenome | biome: human gut; feature: human-associated habitat; material: faeces... | reverse complement strand
AATTTTCAGCGCTTCAATGGGCGTGCAGATATCTGCCAGAATCTCACAGCTGACCGGCAGCACATCATATCTGCCTGCCGCCGCAGTGGTTTTTACTTCATCCAGCGTGGGCTGTATCTTCATGGCCGCTTCCCCTTTCTGTAAAAACAAAAACTCCCCCGGCTCTTCTGCCGAGGGAGTGGAAAAGAAAAACGCCCCTAACAGAAGAACTCTCTTCTGTCAAGGACGAATAAAGCTTGGCCTTTTATCCGCGGTACCACCCTGATTTCATGGGTATGACCCCATGCACTTGGCGGGATGCCAACACATCCCCGGCAACTGACGTATGCCCTACGTTGCAGAATACTGTGCGGCGAAAGTTCTCCGCAGTTCCCTGCACCCTCAGCGGTCCATTTCGGGAAAAGCGACGCAAAATCACACTTTCCTTGACGAACTGTTTCCGGTCTGCTTCTCAGCTGCGCAGGCTCTCTGTACAGGCATGGTTCGCCGTTATCTCCGCTTCAACGGTTTAGTGTATTGAATTTGGCTATATTAAACCACGGATTTTTCGTTTGTCAATACCTGTTTGCAGTGGGTTCAGTGCTTCCGGCGGCCGTTCGTGCTGGAAAACTTCACCGCTTTTGCCGGCCTGCGGCGGCTGTGCAACGCACTGTAGTAGCCAAAGGCAGTGCCGCATAAGCCGCCCACAATGTGCATGAAGTTTGCTACATTGTCGTGCACAAAAATGATATCGTACACCTGCTGACCAAAGTACAGCGCTGCAACCAGCAGCATGGTGACCGGGATGCCGCCGGAAAAGCCCGCCAGCGAGGACAGCATGATGAGCATGAACACGATGCCGGACGCACCCAGCAACCCCGTGTGGGGGAACAGGATGCATTGCAGCACGCCGGTGACCAGCGCGGTAAACAAAATGCCCTTGAGCAGCGGGATGCTGCCGTATTTCTCCTCCATGGGCGGGCCCACCACCAACAGCAGCAGCATATTATTGAGAAAATGCTCCCAGTTTGCATGGCCCAGCACATGACCGAACAGCCGGACGTAGCCCAGTGGGTCCCGCCACGAAGAGCGGTACACGCAGAACAGGTTCATGGTGCTCCAGCCGTTCGTCCAGCCGTCTGCCAGCAGCACCAGCATGGACAGCAGAAAAAAGGTAAGGATCACCGGCGAGTTATACTGGAGCTCCAGCTTCAGCTTGATCTTTTTCGTAAACAGTCATTCCCTTCACAGTATTGTTGGCGTTACCCTCTGGTTTGTGCCCAGTATGCGCCCATGCTCTGGCCGGGCTGGTTTGTTACTTCATCGTTGAGGTATGCCGCAAGGCCGCAGGCTTCCGGTTGCCAGCTGAGCGCGGCTTCCACCGTGGGGTACTCCACCTCGGCGTACCAGAACGCTGTGGGCAGGCCCTCGTCCACATGGTTCACCTCCAACACCGCGCCGTCCGGCAGGCGGTAGCTCCGGCGCACCTTTTTGATCAAAGGCTTGCCAATGATCTTCTCTTCCAGCTGCACAAACAGGTCTTTGTCGATGCTGCGCTCGATCTCCTCCCGCGCCAAGCCCCCTGCGGACTTGAAGCAGAGGATATAGTCGGTGCTGCCGCCGGTCAGCGCTTCCTCCCGGATGCGCACCGTGGGCTGCACGCTGATATAGCCCTGCCGCATGGTGAACTCTTCCTCAAGGGGCAGCCCCTCCGGCCAGCCGGTCACCATCCATTTGCGTTCGATCTCCATAGCGTTTTCTTCCTTCCGCAAAATTTTGTATTTATTCTACCATATTTTTATGTTATGATAAAGAGCAGAACAAGCATCATTTTGCGCATTCTCAGTTGAAGGAGCATTTTATGAAAAGCGAACGCACTTATCCTGTATATAAAGTCAACAAGCACGCCGAAGGGCTTTTGGTGGGCGGGCACCCCTGGGTGTACGAGAACGATATTCTGGAAGCCCCCGGCACTACGCCGGAAAACGGCACGCTGGTGGATGTGGTCAGCCCCAAGGGCGCTTATCTCGGCACCGGCTTTCTCTCGCTGAAAAGCAAGATCCGGGTGCGGCTCATTTCCCGCAATGCCAACGATACCTTTGATACTGCCTTCTGGCGCCGCCGGGTGGAGTACGCATGGGCTTACCGCAAAACGGTGCTGGAGCCTGCCGACCTTTCCGCCTGCCGCTTCATTTTTGGCGAGGCAGACCAGTTCCCCGGCCTGACGGTGGACCGGTTCAACAATGTTCTGGTCACCCAGACCCTGAGCGTGGGCATGGAAAGGCTGAAGCCGGTGCTCTTCCCGCTTTTGGCTGAAGTACTGCGGGCGGACGGACAGACCATTGACGGCATCTACGAGCGCAACGACGAAGCCCTGCGCGCCAAGGAGGGGCTGGAACAAAACAAGGGCTGGTTCACCCTGCCCGGCGAGAGCCACCCGGAAACCACCCAGACCGAGATCTGTGAAAACGGCGTGTACTACCATGTGGACTTTGAAAACGGGCAAAAGACCGGCTTTTTTCTTGACCAAAAATACAACCGCCGGGCTGTGGCACGCCTTGCCGCCGGGCACACCGTGCTGGACTGCTTTACCCACACCGGCAGCTTTGCCCTGAACGCCGCCAAGGGCGGGGCAGCCCGGGTGACTGCTGCCGACATCAGCGCCGAAGCCATTGCCATGGCAAAGCGCAACGCCGAACGCAACGGTCTCGACAACATGGATTTCCTCTGCGAGGACACTTTTGCCCTGCTGCCCCGGCTGGAAAAAGAGGGCAGCCCCTACGACTTTATCATTCTGGATCCTCCTGCCTTTACCAAGGCGCGCCGCACGGTGGAGAATGCCATGCGCGGCTACAAGGAGATCAACTACCGCGCCATGAAGCTGCTGCCCCGGGGCGGATATCTGGCCACCTGCTCGTGCAGCCACTTCGCCACGGAGGAGCTGTTCGTCAGGATGCTGCACAGCGCCGCCCGGGACGCGGGGGTGCAGCTGCGGCAGATCGAGGCGCGGCAGCAGTGCGCCGACCACCCCATCCTGTGGGGCGTGGACGAGACGAACTACCTGAAATTCTTCCTGTTTCAGGTGGTGTAAGGGCAGCAGCAAAGCAGCAGCGTGACCGGCGGTCACGCTGCTGCTTTGTTGTCTTGTCAGGCGGCGGGGTCCTGAGGCTCCGCGGTGTCCTCCTCCCCTGCCTGCGGCAGGGCGGCATCGGGCGCAGCCGGCGCGGCCGCGCCGGTGCGGGTGACGCTGTCGGCGGTGAGGATGACGCCCTCGCCCTCGGCGTAGCGGACGGTGACGCTGTCGCCCACGTTGTAGATGACGGTCTCCGGCGCCGCGGCGGCAGAGATGACATAGTAGGCGTCGCCGGTGTTCAGGCGCAGGTAATACAGGGTGTTGCCGTCCACCACGGCGGAGCGAATATCTTCAATAACGCCGGTGATCTCGCCCTGCCCCGTGACGGGCAGCTGGGCATCATCGCCGGAGACAAGGCCCTTCTCCGCCAGAATGCGGCGGTAATTGGCCTCGCACTCCGCCACGGTGTCGCCGGTTGCCACGATCTGGTACTGGCTGACGTTGACCATGGCGTACATCTTCACCAGCTGGGCCGCGTCCTTCAGGGCCATGAAGTACGTGGGCTGGTCGGAGATGTTCAGCAGCAGAGGGAACGTAGCGGTGTACTTCATCTGCTGGACCTGGCCCTGGGCGCTGTCCATGGCGGAATACTCCTTGGCGCCGGCCACCAGATAGAAGCGGGTGTCCTTGGTGCGCTGGTTGGACAGGATGAAGCCGATGTTGGACTCGTCGGACACCACAGAGGTGACGCCGGTATACATATACACATCGTCGCCGATGGCGATGTAGTTATAGCCCTCGGTGGTGACGGTGACATCGCGCTGACCGAACAGGGAATTGATAAAGCCGTTGATATACGCGCCGTGGTAGTCATACTGCTGCATGATGAGGTCGGCGGTGTAGACGTGGTCCACCCAGTTGGGGACGCTGCCCGTCTCGTAGTAGGTGCTCTCGCCGGTGACGGCGTTCACCAGCACCGCGCCGATAATGTCGCGGCCGCCGAACAGGCCGATGGTGTGGCTGACACGGGGGCAGACCCACCAGGGATCGCCGTTTTCGTCGATCTCAAAGGCGGGATCGTCGAACATGAAGGTGGGATAGCGGAGCCGCAGGTGGCGGTTCAGGTTGCGGCCGAAGTGCTCGGCGGTGGTGTAGCGGATCCCCTCGTCCAGACGCACCACCTCCACGTTCTGGGTGACCATGTCGATGATGAGATAGGCGGGCAGGCCCTGGGAACGGTTGTTCAGCCACTTGATGAGGTCGCCGTAGCGCAGGGGCGTCACGCGGACGGGGCGGCCCTGATAGTTGATCTGCGTGTAGTCGTCGGCCACCTCGAACTGGGACACCATGTCCGCCAGCTCGCCCAGCTTGCGGTTGCCCAGCTTCATGGCGGACTCAGCGTCCAGCATGGGGATCTGGTCGTAGCTGATCTCCTCCACCTCGGCGGCAAAGTCGCCGTCCTGAACGGTCAGCAGATCGCGGTAGTCCTTGGCGCGGAACAGCTGCCAGCCCAGCACCGCGCCTACCAGCGCGGTGGCCGCCAGCGCTGCGGCGACGATGAGGGGGACGGTACACTGCTTCTTCAGGAAGTCGAAGTAGCCCTTGGCGCCGGCGCCCTGAAAGCCGGAGGTCAGGACGGCGCAGACGCCGTACACCGCGCAGCACAGCAGCACGAAGATGTAGAATTCCTCGCTTTTGAGGTTGATGGGCGGCAGCACCACATAGTAGTAGATGGCGGCGAATACCAGCGTCACCGCCAGATTCAGCAGTGTGCGGCCCAGAGGTGTGCCCACGGGCTTGTGCTCCCTTTTGGGGCGGGGCTGGCGGGCAAAGCCCTGAAAATTGGGGTCGTTCCAGTTTGTGTTCATAGGCAGTTCCTTTCTGTGTTTTGGCACTTTAAGGATATTATACCCGATGGAGGGGGTTTTGTATAGGGGGTGGGGATGTTTCGCGTCCGCGGGAGCGCAAACGAAATCCCCCCCATTTTGACAACCAGCCGTATAAAACGTCAGAAAAATCACCCTGCGTATCATTACGCAGGGTGATTTTTTTATGACAGGCAGGTACACCTGCCAACCGTACACCGTCACTCAGGCCAAGATGTCCGTCAGGTCCTTCAGTCCCATGGACCGGGCAATGACCAGCACATGGTCGCCCTCCTCAATGGTGGTCATGCCGCTGGGGATCATGGTGACGCCGCCGCGGACAATGGCTGCCAGCAGCACGCCGCTGCGCAGCTGCAGATCCTTCAGGGGCACATGCAGCAGGCGGTTGGAGGTGCCTCTGGCCAGAAACTCCAGAGCCTCCACCTGGCCGCCCAGCAGCTTGTACAGCGACTCCACGGCCATGCCCTCGGAATTGGCCAGGGCGCGGACGTAGCGGGTGATCTGGTTGGCGATAATGTCCTTGGGGCTGATGATGCTGCCAAGGCCAGTGTCCTGCACCAGCTCGATGTAGTTGGGGCGGGTCATCTTGGCCAGCACCTTGCGGACTCCGGCGCGGCGGGCCGACATGGCCATCAGCAGGTTCTCCTCGTCGCGGCCGGTCAGAGACACGAAGCCGTCGGCGCCGAAGATATTCTCCGCCTGAATGAGGTCGTTGTCCGTGCCATCGCCCTCGATGATCATGGTCCCCGGCAGGTGCTGGGACAGGAACAGGCACTTGTCGTGATCCTGCTCTACGATGCGGACGTGGGTATTGGTGCGGGCCAGCTCCCACGTCAGGTACATGCTGATGCGGCTGCCGCCCAGCAGGGCCACGTTCTTCACCCGATGGAGGGGGCGTCCCATGACCTTCAGCATCTTGTGCAGCTCGGCCTTGCTGCCCACCATGTACAGCCGGTCCTCCAGCTGGGGCACGAAGGCACCGTTGGGGATGATGAACTCATCGCCCCGCTGGGCGGCGCAGATCAGCACGTCCGCCCTGCGCTCGCCGTGGAAGCTGCTGAGGCTGTGGCCCACCAGCGTGTCCTCCGGCAGGGCCTGCAGGCCGATCATATCGATGCGGCCGCCGGCAAAGGGCTCTACGGAGATGGCGGCGGGAAAGCTGAGGATGCGGGCTATCTCCTGCGCCGCAGCCAGATCGGGGTTGATAACCATGTCCAGTCCGATCTCCCGCTTCAGGATGTCCGCATCCTGCCGGTACTCGGTGTTGCGGACGCGGGCCACGGTGTGACGTGCGCCCAGACTCTTGGCGATGAGGCAGCAGACCATGTTGGTGTCATCCACGCCGGTGACGGCGATGACCAGATCCGCCGAGCGGACGCCGGCGTCCATCAGGACGCTGATGGACGCGCCGCTGCCGTGGACGCACATAACATCCATCGTACTGTCGGCGCGGGACAGGTGGGCGATCTCGTTGTCCACCATGACGATGTCGTGCTTCTCCTGGGTCAGCTGGCCGGCGATGGCGTAGCCCACCTTGCCGCAGCCCACAATGATGATCTTCATGCTTCCTCCTCCCCGCCCGATGAGGGCGCGGCATGTTTCTTTCGATGGATCAGGGACGCGGACAGCTCCGCGCCCAGTATCAGGACCTGCCCCGACATATACAGCCACAGCAGTACCACCACAATGGTGGCAATGGAGCCGTACAGCTGCGCATACCGGGCCATATTTTCCACATAATAGGAAAAGGCCATGCTCAGCAGCAGCCATGCCGCCAGAGAGCTGCCTACGCCGGGCAGTACCTCCCGCAGGGGGCGGCGCTGCCCCAGCGCCAACTGGTACAGGATGCCCAGTGAGATGGCCATGACAAGACCCAGAATGATAAATCGCAGGTAGCCCCAGACGCTGATGAACGTCTCCGACAGCGGGAGAAAGCCGGACAGGAAGTACAGTGCGCGGCGGCCTACCACCACCAGCGCCAGCGTCAGTCCGATGACGAAGATCATCCAGATCGTGAACAGCAGTGTGCGCAGCTGACCCAGCAGGATATTCTCCGGCGCGCTGCGGCCGAATGCCTTGCGCAGCGAGTGCATCAGGCAGCCGGTGGAGCGCATGGGAAACCAGATGGAGAAAACCAGGCTGAACCACAGCAGCTGGCGGCTCTGGTTGGCGGCCACATACTCCAGATACGTGCGGATGATGTCCACCACATCCGACGGGAGAATGGGTGCCAGCACCGCCGTGATGCTGGCGATGTCCAGCTCCAGCACACCCAGCAGGGTGCTGACGAAGATCAGCAGCGGGAAAATGGCGAACAGCAGGTAGTACGTCAGGGCCGCGCTGTCACGGGCCACATCGTGGACATAGTAGCGGCGGATCATGTCGCCCGCCAGACGGCCGAAGCCGGTCCTGGGCGCATAGAGTTTCGATGTTTTCATAAGCAGAGACCCTCCGTGGGTTCATTGTATCACAGGGCGGCACAAAATAAAAGGGAAATCTCGGCAGCGGGGCCGCTATCCCCTCTGCCGCAGGGGTTTTACAGTCTTTCTTTTTTATGACATTTTTATAAATTTTTCGTTTTTCCTATTGGCGCGCATAAAAATCCGTGGTATACTACGACAGCTTTAAGTGGAAATTCTTTACAAAAAGTGAGGACCGATATATGGACAATCTTACGAAGCTGGTCCGCGATGAGATCTCGCGGCAGTACCGCAGCGTGCGGCAGTTCGCTTTCTCTGTGGACATCCCCCTCTCCACCATCAACAGTGCCCTGCATAACGGCGTCGGCGGGTCCTCCTTCGACACGGTGATGCGCATCTGCAAGATCCTGGGCATCAAGGCCATGTCGGACGATGCCGCCCTGTATCTGACGGACGATACCGAGCGCCTGCTGACCCAGTACGCCAAGCTGGACGACTACGGCCGCCATACCATCTCCTCCGTGATGCAGGTGGAGTATGACCGATGCAGCGGTGAAAAGTAAAAAAACGGAACCCCTGTATAAAGCCGGCACAGGCCGCACAAAACAGGCACGAACCGCCGTCCCGTTCGGGACGGCGGTTTTTCTGCTGCAAGCGTCACATAATGCCGGATTTTTCCTTGCTGGCGGCGATGGCCGCGTTCAGCTTGCGGGCAGGGTAGTACACCAGCAGGCCGAATAGCGTGAACAGCACACACATGCCCAGCAGGATCAGGACGCAGCGGAGGTATGTGCGGCCGTACATGCCGCCGATGGTCTCGCGGAGCATATCCATGCCGTAGTGGAAGGGCATGAAGGGATACAGACGCCGGAACAGCTGAGGCAGCACATCGATGGGATAGGAGCCGCCGGAACCGGCCACCTGCAGCACCATGATGATGACGGAGGCGGCCAGGCCCACGTTGTCCAGAGAGTAGACCAGCGCATAGTTCATGGCGGCGAAGTTCAGGGCACACACGCAGCAGCCCAGCACGAACAGAGCGGGCTCCGCCGTCTCCATGCCCACGAAGTGCAGGCAGCCGAAGGCCGTCACCAGTGCCTGAGCCATGGCCATGCAGAAATAGGTCAGAAAGCGTCCGAAGTAGCGTTGGACGCCGCGGCACTGCCGGAACTCCGGCTGCGTCACAGGGACCTTCACCATCACCGCGGTCAGCAGGCTGCCTACAAACAGCGCCAGCATCACGTAATACGGCGCCATGGCGGAGCCGTAGTCCCTGATCTCATAGATGATCTGCGTGTTCATCTGCACGGGGGAGGCCAGATACTCCGCCATGCTGTCGGAGTCGCTCTCCATCAGCTCCACGAACCGCTGAAAGGCGGTGCTGTCCGTCACGCGGCGGACGTCCGCCTCCATATCGGCCAGATAACCGGAGACACTCTGCGCCAGCGCAGCGCCGGCGGCAAGCGTGGGCTGCGCTGAGGCCACAGCGCCGGAATAGGAGCGCAGCGTGTCGGAGACGCTGCCCAGCGTACCGGAGGAGGCGGTCAACAGGTCCTGCACGGCGCGGAGAGAGGACTGCGCCCGCTCACCGGCATCGTGGATGTAGTCGCTGACCTGCCGGTTGGTGCTGACGGCGGCGGTACGCAGGGTCTGACGGACCTTTGCCACCGTGGCCAGCAGCTCATCCTGCACCTGAGAGATACCGGAGCCGTCCACGGCGGTGCGCAGCTCCTCCAGACCGGAGATGGCGGCGTCCAGCTGGGCCTGCACGTCCTCGTCGGAGGTCAGGTCTCTGGCCGTCTCCAGCGCGGCGATCATCTTGTCGATGCGGGCGTTGACCTTCTCGTGCGCGGCGTCATCCGCGGGGCCCATGTCCACTGCGCCCAGCATGTCCTCCAGATCGGACAGGGTATCGTCGGCGGCGTCCAGCACCCGCAGCAGGTCGGCGGAGGCGTCATCCGCCGCGTCAAGGCCGGAGCCGATGAGGCGGACGGTGCTGCCCACGGTCTCGGAGGCGTCCCCCAGGGTACTGCGTGCGTCGGTGATGGTGATGGCAGAGGCGGCCAGCAGGCTGTCAGCCCCGTCCATCACATCCTGCAGCGAGCGGAGCACCTGCGCCAGCTCATCCATGTCCCGCTGGGCGGCGGACAGCTTCTCCAGCAGGCCGTCGGCAATGTCGCGGCCGTCCAGACCCATGGCCTTGAATACGGAACCGGCGGTGGTCAGAGCATCGGCCACCTTCTCCAGAATGGTGGTGTTGATCTGCTCCTGCACGGCGGTCTTGGCCTTGCTGGTGATCTTGGGCGCGATGGCGTTCTTTTTCTCGTTTTCGTAATACTGTATCTGGGGGTGGCGCAGGTCTCCCTCCAGAATACTGACGAAGTCGCCGGTGAATTCCGGCGGCAGGATCAGCGCGGCGTAGTAGTCGCCGGCGTTCACGCCGTCCAGCGCCGTCTGGGCACCATCCACAAAGACCCAGCCCATCTGGTCGTTGCTCTCCAGCCCACGGAGCACCAGCTCGCCGATGTTGACATGAAGGCCCAGCACATCGCAGCCGTCGTCCTCGCTGGCCACGGCCACCTTGATGCGGCTGGTGGAGGCGGTGCCGTAGGGGTCCCAGTTGGACAGGATGTTGAACCACGCATACAGGCAGGGCACCAGGCACAGTCCCAGCATGACCACCACGGCCACTACGCTGGCGGTCAGGCGCTTCCAGTCGGCGCGGAAAATGTTCCAGATCTGTTTCACCGCTCCCCCTCCTTTTCACGGTCAGCCGTCGGGCGGCGCAGGTCGTCGGACAGATTCTGCAGCGCGCGGGTCAGCAGCGCCAGATCGTCCGCCAGCCTGTTGGGGTCCTCCAGCACATGCTCCCAGCCGGAGGGCAGGGTGACGCAGGGGCCGGCGGGCCTGACGGGCTCCGCCGGTGCGGCGGCCTGCTCCGCAGGAGCAGGCTGTGCCGCGGGGGCAGGCTCCGTCACAGGGACAGGCTCCTCCGGTCCGTCGATAGTCTCCGGCGCAGCGGGAGCCGTCGCGGGAACGGCGGTCTCCGGCAGGGCCTCCCGCTTGCCCCGGCGGCGCAGCCGCGTATGGGGCAGACGCGGCGCGGCGGGCAGCTCCGGCAGCTCTATGAGCCCGTCGAAAACGTCCTCCTGCAGCTGGGCGATGTCCCGCAGCTTCTTTTGCAGCTCGTAGTCCATATACTCCACGGCGATGAGGTACGCCGCCACGGCGAACATGGACAATATCCACAGCATCAGGGTAAACACTTTATTGCCGTCGGCCAGGAACATCAGGAGCATCAGCCCCACGGTAACGGCCAGCAGGGCCCGCAGGCCGCCGCGTATCCGCCGCCGGTTGTTCCGGTGCAGGGTGCTGACCTCCTCCAGCAGGCGGTCATACAACTCCTGATAGTCCCGTTCTTTTGTCATCGGTCAACACCTCCTTTCACAGCAGCTCCGTCTCCTCCAGCTTCTCCTCCATGAACCGGTTCAGGCCCATGAAGGGGCGGCGAACCAGCAGGCCGATGAGCAGTGCCGCCGCGACAAACAGCAGCAGGAAGGCGAGCTGCCGGATGTAGTAGTCGCCGTACAGGCCGCAGATGCACTCGCGCATGGCGTCGATGGCATAGGGGAATGGGAAGAAACGGTAAATCTTCTGGTAGATCTCCGGCAGCAGCTCGATAGGGAACGTGCCGGAGGAGCCGGCGATCTGCATGACCATGACGACCACCACCAGCGCCTTGCCCACGTCGCCGAAGGACAGGGCCAGCGAGTAGATCAGCAGGCTGAAGGTGAAGGCAGTCAGGGACGCCGTCAGGTACAGCAGGCCTGGATGCTCGCACTGGATACCCAGCAGGTACAGGTCGCCGGTGACAATGACGGCCGCCTGTATCTGGCTGAGCAGGAAGAAGAACAGATAGCGGCCAAAGTACAGCTCCGCCGGTGTGGGATCGATAAGCCCGTCGGTGCGGGCGTGGACCTTGATGAGGGTGGACAGGATGACGCAGCCCACCCAAATGGCCAGCGTGGTATAGAACGGCGCCATGGCGGAGCCGTAGTTCTCGATGGGATAGACCTTATGAACGGTGGTCTGCACCATCTGGGGGAAATACTGGCTGTACGCGATGGGGTCGCCGCCCAGTATCTCCAGCAGCATATCCATATACTCGTCGGCGGACAGGCCCTCCAGCTTGTCGATGGTGTCGGACAGGGCGCTCACCATGCGCTCCGCTGCGGGACGCAGCAGGTCCACGGTGGTATTCAGCGCCGCCGTGGTGTCGGACAGAGCGGCCTGCAGCGCTCTGGCATCGGCGGACAGGGTCCTGACGCCGGAGAGGGTGTCGGACACATCGGACACCACGGTGTCCAGCTGGCGGCGCAGGTCGCTGTCCGTGACGGGCAGACCGCCGGTGAGGCCGCGGATGGCGTCCGTCAGGGCGCCGCAGTCATCCAGCAGACCGCTGACATCGCTGGCAGCGGCCAGAGCGTTCAGGTCGCTTTGCAGCTGGCTGCACTTCCCCGCCAGCGTCCGGAGCCGGGCGATCTGGGCAGAGACAAGATGCCCGCCGGACAGGGCGGAATCCTCCAGCCTGTCGGCCAGCGAGGTCAGGCGGCCGCTGAGCCGCCCCATCTCCGCTGCGGCGGCTGTCAGCTGCTGCTGCACGTCGGGCAGCTCCGCGCTGTCCTGTATCTCGTCCATGCGGTCCAGCGCCCGCTCCACCTTGGCCAGCGCGGTATACAGCGCGTGCTGTAGCTCCGCGGCGGTGGCCTCCAGCTCCGAGCCGGAGGGCAGGTTTTTATTGATGTCGGCAATGGCGGCAGCCAGGGCCTCCGCATCGGCGGAGGAGATGCCGCTGCCTCCTGCGGCACGGAAGGCGTCCATCATACCGCGGCAGCCGGTGAGCACGTCCTGCGCCTGATACAGAAGGCCCTTTACGGCGGTCTCGGGGTCCGTCTCCGTCAGGTCGGCGGCCAGCAGGTTGCTCTGCTCCATGACGCCGCCGATCAGCACCTCCAGATAGTTCTCGCTGATGGAGCGCTTCAGCGTCTCCACCGCCGTGTCGGTGATCTTGGTGGCCACGGCGTTCTTCTTGGCGTTTTCGTAGTAAGTGATGGCGGGCCGGCCGTTCCAGTCCGTGAACATGCGGTACATCTTGCGGGAGAAGTCCTCATCGATGACCACGGCGGCGTAGTAATCACCGGCGCAGACGCCGTCGGTGGCCTCCTTCTCCGTGTTCACAATGACCCAGTTGATGGAGGTGGCGGTCTTGAGATCCTCCAGCACGTCGCGGCCCTTGTTGACGTATTCACCGCCGTCCGTATAGCCCCGATCCAGCGAAGCCACCGCAATGGAGATGCCGCCGGTGCTGCCGTAGGGGTCCCAGTTGGAGTAGATGTTCAGCCAGGCGTACAGGCTGGGCAGCAGGGCGATGGCCAGCACCACCACGCAGGCGAAAAAGCACCTGCTCAGCGTGCGGATGTCCGTTTTGAAGATCGTCCAGATATTACGCATATGTCCTCCCACAGCGGCGCGGTATGAAGCTGCGCCGGTGTATGTTTCTTGCGCGAAAAACCGCAGTATTCATTATACAGAGTACCCTGCGGAAAAAACTACACATTTCGGCGGTTTTGTCTGAAATTTGCGCACAATGGAACGAGAAACAAATACCCCGCAGCGGCAACCGCTGCGGGGTATTGCGTACTATCGCATATTTATGCCAGCGTCATCAGCAGCTCTCTGGCCTTGACGGGCTGACCCTCCTTGATGCGGATGGCCTGCACCGTACCGGCAGTACGGGCGGTGATGGCGGTCTCCATCTTCATGGCCTCGATAATGGCCAGCACCTGATCCTTCTCCACATGGTCTCCCTGCTTGACGCAGACCTTGGACACCATGCCGGGGATGGAGGAGCCCACCTGCATGGGGTCGGACTCGTCGGCCAGCGTGGCCTGCCGCGTCTGCTCCGAGGCGTTGGGGTCACGGACCGTCACCTCGCGGCGCATGCCGTTGAGCTCGAACTGGACGTTGATGGTGCCGTCGCTGTTGTGGTCGCCCAGACCCAGGTACTTGATGACCAGCGTCTTGCCGTCCTCGATGTTGATCTTGTTGGTCTCGCCCAGGGCCATTCCGTTGAAGAACACGTGGCTGCCCATGCGGGTGATGTAGCCGTACTCCTTGCGGTGGCGGCAGAAGTCCTCGTATACCTTGGGATACATGGCGTAGGAGATCAGATCCTTCTTCTCCGGGCCCTCGTGGAACTGCTCCACCTCCCGGCGCAGCTGGTCGAAGTCCACCGGCGGCAGCAGCATGCCCGGGCGGCAGGTGATAGGCTCCTCGCCCTTGAGGACCACCTTCTGCAGGTCCTTGGGGAAGCCCCAGGCGGGCTGGCCCATCATGCCCTTGAAGTAGGACACCACGGAGTCAGGGAAGGCCAGTGCCTCGCCGCGGCGGACAATGTTCTCCGGCGTCAGGTCGTTCTGCACCATGAAGATGGCCAGATCGCCCACCACCTTGGACGACGGCGTGACCTTCACGGGGTCGCCCAGCATGTCGTTGACGGTCTTGTACATCTCCTTGACTTCCTCGAACCGGTCGCCAAGGCCCAGAGACTCCACCTGGGGGCGGAGATTGGTGTACTGACCGCCGGGGATCTCATAGCGGTAAATATCGGTGGTATTGGTCTTCAGGCCGTGGTCGAAATTCTCGTAGCGCAGGCGCACGTCGGCCCAGTAGTTGCTGAGCTCCTGCACGCGGCGCAGGTCCAAGCCGGTGTCGCGCTCCGTACCGTGGAGCGCGGCCACTACCGCGTCCAACGAGGGCTGGCTGGTGAGGCCCGCCAGCGGGGCACAGGCCACGTCCACCACGTCCACCCCGGCCTCGGCGGCCATCAGCAGGGCTGCCACCTGGTTGCCGGTGGTGTCGTGGGTGTGCAGGTGGATGGGCAGGCCCACCTCCTGCTTCAGGGTGGACACCAGCTTCTTGGCGGCGTAGGGCTTCAGCAGACCGGACATGTCCTTGATGGCCAGCATATGGGCGCCCCGCTTCTCCAGCTCCTTGGCGAGGTTGACATAATATTTCAGGGTGTACTTGTCCTTGGTCTCGTCCAGAATATCGCCGGTGTAGCACATGGTGGCCTCCAGCAGCTTGTTCTGGCGGAGGACCTCCTCCATGGCCACCTCCATGCCCGGGATCCAGTTCAGGGAGTCAAAGACGCGGAACACATCGATGCCCCGCTGGGCGGCCTCCTCCACGAAGGCCCGCACCAGATTGTCGGGATAGTTGGCGTAGCCCACCAGATTGGAGCCGCGCAGCAGCATCTGGAACGGGATGTTGGGGATCTTCTCCCGCAGCAGACGCAGGCGCTCCCACGGGGACTCGTGGAGGAAGCGGTAGGCCACGTCGAAGGTGGCACCGCCCCACATCTCCAGCGAGAAGCAGTCCCGCAGGATGTCGGCCACGCCATCGGCGCCCTTGACCATATCGCGGGTACGCATACGGGTGGACAGCAGGCTCTGGTGGGCGTCCCGCATGGTGGTGTCAGTGAGCAGCAGCTTCTTCTGATCCAGCACCCACCGCTTCACGGCCTCGGGGCCCTCGGCGTCCAGCAGCTGCTTCAGGCCCGGGCCCAGCGGCTCCTTTGCTTGCGGGAAGCGGGGGATGTCGTACTGCTTGCGCTCGGCGTTGGGGTTGGCCACCTGGATCTCGGAGATATAGCGCAGGACGCGGGTGGCGCGGTCGCGGGAGTCCACGATCTCAAACAGCTCCGGCGTCTCGTCGATGAACTTGGTGTGGCACTGACCGCTGATAAACGTGGGATGGGCCAGGATATTGGTGACAAAGGGGATGTTGGTCTTGACGCCGCGGACACGGACCTCGTTGATGGCGCGGGCGGCCTTGCGGCACACGGCAGGGAACGTGCGATCCCAGCTGGTGACCTTCACCAGCAGCGAGTCGTAGTACGGAGAGATAACGGTGCCCACGCCCACGTTGCCGCCGTCCAGACGGACGCCGAAGCCGCCGGGGGAGTGATACGCCGTGATCTTGCCGTTGTCGGGGGCGAAGTTGTTGGAGGGATCCTCCGTGGTAACGCGGCACTGGACGGCGTAGCCGTCAAAGTGTACGTCCTCCTGTCTGGTCAGGCCGATCTCCGGGCAGCTCAGGGGATAGCCTGCGGCCACCAGCAGCTGGGCCCGCACGATGTCCACGCCGGTGACCATCTCAGTAACGGTGTGCTCCACCTGAATGCGGGGGTTCATCTCAATGAAATAGTAGTTGCCGGACTTGTCCACCAGGAACTCCACGGTACCGGCGCTGACATAGCCCACGGACTTGGCGATCTTCACCGCGTCGCGGCGCAGGGCCTCCACCGTCTCCTGGGGCACGGACCAGGCGGGGGCGAACTCCACCACCTTCTGATACCGGCGCTGGAGCGAGCAGTCCCGCTCATACAGGTGGACCACATTGCCATATTCGTCGCCCAGGACCTGGACCTCGATGTGCTTGGGCTCCACCAGGAACTTCTCCATGAAGATGTCGTCGTTGCCGAAGGCCTTCTTGGCCTCCGCCTTCACCAGGTCGAAGTTGGTGCCGACTTCCTCCACGGTTTCGCAGCGGCGCATGCCCCGGCCGCCGCCGCCAGCAGCTGCCTTCCAGATCACCGGGAAGCCAAACTCCATGGCCAGCTTCTGGGCCTCTTCCCGGCTCTTGAGGGGCTCCGTGGTGCCGGGGGTGGTGGCCACGCCGCAGGCCAGGGCGATCTGCTTAGCGGATAGCTTGTCGCCCATCATGTCCAATACGCGGGAGGAGGGACCGATGAACTTGATGCCCGCCTCCTCGCAGGCCCGAGCAAAGTCGCCGTTTTCGCTCAGGAAACCGTAACCGGGGTGGATGGCATCTGCCCCCCGCTTTTTGGCCAGGTCGATGATGCCCTTGATGTCCAGATAGGCGCCCAGGGGGCTCTTGTTCTCGCCGATCAAATAGGACTCATCCGCCGCCGTGCGGAACAGGCTGTAAGTATCCTCATTGGAATAGATGGCGATGGTCTGAAGGTCCAGGTCGTGGCAGGCCCGGAAGATGCGCATGGCAATCTCGCCCCGGTTTGCCACCAGAACTTTCTTAAATTCTTTCACACAAACACGCTCCTCTTCCGCCTGCATCCGGCAGGCCATCCGCATTGCGCCGGTACCGCGGGGCCGGTGCTTCCCGCGGCGCTTTTGCACCGGGCGCAATTTTCATGCGGTCAATTGCTTTTTTCATTATACTCCGTCTTTCAAAACGAAGGCAACGGTTTTCTCTTTTCTGCGCAAGTTTTTGAAGGACTCCACAGCATTTGCGCAACCTTTTTCTGCATTGTTGTGAAGTTTTACAGCAGGCAATCGTTTACCCCATTTTCTCCTCTGTCAAGCCCGGAACGCCAGTCTCTGGAGGCAGTTCTGACTTACAGCAGAGGGCAGGCCCTTGGGCCTGCCCTCCACGCAGTTGCAAAACGGTTTTTACTTCAGGGACTTGGTGTCCACAGCCTCCTTGAGCATGGCCTGGAAGGCATCATAGGACATGGCTCCCAGATCCTCGCCGGAGCGCAGACGGACGGAGACAGTGCCG
>ENA-ORRQ01001554-ORRQ01001554.1-human-gut-metagenome-genome-assembly--contig:-NODE-1554-length-16961-cov-6.939311_pt1 | contig 16961 bp, 17 predicted proteins | sample MGYA00242177_ERZ509138 | MGnify/ENA primary metagenome ERZ509138 (study PRJEB26280, sample SAMEA2338628) | human gut metagenome | biome: human gut; feature: human-associated habitat; material: faeces... | reverse complement strand
AAAGTTACTGAAAATCAGCGACTTGACCAACTTTTTATAGTTAAGTTTTCATAAGCATTTCTTAATATAAGTTATTGATTTACAGACGATTAAATGTTAATTTAACGCAGTATTGTTATAAATAAGCGGTACAAGAACGTCTTCTATTACCCTGTCATCCATACGGTGCTCGCCACTGAAATGGATGACCTTACCATAATATTGCAGGAACAAAGATTCTCCATTCACCTGCTGGTCGTTGTCGGCAAACATTCCCCATACCTGCTTGCGGTCTTCTTCTGTAATTCCATCAAACTGATGCTTTTCCATCTCCGCATGGTGGCGGATGATTTCTGAAGTAATCTCGAAATGGGTGGTGCCATCCTTTCTCGGCTTGAAGTATTCATGTGTGCCCACCGTGAGCATCTTGCTCTTCTTCGACATCTCGAAAGCGGGATTCACACAGATTCGGTTATAGCCACGCATCTGCTGCGCATACATGCCTCCCATGCTGGTGCCGACAACCACATCTGGCACTTCGTTCATACACAGTCCTCGCAAGAAGGGCAGAGCCTCTGCAGGGTCAACGGGTATGTCAGGAGCAACGACATCAAAGTCTGGCAACAACTCTCGTAGAGTCTTTACCGTTCCGCTTGCCGCTGATGAGCCGAAGCCATAAAGATACATGAGTTTCTTCCTTCGGATAGACTTCTCCTCCAGTTGGTCTTCGACCTTCTTCTCTCGCGACTCGGCATAGCCCGAACAAGTTCGGCTCTGCTCTCGCTGCTCGTTCAGCTCTTTGTCTTGTCCCGAAGGTCATAGCGGTCGCGCATATCCATCAGGATGCCGCAGAACTCAGCAGGCGTAAGTATCGTCTTATAAGTATTCGGCTCACCGCTTGTGTGAACGAGTGTGATTCCACGAGTCTGCATCAGTGCGACACGGAATCGTTCGCTTTGTTCGAACATTGATTGATAAGCACGGCGTATGAGTCGCTGATACTCTTCGCTTTGGCGGTCTATTGCCTGCCCCTTCCACCATACGATCTGGTCAGTCTGCCAAGAAGTGACGCTCATTTTCCGCGCATTGCCGCCCTTCATGCTGCATATCTGCCGCTGCTTGTCGAGTTCCTTCCTCTTCAGAGATTGCAGGAAACCCTCCATACTGCCGCATACCATTCCGTCGAAACGGAAACCGTTGCTGCACATGTTGCTGAGCACATTGGAGGGGTACAAACCATTGGAACGTATATCCAGCGTGTTTGTTTCTGGGTTATACATATCCTTCAGTTCGTGCCCATTCCGTGTTTTAGCCATATAATTTTCTTCCATTTTCAATTCTTTTTGTCGGTCATATACATCTTCATGACCTACTCTTTTCATTTATAGCCTTCTTCCTTTCTTTGAAAACTTCTTCAGGCATAGGATTTTGTCCATTACGTTCTGTCCTACAGTTATACATGGCATTGAGAACTTGCATGATATTGTTAGTATCATGCCCAGATGATTCCGTATAGCCTCTGAGACTTGGCGCATCGAGACCTTGGTCTGCTCCATAGAAAACCCAATATACAGAGAGTGCAATATCTGTTCGATGCAATCCCATGGCGCAAGCAATATAGAAGTCACCTCGCTCTATGAGTTCGCAGAACCGTAGCAGTCGATCAACCATCACCTCTGTATTCAACTTCTTCTTGTCAACAGGATAATGGAAGAACTCCATTCCGTATTGTTCGCAATACTCCACAAGCCTGTTTGAGGAATCCAGATTCCGAAGGTCTATGACGGTCTTAACACCTGCTTCTGCTATGATTGGCCATGCATACTTCAGGTGCCTTGACGACAATGTTCGTCCTCGTACTCCACCAAAAACAGGAGCCACATCCGGAATCCCACTATCTATTACTCTTTGTACGTCCATTTTTATTTTGCTTTTCTTAATACTTCTTCAACACGCTTCATATTATTCCGGGCTTTTGCTCTTGCATAGAGGACAACCTTGGATTTCATCCTTCGTTTTCTCGCCATGGCAGAGCTCAAGCAAGCCTGACTCTGCTCATGTGGCTTAACGAAAACGTTGAACATATCCTAAAAGCCTCTATGGCTTGAAAGATGTGTGAGCAAATCCAGGTTGTCGGATCCCCAAAGGAAGTATATCTCCGCATCAGGATTATCCTCCCTTCATTACGTTTATGATAGTATTGAGGCAAAAGTAACCCTACATCTATCACATATAATCCAACGTCATCTTGTCATACGTTCCACCATAGAAAGCATCCAGCACTTCTTGGAATATGTCATCTGGCGAGACAGCATCGAAGAGTGCCATACAGGAGCGAACCTTTACGGCATCTATATCGCCAAGAATATCTACTGCTGATTCTCCACGGTGTTGTAGCAGTGCCCTGGTTATCTCCCTCAGCATTGCACCCAGTATGGGATGTTCAAGGTAAGCCTCTGCCTCGTCATACCCGCTGATGCCATAATACTTGGCATTGGCACTACGTCCCAACACTGTCAATTGTGGAAACCGTTGAGAAACACTCTGAGCATTTCTACATCCGTGCCAACCGCTGCGGCTCACTCTATGACAGCCTGTTGGCACTGCGTGGATGGAAGCGAGAAGAGATCAACGGCATCGAGTATGAGGTGAACTCCATCCTCACGGAGAAGTGGGAGGGCAAGACCTACCGCCTCGTCATACAGCGGGAGCGCCGGATGGCAAGGAACGCATCTTCGACGACATGAACAACGGATTCGGGTGGGCAAGGCTGCCGAAGTCGTTCATGGCCGAGAACACAGTGTTCCTGCTGCTGACGGCACTCATACGAAACTTCTACAAGTTCCTCATGGGCAGGCTGGACACGAAAGCCTTCGGACTGAATAAAACCAGCCGCATCAAAGCCTTCGTCTTCAAGTTCATCAGCGTGCCCGCAAAGTGGATAAAGACGGCAAGGCTCTATCAACTGAACATCTACACGCACAACAAATCATATCAGAACCCTTTCGCGCCCACTGACGGCTGAAAATCCGAATGTGAGGGTTAACGACAGCATAAAGCCCCTCTAATGCTTGACGGGGTAAGGGGGAGGAGCGTAATAACCATACTTTACAACAGCTACAGAGGCAAGAAAATCGACAAATATGACACCTGACAGCAAAATTAGCCTGCAGGACTATTTGTTGCGGATTTTAGGTATTTCAGTTGATGATTGAAAGCATGGAGGCATTCTTACTTATTGAACTACCACGGAATGGCTACCGTATAGGGCAGGGTTTGCACCTACATCTCCTCCCGAATATTTTATTCCGCATCCGTTGCCTTGATGTTAATCTTTGGACGAACGAAATACAGGATTTCTACTGTTGGTTCAATCAATCGGACGATTTCATCCATTGGCTTGTATGCCATTGGTGATTCATCGAGCGTTCCTTCACACACCGTGGTGGAATAGACATTTGTCATCGTTTTCTGGAACTCCTCCATCTTCAACTGCATCTTAGCAGCTGTACGAGAAAGAATGCGTCCTGCTCCATGAGGGGCTGTATAGTTCCAGTCTGGGTTTGACTTTCCTCGGCAGATAGCAAGTCCATCACGCATATTGAATGGAATGATGCAGAGTTCATCGGTGTATGCACGGATGGCTCCCTTGCGTAGCATTGGATGATCCTTGAAATCAATGTAGTTGTGGGTAGTATAGATCTCGTTGACAACACTGATTCCGAAATGCTCCTTCAGGATTTGGCTTACCAAGCGATGAATCATTATGTGGTTATATCGAGCGTATGCCTGAGTGACAACCATGTCAGAAAGATACCCTTTTAGATATGCTCCGCTCAGGTATTCAGACATATATTCCTCTTCACGGACACGTTCCTTCGCTTCCAGAATGAGACGCTGCCATTGTGTCCTGTCTGAACAAGAAGCCTTCACCTCGTTGACGACACGACGCAAATCCTCGTCTGAGATTTCCTTACAAGTGTCTTTTGCTTTGCGTGCCCAATAGTTGCAGACTTTTACTCCAAGATTACGTGATCCGCAATGAGCTGTGAAGAATCCACGTCCATCCTCAGTCTCTCCATATTCCAAGAAATGGTTTCCTCCTCCGAGAGATGGTAACGAACGATAGAAAATGTCCGTACTCATTCCGATGCGCAGAAGTAATCGTGAAACGAATTCCTCATTGTTTTTCTCTACAGGATATACCATGTCTGGGAAGTCACACATAACCTGATGATACTCCTTGGTGAGGAAAGCATAAAACTCATCACGGTTGATAACCTCTCGGTCGTTGATGCTGTGTCCTGTTGGGATGACCTTAGCAATGAGTTGTTCAAACTCAGGGTACTTATCTTCAGGAACTACGGTTGATAGTTCCATTGTTGACACAGTGCATCCAATATCTACTCCCACATGATTTGGATTGACAAACCTTCCCAATGGCGCAGAGAATCCGATAGTGATTCCCTTTCCCATATGAACATCAGGCATAATACGGATATGTGAGTCAGTAAATGCAGAATGTTCCAACATTGTCTGCACAAGGGCTACAGCTTCTTCTTCAACATTGTCAGTAAAGATCTTACAGTCCTGACAATACTTTCCTTGTAACTGTTTCATGATAGTTGAAATTTAGTGATTTGAACTTTTATTTGTTTAACGAGTGCAAAGTTACGACCTTGCTGTGCAGTCAAGCTTCATCGTTCAAATATTTCTTCAAATTTTCTTCGATTTTCTTTTTCAACGCCTCTCTATACCACTGCGGTTCAAGGATTTCTATGTCGGGAATATAAGAGAAAAGGAGATTTCTGAGCTCTGGATTTGGATGAACAGTCAATTGTATAGTGCAGCCCTCTTCACTAATAATCTGTTGAGAAGGATGCAAGGGCTTTGATACAACATAAGGAAACCGTCCGGGTGAAAATCGCAGTACTATTCTCTCAGGTTGGGTTCCTCGCTTTGCAGTCATAGTTACACCCACTATGTCTTCAAAACACTGCGAAAAATCAACCTCCGTGTTTGGAATATATTCGGTATTATCATTCGAGAGCTTCACGATTCTATCTAAAGCGTATGTACTTACATGAGGAAGTTTCTTGTTCTTTTCCAACGCAAACAGAAACCATCTGTTATTGTATTGTTTCAAATGATATGGGAACACCACAATGTCATGTTCAATTCCCTTGTATGAACAATAGAGCAAACGAAGGGTCTGGTGATTTGTTGCAGCTTCAATTAACGTAGGAAGATATTCAAGACCTCGCAGCCGTTCGTTCTGGTCAAATGAGATAACATTCTCCTGTGTCGTTTTGCCTCCAAATCGGTATTCCAGATTAGAAACCACCTCTTCTATCCAATTGAAGGAAGGTACACCACGGAATCGCCTGAGTATATTTACCGTCTGACTAAGATTCTTTACCTCCTCTGTAGACAATTCATTATTATATATAGTAAAGTCTCTGTCAGAATATCGGTAGTAGCATTTCCTGCCTTCAAGCGGATAAGCCTCGATGGGGGCATCGTACCCCATTCGATCCCTCATAAACTATATGTCCTCACGAATTTGGCGAAGAGACACCTCGATGCCGTTCATATCATACAACTTTTCATTGACTTCCTCAATGAGGTCGTCAATGGTGTATTTCTTCTTGAAGTTACTGAAACATCTATCCAAAATTTGGTATCGAAGTTGTGCGTTCTTATTTGCTGACATATTTGCAAGTGGGTTTATGCGCCTGGTACTCCTCAATCAAGGCACGCTGGCTTGGGGTAAGAATGCCTATTTCAAGGGCTTCCTCATAGGTAGCATGGCGTGATTCATAGGTTCTGCCCACAACGATATTGTGGTCAGTAATAAAGTATGCGCCATATTCTACAGATATAAGGAGGATGTATTTCTTCTTATGTTTCTGAACTACATACTCTTTTCCGTTGGTAAGCTTCACGATGTTATGATGCTTCCAGTCTATATTCTTCGTCCATCGGGCATCGACATCCTTGTGGGATTTATTGTGCATCTTGCGCTTCTTTTCCTTCTCGGAGTCACCTTCTTCAGGATTCCAAAGGTCTTTACCATTGCCGGCCTTGATCTGCTTGTTTTCCTCCTTTGTATTTCTCTGCTTTGGAGCCTCAACAAAGGTTGCGTCAATTATCTTGCCCTCATTGAATGAAAGCCCCTTGTTGTCAAGGAAGTTCCAGAACTCATCAAACAGGCGGTCGAAGATGCCATCCTCAGCAAGCCTGTTCTTGCATGCCCCAACGGTCTTCTCGTCAGGAACCTCTGCCACCGTATGAATGCCAAGGAACTTGCGGAAGCTGGTACGGTCTATAATCTGATACTGTATCTGGTGGTCGCACAAACCATAGTAACGCTGAAGGAATATGACCTTGAACATAAGAACAACATCAATCTGAGGGCGTCCTGCCGGAGTCTTGCAGTCTTTCTTGACCAGCACTTCTTCAAGTGCGGGACAGAACATCTCAAAGTCAACCAAGGCAGCGAGCCGCTCAAGGGGATTGCCCATCTGGGAGAGAGCTTCGATTGTAAACTCCTCCTCGAACAGGTTTTCACCCATCGGCTTGCGGCATATAGTAGATTTCTGCATAATTCTGTATGATTCTGTATGATTTCTACTGCAAAGATAGTACGTTTTATCGAAATATCAAAATAAATGTCTAATTATTTGCAAGTTAATTTATAGAACAACCCTTAATTCATAGCCCAGTTCCCTTGCCACTTCCACCATAGCAACATCACGAGGATTCTCTCCCCAGTCCAATGTGCCCAGTGAAAATACTTCGATGCCACTCATCCCTGCATCTGCCAATAGTTTCTTCGTCACACATTCTGCAAATGGTGACCGACAGGCATTGCCTGTGCATACAAAGCATATTTTATAACTCTTGTTCATTCAAAAATACGGTTTACCTCAAACAAATACTTTCACGTCTGAGATTCTCAGCCTAAAAATCGGCGGTAAGATTTGTTCTGTCGTTATTCACTTTTCTACATATCATATACAAAAGCAGATGGAAGGCTGTGAAAAATGTAAATCCAAGCCATTTAGTAGAGATCCACACTGACCAGAAAGAATCAATTCCATCATAATATGGCATCTCAGTGTACTCAGCACGCGATATACTTGGTGTAAAAACTTCTGGCATTGTTGTATGAAAAAAGAACACGAAGAGGATGAATGACAATGACAGAATTACGGATAGAATTCTCATACCGCCGATGTTAAATGTAGGCAACGACCACATGTTGAATTTCTTCGTGCTGCTCAATCGTACGAAATATAAGAATAGATGAATACCTGTGACCAAAAGATAGAATCCCCACCAGAGAAGCCCTATAGTGTTTTCATAATCCCAGCTCTCATTTGGAATAGTCCACCTTGCATCATCAGAACCATCACTATACTCTACATCATATAGATAAAAGTCCATGCCTACAGTAAATAACAGGTAAAGACTGACAAAAACAATTGCTATTTGTCCTGCATATCCGATATATTTTCTACTCATATTTTAATTCATTGGATTATAGGTAGTGAAAATTTCTGTAATTGAATGTTGTCAAGGGTGAGTGGACATCATCCATTGACAACATCCGTTTAGGTATCTCGCTCAGAGGAATTCTTGCGTCAAGCAATGTTCTCAGCCGCATGGCCAATTTCACATTCTCACGGTCAAGTTCCTCCTGTGTCGTCTCTACCTGATATAATAGAGCCTCACTTAGTTCGGAAACTATCATTCCCGTGAACAACCCATGCAAACCTTCTGCACGTGCGAATTGGTCAGCATTGCACCATACTGCCACTATGTTGCCTCCATGATTACGAAGATGAAAAGCATGAGGATGACCTACGATTATCTTGTCAAACTCATCCTTGCTGTCATCAGCACGGAAGAACAGTCCTCTGTCTGAGCCATGTCCCAGCAACATGATACGCTCTTGAGTAGAGACATGGTGCAACAGATGCGCCATCTCTTTAGTAGAACGGTTGTCATCAACGACTTGTGCTTCCAGCCCATCATATAGGGCTGAAAGCATAGCTGTGGTCTTGTCTTTGGGATGTATCACTAACATAATTCTTGTCTCAACAAATAGTTTACCACACTTTCCCAATCAGGGAATTCGTTATTGCCAAACTGAATCCATTCTCCTTCAAACTCACTTGTGCCATTCTTGCCACGGTCATCAATGAGATAGTCGCCTTTACAGAGGTTCTTGCAATGGGTAATGACCATACGTTTGTGGAACACATCATCCAAATAACGTGTCACCCACTTCACCTTATCTGACCATGCCGAAGGATTCTTCCAAGGGGCTGTAGAGAGGATGTATAGGTCAAAATGCACTTGCAATGCGTGCATAGCCTCGATGGCTCCCGGCATAGGTTTCATCTCGGCAAAGAGACCAGGGATCTCATCAAGACGTCCTTCGTATTCATTTTTTATCTCATCTGACTGAAGGTCAAGTCCCGATTGGAAATCCACGAGCACATTGTCCATATCCACAAACACCCGTTTCTTCCTTCGAATTGACTTCTCCTCCAATTCCTTTGTCTTGTCCCGAAGATCATAGCAGTCGCGCATATCCATCAGGATGCCACAGAACTCAGAAGGCGTAAGTATCGTCTTGTATGGACTCGGCTCACCGCTTGTGTGAACAAGCGTGATGCCTCGTGTCTGCATTAGTGCTGCACGAAACCGTTCACTTTGTTCAAACATTGCCTGATAAGCACGGCGTATGAGTCGCTGATACTCTTCGCTTTGGCGGTCTATTGCCTGCCCCTTCCACCATATGACCTGGTCAGTCTGCCAAGAAGTGACGCTCATCTTCCGCGCATTGCCGCCCTTCATGCTGCATATCTGCCGCTGCTTGTTGATGTCCTTTTGCTTCAGAGACTGGAGGAATCCCTCCATACTTCCACACAACATACCATCAAACTTGAAACCGTTGCTGCACAGGTTGCTGAGTACATTAGATGGATATGGATCCTTAGACCATATATCTATTGCCTTGCCACGAAATACCTGCCACTTTATCTTTAGTCTTCTTAATATCATCGTATTCGTCTTTCTTTTAAGGATGTTCTTACTTCTGTCAATATATCGCAGAACTCTTCTTCTGTAAGTATCGTTCGCGTTGGGTCAGACTTCCCCATAGTGTGATAGAGGCGTTTGTCGCCTGTAGCAAGCAATGTTTGCTGGAAATCAATGTTCTCAGCCAAAGCATAGAATGCCTCACGAACTATGTTCTTGTACTCCTCAGAGACACGTTTCATTGGTGTCCCCTGCCAGTACAACGTCTGATCAAGATACCATTTACGTTTCTTTCCACGCAATTTGGCTTTTACACCAACACGCTCAAATACTCCGTTTTGAGTCTCAACGGTTTCAAACTTCAAGCCCTGCAATAGACTTTCCATTGACAAGAATCTCTTTCCACGGAAAGTGAACTCGTATGGAGTGAAGTTTGAGAGCATTGCTCCAGGGTATCTTCCATCCGAACTGATGTCAATGGCTTTGCCTATTAAACAGAGCCATTTGACATAGAGTTTCCTTATAGTTTTTTTGATCATCGTTACGTTCATTGTCTCTTACTTATTATGTCAGAGGCAATGAATAGTATCATCACCTCTGACGAATTAGTTTAAAATCCTCCATTGTATCTCTTTATGTAGCTTATGGGTGTAAAGTAACCAAACAGTCCTTTAAAATGCAGCATTCCAATACTGACTTGCATCACCACCATACTCCTCAGTAAGCAATGCCATGAATAATGCCAAATCATGTTTGTCATCATCACATTTATATTGCTCAGGATAACGGTTTACGGTGAGGTCGGTGATTTTATATCCTTCATCGACTTTTTCATATCTTGCTACATAGATACAGAATCCTGTCCAGCTTCGGTAGTAACGGATAGTGCTATCATCACAATACATAAACCAATGGTCTTCCATGGCTTCTGGGATGTGACCGTATTTTACACATTCCATCGCATTGTCAGGAAGAACAATACCTACAGGGATTGTGGTATGCTGCTCAGGCATTGGCAGAATAGTCCAGCTATCCTTGGTTGCCACAACTGTCTTGACTGGTATAGGGTTCTCGCCGTTGAAGCGTTTTGCGGAATTGCCTGCACCCATTTTCCACATCATCAATGCCTTCAGTACATCTGGTGACGGATTACTTTTCTTGTTTTCTGCAAATTCATCCGCAAAGGGCTTGTAGTTACCACCGGGATTGTGCTCTTGATGAGTATTGTGATCATCGAGGATGGCAAAACTGATGAGGCGGTACTTGTTCTTGAACTCAGGTTCCTCAAATACCTCATGGAACAGGGTTGCAATATGAGATGGTGGATTACGGTATGCTCCACATCCAAATGCCCCTAACACGAGAGAATCATGACCGTGTCGAAGACCAATGCGCAATATTGTACGCATCTTGTTCTTCGTGCCTTCAATCAAATCGTCTGCAATATGTGTTGCATCCTTTCGTTCAGGGCGGTTCATACCTGCAACAGATATGAAAGAAAGACGTTCAGGTGATTCCATCAGCTTATAGCCGTGTTGCTCATCCTCACGGAAAAGCAAAGCTCCTGGTGTATAGATTCCTCCAAAATTACGATCCAGAGGGTAACGCTCACCTGTTCTTACTGGTGTGATATACTTCTTGTACCAAACGTGATTGATGAAGTATTCAGTAAACTGATACAGCGAACGGAACAGATTGGTGCGACGGAACAATGATTCTTCCTGTGCACCAGCACCCAACATCACACCACCGCCCGGCATTCTTCGACTCGCCATATTCAGGATAGCAGGATTGTAGCCCTCTCGACTGAGGTGAACACCTTCTTCGAGGCAATCTACATTGCGAACTATAACCTTTGTTTCTTCCTCACGAGCTGCAATATTATCTACACGAAACTCTTTCTTGTAGAACTTCGTATCATGTTCCATGCGAGTAAGGGGAGGAAATGTTACACGCTTGCCATCTTCTGTTGTATAGAAGCCTAGATTGACAATTTCTATTGTGCTACGATATTCCTGAGCACGCAGTTCCTTGACCTTGTAATATGCCACTCGGTCACCCTTACCAGCCTTCTGCATCAAAGGGTGATATGCAGCAAGGAAGTCTGCGGAGTTCCAAACTGTTCCGTTCGAATCGGGAATTGCGGGCTTATCTGCCCCAAGACTCTCTACAAACTCCTTTGGCAAGATGACATTTTCCAGCTCCAAAGCATCCTTGAACAATGGTGCAATCTCTTCATCACGGAATCCAGCAATATCACAGCCGATTCTTGTTACAAGAAACGTAAGTGTCGTATTCTGCTTCGCAAACTGAATAAAGGCATCTACGTATGGTTTGATGGTTTCGACACCTCCTTGCATAGTTGGAATAGCATAGCTTCTTCCTTGTATGCCAGTGCCTAATCCCCATACAGCACCAAAGCGATTATAGGCAAGCCTTGCAGCTCCACCACCATGTGAACCTTCAAGGTTACTGCCAAACACGAATATCTCATTCTCCTTCAATTCGGAGATTCCATCTGGTGTATATCTTCTATCGTACATTTTTATCTTGTTTATGATGTTATTTGACTTTTGTATAAGTAAAACTTCCCATTTTGGTCAGGACAGTCAGCTTTTCTTCGGTCAGTTCTGTAACCATCCATTGATAGTAACGATTATAGCCATATCCATTGCTTCGTAGATTGAGCATGGAACCGAAGAACATATATGTCCCGTAGGTTTGGCTGTCAAAGCCATAGGCAAAATAATTGTCAACGCATGTAAACGCGCCGTCGGCATAGAAGGTTAGTGTTTCGCTGTAACCTTCTTCCAAGCCTACCCACTTCCATGTTCCGCAGATTGATGCTATGCCTTCTGGCTCATCAACAGTCACAAATGTTATACTATCGACATTTGCGATTGGAATATCTATGATCGTTCCATCCTTTTGGGCAACTCTCATCATATTCTGTGCTTCAGCATCAATACACAAACTCGCAAGAATAAAGCCCAGTATTATTGAAATGTATAGTTTCATGTTACAAGTTTTATAATGTAGAACTAACATTTGTTTGTCCTAATACTCTGTCAAAAATCACTTACATCCCAATCAACATCTTTTGGTCGCTTGTTCAGTTCTGCCTTCACGGATTGTATGGAGAGCATCCCCTTCTTGTACTTAGAATGAAGGTTCTCTATAAGTTCTCTCCTTTCGTCCATCATGTACATCTGCATACATGCCAGTTCACGAGGCAGGTCAGACCAATGTCCCTCTATCTGTTCGCATCTGTTACGGTACATCTCCAGAAGATTCATATAAGAATCCTGGACGGACTTTAGTAGCGATGGCTCGTTGCAACTGTCATACAATGCTTTGTAGGCGTTAATCAATCTGTAATCGGATAACATTACACATCTCCATGCCGATGTGTTCATGTCATATTGGGTACCAGCGGCATACGAATCAAGAATGTCATCAATGATTTTGAACATTGTTTCGACATCAGCCGTATCAACCTGCTCTTTTCCGTAATAGTCAGCAACCAAAGCGTTTGCCACCTCATGCCATGCAAAAGCAGCATTAGCTTCATTTGTCGGGAAGTTTGTTACAACGTCATAAGTGCCATATAGTTTCATGATTGTAGGAATCTCCTTGCTATAGAGCGAATTCAGATAGTTGTTGGTGTCTTCGTTGTACAATGCCAAGTACTCTATAGAGCATGTATCAACTAGTTGACAGATTGAATCTGATGAAGCGAGCATCATTTCTACAGAGTCCTTTGGACATGTAACATACTTGCTAATCATAGATACAAGTTCCTTATCTGCAACAAATCCTTGTCTTCCTGAGGATTTTGAATCACATGATGACAATAGAACTAATGTGTATGTCATCAGAAATAGACCTCTGAATATAAATTTAAAAGCCTTCATGATGTAATAATGCTTCTTTTAGTTAATATATATATATATGATTCCAATAATCAGTTAGCTACTCTCAGTTGGAACTCAAATCTTACTCATCTCATTGATGATGTTCTTTCTCAATCTGAATACCTCATCACTCATTGGTGCAGCACCGTTTATCTCGGTCATGCGAATGTAAATAGCATTGAGCACTCGCATTATCTTGTTGGTATCATGTCCTTGATCACGTCGATAGCCTCTGATTGGTGGTGGTGTTATACCACGGTCAGCGCCATAGAATACCCAGTATGTGCAGAGTGCAATGTCTGTGCGATGAAGTCCCATAGCACAAGCAATGTAGAAATTGCCCTTGTCTATGTACTCGCAGAGACGAGGCAAAAGCTCCACCATAGACTCCACGCAGCCACCTCTGTTGTCAACAGGATAATGGAAATACTCCATACCGAACTGCTCACAGAGTTGTCTCAGTTTCTCAGAAGAATCACCGTCGCGAAGCTCTATGACAGTCTTAACGCCTGCCTTTGCTATTGTTGGCCATGCATAAGCCTGATGGCGTGAGGACATCGTCCTGCCACGAACGCCTCCATATACAGGTGCTATGTCTGGAATCTGTGTGCCAATGATTGCCTCAATATCGAGTGTTCCACTTGAAACGACTGGTGTATAGTCTTGTGGGAAAATCTCCATAACCACAGGATCAGGAATGGGTGACTCCTTCAGAGAGAGGCAACCGTCGAATACCCAACGTCCTACATTGGTCAGATTCTTTGGAAAAACAACCGACTCCAGTGAAATGCAAGCATAGAAGGCTGAGTCATCAATCTTTGTTACACTCTCAGGTATTACAACCTCCTTCAGTGTCTTGCAGTCCTGAAAGGCACTTGTTCCTATTGTTTCTACTCCATCAGGAATAACAACCGACTCCATCTTGACACATCCTCGGAATGCTCCTCGCTCAATATCCTTAACGGAGGGGGCTATTACGACATTCTTAACCTCAGAGTTGGTACATGATATTGCCTTTGTCATATTCGGGGGTGTAGATTACACTATCAATGACAGGAAACACATTGCTCTCTATAGCAAGCACTGGGCATCCATTGAAAGAAGAACCGCCAACGGTCTTTATTCCATCGGGGATGTTTGCCGTTCGAAGTCCTGTACATCCATGGAAAGCATATCTACCAATGCTCATGATACCAGATGGTATCTGTACCTCAGAGAGACTTACACATCCCTTGAATGCAGAATAACCAATCACCTTCATTGTATATTACTTTTTTTTATTATCTTTGCATAGAAATTCAACATCAGGGTGTGGAATAAGACCGAGTTTTCATTAGCTTTGCAAGCCGTAGAATATGTTCCGTCCCCACACCCTTACATCAGAACCTGGATAGTTCAAAGGGCATAGACCCCGTATTCGCAATGATAGCTCATGATGTATCGATGTTTGTTTAATTATAAATATTATGACTATGACTTACGTAGGAATTGACGTCAGCAAAGCAACCTTCGTTGTTGCTTATTCATCTGCCAAAAGCAGTGAAACCAAAACTTTCAAGAATACCACAAAGGGTATCCGAGAGTTTATCCGAACCATCTCTCCTGAAGAGAACCATTGTGTGTTGGAAGCAACAGGCAACTACAGTATGCTGCTTGTCTATTTGCTCTCCAAGGCAGGCTTTACTGTCAGCATGGAGAATCCTCTGAAGATAAAGAACTTTGCACGTGTCATGCTCTCTGTTGTCAAGACAGACGAGATAGATGCCCGCCTCATTGCCTTGTATGGTGAGAGAATGCAACCAGCACCATTCAAGCTCCGTAGTGATTCCCTTTTGTTACTCAAGCAAAAGCGCACTGTATTACGTCAACTGAAGAAGCAGCTTACCGCTAACAGAAACCTTGAAGGTTCACTTAAAATCCTGCCATTCATTGATTCCAAGTGCAAGAAAGTCTTGGAGAAGACTATCAAGTTTCTAGAGAAACAAATCGAAGAAATGGAGGAAGAGCTAACTTCCTTAGCAGAGATTGAATACAAGAAGCAGATGGATTTACTCACTTCCATAAAAGGAATAGGAGCAACCCTTGCAGCTGCACTCATCATTGCCACAGGCGGATTCACCTACTTTGATAATGCTAAGCAACTTACCCGATATTTAGGGCTGTCACCTACTTACCAACAGTCTGGTACGTCAGTCAATGTCAAAGGGCACATTAATCGTAACGGAGATGCTTATCTGCGTAGTCAGCTTTATATTGGAGCTATGGCATCATTGCGGTGCAACACCGAATGCAAAGCATGCTTTGAACGCTTGCGGTCAAATGGGAAGCCAGGAAAAGTGGCTATTGTCGCTGTTGCCAACAAACTCATCAGACAAGCCTTCGCTGTTGTTACACAGGAGAAAATATATATAGATGGATATAAGTCTGTAAAGCCATAAAACCATCTCTCCGCCTGAAGGAACGCCTTGTCGGTTAGGGGCTGAGATATCAGTCCTAAAGATACTCTATGTGCCTACGAAAATGCATATTCATGCTAAATTTCGTTAACCGTATTCATTTTTATTATTATAGTTCATATTCTCTGTAAACTGGACGTTTGTCAAAGAAGAACAGCCATCAAAGGCATGGCCTCCAATATTCGTGATACCATCAGGAATGACAACCTCCCGAAGAGAGGTACAGTCTTTGAACGCAGATGTGCCGAGTGCCTTCATGCCATTGCCAAAAGTAACAGTTTCCAGTGAACTACAGCCATTAAAAGCGGACTCGCCAATACTCTTTACTCCATCATGGATGGTAACAGATGTTATTCCAGTACATCCACGAAATGCACTTATACTTATATCTGTCACACAGTCCGGAATGGTAACACTTCCAACTGTCTCTGTCGGGCAATGTGTCAGCATTACCTTTGAGCCGTGTGTCTCTATTGTGAAAATATCTATTTGCTCCATTGTTGATTTTTTACTTTTATGATTATATAGAGACTGAAGTGAGCATATAGCTATCAGGCTGTAATCACTTTCCTATGATCTCCATAAATTCTTTTACGTATTTTTCATTCACCATGTTGTAGGCATCGTGGTTACATTTGAACCAACTGCCAATAATCATACCATCACATTTTCTAATGGTTTCAGCTACATTATCAGAAGTTACACCTGCACCCACAATAACAGGAAAATCGCCCAAAGTGGATTTGAACTGCTCGACTTTTTCTATTGGTGTTTCTTTACCTGTTCCCGAGCCCGTACAGACGATGGCATCACAGCGTTCCTTGCCAAGTACCAGGTCTTCACTGACTGTTCGACCAGAGAGGACATCCTGATACTTGAAACGAACACCACCCAAGACAGCCACATTGTACTTATCTCTGTGTTCATTCAACTTTTGAACATAATATGGCTCGTGCTCAGGCTTCATGTGCCCACATACAGAGTCTATCTGAATGAATTTTGCTCCATACTTATGTGCAAGCTCAAATGCCAAATGGTAATCTCCTAAGATATTAACACCATAAATGGCGTTAGGATGAACTGCGTGAAGCCATTCAAGGACTTCCTCGCAGTTATCCTCAGAACCGAAATAGTTCTCTACCAAAGGGTAAATTCCGTATTTCAAATAGATGTCAATCTCTCTCTTAGCTATGTCGAGCACTGACATTTCTGAATCACTGTTTGTGTGAATCATGCCAATAACAGGCTTATTGGGGAATATATCTTTGAATTGCATGACCATAATATTATCGCTTAAACAATGTTGTTTTTCCTCTCCAGAGGTCATCAGCTACATGCAAGATCACATTATGAAGTTCCAAATCGTCTTTGAAGAACTGTGGGATAGCTTCATAGCCGACAACAGCACCGAGGATATTGCCAGTAACAGCTCCTGTAGAATCACTATCACCTTTATGGTTTACGGAGGCAATCATTGCCTTTTCAAAGTCATTGAAATACTTTACGGTACAATAGATAGCCATTGCAAAAGCTTCATCGCCAACCCAACCTTCACCTATTG
>ENA-ORRQ01001547-ORRQ01001547.1-human-gut-metagenome-genome-assembly--contig:-NODE-1547-length-17000-cov-3.738035_pt1 | contig 17000 bp, 18 predicted proteins | sample MGYA00242177_ERZ509138 | MGnify/ENA primary metagenome ERZ509138 (study PRJEB26280, sample SAMEA2338628) | human gut metagenome | biome: human gut; feature: human-associated habitat; material: faeces... | reverse complement strand
GGAGGACCAGGCTACCGGCGGCCAGGCATACCCTGGCCGCCGCGGCACGGCCCTCCTGAGCCAGGGGCATGGCCTTGGCGATGAGTCCGGCGCCGGTGAGCAGGGAGAGGGCCCCGCCCATGAGCCGCACCGGGCGGTGCTCCCAGGCCCGGTTCATGGAGCGGTCAAATCTGCCGGCAGCCCCTTCCACCAGCTGTTCCAGTCTTTCTTCCGTCATAGGGATACCTCCTTATACATTCGTTCTGATTGTATGTATATTTGCAAAATCAAATGCCCCAGGGGGCATCTGATGGAAGCTAGGTCCGTTCCTCCCCGTACAGCACAGCGCCCATGGCGGAGAAAGCAACGGAGACCTGGTCGTTGATCAGGGGGAGGCCGATGCTCTCCAGCATGGTGCTCACACAGGCAACCTTGCGCTGAAAATCGGGGCCCGTGGACGAAAAGACCAGAGGGCTGAGCAGGAGGTTGGTAAAGACGGCCACAACCTCTGCCGCGATTTGAGGCGAGTCCACAGTGATGGAGCCGTCCGACACCCCTTCCTCCAGAAAGGTGCGGGTCATAGGGACGACGGAGGTTCGGCAGCTGAGCAGGTAGGCACAGACCAGCTTGGGGCTTTGGTAAAAGGTCCGGGAGAGCATGCGGTACATCTGGAGCTGCTCCCGGTTGGAGACGGAGGCAATGATGAGCCGCTGTAATTTCTCCAACCCGTTCCGGGAGGTGTCCTCCTGGATCTCACGGCAGGGGACCGTCTCGTGGAACATATAGGTGGTGACGGCATCCAGCATCTCCTCCTTACCGTGGAAGTGGTGGTAGATGGCTCCCCTGGTCAGGCCGCAGGCTTCTGCGATGTCCTGCAAGGTGACATGCTCATAGCCGTGCTCCAGAAACAGCCGCTTAGCGGTGTCCAAAATGGCCTTTTCCGTCACTTCCGGGTACTTATTCCGCGGCATGGTTTGTGCCTCCCGATAGATACATAATGTATGTATCTGTAGAATAGCACAGAACGATCCTGCTGTCAACCCCCTGGCGCGAAGCTGAAAAAACTCCCGGCCATTCCATGGCCGGGAGGATCCGGTGTTTCAGGGAGGGTCACAGGGGAGCGACCACGGAATACATCAGGATAAAGTGAGACACGCTGCCCAGGACGATAAAGACGTGGAAGATCTCGTGGCAGCCAAAGCGGGGGTTGTTCCGGCCGGGCCACTTGACCGCGTAGAGCACCCCGCCCACGGTGTAGAGCACTCCGCCGGCGATCAGCCAGAACATGCCCGCGGCGGGCAGGACGCGGGAGAGAGGGGCGATGGCGAACAGAGCCATCCAGCCCATGGCCAGGTAAATGACGCTGGTGAGCCAGCGGGGGATGTCCAGCTTGGCGATGGTGAGGATGATCCCCGCCGCCGCACACAGCCAGATGGCCAGCAGCAGGGGGGCGCCCACGCCGCCCCAGAGGACGGTCATGCAGATAGGGGTGTAGCTGCCGGCGATCAGCAGGTAGATGGAGCAGTGGTCATATTTCCGCAGGGCCAGCCGGCCCCGGACTGTGGTGTTGACGCAGTGGTACAGAGTAGAGGCGGTGTAGAGGCCGATCATAGACAGCCCATAGACCAGGAAGGCGGAAAATTTGATCCAGTCCTCCAGCCCGGCGGCCCGGACCAGAAGAAATGCCGTGCCCACCAGGGCCAGCACCGCGCCTGCCCCGTGGGTGATAGCGGACCAAGGCCGCAGGCCGTCATAGGGGTCCCGGCGGGGTCTGGGAGCCTGCTGATGGCGGGCGGTGAGCGGGGCGGAGCGGGTGATATCCGGTACCACAGAGGGATTATAAGCAGGTTCGTGCATAGAGAGCTCCTTTCCAGGAAGGCACATCTGTTCTTGCGTATCATTAGTATAACACCAAACAGGCAAAATATCAACATAAAAATTACTAAATATAGTATTAAAAATTATATCTGAAATGCGAAAAGTTACAGGAGCCCGCCGGCACCGAATCGCTGGACAAGGTCAGGATATGCGGAAAGGGCGAAACTATGAGAAGAAGTGGAAGAAAAAAACCTTGGGTCTTTTCAAGAATCTGAGAGCTCCGGGTTATGAGCTGCGATTCTGATGTGATGCCCAATCTGTTGAGAATTTCTGTGCCTTTTCTGTCGAAACAGCTTTACAGCTTGAGATTATTTGTTCTGTTGTCTCTTAAACGCCCAAACCTCGTATGGGTCACGGCTTGGATCAGGAGAAATAGTTCCAACACCAAATCCAATGCCTAAGTTTACACCTATAGCAATGCCCAATCAATCTTCCCAAATCACCAAATTATTCTCGCTCAGGACTTGTTCGATGCGTTCCAGATTCAGCGTGGACTGGGGGGCGGTGCGGCGTCCCAGCTCAGCTACCAGAGCCTCGATCACTACCATCAGGGGGGCGTCCCCACAGGGGTGGTTGACTGAATTGGCATCAATCATCACATCGGCTGCCTTCGCCAGGGGGTTAAGGCTGGTATTTGTGACCAGAATGATGGGAATACCCAGCTGATGACAGAGCTTGCCTACCTGGATGGTCCGTTTGGTGCAGGGCCATACTGAGAAGACCAGAAGCACATCTGTGGGTTTCATGTGGACGGAAACCTTGTCAAATACAAATTCTCCCTCCAGGCTCAGCTGGCGCACATGAGGGTAGAAGCAAGAGAGGGCATACTCAAAATAGAGGGCCAGTGCCTTGCTGGAGCGCAAGCCAATGGTATAGATCGTGTCCGACTTGAGCATCAGCTGGATGGCACGCTCAAATTCCTCAATATTTGAGGGAGTACAGAGGTTTTCCACGATGCGCAGGCTGTCGGCAGCCACCGAGCGGAAGGTATCGCTGCCCTCTGTCTCCTTGGTGCTGACAAAGCTCTGTTTCTGCCCCCGGTAGGAGGAGGTGTTCTTCAACAGAACCACATCTGCCAGGGTGCGCTTGAAAGCGCTGAAGCTGTCATATCCAAGCGTTTGTACCAGCCGCATGACAGTGGTGGTACCGACGCCGGCGGCGCAGGCCAACTCAGCCACTGTCATGACTCCTACCCGCTCGTAGTTCAAAGCTAAGTATTGACACAGGATGCGCTGTTTCTTGGGCAGCACATCTTTTAATGTCATTATCTCATCAAGAAGTGTTTTTTCCATTACAAGCACCTGCAGTTCTTCCCTTGAAATCGGTGGTTTTTCATTCTTATCATAACCTTTTTTTGCGGCATGGTCAACTATGGCATGGCTCTGGCGCAGAATGCGGGGGAAGGCGTCTAAAAGAAGAAATGGAGAATTTTATGTGGCAAACTACGGAACCACTTTACTATTTTCTCTAAAAAATATAGTATCAATCATAAAATAGAATATATATGCCGAATATTTTGTTAAAAGAACAAAATGAAACATATATTTTCTATAAAGGGAACAAAAATTCTATTTTGCAAAATAAACGGTTGAAATATTCTTTTTAACGGAATATAATTAGCATCACAAAAGCAAAAAACAATTTAAATGACATTTGGACTGATAAAACCACAATTATTTTTTAGGAGGTAATTTGAAATGAAAACCAGAGACGTCGTATTCTACAGCGAAGGTGCCAAGATGGCCGGTACCATCTATCTGCCCGACGATTACAAGGAGGGAGAAAAACGGGCTGCCGTGCTGTGCAATTCCGGCTGGACCGGCGTGAACAAGTGCTATCCCGCCCTGTACGCCCGTGCTCTGACCGCCTACGGCTTTGTGTGCATGGGATTTGACTACCGCGGTTTCAAGCCCAGCGAGGATGTCCATCCCTGCCTGCCCAAGTATACCACCCTGGAGACCGAGGTGGAGGACATCGCCAACGCCTTCACCTTCATGCAGGTCCAGCCGGAGGTCGATCCCGAGCGCTGCGGCCTGCTGGGATGGGGCGTGGGCGGAGCCGTGTGCATCACCGTGGCGGCCCGGGACAAGGAGGTCAAGGCGGTTGCGACTCTGAACTCCTTCATCAACGGCGAGCGCTGGATGATGAAACACCGATTTTTGAATTCCAAACTATTTGCTTTTATTAGCTGCGATATACTTTCTTGAAGACGGAGGGGGGGCCAGCCGTTTAATCAAGCCCCTTTAAAAATGGTTCTGGGCTGTGGTAAGAGCAGAAACAGGTTTTGCCAAAGAACAGTACAAGCTGATTCTTCGATGGGAGAGACGGTACACGGCAGGACATGACCCGGAGACGAGCAAGACCATCTACAAGAATGTACTGGGCAGAACTCAGGAGGAGGCCAAGGAGAAGCTGAACGCCGCCATTAAGGAGACACAATCTCTGGACTTACAGAAGCTCTACAAGAAGCTGCTGACAAAAGATTGGGTAGACCGGCTGGAGGCTAAAGGGCAGCCCAAGGGCCTTAGTGCCAAGACGGTGCGGAACATCCACCAGATTCTTTCCTCAGCCCTAAAGCTGGCCCAGGAGCAGCGGATCATCCTCACCAACCCGGCGGAGGGCCGCGCTCTGCCTAAGGTGGAGCACAGAGAGATGAAAACCCTGCCGGTGGAGCAGTTGGCCTCCTTCCTGCGGGAGGCGAAAGAGAGCGGTGTATTCGAGCTCTACTACGTGGAGCTGGCCACCGGCCTGCGGCGGGGAGAGCTACTGGGCCTCAAGTGGGAGGACCTTGATTTGGACCGAGGTGACCTCCGGGTACGGCGGCAGATCTCCTGCATAAACGGTGAGGTGGTAGAGGCACCTCTGAAAACGAAAAATGCCCACCGCACCCTTCCATTAGCAGAGGATGCGGTAAGCGTTCTGTTGAAGCAGAAGAAAAAAGCGGGTAGCAGCCCATGGGTGTTTCCGTCACCCAGCGGCGGCCCCATCTCCCGGACAGCGTCCTGCACATGCTCCACCGGGTGCTGAAACGGGCGGGACTGCCCAAAGTCAGGTTCCATGATCTCCGGCATACATTCGCCACCCTGGCCCTGCAGAACGGAGTGGACATCAAGACGGTGTCCGGGATGTTGGGTCACTACTCGGCGGGCTTCACCCTGGACACCTACGCCCATGTGACCACAGCGGCCCAGAAAGAGGCGGCGAGAGCCATGGGAAAGGTGCTGGCGAACGCCCTCTGGAAATATCCTAAAACAAAGCGAGGTCCGGGCGCGGCAGAGCCGCACCCGGACCTCGCTTTTGGCTCGTATGGGGCAGAATATGGGTCAACCCCAAAGGTCCAAAAATCAGTCTCGACTTTTTTGAGCAATAAACAGGGAAAACCGTCTGACTTCAAAAGAAATCAGACGGTTTTGTGGTTGCGGGGGCAGGATTTGAACCTGCGATCTCCGGGTTATGAGAGAGGACTAATGCCTTTTGTCCCTTTTCGTGTTTTACTTCAAACGGCCCATATATTGTACTTGAATAGCCTGTTTTGTGTATTTTAACACATGATATAGTTTTATTCTTGCCGTCCTGTTTTGTGACGTTTGGTGAAATGTGCGTATGTAGTCCCGCTTTTGTCACGCTCAGTCCCGCTCCAGTTACACCACACCGGAGGGGGATATTACCCACCGGGAGTGCCCCCACCTGACCCCCGCGAGTAGCCGAAAAGCGGGAAAGGGTTTTCTGAAAATCCGGCGAAGATATAAAAGGATTTTACTGCTTCCTGACGGGAGCAGTTTTCTTTTTGTCATCGTTGGCAATGCAGGCCGCACACTCCGAAAATTTTTGTGACGCTTGATATAAGTTCATATCCCTCATTTGTTCCGGTTCTAAAATAGTTGCGCCTGGGTGCCGTTCAATTCCATTCATCACTTGCACTTGTAATACAGCAACCTCTAACCCGTCTGACATAGGGCGATCCATATTAGTACCAGCGAATTTAGCATAGTTGAGGTTTGCTATTGCTTCCCAGAATTTCTGATCTGACAAAAGGGCGCTTAAAATATCAAGTCCTGCGTTATAGTTTCGTTGTTTTGCCTCCACGAGCGAGTTTACCGCACTATCGGACAGTCCTGTTTGTTCCTTAATATCATACACCGCACGGCGAGGAACATCTATCGCCCCTAAAATATAGTCTATATCACAGTCTAAGGCATTACAAAGCCTGATAAGTGCATCTGTTCCAGGTTTTTTCTTTCCGCTTTCCCATTGTGCGACTTGTGTATGTGGAGCCGTTTCTATTGATGTGCCAGGATTGATTTTTGCGGCTAATTCTTTTTGTGTTAGCCCAAGTTCATTTCTGCGTTGCCGGATTCTGTCTCCTATGTATCTTTCGGAATACATTTTATAAAATCACTTCCCGGTAATTAGAGCTATTTGAATATTGATAGGAACATTATACCGCATTATACTTAAAAGTGCAAGGGGCCACTTGACAAAAAATTAAGGATGGTAAAGCTACGATGAAGAACCGCGAAACCCCATTTTTGCCGCTGAAACAGTGTGCGGAAGCGTCTGGCATTTCACTGTACTGGTGGCGGATGGCCGTGAAAAACAACCGTGTCCCATATTTAAAAAGCGGAAACAAGTTTTATGTGGATTATGCCGCCGCGCTTGCTAAAATTCGGGGTGGTGAAATTGATTGACCGTCAACGAATTTCTCTACCGTTTGGACGGTGTGAAAGGCGGTCACGGCCAGTGGACAGCAAGGTGTCCCGCACACGATGACCGGCGGGCAAGTCTCTCCGTTTCCGTGGGCGAGGGTGGCCGGGTGCTGCTGAATTGTCATGCTGGATGCTCCACGGAGGATATATGTGCCGCCCTGGGGCTGACCGTCAAAGACTTGTTCATGGAGGATAAGACGAAAGAGCGTTCACGGGAGCGGCCACAAATCGTGGAGATATACCCATATCACCATGACCTCCAAAAAATCAGGTATTCGGACAAATCATTTTTATGGCGGAGGCCAGATGGAAAAGGCGGATGGATATGGAACCGGCAGGGTGTACCAAATGCCCTCTTTCAAGCGGGAGAACTGACCGGCGTTGTTGCCATAGCAGAGGGCGAAAAGGATGCGCTGACTCTTCACCGCCTGGGCTGGAGCGCCGCTTGTGGCGAGCATGGGGCGGGGAAAGACAAATGGAAGCCGGAGTATTCGGAGCAGTTGCGCGGCTTAACCGTCGTTGTGTTTATGGACAACGATGATATAGGCCGGGAGTATGGAGCAGAAACCGCCGCCGCCCTGTATGGTGTGGCCGCAAGCGTCCGATTGCTTGACCTGTCCAGGGTATGGGATGGTATGCCCGAACACGCAGACATTAGCGACCTTGTTGACAGGTATGGGGACGATAGGGCTTGTGAACTGGTGGCACAGTTAATAGACATGACCCCGGAATGGGAGCCGCCCCCACCCGAAGAAGATCCATTTTTGTCCTGTTTCAAAACGCTTGACGCTTTCGAGGAAGAAGAAGCGACCTGGCTTGTCCCCGGCTGGATACCAGAGGGGCAAATAACCTTGATGGCAGCTGACGGCGGAATTGGCAAGACCACGCTATGGTGCAATCTGATCGCCGCTATCAGCAGCGGGCAACGGTGTATTTTAGACCCGCCCGGATATACAAGGACAGCGCAAAAGGTGGCGTTTCTGACCACGGAGGACTCTGTGAGGAAGAAGCTAAAAAAGAAACTGCGGCTTGCCGGGGCAAATATGTCCAACATCATCACCCCGGACTTTCTGGCCGATAAAGAAGGCGTTCTGCGTGGCTTGAAGTTTGGGACATCTGAAATGGAGCGGTTTATCAAACATTTCCATCCTGCCCTTTGCGTTTTTGACCCGGTGCAGGGCTTTGTCCCCCCAGACATCAATATGGGGAGCCGAAACGCTATGCGCGATTGCATGGCCCCACTTATCAGTCTGGGAGAAAAAACCGGCACGACATTCATCGTGGTATGTCATACCAACAAGCGGCCAAAGGCCAGCGGGCGTGACCGTATCGCGGACAGCGCCGACTTGTGGGATGTCTCTCGCTCCGTATTGATGGCCGGTTATACAGAAGATCAAGGTGTGCGGTACCTCTCCAACGAGAAGAACAACTATACCACCTTGCAGGAAACATTGTTATTCACGATTGACAGCAGCGGCCAAGCCCGCGCAGAGGGGACAAGCTGGAAGCGAGATCGGGAATACGCCCAAGAGATGGCCGCAAGCGTGTCCGCCCCAAAGCGGGAGGACTGCAAGGAATGGGTATTGTGCCGGTGGAAGTATGCCGTCAAAGGAACTGGAGGACAGTGCTAAAGCGGCAGGATATAGTTTCCGAACGCTCCGAAGGGCAAAGGATGACTTGAAAACCACGGGGCAAATCAAATATTTCCAGACTGGCAGCCCAAAGGAAAAAGTGTGGCATATCCAGCGCGTGGAGCAGCAACAATTCGCAGAACTGCCAGAGGGCACACCAACACCGTGGGACAAATGACCACCCACCGTCTCAGTTTGAAATATGGACAAATGAACCTTGAAAGCATTGATATTACTATGTTTTATTCATTTGACCAGGTGGTCAAGTGAGAGCAGAGAAGGGACAAGTGAGCGGTTATCATTTGACCAGGTGGTCAAGTGCTGAAACCGTTGGTATTCAAGGGATAGCGGCTCACTTGTCCACCTACTGCGCGGGACACGGGGGAGGGTAAGGTGAAAGAGTGATAGACCCAGCTTTGCGCCTGTTTTTCCACGAATAAAAGCATTTCAAAATTTCTGATAGGAGTGTGATATTATGCCGAAAGATGGCAAGGGTCTCTTGCCTGTGGACGCTATGGCGGCAGAGTTGGCCGCGCAGAAATCCGGGCGGGGCCGTTCAAAAATTTACAAAGAGATCAGCGACGAACACCGAGCCGAGCTGGTGAGCGCGGACATACGCCGCAAGGCTGACACGCTGGCCGAGCAAAAAGGGCGAGTTGACCTGTCCGATTTGAGCCAGGTGCAGGCAAGAGCGCAAGAATACTTGACTGCCTGCGCCGAGTCCGGGACATTTCCCAGCATTTTGGGACTGTCTGCGCTGGGGTTTGGTTGTTCCAGACAGTGGGTAAATGACTATTTGAGAACGAACCCAAACAGCGAAAGCGCACTATATATTGAAAAACTGAAAGATGCCTTTGCCGATATTCTGGTAAATGCCAGCCTGGGCCGCTCCGCTGATTCAACGATGGGAATTTTTGTGCTGAAAAACACTGCGGGTTTCCGGGATCGCTATGAGGTCGAACCTATCCCCCCAGCCCAGCCGCTGGGGGAGAGCGTGGACAGAGCCGCCCTGGAGCAGCGGATCGCGGGCAGCGTCGTTGTGGATGACGATTAAGGAGGCGGTGCTGAATGACACCACGGGAAGTTAGCTTCGCCACCGGTGTAAATATCGCCACTGTCTACCAGCACCTTCACCGAGGCGTATTAGATGGCAAATGGAACGGGAGCCGCTGGACGATCCCGGCGTGGGAGTGTGTGGCCTGGGCTAACTGGCTATGGCGGGAGGGCAGAGTGTTACAATTCCCGCCGCCCTACCCACAGCGATTTATCGAGTATTTCAACTTGAAATAACTAAAAATCTTTGAAAAGGAGAATTTTTACTATGCCTAAAATTGAATACACCACGCCGAGCAAGGTGACGAATGAGGCCACAAAGGAGCTTATCAACGTCCTACACCGACATATTGCCGGGACGAACTCCGCCTATTCTACATACAACGTAGAGCGGGACAGAAACAAGGGGCTTTATACCGAGGCGGCGTTAGCGGCACAGGCCGCACAAGCGCAGGAGAGCGGGCGGCGGGCCGTGGCCCAGCAGATGGAAGATACACGGGCGGCGGTGCTGGCTGAAATTGAAAAGATGCGCTCCGCCCTCTATGCGTGGATCGCTGAACCGGCAAACCCAGCTTTTCTGGCACAACTCCGCACATACCACGATTTTGATTTGAGGATGGAACAAATTGAAATTGAGGCTATGGCGGAGCAAGCCGCCGGAAACTTTGTGGCATTGCGGTGCTTAAATGCCGTGGCTGAAAAATCAGGTTTCCACGTCAATACGCCCACCTTATCCGACTACATCAGGGATTTAGATACCATCCAGCGGGGATTTGATGCGCTGTACCTGTACGCCCCTCAAAATGGCGATGGACACAGCACCGACCTATTGCCGAATAAAAATTACCGTGGTATTGACTACGGGCGGCCCACCTCTACCGATGTTTCTATTGCCGTGGCCGGTGCAAAGGCCCTTGAAGGGACGTTGCGGGAGATTCAAGAGCGATGGAGCGCACACGTTCAGCCGACCATTACCAAAACAGAAGATTTGTCCGCCGATGAAGTCAAGGACATTGTAAGCGCAGCGGCCCGCAAAACTCCCGATGCCGTGACGGTAGATCAGAATGGCACAGAGGCAGAGGACGAGGCCCGCCGAATGGGGGCGGAGATGGCAGAGGCAGACCGTCGCGCCGCCGAGGGGCTGAAACACTATCTTCTTTGATGGAGGTACACATGGAATTGTCTTTATACGAGCGGGAAACCATCATCAACTACAACGAGGGGGAACCGACGGCCAGTATTTACACCCACAACAAGGCCCTGCGCCGCACACTGGACAAGCTGGCCCAGGAACGCCCGGAGGATTGCAGGATTGACAGAGTAAGCCACGAGGGATACGCCACCGACTACATCATTCCCAAAGTGTGGGTAAAAATCAGACCGCCCCGTATTGCAAGCGAGGCACAGAAAGCGGCCAGCAGAGCGGCAGCAGAAAAGGCCAAACTTGCCCGCACAAACACCCGGCACAGGGAATTTTAAGACCACAGCGGGGCCGGAGAGGGCAACTATACCACCAAGACACAAAGAGGGCCGGGGTATCGCGCCCCGGCCTCTCAAAAAACTTTATGTGTGTCCCGTGTAATGATTTGAACATCGGCGTTCAGAATATCCGCTATTTTTATAATCTCTGCATAGGAAAATGTGTCGCGGTACAACTTGTTTCTCATGCTTTGCGGTTCAATACCCAGCATTTCAGCTAAAGATTTTACCGTCATTTTTCGCTCTATCAGCAGTTGTTTAATTGACTTTGATCCGGCCACATCATCACCTGCTTTCTATGGGTATTGTACTTAATATCTTTTAGAGTGTCAAGTATAACGATATATTTATAATCAAATAAGAGTATATATCTATTGACAGCATACCTATATTTGAGTACAATATAAACAGGCACAACAAGCCACAAAAAGAAAGCCCCTTGCACCCACGCCGGCCAAAGCACGATGCAAGAGGCAGTACCCACCCACCACAGAGGGGGCCGGTAGTCTGATTATAGCCGGTTCTCTCCATGAAAACAAGGAGGAAAACATGGAACTTGTAGAGTACAGAAACAATATCTACTATGTCCACGGCAGGCAACTGGCGAATATTTCAGATGTCATTGATACAATGACGCTCATTCGTTACGCATTAGAGAATGAAGATGGGGTTGACCGTGGCGTTATTAAAGCCGCTGTTTCGCTTGCGCAGGATGCCTTGAATGATGTATTTGACCAAATACATGAACATCAAGAGGTGACAGAAAGGGAGGCCGTCCAACATGGATAAAAGCCACGAACAGGCCCAGCTTACCCGCAAAAGCAACGCCCAGGCCCGGAGAGAGCGCCACGAGCGGGAGCGGGCTGAACTGGAGGCCACGATTAACACATTGCGGCAGATCAGGCAAAACCCCAAAGCGACACCAGGCGAAAAGCTGGAGGCCATAAAGCTGCTTATAAAGCTGGAAGGTGGAGTATATGGCTAATATCACACCACGCCGGAACAAAGGCGGCGAGATCATCAGCTATCAAATCCGGGTATTCCGTGGACGCAATGCGGACGGCACACGGCTGAAAGATTACATGCTGAGCTGGCGGCCCACGCCGGGCATGACCAAGCGGCAGATCGCCAAAGAGTTAGAGTGGCAGGCCACACTGTTTGAAGAAGCCTGTAAGCAGGGGCAAATTTCCATTGAAAAGCCCACCTTTGAGAAGTATGCCGCCTATGTGGTGGAACTGAAGGAGCGCAACGGCCTAAAGGTGAAAACCGCTGTCCGCTACAAGGATATGCTGAAGCGGATCAACGCCGAAATCGGCCCTATCAAGCTGCAAGACCTCCGGCCCGACCATTTGAACCGCCTGTATGCAAAGCTGGCGGAGCCGGGGCAGAACAAGAAAACCGGCGGCGGATTGTCCGCAAAGACCATTGTGGAACATCACAGGGTTATCAGCACCATACTGGCCCAGGCGGTGAAAGAGCAGCTGATCCCATTCAACACGGCGGAGCGGGCCACGCCGCCCAAACTGCAAAAGCATGAAATGGACGCTTTTGAAGTGGAGGAAGTACAGGCCATTCTAAAGGTACTGGAGACGGAGCCGTTGAAGTGGCAAGTCTGTGTGCAGCTTTTGATTGCCACAGGTGCCCGCCGTGGCGAGATCATGGGCTTGCGCTGGGAGAATGTAGACTGGACAGAAAACAAGTTGTATCTCTGTGAAAACCGTGTTTACACGCCGGAGAGCGGCGCAATCAGCACCACGCTAAAGACTGGGGAAAACCGCTATGTGTCTGTCTCCCCGTCTGTTATGGCCCTTCTGAAACGCTGGAGGGTGGAGCAGGCAGCCACATTCCTAAAGTTGGGTATCAGCCCCTCCGGCTATGTCCTGACGGCGGAGAACGGCGGGCCGATGCACCCAGACAGCCCCACAGACTGGCTTGCCAAGTTCTCCAAGCGCCACGGCTTGCCGCCGATCCACCCGCACAAATTCCGCCACACACAAGCCAGCTTGCTTATTGCCCAGGGCGTGGACATTCTTACCGTGTCAAAGCGGCTGGGCCACGCAAAGGTAAGCACTACATTGGACATATACAGCCATGTGCTTGCCAAAAGCGACGAGAAGGCCAGCGACACGCTGGACAATCTGCTTTACAGAAAGCAGGCGTAGTGATACCATAGAGGCAAGGAGGCGGGCTCAATGATTTTCTTCTTTATTCTGGCGTTGCCAGTTATGGTTATCCTGGCCTGCGCCGGAAAGTACAAGTAAACCTATTGCATGGAGCGGCCTGGGCGTGGATGCCTGGGCCGTTCTTCTGTGCTCACAGCACAACAAATCAGGGGCACAGTCCCGCTAAAGTCCCGCTTTTGCCCTCTCCATGCAAAAAGAAAGCCCAGTGACTGAGGCCGCAAAGCCTTGCAATCACTGGGTTTTTCTATGGTTGCGGGGACAGGATTTGAACCTGCGACCTCCGGGTTATGAGCCCGGAGCCTTTTTCAACGTGGATTGAGCAGCCAAACACCCCAATTGAGATAGGCCGCAAAGGTCACCCAGAGGAGATATGGGACTTGCAGCCACCCGGCGGTGCAGTCCACCTGCAGGAAGGACAGCAGCATCCACAGGATCAGGGCCCAAAGCACTGCCAGCCAGACAAGGGCAAAGCCGAAATTCTGGAACTGAAAGAAAATGATGCTCCAAAAGAAGTTGAAAGCGAGCTGGACTAGGAAGAGCAGCAGGCTGCGGGACCGGAGACCGGAGGGGGGCGCCAGATAGACCCGGGCCGCGCCAATGCCCATCAGGGCGAACAGGATCACCCATACGATGGGAAACACGATGCTTGGCGGGGAAAGAGGAGGCTTGGTAATGACCTGGGAATAGAGCTGTGTACCGTCCCTGGTCAGCCAGCCGGCCAGGCCGCCCACCGCCTCGGTGAAGAGGACCCAAGTCCCATAGGTCCCCCATAGATGCGTCTTCATTTTCATCACCCATGGACAGCATATGTGAAATCGGAAATTTTATGTGTTCGGACCGGGGCGGCTGATAGGGAGGGCTTCGGTGGCCCGCTCCCAGCCTGTGGAAAACGGAGGTCCAGAAAAAAGGGGTTGACAAGTGGGAAAGGGGCGGCTATAATAAGCCCAACAAATCAATCAGCAGAAACCTGCGAGGAAGATGAGTAGCCAGTGGGCAAACCTTCAGAGAGTCCTGGGTGGTGGGATCAGGGCGGGGCGCAACTGTGTGAATGGACTTCCGAGGGCGGCTTGAACGGCTTTGGCTCAGTAGATGCCGACGGGGACCCACCCGTTATCCATCGGGCACGCGTGATGGCGCGTGAAGCGAGCGGACGTTTACGTCAATTTGGGTGGTATCGCAGGAGTGCAGCTCTTGTCCCATGTGGGATGAGGAGCTGTTTTTTTATTGGCTGCGCTCCCAAGTCAAGGCCGCCGGCACCGGCCCCTCCATCGCCCACCCGAACAAATTTTGTTTTTTGGAGGAAAACACGATGAAAAAGCATGACATGATGAAGAAGTTTACCGCTGCCGCCCTGTCCCTGACCATGATGGCCGGCCTGGCCGCCTGTTCCGGCGGCAGCAGCTCCGCCTCCTCCGGCGCCGCCCCTGCCCCGGCCGTTTCCGGCTCCGAGACCGGCGGCACCGCCATCAAGGTGGCGGTAGTGAAGCAGATGGACCATGCCTCCCTGGATGAGATCGCCAACGCCATCACCGCCCGGCTGGACGAGATCGCCGCCGAGCAGGGCATCACCATCGACTACGGCCAGGTGTACAGCGGCCAGGGGGACGAGACCATCCTGAACCAGATCGGCGCCCAGGTAGTGGCCGATGGTGTGGACGTCATCATTCCGGTGGCCACCACCGCCGCCCAGCTGATGACCGTGGCCGCCGAGGGCACCGGCATCCCAGTGGTGTACGCCGCCGTCAGTGACCCGGAGCAGGCCGATCTGCTGGACCTGGACTATGTCACCGGTATGAGTGACGCCCTGAACACCCAGTTCATCCTGGACATGATGCTGGCCCAGGACCCGGAGGTGCAGACTGTGGGCCTGCTCTACTCCCTGTCTGAGCCCAACTCCACCAAGCCCATTGCAGAGGCGAAGGAGTATCTGGACGGCAAGGGCATCGCTTATAAAGAGTACACCGCAAACAGCGTAGATGAGGTCATCGCCGCGGCCGGGACGCTGCTCGCCGACGGCGTGGACGCAGTCTTCACCCCCACCGATAACAAGATCATGGAGGCCGAGCTGGCCATTGCCCCCGAACTGGCGGAGGCGGGCATCCCCCACTACACAGGCGCTGACTCCTTTGTCCGCAACGGCGCTTTCACCACCTGCGGCGTGAACTATACCGACCTGGGCACTCAGACCGCCGACCTGGCCTATCAGGTGGCGTCGGAGGGCATGGACGGCATGGAGGACTACTATCTGGTGGAGGGCGGCATCATCACCGTCAACACCGAGACCGCCCAGACTCTGGGCGCGGACTACTCCATGTTCAGCGACATGGGCCAGGTGGTGGAAGTCGCCACCACCGAGGACTAAGCACGCCCTGACCGCACAATACCGCCAGTCCCTCCGGCAGGACGCCGGAGGGGCTTTGGCCTGAAAGGACGGAACCCGCTATGCTCTATATTCTCCAGACAGCCCTGGAACTGGGCCTGTTGTACGCACCGGTGGCCCTGGCTCTGTTCCTCAGCTACCGCATCCTGGACATTGCCGATCTCACCACCGATGGGGCTTTCACCCTGGGGGCGGCCGTGTCGGTGACAGTGTGCATCGCAGGCCACCCCGTCTTGGCGGTCCCTGCCGCCATGGCTGCCGGGGCGGCGGCAGGCTTTGTGACCGCCTTCCTCCAGACCAAGATGGGGGTGCCCTCCATCCTGGCGGGCATCATCACCAACACGGGGCTCTACACCATCAACCTGATGGCCATGGGGTGGACCTCCACCGCCAGCCTGCTCCGCCAGGACACTATTTTCCGCATGTTCCAGGCTACCGGTATCGGCGGAGCCTGGAGCGAGATCCTGCTGGGCGGGGTGCTGACGGTGGGGGCGGCCCTGCTGCTGGTGGCTTTCCTGGGGACCCGGCTGGGCCTGTCCATCCGAGCCACGGGGGACAATCGGGACATGGTCAGGGCCTCCTCCATCAACCCAAACTTCACCATCACCGTGGGGCTGTGCATCGCCAACGCCCTCACTGCCTTTTCCGGCGCTCTGGTGGGCCAGTCCCAGCGCAGCGCCAACGTAAACATCGGCACCGGAATGGTGGTCATCGGGCTGGCCTGCCTCATCATCGGTGAGACGGTGCTGGGCCGTGGCTCCATGCTGCGGGGGGCGCTTTCCGTCTTTGTGGGTAGCATCCTCTACCGGATCATCTATGCGGCGGCCCTCAGCTCCAGGATCATCGAGGCTATGAAGCTGCTGACCGCCATCCTGGTGGCGCTGGCCATCGCGGCGCCCACCCTCAAGCAGTGGGCTGCCTTCCAGAAGCGGAAGGCGGAAATGAGAAAGGGGGGACGCTGAGATGCTGGAACTTGCGTGTATCTCCAAGACCTTCAACCCCGGAACGGTGAACGAGAAGAAGGCGCTGAGCGGAGTTGCCCTCCGTCTGGAGAAGGGGGACTTCGTCACCATCGTGGGCTCCAACGGCGCGGGTAAATCCACCCTCTTCAACGCCATCGCGGGGGCCTTCTATGTGGATGAGGGCGCCATCCGCCTGGCGGGGGAGGACATCACCTTCAAGCCGGAGTACAAGCGCAGCCGGGAAATAGGGCGGCTGTTTCAGGACCCCATGCGGGGGACGGCGCCTCATATGACCATCGAGGAGAACCTGGCCTTGGCCTATCTGCGCACTGCCAAGAATCAGAACGCTTTTTTCAGCCGGACCAGCAAAGCGGAGAAACAGTTCTTCCGGGACCGGCTGGCCCTGCTGGATATGGGGCTGGAGGACCGGATGAAGCAGCCCGTGGGGCTGCTGTCCGGCGGACAGCGTCAGGCGCTGACCCTGCTGATGGCCACGCTGGTCCCGCCCAAGCTGCTGCTGCTGGACGAGCACACGGCGGCCCTGGACCCCTCTACAGCAGAGAAGGTGCTGGGCCTGACCCGGGAGATCGTGGCGGAGCATCATATCACCACCATGATGGTGACGCACAACATGAAAAATGCTCTGGAGCTGGGCAACCGCACCCTGATGATGGACAGTGGAAGGGTCGTGCTGGACATTGGGGGGGAGGAGCGGAAGGGCCTGACGGTGGAGGACTTGCTGAAGCGGT
>ENA-ORRQ01001541-ORRQ01001541.1-human-gut-metagenome-genome-assembly--contig:-NODE-1541-length-17053-cov-2.936934_pt1 | contig 17053 bp, 6 predicted proteins | sample MGYA00242177_ERZ509138 | MGnify/ENA primary metagenome ERZ509138 (study PRJEB26280, sample SAMEA2338628) | human gut metagenome | biome: human gut; feature: human-associated habitat; material: faeces... | reverse complement strand
CTTTGACCGGCTGATCGAACAACACTTTCTTTTCCTTCAGGTTATTTTCAAAAGTACCTTTCAAGATCGGTTCGCCCCAGTTTTTACCATCCTGGCTGACACTGATCGAATAATCTTTGATATTACCATTCGATCCGTCCTGACGGGGAAGGAATGAAAAACCTTTGATCTGTTTTACTTCACCTGCATCTAAGTCTACCCAATGCGGATATTTAGCAACGGTAACAGAAAACATCGTATGCCAGATCGTATTCGGATCACCATCCGTCAAGTTCTTGGCATCTCCGTAACCGGACTCTTCGCTGCTTGTATAGACCACTTCCGTCTGGATACTCTCTATTTTACTAAAAGAAACCGTTGCATTTATTTTCGGATTATCTTTAAACCAAGCTTTTACGGTACCACCATTACGGAAAGGTATGGCTTCCGCATACTCCTTCGCTTTTCCTTTCCCGTCAATCGTATAGCAAATCACAGCATTTTTACGAGCCGATGAAAGTTCTACAGCTCCGGCGCGATTACGCATAATTGTCAACGGCATTTCTCCAGCAGGCACAACATTTGCTGTAACGTTTAAATCTTTTCCGACGGGACGAATTATAAAACCCATGTCATGATGTCCGGCAAAGACGCGATCCTGCTCCAGCGGTCCGCCTTGTCCACAACTGTTACCACCCAGCCCAGTTACAGCCGCATCCAAATGCAGATACGTATCTCCCGCAACCGGCAACTGGTAGGGATGAGAAGCCAAAATCAAATCCAGTGCAGAATATTGAAGAGCCGATACAGACAAACGGTCGGCAGCCACAAACACAGCCCCCTCACCCTCCGGATCGGTCAAGGCACACCAGCGTACATCCTCATGATTACCCATATCTTGCGGTTTCGGGAAATTCACAAACTCACCAGCCACCGTATTCTTATGTAATTCGATAAACTGTCCGCTCTTACGGTCGGCATAGTTATCTATCGGTCCGCGTCCATAGTAAGTGAAGTTACTGTATTGTTGGGGAACTTTCATCACATAGCCCAAACGCGGCAGCACCAAACTTGAACGATTAGAAGTAATGCTGGACTGCAATTCGATAGAACCGTCCGGATACACTGTCCATATCTGGTTAGTGACAAATTTAAAGTCATTGCTACCGAATTTTCTGTCGGTCAGTTCTTCGATGCTATTCTTACCGGAGCTTGTACCACCCTTAATGCGTGCGGCATTCGGTGCCTGAGATTCTACCGTAAAGCTCAAGACCAAAGTTCCATTGCCTTTATTCAGCACTTTATATTCAGTTGCTTTATGAATCAGATTGTGCAAACCATGTTCGAACCAGGGGGCATAGAACCAGTTATCATTGTTTGTAAAAGCACGGAGAGCATCGAGCTTCGGACCGTTGCCATCGGCGATAACAGTCTCGTTGCCATACTTCAGACTGTAGATACTTCCGGTTTGCGGGTCAAATATGGCTTCAAAGTCAGCTCCCTTTATAAGGATGCGCTTCGTATCCTTGTCCAGTACGAATCCATCCTGTTTTGCTGCACCGGCAGTTACTTCACTGATGGACGGGCGGTCCGTAGCCTCCTTTATCAAAATCTGTTCCTCTGCCATCGGAAAGCCTTTGGCAGCCCAAGGTCTTTGATCTTTCAGTATAAACTGTAGTTTCATAAAGTACTCAGCATCTTTCTTAAGAGAGGCATGATCATACGGCAGAGTGATCTGTGCACGTTGGCGTGGAGCTATATTGATATCCATCGGTTTACCGGTCATTATCGGTTTACCGTCTTCATAAAGCGAATATACCAACTGGTAATCTTCCGCCAAGTTCTTAAAGTAGTACTTATTGAAGATCTCAAATACACCCTTTTCTGTATCTATTGCCTTTACGCCGATGTGCTGATATACCTTTTTCACTTCATAGTACTGAGGCTTCGGTTCAAGGTCACCAAACACGATGCCGTTCATTACAAACTGACCATCATTGGGAGTATCGCCAAAGTCTCCACCGTAAGCCAGATAACGGACACCTGTCTTCGGGTCATAATTGTACATAGACTGGTCTACCCAATCCCAAATGGCACCTCCACAGAAGAAATTGGTCGACTCCATAGCTTCCCAGTAATCTATCAGATTACCGCAGGCATTCCCCATTGAATGGGCATATTCGGATATATGGAACGGATACTTGATGTCATATTTCCCCTGAACGGCTCCGCGTCCCCAGCCGATAGACGGATATTGGTTGGAACCCATATCTACAATGTCATTATTACGCTCATATTGCACAGGACGGGAAGTATCAAACTTCTTCAAAGCATCATAAGCAGCCACAAAGTTCTTCCCCGGTCCGGCTTCATTGCCCAACGACCAGATAACGATAGACGGATTGTTGACATTGGCACGCACCATTTCCATCACACGTGCTACGTGTGCATTTTTCCATTCTACCGGATGAGAGAGAGAAGCAGCACCATAATAATATTCATGAGATTCTATATTAGCCTCATCTTCCAGATAAATACCATATTTGTTGCACAGGAAATACCAATACGGATCATCCGGATAATGTGAATTACGTACATGATTGATGTTGGCGCGCTTCATCAACATAATCTCTTTTTCCATCATCTCACGGGTAATGGCATGCCCCACTCCCGGATTGGATTCGTGCCGGTTTACCCCTTTCAGTTTGACCGTCTTTCCATTCACATAATAATATCGTCCGGCAAGCCCGAATTCATCTTCGGAGGCAGGAGTATCTTTAATCTCCACCTTCCGGAAACCGACAATAGTGGAAACCATCTCAATTGTTTTGTTCTTCTTATCCTTCAATTCGGCTACCAATGTGTAGCGATAAGGAAACTCCGCCGACCATTTGTTGGGAGCTTTCACCTTAAGGACAGTCTGAACACTGCCTGTTTCATTCGGAGCGATTTTGTCGATAACAGGAGACAGGAATCCATCTACTAATGTATTCTCATCAGAGTAAAGTTTGTTAGCATATAAAGAATAATATACTTTGTAGTCTTTTATTGCTTTCTTACCCAGATTACGGATCTCAGCATTGACTGTCAAAGAACCGTCTGTATAAGTAGCATCCAGATCGGGGGTGGCAACCAAGTCACGGAAATGAACTTTAGGAACCGAATACAAGGCAACCGTGCGGAAGATACCCGGCAAACGGAACATATCCTGAGCTTCGAGGAAGGAACCGTCCGAACTACGGTATACTTCAGCAGCTACGGTATTCTTACCTTTCTGCAAATAGGGAGTGATATTGAAATCAGCGGTATTGCGTGAATTCTTGGAGAAGCCCACATATTGACCGTTAATCCACAGATAGAAGAAGGAATCGACACCATCGAAACTGATAAAGGTCTCACGTCCGTCCCAGTCCTGCGGAATTTCGAAATCACGGCGGAAGGAACCCACTTCATTCCGGTCCTTATAAGTGGTCCAGTTGGCAGGAGGGGTACGCATCACACCCCCACGCCAGTCGTCCACTTTCACGCTATGCTGAAAGATCACCGGTTGGTTGACGTAAATAGGGGTTCCATACTTCCGGCTTCCGTCTTTTTGAATGCCATAAATGTTCCAGCTAGAAGGTACGGGAATCACATCCCATGAAGTTACATCATAATTCGTCTCATAGAAATCTTTAGGGCGGGAGTCCGGATCGGGTGCCCAGTGAAACTTCCAGTCACCATTGAGTGACTGCCAGAACTGACTGTTCTCCGGTAATACCTTTCGGGCATTGTCCAGATGCTGGAACGGGAAGAAATAAGCATGCGGCTGTTCCTTGTTCAGCGCCAGATTTTCGGGAGATTCCCACTCTTTTCCTGTAGGGGCATTCACTGATCCATAAGCGAACCCCTCTAACGGTTGGTCTGCGAAGCTTTGTATTGACAAACTACAACACAAAAGCCCGGTTAATAAGGTTTTGTTCATCAGGTGTTAAAGTTAACAATTGGTTATTACTAATTAGGGTATATTTATCGGGGGTAAATGTTCGGTCGTTTTTTAATCCATCACTGTTTCCGGTTTATCATCGTTTTAATTCATCAAAATAGGTATCCAGCAGGCTCTTAGCAGCTGTAAACGAAGTAAGATTTCCCTGCAACACTTGTTGTTCCTTCTCCTGAAGCATCGCTTCAATCTGAGGATTGTGATAGAAACTATCACGGAGCTGTTCATTAATTGTCTCGTACATCCAGTACTTACTCTGCTCATTACGGCGATATCCAAAATAGCCGTTTTTCTTCACAAAGTCGATATATTCATACACCATGTCCCAGATTTCCTTCACGCCGATATTATAAAAACCGGAGTAAGTCAGCACCTTCGGAATCCATCCCGATTCGGGAGCCGGAAACAGATGCAGCGCATTGCGGAATTGACTGGCAGCCAGCTTGGCAGGTTCCAGATTATCTCCGTCGGCTTTGTTAATCACAATACCGTCCGCCATTTCCATGATCCCGCGTTTGATTCCCTGCAATTCATCTCCCGTACCTGCGAGTTGAATCAGCAAGAAGAAATCCACCATCGAATGAACCGCCGTTTCGCTTTGTCCTACTCCAACGGTTTCCACAAAGATTTTATCGAATCCGGCAGCTTCGCAAAGCACAATGGTTTCACGGGTCTTCCTTGCGACTCCTCCCAATGAACCCGCTGAGGGGCTGGGGCGGATAAATGAATTAGGATGTACGGAAAGCTGCTCCATACGTGTCTTGTCTCCCAATATACTGCCTTTACTGCGTTCACTGCTCGGGTCAATGGCCAATACCGCCAACTTGCCGCCTTTTTCGAGCACATGAAGGCCGAATACATCGATTGATGTACTTTTACCTGCACCGGGCACCCCACTGATACCTACCCGAATGGAATTGCCGGAATAAGGTAAACACTTCTCAATCACTTCCTGAGCGACAGCCTGATGTTCGGGCTTCACACTCTCCACCAATGTCACAGCCTGACTGAGAATAGTGACATCACCTTTCACAATACCTTCTACAAATTCCGCAACCGAAAGCTGACGCTTTTTAGGTTTACGTTTCAAATAAGGATTCACAGATGAGGGCTGTTCGATGCCTTTATTGACAACGAGTCCTTTATATTCTTCGTTATTTTCAGGATGTTCCATGGCAATAAGAGTTAGCGTTTGATATTTATTTCAACTTTCGGACGCAACGGGTCGTTTGTAATCATCAAGATACGTAAATGATGTTTCTTATTACCTACATCCCGCTTGTGGATTGTCACTTTCAACTTGGTCATTCCGTCCGGTGGAATGACCGTTTTTTTCAGTCTTACTCCTACAGAAGAGTTGAATACCTGTAGCTTGCTGATGACTAACGGGGTCTTGCCCGCATTAGCGATCAATATATCATGGCTGACTTTATTCTTCTTGATCAACGGAATACTCAGGTCAATATTCGTCTCCGAGATGTGGATGGAAGGAGCATTCAAAGAATCTTTCTCCGTCATACGCGAGAAATCGGGAAGAAGAATGGCCGAAACGGGTATCTCATTGTCTTCACTCACTTTATCACCGGAGAAACGGGACAGGTAGACAGAAGTCTGTGTCAGTCCGAAGTCTTGCAACTGGCTGGCATCCAGCGTCAGTTTAATCGTTCCTTTTTTACCTTTCAGCAGTACTTTAGGTTCCGCTTCCATCTTCAGATAAGGAGGCAGGTGCATCAATACCGGTTCGTACGGACGGTCGGAAAGATTGGCAATGCTGAACGTCATGGACGGTTGCTGTCCGCGATAGACATCGGGGAAGGAGAACTCGTCACGGTCAATGCGGATATTGCCGATGGCATACGGAAGAAGTTTTGAATAATCTTTGATTTCCTGCACTACCTCACCGGTGAATTTCAGATAAACCAGATTCGGGGTGGCATTGCTATAGATACCTATTGACTTATCAAAACGCCCCAGTGCTTTCGCATCAAAAGAAGCTTTTACGGTTCCTTTGGCACCCGGAGCAATCGGTTCCTTTGTCCAGTCGGCTACGGCACAGGCACAGGATGTCGTGACATTGGTCAGCACCAACGGCTCGTTTCCGGTATTGGTGATGGTATATTCTACTGTTACCGGCTTTTTCCATTCTATTTGTCCAAAGTTGTGCGTCTCCTTGTTAGAGGAAATACGGGGTTGGGCAACAGCCGCCAAAGTGACAGTAAGCAGAGTAAATATCAATAGTAAAGTACGTTTCATGTGATATATTTTATTTTGGTCCACAAATGTAGGAGTTTTAGATGAGTTTTTCATCACAGATTACATAGATTAACACCGTTTGAGAAAATACTTTACCCTGTGACAACTCCTGCAGCGCAGTATTCATCAACAAAAAGTTCCCCACCGATGAGGGAGGCCTTCATCGGTGGGGAACACCTTCCTCATCGGTGGCGAGTGCCCTGCTCACCGGTGGAGAAGAAATCTTCTCTGTGCGTTATTTAATAATAATTGTCATCGAAGCCGAGTGCGAAGCGTATTCCGGCGCATAGGCGCATTGCATGGTTGCCAAACCTGTCTCATAGGTTCCTACTCTGCTGATACGATAGCTATGCTCCAACACATACACTCCTTTTCCTAAATGATCAAAGAAGAAATTGGTGGAAGCATCCTTGATGTCTACATAATAGCCGATTCCATTACTCCAGTTGTAACCGGATACGCTGCCGATCGGTTCGAAGCAGGCGCCCCGCTGGTCTTTCAACTGTACGAAGTCCATCGCACGGTCTGCACGAATGCTCAAACGGGAAACTACTTTATCGCCTACCTGAAGAACGGTCTTTTCTGTAATAGGCTGTAGTTGAGGAGCATTGTTCACCATACGTTCCACATACAGTTGCTTTTGCACATTCAGTTCTCCTCCCTGTTGTCTCACATCCTTGATGGGTGATTCATATTCCGCATAAACGGCTCCCCACGCAATGCCCGGATTTCTCTTTTCGACTTCTATCTTACGAGCGTCTACCACATTCTTCTGTGTAAACGAACGTTTGATATAGCCTAACCCCGGCACAGTCGTCTTACTTGGAGAAACGGTCTCCAGTACCTCATCAGCAATAACAATACGCACATCTCCCTGATTATCGAGCAAGTTTACGCCTTTCATCAGTAAGGCATAGACAGCATCGGCAGTAGCTACCGGAGAATTCCACTGCTGCGTCTGTTTCTGTTTGAGCAGCCAGAGTTTCATTTCTTCTACGGTATCGTTATTTCCGCCTGTCAGTTCCAGTGCTTCCATTACGTCTACATGAGCCTGCATTTTCATTCCGCCCCAGGAATAGGGATTTTCATTGAAGGCAAAGAACATTCCCTGTTCGTCCGTCTTCGTCAGATGTTCTTTCAGTGAAGCGATGAATTCCTGAGCTTCTTTCTTCCGTCCGGCCTTATCCAGAATGATAGCGGCAATCGCTTTCGTATCCATCGAAGCGGTCGTGAGCATTTCACCCACCTTGGAGAGATAATAAGTATAGGCAGATTTATTGGCAGCAGGGACTTGTTCACCCGAAATTGCGACCAGATACAGATATTGCAGGATACTTCCGGAAACACCTGTAAACTTCACACCATCTTTCTGTGCTTTGAGAATTTCTTTATACTCCTTCAAAGCTTCCTGATGGAGATAGGTAAAGGCATTTTTCTGTAAAGCAAGTGCTGCACCATCCAGTTTCCCACCGGTCATCATAGCAAGACGGGCGTTCAATTCGGCAATGTACGTAGTGACATAGCGGCTGCCGCTCATTCCTTTGTACCAGGACCATGCTCCGCTTGAATTCTGCAATTCCTGTAATCTTGTCAAAGCGGCAATGTTATTGCTACGGATATTATTCAGATCAAACAGAGTGGCGATGCGTTCTTTCTGCTGTTCTTCCGTTTGCGCTTCGAGCACCCATGGAGACTCAGACAACAGAATGTTCTTCACCTCCTGATTTTTTTGCAGGTTACTCAGGAAAGTTTCTTTATTGCCACCCTGAAGTTTCCAGCTATCGAATACAGCCTTGATGCGTGGCTGACTATTCATTATATAAGAAGCCAACGTATTTGCATAGTAGGCGGTAGCCCATGAAATAGCATTATTGTTTTCCGGGAGACTCAATGAAGGCAATGCTTGAATAGCATACCAGGCCGGATTTCCGGTAAACTCGACAGTCAGTTTACGGTCAGTCGCAGTTTTACTGTGATGATTGAACAGGCTGTCGAGAGAGAAAATACGTGTCTCTTCTCCACGGACAGGCATCGGAAGAGTTTCTACCAAATGCTCTTTGTTGCTAAGCACCGGAAGCAACTGCTGCTCACCATCACTGAATGTACCGCTGTCAGCAATCATCCGGCAGCCCAGTATCTCGTATTTATCACTCACGCTAAACATGAAGTTAACCCCTATTGTCTTTCCGGCTTCTACGGTAAACTTCTGTTTCTGTGTACTGATCACCTTTTCCGTCATCGGGTCAAAGAGAATCATGCTCACTGTACCGACCTGCAGCTTTCCGGTCATATTGGAAATAGAAGCAGCAATAGACGTCTTATCTCCGACACGAACAAAACGGGGAAGATTGGGAGTCAGCATAAATTCTTTGCTCGTAGTAGCTTCACCATCCAATGTACCCGTCAGCATTCCTTTCGTATGAGAATATCCGCGGAAGTTCCAACGGGTCAGACTCTCGGGCATAGTGAAAGAAAAGGAAACTTCTCCCTGCTCATTAGTACGGAGTTGCGGGTAGAAGAAAGCTGTTTCCGCCAAATTGGTACGCAAGTCGGCAGGGGCTTCAGGGAGGGTTTCCTCTTCAATATTTCCTGCCGCATCCATTGCAACTTCCATTGCAGCATTAGAAGCTACAGCTCCAACCATTTCCACTTTCCCTTTTGCAGCATATGTATTTGTACCTCTAATACGTATAGTCCTAGATGATGCTTGATCCATAGCATCACTAACAATTACCGGTACCCCTCCCAACTGGGCAGACAAGAAATGCTCAATGGATAGTTGCGTCACAAAATGATCATACTCCATTGCCGGCACCTTGAGATATTTTTGATTCCACCAGTAATTGAACGAATTATTGCCGAAATATCCACTCATCCAATTGGAATAAGGGATGAGCTGATTATAATAAATACTGAAATTCTGCTTTCTATTCCATATCTTATCCAACGAAGCGTCGTACATAGTCGCTAACATTTCTGCCTCGGCAGCCTGTCCTTGCGGTGTCTTAATCGTCAGCTTCCATTCCTCTTTTTGTCCGGGACGCAGTTTATCACGAAATACTTCCCACTTCATTGTCAACGTCTTGTCCGGCAGGCGTTTCTTCAATCGGACCTGTTCCTGATATACCTGTCCGTCCCTTACCATGCAGAAGTTGACAAAGACACCTTCTCCATAACTTTCCTTATACGGATATTTAAAGTGTACAATCGTATCGGACAAGTTCATGACTTTACTTTCCAGCAGTTCATTTCCGGAAAATACATTCATCATCACATAAGCCTCTTTCTTCGAAGTCCCGAAGCAGAACATTGCCGGATGCTCAGCATCAAATTCCGTATTTGCCTCATAGAACCACACAGTCGTTTCAATCGGCGGACGCTGATCCTTCGAAGAGAAAAGAATCGTATTCGCATCAGCTGTCACTTCCTTGCCTTGTGTATCTTTCACCGTTGCTTTCAATACATAAGGTCCGGAAGGAAGATTTCCCCAATGAATCGTCATTTCTTCGTTAGAAGTGAACGTTCCTGTTGCCACCGGCTTCTCATCCAGTTTCTTGAAATCCGCATCTTGGGCTTTGTACAAATTGAACGTACCCGTCACTTCGACAGGCTGACCATTCAGATTCTGTACCTTAAATACGGTATGAAACGGCTTATCTTTACAAGTCTTATCAGCTAACTCGGTCTGCAAAACCAACGAACGGTTACCTGCTGCAATCACATCTGTAGAAGACTGCGTTTCACCCGCCACATTGGTTGCAGTAGCTTCTATCGAATAACGGTAGTATACTCTGGCATCATTCTTATAAGCATCATTTTCTTCCAGACGGACCGGTATCGTAAATTCCCCGTTCTCATTGGCAGTCACCTCACCGGAAGCGATCTGTGTGCTTTCCGCAAACCGCCACAAACTAAAGACAGAACGCTTCACGGTATATTTCACGGGAAGATCCTGCAATAAAACACCGCTATAAGACTGTATCTTACCTTTTACCTCTACCTGATCTCCCAGTTGATAACTTCCTGTCTGTTTCTCAAAAGTGATATCGAATGTCGGGCGTTTATAATCTTCCACGCGAATACTTGTCCTGCCATTTCCGGCCTTCAACGAGAACATCCCATTCAAGCAGGCCGAAGGCAATGCAAAATCTGTGGCAAACGAACCGAATTCATTGGTACGTACCTTTTTCTGTCCGACTTCCTGATCGTTCGCATCTGTCAATATCACAGTATATTCTTTGTTCGGAAGCACATTCGCCGTATCCGATTTTTGTGCATAAGCAATTCCTTTCACATACACAGTCTGTCCGGGACGATACAAAGAACGGTCTGTCAACAGGGTCATTTGTTCCGAAACCTTATTTTCATCTCCATAATATCCATAGCTTCCGCCATAGATACCTTGAAACGGCATAGCAATATCCGCACCTTTGGTAGCTTTCAAATATCTGTATTCTGATTTCCAAGGGAATACCACTTTTCCATCTGCTCCTGCCGTGAATTCCTGCAATACTTTTTCATCATTTGTATAAAGAGTTATCTTTGCATTCGGAACAGGATGGCCCGTTTGTCCGTCCAGTGTCACTACCTCATACTGATTTCCCGGCAAACGACAAGTCAATGCCTTGAGACGCGTGACATTAAATTTACTTTCACCGTCTCTCTTTGCACGAATATCCGGAACAATACGCATTACATATTCTCCAACTTCCGGTGCCTTGAATGTAAATACTGTATCCTGTGTCCGGTAATCTTTCGGACGGAGAACTGCAAAATGCTGCTCCTTTGTCATTTTCTTAGCCTGATAGAGCCGAAGCGTAAATCCGTCCAGATTCTTGTGCGAAGCCCTTATCTCTATTTCCTCACCGGGAAAAGCCGTAGCAGCCGCAGTCACATTCAGAGAAGGTGCCAGGATATCTTCGCGAAGGTTCTTCAATGCATTGATTCTGCGGTAACCGGGATACAAACGGATCGCCTCGTCACAAAGTTGCAAAGCAACAGTTTCCTGTTCTTTCCCAATCGCATTATTAGCCTGAGCCAAATACACTTCAGCACAAAGATCTAACGACTTATACTCGGTTTTCAATGCATCCAGCCCTGTTTCATAAGGATCGAATGTCATATAAGTACCGCCTTTCTTCACTCTAAAAGGCTCACGAAAACTCTTCGAGGTGCCATGCTTCCAATTCAAATAATTCAGACTTGTCAGCAAACACCCTTCCTTATCCCCCTTGGCTTTATAAGAAGTGAGCATCTGATCATATATACGTTCAATATCCTGTTTCACCAACGATTCTTTTTCAGAAGAAGTTTCCTCCGAATAGGCCTCTATCGGAGTCGTACGATCCAGCCCCTGTATCCGCTGCAATGCTTCAATGCTGCGGGAAGCCAGTAAATGATACATATCATGATGATAGTATTCACTTGTTTCGCCCAACTCTACAAAAGGAATATAAGTACGTGAAGAAGTATTGAGCAATAACACAGAATCTGCCATTGCTTCTTTGACATTCGTCCTGACTTTCTCTACAAACATATTGGCTGTCCATTCTCTCATATCTGCCGAGGGAGCTTCGCCTGCAATTTCCGTCCGCTGCCGGAGTTGCCATTGGTTATTAGCGGCATAATCTGCATACATTCCTGCGATCAATGAATGCAATATAGCCCGGTCCATCGGTTTGTCAGCTTGCTTAGCCCATTGTTCCAACTCCTGCAGGCTTGTATAAAGGCTGTCAGGAGTCAGCATATCCCGATACTTCATCCGCCACATATACGCTTTCAACATTTGCGGAGAGTTCTTTTCCATCTCTCCTTTCTGATAGATCTCGCCTGTCAGCTTTATCACTGTTTGAGGCAGGCTTTTCTTTTCCGCCTGCTCCACCTCTTTCCACAATTTGTCGAACGTCTGTGCCTGCATCGCCGGAATCACTCCCAACCATAACAGCACCAGCATACACATCTGCTTTATTTTCATAATTTATCCAGTTTAAGTTTGATATATCTCTCTGTATAAATAACAAAGTAAAGAAATAAAGTTTAAAGATTTGTACTTTTTAGCTTAAAAAACACTTTTACAGAGAAGTAAGCAGTAGTAAGAGAAGATAAAAAAAGTGGGGATAACGTTTTCAATCACGCATCCCCACTTAAGCTTAGTTAATGTACTGAATCTCATTTTTCAATTCTGTACCCCCATGAAAGCATTTCGTTGCGACCTACTTCACTGAGGATTTTTCTAATGAATGAACTCATTTTCTTTGCCATAATCTTTAAACTTTTAAAATTACTAATACCTGAAAACTAAAAAATCAAGCTTTTTCCTTGGGGAGTATGCCAAGTGTTGAATATCCCCAAACATGTACATCGGCATTGCCGATCTTTCTAAACAATCTTTCTAACTTTTTCATTTTGTTATCCTCCTAATTACATGTTTTATAACACAAAAATACGACCATTGTTTATAGATTGAGCCGAAAAAGGAAAGAAATTTATGTTTTATAGCATATTAATTGATTTGCATCAATTAATTTATTTGTTATAAGGCAGAATTATAATTTCAATGGCAGCAAATATGACAAAAAGGCACGGAAGATAATCTTCCATGCCTTTTTACTATATGATACCTATTATATAAATAGGAAAAGAATCCTTATTTCGTCGGAGTCTGTGCTAATGTAGCCACCAGGAAGTCATAGAACTTCTGTACGGTAGGAATCAAAGCTCTTTCATCCGGTGAGTGCGGCGAACGCAATGTCGGACCAAATGAAATCATATCCAACCCCGGAATGATAGCACCGATAATACCACATTCCAAACCTGCATGAATTACTTTCACTGCCGGTTCTACACCGAATTGTTGCTTATAAGACAACTTCATGGCGTGCAGAATAGGAGAATCCACATTAGGCTGCCAACCCGAATAACCTCCACTTAATTCCACCTTCATACCAGCCATAGCAAAACAAGCAGTCAGGCTGTCAGCCAGAAATTCTTTCATTGTATCGCAAGAGCTACGTGCCAGGATACGAACTTCCGCTTTACCACCACCAATAATAACAATAGCCAGATTAGAAGAAGTTTCCACTGTATCAGGCACAGTAGGAATCATACGCATCACGCCATCCTGACAAGCCATCAATACATTAATCATATTGTCTTGAATTTCCGTAGGAACAATAGTTGCAGGAAGCTCAACAGATTCAACAGTCAGAGTGATACCGCTTTCAATCGGAGCGTATTCCGCATTGATCTGTGCTTCATATTCCTTAATATAATCTTCCAGTCCTTCCGTATCTTCAGGATTAAACACCAATACAGCACATGCTTCACGAGGAATAGCATTACGCATATTTCCACCCTCAAAACTTGCCAACTGAGAATCAAACTCAATCAAGACATCATGCACTATGCGAGCTAAGAGCTTATTAGCATTTCCACGACCCTGATTGATCTCCAGACCGGAGTGACCACCACGCAGACCTTTCAAAGTAACCTTACGGGCTACAAGATCGGCAGCAGGTGCTTCTTCTTTATATTCCAATGTAGCAGTCAGATCGATACCACCGGCACAGCCAATATATAATTCGCCTTCATCTTCAGAATCAAGATTCAACAGGATTTCACCTTTCAGTGTACCTGGCTTCAAGCCGAAAGCACCGTACATGCCTGTTTCCTCATCTTTCGTAATCAGGGCTTCCAACGGGCCATGTTTCAGACTGCTATCTTCGAGCACAGCCATAATAGCTGCAACGCCCAGACCATTGTCTGCACCCAATGTAGTACCTTTAGCTTTCACCCAATCGCCATCGATATAGGTTTCAATAGGATCTTTTGTAAAATCGTGAACAGTATCATTGTTCTTCTGGGGCACCATATCCATGTGCGCCTGAAGAATGACGCCTTTGCGGTTTTCCATCCCCGGAGTAGCAGCTTTACGAATGATAACATTGCCTATTTCATCGACAAATGATTCCAAGCCTAAGCCTTTTCCAAAATTAACAAGGAACTCGGTTATCTTCTCCATGTGTCCGGACGGACGGGGAATTTGAGTCAGCGAATAAAAATGCTTCCACACATTCTGTGGAGCTAATTGCAAGATTGTACTCATAACATTTTAAAAGTTAGTTTTCGCAAATATACATTTTTATTCCCAAACTATGCAAGAACCTAAACTTTTTCCTGTGAAAAACTAACATTACAATAAGCACAAAGAAACGCCCCGTGCCTACCAAACCTGTACCATCTCCATACATATACAACCGAATTTGGTACGGACTTGACACGGACTTGGTAGGGAGTTGGTAGGGTTCGGATGCGCCCCCTACATTAACGAATCTATTTTGAACGATTGACCAATGACAGATGCAACCATCCATAAATACCCAGTACAATAACCAGCAATGTCTGTATACCATGCACTATCAACGCAAAAACTCCTGCATCGGTAGCATTGACACCATATAACATCATCATAGTAATAACAGCAAAGTGCCAGGAACCTGCACCATTGGGAGTAGGAACAATCACTGCGAAAGTGCCGCCCACAAACATCACCAAGCCTGCCAGAAAGCTCAGATGCTCAGTAAAAGAGAAGCAATAGAAAGTGATATAGAAGTGATAAAAATAGCATATCCATATAAATAAGGTATAGAGAATAAAAAGTGGTATATTCTTTACACTCTTCAACGACATCACCCCTTCCCATACATTCAACACCACGCCTTTTACTTTCTCAAAGAAAGAAAGCATGCGCAGAAGAAAATAAAGTAATACCAATACACCAATGATACTAAAAAGAACAACATAAAACCAAGGAGACGTCACCAGATGCACCAGCGAAGGAACTTTGGTACCCGTCTCTTCAAAAAAACGAAGGAAGACAGGCATCTGTATCAGAAAAGTAATCCCGGTAATCACAATGATGGTCAACGTATCTATCAAACGCTCCGTTACCACTGTTCCAAGCGATTTGGCAAAAGAAACATCATCATATTTGGCAAGTACTCCGCAACGGGAAACCTCTCCTACCCGAGGAAGAATAAGATTGGCTGCATAAGAAACAAAGATAGCATCTACACAATCACCCGACTTGGGATAAGCACCAAGCGGGGCAAGTGTTTGCTTCCACCGCCAGCCACGAAACACATGACTCATCACACCAAAAAATAAAGAAAACAACATCCATCCCCAGTTCGTTCCATGCAGAAGTACTTCTTTAGCGCGTGCAAAATCAAAATCTCGATACACCCAATACAGGATAAAACCGCCCAAAGCGACCGGCAAAAGGATCTTCAATGTCTTTTTTAATAGTTTATTCATGCAGAATTCGTTATTCTTCGTCGAAAAGGATTACCTTTGCGAGCTGCAAAGATAGTGCAAATAGGAAGCAGAACAAAAGAAGCTTGCTTATTTTTAATACTGAAGTATGGACTATATTCGCGGAGCAAAGAGAGTGCAACAGTAATGATTTAGTGGATAAATGAGACTAGTAAAGCCTAAAAAGTTTCTCGGCCAACATTTCCTGAAGGATTTGAAAGTGGCGCAGGACATAGCCGATACCGTAGACGTATGTCCCGGGCTTCCTGTATTGGAAGTGGGTCCGGGCATGGGGGTATTAACCCAGTTCCTGGTAAAAAAAGAACGTCCGGTGAAAGTAGTAGAACTGGATTATGAATCTGTTGCCTATCTACGTGAAGAATACCCGTCCCTGGAAGATAATATCATCGAAGATGACTTCCTGAAGATGAATCTGCAACGCTTATTCAACGGGCAGCCTTTTGTACTGACAGGAAACTATCCTTATAATATTTCGAGCCAGATTTTCTTCAAGATGCTGGACAATAAGGAACTGATACCTTGTTGCACCGGTATGATACAGAAAGAAGTAGCCGAACGTATTGCTGCCGGCCCCGGAAGCAAAACATACGGCATTCTGAGCATATTAATACAGGCATGGTATCGTGTGGAATATCTTTTCACCGTACATGAGCATGTATTCAACCCACCGCCTAAGGTGAAAAGCGCTGTCATCCGCATGACACGAAACGAGACTCAAGACCTTGGTTGCGATGAAAAACTATTCAAGCAAGTGGTGAAGACCACTTTCAATCAACGCCGCAAAACCCTGAGAAATTCGATAAAACCCATACTTGGCAAAGACTGCCCACTGACGGAAGATGTTTTATTCAATAAACGACCGGAGCAACTATCGGTACAACAATTCACAGATCTGACCAACCGGGTTGAACAGGCTTTGAAAGAGATTAGAGAAAAAAGTAATGAAACCAATGAATGATATTTAGCAGGCGGAGTTCCAGCACTACGCTGATAAATTATCATTAAAGCAAGAGGAGGAAGATTATGGAAATGGACGAAGAATACATTGACAACGTCAAAAACCTCATAGAGCAAAAAGACGCTGAAAACGTCAAAGCGCTCCTGATAGACTTACATCCTGCGGACATTGCTGAACTGTGCAATGATCTGAGCCCGGAGGAAGCACGGTTCGTATACCGTTTGCTGGATAATGAAACCGCAGCAGACGTATTGATGGAAATGGATGAGGATGTCCGTAAGGAATTCCTTGAAATACTTCCTTCTGAAACCATTGCCAAGCGCTTCGTGGACTACATGGACACGGACGACGCTGTAGACCTGATGCGTGAGCTGGATGAAGAGAAACAGGAAGAAATTCTCTCACACATTGAAGACATTGAACAGGCAGGAGACATCGTAGACTTGTTGAAGTACGATGAAGACACCGCCGGTGGTTTGATGGGGACCGAAATGATCGTGGTGAACGAAAATTGGAGTATGCCCAAATGTATCGACGACATGCGCAAG
>ENA-ORRQ01001527-ORRQ01001527.1-human-gut-metagenome-genome-assembly--contig:-NODE-1527-length-17156-cov-15.240337_pt1 | contig 17156 bp, 9 predicted proteins | sample MGYA00242177_ERZ509138 | MGnify/ENA primary metagenome ERZ509138 (study PRJEB26280, sample SAMEA2338628) | human gut metagenome | biome: human gut; feature: human-associated habitat; material: faeces... | reverse complement strand
CATCTTGGCGGTTTAAACTTTGCTAATTTGGGAACATGCGGACATTCATTAAATAAAATAAGCGGAAGTCGCCCAAGGTATTCCTTAGAGGACGACTTCCGCTTATAAAACGCTGAAAAATAATAGCCTACAAGGTGCTGTTTCACACACTTTAGCCTGTAAACTTATAAAAAATCACACTATCGGAATCAGATTTCGGCACAAGCCGATGCCAGCCACTCGCGGTCTTCGCCTTCAAGCAGCGGCGAAAGGCGGTCGTAGACGGTGCGGTGGTATTCGTTGAGCCACTCTTTTTCTTCAGGCAGCAGCATCTCTTTCTTAACCGGGGAAAGGTCTATCGGACAAAGCGTCAACGGCTCGAAGCCGAGGAACGAGCCAAACTCGGTGTTCTTATATGGCACTATTAGCAGCGTGTTCTCTGTCCTTACACCGAAACGGCCGGCAAGATACAGGCCCGGCTCGTCGGTTACGGTCATACCTTCAACGAGCGGTGCGGGCTTATACTCCATGCGTATTTGGTGAGGACCTTCGTGAACATTGAGATAAGAGCCTACGCCGTGGCCCGTGCCGTGCATGTAGTTAAGGCCGTAGCGCCACATGTCTTTGCGGGCAAGCGCGTCGAGCTGTGTGCCGCTGGCGCCGCGCGGAAACTTGCAAAGCTCCAGCTGTATGTGGCCTTTCAGCACTAGCGTGTAGACTGTTTTCTGCTCCTCGGTTACATCGCCCAGGGCTATGGTGCGCGTTATGTCGGTGGTTCCGTCAAGATATTGCGCGCCGGAGTCGATAAGAATAAGTCCTTCGGGACGCAACGGCACATCGGTTTCGGGCGTTGCCTCATAGTGAACAATGGCTCCGTGCTCCTGATAGGCGGCAATGGTGTCAAACGATATATCCTTAAACAGTTTCTGCTCCGCGCGCAGCGACGTCAGCTTGCGGTCGATGCTTATCTCGGTTTCGCCTCCCGCCTCAACCGCAGGTTTCAGCCAGCGCAAAAACTTAACCAGAGCCACACCGTCGCGCAGCATTGCGTTGTGGAATCCTTCTATCTCGGTGCTGTTCTTCACCGTCTTCATATATTGTATGGGCGACGGCTGCGTAACCTTCTCGCATCTAACGGCACTGAACAGTGTATGATTTATCTCGCATGGGTCGAGCAGTATGTTATATTCAGAATATGCAGCCAGGGCGTCTTTCACCTTATTATAATTATCAGTGTCTACGCCCTCGCCTTTCAGATACTCACGCACGCTGTCGTCAAGTTTGCTGTCGTCAACAAACAGGGTTGCACGTTCGGGAGTTATCAACAGATAAGACACAAACACGGGATTGCAGTGAACGTCTGTTCCGCGCAGGTTCAATGTCCATGCAATGTCGTCGAGCGCGGCGGCAAGCATTCCGCAGGCATGCATATCCTTCAGCCTTGCGCGTATGCGCGCCAGTTTCGACGCGCACGTCTCTCCGGCATACTCAAGCGGATGAATGCTAATCTTGTTTTGCGGCACCGGCGGACGGTCGGTCCATATACGCTCCAGCGGATCAAAGTTGGTTCTTACGGTTATTCCGCCTTCAGCCCTCAGTCCGGCAATGAGTTCGGCAACCGACGCCTCAGAGTTGACCATGCCGTCTACGCCCACAACGGGACTCGAAACGAACGACAGTTTCATGCCGAGCCACTTTATTATCGACGGCGTGCCCTCTATGCGCTCCTTCATGAGCTTAAACTCCGTACCCTCAAGCTGCTCGGCGGCAGCAAGAAAATAGCGCGAGTCGGTCCACAGGGCAGCGGCGTCCATCGTAACCACGGCAGTGCCTGCCGAGCCGTTGAAGCCCGAAATCCACTTTCTGCCCTCCCAGTGCTCGGGCACATATTCGCCGTTGTGCGGGTCGGTTGAAGGAAAAATAAATGCGTCGATACTCTCCTGTTTCATCACGTCGCGCAGGGCGGCGAGTCTTTTTTCTATAATAGTGTTCGTCATAATGAATAAGATTTTGCAAAATAGACATTACAAAGATACGTCTTTTTAAATTTAATAACAAACTAAAATGAGAATAAATATTTTATATCCATTCTTTTTACTAACTTTGCAGAAGATAACATTAAGGACAATTGAATGTCTTAACAATAAAACACAGGTTATTATGAAATTCTTAACTAACGAAAAACTGACAATCGTCGGCGCAGCCGGAATGATTGGTTCTAACATGGTTCAAACAGCCCTGACAATGGGTCTTACAAACGACATCTGCCTTTATGATGTATTCTCACCGGAAGGCGTTGCAGAGGAAATGCGCCAGAGCGGTTTTGGCGATGTGAAAATCACTGCTACAACAGATGCTAAAGAAGCTTTCACAAACGCTAAGTACATCATCTCTTCTGGTGGTGCTCCACGTAAGGCTGGCATGACACGCGAGGACCTTCTGAAAGGTAACTGCGAGATTGCAGAAGGACTTGGCAAGAACATCAAAGAATACTGCCCTGACGTTAAGCACGTTGTTATTATCTTCAACCCGGCTGACCTTACAGGTCTTGTAACACTGCTGTACTCTGGTTTGAAACCATCACAGGTTACAACTCTTGCTGCTCTTGACTCTACTCGTCTGCAGAGCGCACTGGCTAAGAAGTTCAACGTAATGCAGAGCGAAATCAAGGGTTGCGCTACATACGGCGGTCACGGAGAGCAGATGGCTGTATTCGGCTCACACGTAACTGTTGACGGCAAACCTCTGACTGAAATCATCGGCACACCTGAGTTCACTAACGAGGAGTGGGAGCAGATGAAGGTTGACGTTACTAAAGGTGGCGCTAAGATCATAGAGCTCCGCGGACGTTCTTCATTCCAGAGCCCGGCTTATCTGTCAGTTGAAATGATTCGTGCCGTGATGGGTGGCGAGCCGTTCAAGTATCCTGTTGGAACTTATGTTTCTAACGAGAAGTACAACCACATCATGATGGCTATGAAGACTACTCTCGACACAACAGGCGCTCACTATGAGATGCCGCAGGGAACTGCTGAGGAGAACGCTAAACTCGACGCAAGCTACGAGCACCTCTGCAAGATGCGCGACGAGCTGGTTACTCTGAACATCGTTCCTGAAATCTCTGAGTGGAACAAGATTAACCCGAACCTGTAATTTATACACAAAAAAAGTCCCGGCCAAAAGCCGGGATTTTTTTGTCTAATTGAGAATGGAGAATTGAGAATGGAGAATTATGATTACACTTTATAATTAGGAATTGTGAATTAATACCAGCACTCCAATTATGAATTATGAATTGTGAATTATGAATTAATATCAGCGTTCCCAATTATGAATTATGAATTGTGAATTATGAATTAAAAAAATTACTTTCTATATATTTCCTCCAACTTCAATTCTTTTATCTTTCCGTATTTTGAAAGTTTCTGAATGTCGAGTTTCGACTTGTCGCCTACAATAATCAGGATGTAGGGACGGCCTTTCACATTTTTATTATAATAGTTGTAGACATCATTATCGGTGATGGTCTTCAGCGACTTTATCATGTCGGCGTCAGGGTCAGCCTTGTAACCTTGCGCACGATACAGGGCAATGGTCTGACCTATGTCGCGGAACGACGGATAACTGTTGTTTATGCCGTTGAGCATCGAACGGCGGGCGTCGCTCATGTTCTTGTCGCGCACAGGCATGCAGGCAAACAGACTGTCGAGCGTAGCCACGGCATCCATTGTCTTGTCGGCCTGAGTGCCCATAATTGTCATAAATGCCGTGGGAGCGTCGGCATGAAGCACGGGCGACGGCACTTCGGCTGTGCCGGAAGCGTAATAGGCAAACGAGCGCAACTCGCGCAAATCCTGAAACATTACCGACGACATGCCGCTGCCGAAATAACTGCCCCACAGCTTCAGACAGGTGCGCTCGTCTTGCTCAGGCACAGGAGCGAGCGGCGTGTATGTGGCAACTACAGTTTGGCGCGCCTTGGGATTGTCGAAGATATACACCTCCGGGGCGTCATACTGCATCAGCGGCTTATATGTGTCGGCGTATGGCTCACGGGCTTTGTCAACAGGCAACAGACGGCAGACCTCCTGCCCCACCGACTCAGCGTCGCGACTGCCGCAATAAACAACAGACAGCTGCACGTTCTGAAGGCTGTCAAACAGACTTACAAGCTCTTCTGGCTTCATCTTTTTGACATCACCAACAGACACACGGTTAAGATAAGCCGACTTGCTGCCGTAGGCTATCTTTGACAGCGCAGCATTAGCAATGCTCGAATTGTCTTTCACAAACGCCATGTCGTTAAGGCGCCACGCACGTTTCAGTTCAGACATCTGTGTCTTGTCAGGCTTCACCGACGAGAGGAAATGGCCCAGCAGCCTCAACGAAGGCTCAAGGTTGCGCTCAAAGCCCTGCATGGATATGATGAACGAATTGTTGCCGGCACTGAAACTGAGCGTAGAACCGACGTTCTGCAGGGCACGGCGCAGCTGCTGACTTGTAAGAGAGTCGGTGCCGAGCGCGTCGATATACGATTCGAGCACCTCCAGACGCGGGTCGGCAATCTTTCCCTTGTGATAGATAAGCTGAAGGGTGAACACGTCGTTGACGTTATTCTTGACGGCATAAAGCTCTGCCATGCGGCCGAGACTTACGCGCGAGGCGTCGCGGTCGAAGTCGATTATGCGCGGCTCAACATCCTTGTGCCCCATGGAGTCGAGCATGGCGGCATAAGCCGACTGCGCCGTTATGTTCTTTGCAGGCATGGGCTTATATCCCGGCTGCGACACCTTGTCGGAAGGATAGCTGCCGTATTTCTTAACGAAGTCCATATATTCGTTGTTGAAATATTTGCGCGCCACACGCATCACGTCGTCACGGCTCACATTCTCAACAGCCAGTTCACGGTCAATATATTCAGCCCACGAGTCTTCACCGTTGCCGTAAGCCTCAACCATCATCCATCCGCGTTTGTCGGCATCTTCCAACTTGCGCTTAAGCTCGCGCCCGGCTTCCATCTTCAGCGCCTGCAGGTCGCTGTCGCCGAAGTCGCCGTTCTTCACCTTTTCCACCTGCTCCATGCACCTGCGCATAAGTTTCTTGCGCGAGCCGAACGGCAGACTCGGCACTCCTGCCACAAACGTTATGCCGGCATCCTTCAGCGAGGCAGTCATGGCCGTGGCCATAAGCGCGCCGCCGTTGTTGCTTATAGAGTCGAGCTTGCCCGAACCGAAGTTGTTCGTCAGCAGTCTCACGGCTATATCGAGCGCAGCCTCGTCGGCATGTCCGTGCGGCGGAGTGCGAAATGCCATAAGCTCGCCCTTAACTATGGGATAAGGTATGCGCAGTCTGACTTCGGGCCGCGACGCTAACGACACGGGCTTAAACTCGCTGCGCGCCGGAGCCTCGCCTGCCCTTATCCGTCCGAACGTGCGCTCAAGCAGCGGTTTAATAGAGTCGGCGCACACATCGCCGGCAAGTATCAGCGCCATGTTTCCTGCCACATAATAACGGTCGTAGAAGTTGCGCATCTCGCTCAGTCGCGGATTCTTCAGGCTTTCGGTGCTGCCCACTATCGGATAAGCGTAAGGCGTTCCGCTGAAGAAGTTTTCCATCACACGTTCGTATGCGCTCATAAGCACATTGTCGGCATACATGTTTTTCTCTTCATACACGGTTTCGAGTTCGCTCTGAAACAGGCGGAACACGGGACTGACAAGGCGCTCGCTGTTGAGCGACGCCCACTGGTCTATATACTGCGGCAGAAACGTGTTGAAATATACTGTATAATCGAGGCTCGTTGCTGCGTTAAGACCCGAACCGCCGTAGCGCGACACAAGATTGCTGAACTCGTTGGGTATGGCATATTCGGCAGCCTTTGCGCCCAATCTGTTTATGTCGGCTTGTATCTGCCGGCGCATTGTCTCATCTTTGGTCTGCGCCAGTTGGTCGTATTTGGCAGATATAGAGTCGAGCCACGGCCGTTCCTTCTCATAGTCAACCGTACCAATCTTGTCGGTGCCCTTAAACATTATGTGTTCAAAATAGTGTGCAATGCCGGTGTTGGGGCAGTCGGCTGCTCCTGCCTTCACCACCACGGCGCCGAACACTCTCGGCAGCGCATGGTCTTCATTTATCCACACTGTAAGTCCGTTACTCAGTTTCATTTCTTTCACCTTCATGGCATTTTCGTCATATCCGGCAGCATGAGCCGTGATGCCCGAAAGTGCCATGAGGCATATAAGCAAGGCTGTATGTTTAATCATATCATCATAGTGTATGTGGTGTGCCGACAGGGATAAAACTGCGGCACGCCTGTGTTCAACGTTTCCACAAAAATAAATAAAATTAGTCTTTCAGCTGCTCTTACTCACATCAAAACGCATTGTCTTTAACGTCATTTTAGCTTTTTATCATTTCATAGGCAGCCATCAACGGCACAAACATTAACAGCACATTGAACATCTCATAACTTTAAACCTGCAAATAATTCACGAAGATATAGCCATGCAAAATCAGCCGATAAAAATCTACCAACAGGCAAAATCCACCCACCATTTTACGATTTTGTTATAAATCTATTTCAAAAGCATCTTTTTATTCTATTTGTTATACCCCATCTAAAATATATCTCTATATTTGCAAAATAGAAATAGAACACTTATAACGACTTTTGAACAACAATCAATAATCGCTACTTGTATAAATGATTTTTATCGACTAACTTATAATACTTTTATGAAAAATTTTACGCACAAAAAAAGAAATGGATTGGCACTTTGGCTGCTAACCCTTATGTGCTTGGCCTCAGTAAATGTATGGGGACAAGAGACTGTTTATCTTGAAGAAGATTTTTCAAGTATAACAACAGGAAATAACAACACCACTAGTGGCTCAAGCAACGGTTGGAATGGAAATGACAACTTCCCTCAATCAACACTTGTCAAGGTTTATCAAGCAGGCGGGGCTGTAAGATTAGGAAGTAGCGGAAAATCTGGCAGCATAACGTCCAAAGTTTTAGATTTATCTGCCAATAATGGAGTTTTCTACGTTACCTTTGATGTCAAAGGTTGGTCAAAACATGAAAGTGACATTACAATTTCACTTGACGAAACGAAAAAAGAAACAGTTGAATATACTGCAACCATAAATGATGCTTTTGAGACTAAAACAGTTGAAATCTCAGGTGGAACATCAAATTCAACAATCACAATTGCAACTTCTAAAGGACGTGCTTTTATTGACAACGTTAAGATTTTCACAAAGGCCTCTTCAACAACTCAATGCATAGCCCCGACATTCAGTCCTGCATCAGGCACATCGTTCGCAAACACTTTGACCGTTACAGCCTCAACAGCCACTGAAGGAGGAAAGATTGTTTATACTACAGACCCGGAGGCTACACTCGACGCCGACTCGCCAGAGTTTCCGAGCGAAGGACTTACTATAGACGCTACAACAACAATACGTGCCATAACAGTTGATCCTAACGGAGCTTTGGAAAACAGCGGTGAGGCATCAGCCACATATACAAAGATTGATGCGCTGAACGGACTTGCCGAACTGCGCGCCAAGATAAGAGAAGACAACGTAACAAGCCAAAAGAACGCTAAAGAATATATTGTAAGCCTGAACAATGCCGTTGTAACAAAGGTAAGCGGCTACAAAGTATTCATAGAAGAAAACGGAACAGGTATACAATATTTCAATTATAACAACAGCTTTAAGGAAGGTCAGGTTATCAACGGCACAGCCACTGTAAAAGGCTTTATGTATAGCAACTGGGCCGAACTGACAAGCATCGAAGGCGACATAACTATAACAGACGGAGGAGCAGTAGCTCCGACAGAAGTTACTCTTGAAGAACTTACAAACAACTACGACAAATATGAATCACGCCTTGTTAAAGTAACCGCAGCTGAAGTAACTTCGGCTTTCAACATTCAAAACGGTGAGATTTCACAAAACGGATTTAAATTTGCAGTAAGAGCAAACGACGAGTCAATCTCAATGACATTGGGAGAAACAATAGACATCATTGGAGTAGCCGGAATTTACTTCGACACGAAGCAGTTGAACGTCTTTTCACAAGACGACATAACAAAGTCTGAAAACACAAACACATTCTCATGGACAGCAACATCGGCTGAAATAGATATCAACAACGGCGACATAACCGCTCTGCCTACTCTTACTAACACATACGAGGGAGCAGTAAACTACGACAGCTCAAACAAGAGCGTTGCCACTATCGGTGAGACTGACGGACAGATAACCATCGTAGGCGCAGGAACAACCACAATAACCGCCACACTGGCATCTGACCCTGAGGTTAAGTCTTCGTATGAACTTACGGTAAACAAGACCACAGCAACACTCGAATTTGAACAGTCATCATATACAGTGAACTTTGGTGAGATAATTACTCTGAAAGCCGTATCAAACAATCCGGATGCACAGATAACCTATTCAGCAACTGAAGGCGACTGGGTTATAGATGAAACATCTGGCGAATTCTTGGCAGGCACTACAGCCGGAAAAGTAACCGTTACTGCAACACTGGCAGAAAGCGACAAATATACAGGCGCAACTGCAACATGCACGGTGAATATTGTTGACCCGAACCAGCAGGTTTATAGCGACGTTATCACAGCCGCCGACTTGAAAGGAGAAGTTGGTGCATATAAAGATTTCTCCGGCGTAACAAAGACTTCAGGTGCTGTTTATGCAGGTAATTCTGCTTATAAAGACGGCTCTATACAATTAAGATCAGATAAAAGTAATTCTGGAATTGTTACTACAACATCAGGTGGAAGAATATCTCAGATAATTATAACATGGGATAATTCAACTGCAAACAGCAGACAAATTGATATCTACGGAAATACAAATCCATATACAAGTGCAGCAGATCTTTATGGAACAGCAGGTAATACAAACCAAGGTGAACTTATCGGCAGCTTAGCAAAAGGTGAAACAACACTGACCATCGAAGGCAACTATCCTTATGTTGGAATAAGAAGTAAAAGCAATGCATTATACATCAAAGACATAACCTTTGTATGGGAAAAAGTGTCAGAGCCTACCACCGGTTCATTCTCAATCACCGATGCCGGCTTCGCTACATACTACACTGACAAGGCATTTGTAATGCCGGAGAATGTGCAGGGCGGAATTGTAACCAAAGCCAACAAGGAGACAAACCAGCTCACCATAAGCTACAACTATCAGCCGGGCACTGTTGTTCCTGCAAAGACTCCTATCGTGCTTAAAGGCGAGAAAGGCGACTACACCGTAAACTACACTACATCTGAAGAAACTGCTCCTGCCGGCAACATGCTCTATGGCGCAGAAAACGTTGACGCAGACGGAATGACATTTGTTGAGGGAACCAACGTTAAATACTACAAGCTTGCACTTGGCAACGACGGCAAATGCGGATTCTACTGGGGCGCAACCGACGGCGCAGCATTTGAATATACAGCCAACCGTGCATTCCTTGCCATCGACATAACAGACGCATCACAGGCTCCGGCAAGCTTCTCGCTCGACGGCGACGGCAGCACAACAGCCATTAACGGCATTATGAACGGCAACGGAGACAGCCAGAAGATTTACACCGTAACCGGCGTTTATGCAGGCAAGAGCCTCAACAACCTGCCCAAAGGCATATATATTGTAGGCGGAAAGAAAGTGGCTGTTAAATAAAAAAATATAAACAATAAAATAAATAATAAGGAGAACAAATTATGAAAAAGTATATTAAACCTGAATGTGACATAATAGAAGTAAAGTTTGAAGGTAACCTGATGCAGGCCTCTACTATTCCCCCGGTATCAGATACCGACCTGGGCATAAACGACGAAGTCAGCTCAGGTCCGATGCTCACTCCTGAAAGGAAAAGCATTTGGGGCGAAGAAGACTAAAAAATGTTTTTATAATTCAGTTATATGCAGAGGGACATGCGTCAAGGCGCTTGCCCCTCTGCTTTTTTATGCCTGCCTACATTATGCCCAATAAGACTAAATAGCCAACAGTCCATATATAGTTTTATGTATGACTGATGACAAACAATACAAAACACGGCATTTTGCATTGCGAAAGGTATGCTTTTGCATCATAAAACATGGTCTTTCAGAATGTAAAAGGTATGCTTTTGCAGCGGCATGACACAACAAAAAAAGCTGTTTGCTTAATTTAGCTTATAGGATAATTGACCAAACTGCATTATTCATATAAAACTAAAAAAATTTTCTTTTTAACTCGTCACTCGTCACAACAGGCTTTAAAGCGCTGTAAATCAACAACTTGCAGTGTGATGAGTTGTCGGCGCAACTCATCACGCAACAAAAGGCAAAGGCATACGTGATGAGTTCAAAAAGCAACTCATCACACTTTAACGGTCTGTGTTTCAGCTCATTAGGGCGAAATGTGACGAGTGATGAGTTTTCTACGAAAACTTTTTTAGTTAAGCCCCAACCTATACAGTATTAGGATTCGGTCCGGATTTTTGCTTCATATTGAGCAAACAAAAAGACGGCTGAAAGCATGAATGCACAAGAAAAAGGAACAATACACACGGCGAAACGCACGGCAACGGAACACAAACAGGCTCAACCCTAAATCTTTATACCAAAAAACATGCGGGCGCGCCATTTGGTGTTGTTAAGCAGCAAGATGTCACGGTCGCCAAGCTGCGACGTGTTCACAACGGCAGTAAAGCCGGCAAAATAACGGCCGAAATGCCTTACAACAGCCATGCGCCCCACGGCTATTATGTTGGGAAACCTGTAAGGCATATTTGTGCGGCTGCCGTCCGTGGTTATGTGGCAATGGCTATAGACGACAATTTCGGGCAGTGCCGACAGATGGATGAGCCATCCGTGACGCAAGACAAGATTGTAGCCATAGCCTACGCCGATGCCTACACACGCTATGCTGATTCTTGATTCAGGATTGTCTATCACCTCATCGTGACGTGCCTTGAGCACTCCGCCCATAAACGAGACGCCGAACATGAGACTGCCGCAGCTGCGCTTCTGAAGCCACGACTGGCTGAAGGCTGCCGGATAAGAGAAGCGACGGCCGTTGAGGGCATAATAGGCATTGAGCGTAAGCATGTTATGACTTATCATTCCGGCAGGTATGCCGGTGTCGCCGTGAGAAGTATGCACGCTGCCCTCAAAGGTCTTTGCCGAATGGAATATCACATCGGCGCCAAACTTGTTGCCGTATGCATTCAGGTTCAGTTCATAGTCTTTCTTCTCGCCTGCAAGATGTGTCGGGCTGAGGGCTACGCTGAGCGACAGGCCGCGGTAAGACGCGCTAAGGCTTACGGTGTATTTGTTCTGTGCCTTCATCTCAGTAGTAAACTTACCGTCGTCATTTACGCCCCGCATGTCGATGTCAGAGCCCGAAACATTCAACGTCAGTTTGAAGCGCAGACGCTGCGGCACGCGCTCCAGATAGGCAGAGTCAATACTGCTGCGTGCCCGGCTGTCGCGCATATCGAGTATCTTGTCAATCTCGCGCTTAGCCCGGTAAGCCTCCGCCTTGATTCTTTCTTTGGCATCAATGCTGTCAGCAGCTGCAACGGAGGCGCTGTCGTGTGGCACAGCCGTCATTGCGGCCGCAAGCAATAGTGTAAGCATCTGTAATATAAGAACGCTGCAACACCGTTTTTATTTCATTTCATGCAACAATGATTTGCACAAATGTCTCAACGGCTGCCATGCGCAAACTGAATTACAGATTTGCAACACGTTTGTCAGTCTTTCATAACACGGCGTTAACCTCATTGCAACATGCCCCATATAACTTTGCAACCGTAAACGATAGAAAGCATTTCAAAGTATGACTAAAAGGTTAAGATTGGCCGCGGCGCTGATATTTATCATCACAACATTCAGGGCGTATGCGGCAGACATTAAGGGTAAAGTTACAGACAGTACGACAGGCGAACCGCTCATAGGAGCAACCATACAGATTGACGGAACGCCTAAGGCAACGGCAACAGACATTGACGGTCTGTTCGCATTCAGCGGACTTGACGAAAACGCAAATTATACTTTAACCATAAAATACATCTCTTACAAGACTAAAAAAATTGACGGGGTTCGGGCTGAAGCTCAGCCACAGGCGATAGAGATTAAACTTACACCTGACGAACAGACACTGAACGAGGTCACGGTTACCGGCGTAGCAAGGAAGAATACAGAGATTGCGGTAATACAAATGACCAAGAGCAGTCCCGTCATAGTGAGCAACGTATCGGCACAGGAAATAACAAAGACACAGGACACAAACGCAGGAGAGGTGATACGCCGAGTGCCGGGCGTGAGCCTCATCGACGACAAATTTGTCATGGTGCGCGGACTTTCTCAGCGCTACAACAACGTTTGGATCAACGGAGGAGCAGTGCCGAGTTCGGAAGCCGACTCAAGGGCTTTCTCTTTCGACCTTATTCCAAGTTCACAGATTGACAACATGCAGATTGTGAAGACGCCGTCGCCCGAATATCCGGCTGACTACACCGGCGGATTCATCACCATAACGACAAAGGACATTCCGGCGGAAAACACGGCTGAGCTGTCTGTCGGCGGCAACTGGAACGACATTTCTTCATTCTCCGACTTCAAGTATGCCAAGGGTTCAGGCACCGACTTCCTGGGATTTGACAGCGGAATGCGCGGACTTAACGGAGGCATAAACTCCACGCTGAACAGCATTGCCGGCAACGGCGTTGACCTGCTGAACAACCATCTGAACAACGACTGGCGCGTCAGAAACATGAACCCCGTAGGCGACCTGAAGCTGTCGGGCTCACTGGGACGACGCTGGAAACTCGGCTACCGCCAGCTCGGAATGATTGCAGCCTTCAACTACAGCAACGAATACCGCAAGTATGAGGACATGCAGAACAACCTGTTCGGCGTGTACGACGCAGAGAAAGACGAGTCGAACTATCTGCGCTACTCTGTTGACGACCAGTATAACCACAACGTGCGACTGGGAGCCATGCTCAACTTCACTCTCCTTTCTTCCGACGGCAACAGCAAGTATCAGCTGAAGAATATCTTCAATCAGATTGGCAACGACCGCTACACATGGCGCGAGGGACTGAGCGCACAGTCGGACAACGAGAACTCGGCTGAATATTACTACCGCAGCCGCACCACATACAACGGACAGATAACCGGAAAGCACACCTTTGCGCTTGACGAACTTGACTGGAGCGCAAGCTACTCTTATGCCAACCGCAACGTGCCCGACCGCCGCCGCTATCTCATCAACGACGCACTGGAGCCGGGAGTTATGCAGCTGACAAGCCCCAACGACATATCACGCGAATGGACAAAGCTCGACGAGCACATCGTTTCGGCAGCAGTGAACGACAAGCACGACTTTAAGTTCGGCTCATTCACACCGTCGCTCAAGTTTGGAGCCTACGGCGAATACCGCACACGTAAATACACCACGCGCGACTTTATCTACAACTGGAACGCTGCCAGCAACACCCTGCCCGACGGTTTCCGCCAGTTTGACCTTTCAGAGATGCTCAGCGACGAGAGCTATTTCGGTGCCGACCGTCTGTATCTGCTCGAGGAACAGCACATGCGCAACAACTATAAGGGCAACAACTATCTCGGTGCAGGATATTTTGCAGCCAACATTCCGCTCGGCAACTTCAACATCTATGCCGGACTGCGCTACGAGTATGACCACATGGAGCTGATAACTAACACTCGCGACAACGCCGAAAGTCCGTTCAGCCACAACTATGAGTACAACGACCTGTTCCCGTCGGTAAACACCACATACAAGATTAACGACAAGCACCAGCTGCGCCTGTCATACGGAAAGACGGTTAACCGTCCTGAGTTCCGCGAGGTGTCGCCGTCAGTGTTCTACGACTTCGACCTGGCTTCAAACGTACAGGGTAACACCGACCTAAAGCCTTGCTACATACAGAACGTCGACTTCCGCTACGAGTTCTATCCCTCTAAGGGCGAGCTTATCTCAATAGCGGCATTCTACAAATACTTCGACTCACCTATCGAGTGGACCTACACCGTTACAGGCGGAACCAGCTTGGTCTACTCTTACATGAACGCACAGCGCGCCAACAACTACGGTATAGAGCTTGACATACGTAAAGACCTCTCGTTCATAGGTCTGCCGGGATTCAGCTGGTCGTTCAACGGCGCACTGATTAAGAGCCGCGTTAAGTTTGAGGCAGGCTCTAAAGAAGAAGACCGCCCGATGCAGGGCCAGTCGCCTTACCTCGTCAACACCGGACTATTCTATAAGAACGACAAACTGCAGCTCGACGTAGCCCTGCTCTACAACCGCATAGGTAAACGAATTATCGGAGTAGGACGCAGCGAAGGAACAACAAGCGGCAACGAGGCACTGAGAGTGCCCGACAGCTACGAGATGCCGCGCGACGTGATAGATCTCTCGGCATCGAAGAAATTCGGCAAGCACTGGGAACTGAAACTAAGCATACGCGACCTGCTTGCCCAGAAGGTTTACTACAAACAGTTTGCCGACGTTCACTACTCAAACGGAACAAGCCGCGAGGTAGAACAGATAACAAGAGCATACAAGCCGGGACGCAACATAGGAGTGAGCGCAGTATATAAATTCTGACAAGGGATAAAGCGCCTCACATAGGTCCCATCCCTCCCATTAAAGAAAGAAAAAAAAATTATTCACCATAAGATTTTTAACAAAAGATGAAAATGGACAAATTAAAACTTTACGGATGCATGGGCATCCTTGCAATGGCGTTCACAATGAGCGCCTGCAGCAGTGACGACGAAAATGCAGACACACCACAGAGCGGTGTTAACTGGACCACAAACGGTGGACTGAAAGCCTGCGACCACTTGCTGTTTACAGCTGACGGCGACGCCAACGTAAACGACAACGGAACTCAGATTGGAAACGGTGATCAGGAGTTTGTATTCACTGGAAAGCAGACTCTGAAAAAAGGTACATATATTCTTAAAGGTTGGGTTTACATTGCTGACGGAGCTGAGCTTACTATAGAGCCGGGAACCATCATCAAAGGCGACAAGCAGACCAAGGCTTCACTCATAGCTGAGCGCGGAGGTAAGCTCATAGCACAGGGTACGGCAACAGAGCCTATCGTATTTACATCAGAAGAGGCTAAAGGCAACCGCCGTCCTGGCGACTGGGGTGGCATCATCCTCTGCGGTAAGGCAAAGAACAACAAGAGCGAAATACAGATTGAGGGCGGCCCGCGCACAAAGCACGGCGGCAACGACGACGCCGACAACTCTGGTGTACTGAGCTATGTACGTATAGAGTTCGCCGGTTATCCTTTCCAGACAGACCAGGAGATCAACGGTCTTACACTCGGATCTGTAGGTAGCGGCACAAAGATCGACCACGTACAGGTGTCTTACTCTAACGACGACTCTTACGAGTGGTTCGGCGGAACAGTAAACTGCAAATACCTCATTGCATACAAAGGATGGGACGACGACTTCGATACAGATAACGGATTCAGCGGAAAAGTTCAGTTCGGTCTGTCAGTCCGCGACTCTAAACTCGCCGACGTATCACAGAGCAACAGCTTTGAGAGCGACAACAACGCCGACGGTTCTAACAGCGAGCCTCACACATCAGCCGTATTCTCTAACATGACATTCATCGGCCCGAAAGCTGTTGACGCTTCTTTCGTAAACGATGCTTCTTACATCACTGGCGGCAGCTATTATCCTAACAACGGTTCAAGCCTCGGCAAGTTCCAGTCAGCTATGCACATCCGCCGCGACTCTCACCTCAACTGCTTCAACTCTGTTGTAGTAGGCTGGCCTATCGGTCTTATCCTCGACAACGAGAAAGGCGACACTCAGGGCGCTGCAACAGCAGGCAACCTGAAACTGGAGAACATCTGGATGGCTAACGTTGATGCCGTTGGTACTGACTTCAACAAGATTTATGTTGACGGTCTTTACAACTACGAGACAAAGCAGGTTGACCAAACCAAGCCTTCATTCTCAAGCACATTCTTCAAGGCTCAGAGCGGCAACCAGGTTTATGACGCAGCTACAGGCTGGTTCGACACAACAGGTTATATTCCTACATCAGGCAGCCCACTGCTCAACGCAGCAGCATTCACTAACTCTCTGCTCTCAAGCGGTTTCGACAAGGTTGCTTACATCGGAGCTTTCGCAGCTGGCGACACATGGCTCAACGGATGGACTAACTTTGATCCTCAGAACGCAGACTATTAATTTCTTGATTTAAAGATCCAATAAGACAATGACGCCCCGCGGGAACTATTCCTGCGGGGCGTCTGTTTTTTGTATTATATTCAGGTCACAGCATCAGCCTCAACAGCCGGTGAACGGCACGACACGGCAGCGATAAAGGCTGTTATTCTTCCTCAAGATACCACTTAGAGTATTCCACATAATGTTTGGCAAAGCTCTCTGCCTGGTCGGGACGTGTCTTCTTGATAAACTTGGCAGGCACTCCGCCCCATATCTCGTGCTGACCTATCTTTGTGCCCTGCAGCACCAGCGCACCGGCAGCAACTATCGCGCCCTCGCCTATCTCGGCATTGTCGAGCACGGTTGCGCCCATGCCTATCAGCGCTCCGTGGCGTATGGTGCAGGCATGCACGGTGGCGTTGTGGCCTATGCTCACGTCGTCTTCAATGATAACCGGACCGGTGGTGTTGGTAACATGCACGCAGGCACCGTCCTGCACGTTTACACGGTTGCCTATGGTTACGGGAGCCACGTCGCCGCGCACAACGGCGTTAAACCATATTGAGCATTCATCGCCCATAGTAACCTCGCCAACAATAGTGGCGTTCTCGCTGAAATAGCAGTCCTTGCCCCATTTGGGCGTCAGACCTTTTATTGATTTTATTAATGCCATAATGTTATTATCTTTTTTATGTTCATTCTGCAAAGTTAGTTTATTTTATATTGCAAAGCAAAAAATCGGCACTTAATAGCTTGCACGTAAAATAAAGATTATGTATTTTTGAGCATTGAAAATAAAATCATCTATAATAATTATGTTGGAAACAGGACTTACACACACAAGCAGCCTTACGGTGACCGAAGCTCTCACCGCCAAGGCTATGGGTTCGGGCGACCTGCCCGTATTGGCTACGCCGGCAATGATGGCGC
>ENA-ORRQ01001525-ORRQ01001525.1-human-gut-metagenome-genome-assembly--contig:-NODE-1525-length-17167-cov-4.997253_pt1 | contig 17167 bp, 16 predicted proteins | sample MGYA00242177_ERZ509138 | MGnify/ENA primary metagenome ERZ509138 (study PRJEB26280, sample SAMEA2338628) | human gut metagenome | biome: human gut; feature: human-associated habitat; material: faeces... | reverse complement strand
AGCCCGGGAGCCGCCGTAGGTATCGGTGTCCGGCGTGGAATAAGAATTGTATTTGGAACCATTTCGGACATACACGGTCCCGGTAGCATAGACCACGTCAGAGGTCGTCTTCGAGCTTGTTGTAGAGGAGGCAAAGGTATCTCCAGACCCGTTGTAGAAGGTTGTGGAGGTGGCGAGCGGCTTGTTCTGCGTCTCGCTGTAAAGGACACCCTGGGCCCCCACGGTGTTTGCGCTCATCTTTTCGACATCCGCATTTGCAGTCCAGGCGCTGGCTCTGAACGTGCGGCTGGAATCAGGATAGAGACAGCTCCAGTAGTCGTAGGTCAATCCGCCGGTGGTGACAGAATCCACATCGGACTTGATCTCATACGAGGCTGCCTGGGAGGGCAGGATACCCACCAGGAGCGCCGCGCACAGGAGGGCAGACAGCGAACCGGTAATCTTTTCATCTGTTTCATGGGGTTCTCCTTTCCATAATAGCGGCAAAGGGCAGCAGCCCTTTGTCAATCCTATTCCAGGGCAAATCTCGGCGCCGATTTTGTCCTTCATCTTCTTTATGTCGCCAGTGCAGGATTTTGTTGCACTGATTTTTAAATTTTCCCAATTTTTTTGCTCCTGGTCCGAAGGGGCTCTTTGCGCCTCCTTTCCCTCTGTGAAAACAGGGGAACGACCAGGGCGTTGGGGCGACCTTATGTAGGGCTGGATTGCCGGACAGCAACTCTCACAGGGCATCCATGCTGGCACGATTCATCTGCCACCCGAGCAGTTCCGGCCAGAAAAAAAGAAAGGCGCGGCAAGGGGTCCCCCTGCCGCACCAAGCTTGATTTTTTATTTTCCGGTCACATAGAATGTTCTTGTTCTGGTGTCTCGCTCCGAACCATCGTCCGCAAATACCGTGACCACCACTTTATATTCTACGCCTTTTTCGGCATCAAACTCAATATCGTTGGAAAAAGCTCTTGCGTTAGAACGGGACATACCTGAATCTTTTTCATCCAATGATTCACACAAAATCCACTTCGTTCCTGATAGCTCATAAAGGTCAACGCTTTCACATCCGATTTTCTCCATCATTGTATTCGCATCAACATAAAACTCAACCCAGATAGTATTTGAAGAAGTCGAAGCCGTGATTTCATATGAGGAAATCTGCGCACTCGCTCTTGCAAAAGCCGGAACAGTAAGCATCGTCAAACAAACTGCACACATAAATATCGCCAATAGGCGCTTTGTAATCTTCATCTTATCATTCTCCTTTAGTAAACGGACTGGACAAGCTCCTTTAGCTCATCCTTTGATAGTGTTGTCGATATACTGTATTCCAGGTCTCCAACTATCCAAACAGCTACTTGATTGTCAAGGTTGGTAAACAAATAATGCATAACTCCATTGTAAAGATATTCTTCTACAGGGCTATCATCTTTTTCATAAATTTTTTCTGGAGTTTCAATATTTTGATTTACAGCTAACCCAATCATATCTGACTCTCTCAAATAGCAATTGGAATAATTTAGGCCCCCGTCTTGTTCAGAAACATACAAAAAGTTATCGACCAACTCAAACCCTTCAGGAATCTCCGGAAAATAAAGTGGGAAACCTCGATGCTTTAGTTCAGTCTGAAGCTCTTTATATTCCTCTGGAACGGTTTTGTCCGGCTCTGTGTAGAAAAGCTGCTCCTCTATATCAGAAGCAGCTAGTGTACTAACATCTCCAAAGCTGAACGCATCGGCAGTCCAGCGCGCAATCGCGCCAAAAACGTCCAGACCGGAAGCCTGTGCCACGACCATTCCACTGAACAAACAGGCAACCAACACCGCCGCAACCAGAACAGTCCGCAGCAGCTGGCGCCCTCTGCGGATGCCACGGCTGGGGACCGCAGGACTTTTAGCAGGGGCCAGTTCCTCGGATATTGACCGGATCTTATCCCGAAACTCGGCATAAGTGGTCGCCGCATCCGGGTATTCCGGCATAGGGGCCACACGGTCCAGTGCCTCCAGATATGCATCGATCACCGCATCGTCATAGGTCTCATCGGACATAAAATCCAAAGCCCGCTCCATATCATCTGCCAACTGTGATGCTGTCAGCTTGCTCAGCCGTTCTGGCGTGACATCCAAAAATGATGGCTTCCCATCTTGTTCATGTTTGGTCAAAGGAGAATCCATATTCACCCCTCCTTCCCTTCCCCTCCATTGTTTATATGTCCGGAACACACCGTTTCGTTACAGGGGGGAAGAAAAATTTTAAAAATCATGTATCGTTCAGAAATCGTTTGCATCGCTGTAGGGCCCGATGGAGCCGGCTTCGGCAGGCCCCCTCCGATATCCCCAGCCGGTCCCCGATCTCCGCATAAGACAGCCGCTGTTCAAACCGCAGGATCAGGATCTCTCGGTCTTCTTTGGACAGCTGCTTGGGAAGGGCCAGTTCCAAAGGCATCTCCGGATCATTCACGGACAGGGATTCGATCACGGACTCCAGAGGCACCTCCGGATGGCTTTCGGAACGGCGCCGCTCATTGAAGATCAGGTTTGTCAGGGCAGTCATCAACCATCCCTCCGGTTTAGGATGCACCATCAACTCTTCTTTTCGGAAAAGCGCCAGCAGAAAGGCGTTCTGGACCAGGTCCTGTGTCTTCTCTATGCTGCCAGTCATGCGGTACGCCAGTTTAAACATTTTTTCATATTGCTTCTCATAAAGAGAACGAAAAAAACGCTCCGACGGGTCCAACAGGACTTCACCTCTTTGCTCTCTAATCTAATTCATAGTCTGCCAGCATGCTGGTAAACTCCACAACAAGTCCCAGCCTTTTGGAATCCAGTTCACTGGTGAGCTGGTCCAGTCTCTGCTGGAGCGCAGTGCGCCTTGCGCTGACCAAGGTTTTCCCCAGGAGAGTATTGCAGTCGATTTGCAGCGCATCAGAAATTGCCACCAGAGTGGCGAGACTCAGCTTCGTCCGTCCAGTCTCAATATGGCTGATATGCTGGTCTGATACATTGATGATCTCAGCCAGATCCTTTTGCCGCAGCCCACATATCCGGCGGTATTTTTGAATATTTTGACCAATTTCCAAATAATCCAATTCCATTATAGCATACTCTCCCACAGAATAGAAGTAAGCGGGCGGGACGATCTGTTTAAGATATAGTAGCGTAACGGATTGGATTTTATAATGGTTCAAAAAGGCGTTAATGCCTATATAAATATAAAATGTCACTTTTTTAACGATATATGCAAAAAAGCTCCGCCACCGTTGGTAAAACGGTGGCGGAGCCTTTGAGGGAACAGCTTCAATGAACAGAACTACGGCTCTGCTGGCAAGGCTAAAATTATTAGTATCAAGTGATGTGCAAAACAAATCGGGAATAGTCGCCTGCAAGTTAGATAAAGCAAGGGGAGATGAGGATCTATTTTAACGAAACAGGAGGCTATGATACAAGCAAAAAATCTAAATACACTGACATACATTTATGTATATTATGGCCTAAAGCTATAGCAATATCCAAAATTCTCAATATCTTTATCGTAATCGTCAATCATTGTGCTTTTAATCAAAGAAGCAGACCAGGTTTCAAAAACATTGGGGCTCTCGTAGTCTACCCACCTAAATTCACCTTCCAAGTATCCTCCGTGAAATTCGCCATTATTGGAGTAGCCAGAAAAGACGTGAACATAATCATTATATTTTGTAGAATCGTATATGTAGCCATCTCTACTTCCAGAGTAGGCGCAAAGCCCATTTCTGGCAATCTCTAATCCCTCTTCAATGACTTCTATGCCTCCTACAATTATAATTGCAATATTATAGGCAAGCAATACAATTGGCATTAGTTTCATTTCTACTCCAATAAAAATACTCAAAACCGTAACTGCTACGCCAGCTGAATAAGTGCGAGTATTCAACTCCATCTCTCTATACTCATTTCTATCTTCATAAATTCTATAATTTACATTCTTACCCAATGCAGAACTATATACGGAACCACTGCCTATATTTTTATTGGTATAGGAGGGCTGATCAGATTCTAATATTTCCTCATAGTCCAGAGTTTTATGGCCCCCAGATCTATTGTAGGAAATAAAAGTATCACCGTTTTCATTTGCAGTTATAGCGACATCATTAAATCTTTGCAACGCATCATAGGTTCCGGTTTCTGCACAATCGTCAATGGCTTCGGCGAGTTCTTCAGACATTCTAATATATGATCCGTTTCGGAAATTCTCCATTTTATAATTTTCATTCTGTGACAAGAAAACTACGACATCTTCTTCCGGATCATAAATCGTCCTCGAGGCCAACCCACTATTCGAATACTCAAGAATTACCTCCTTTCCATCTTCTGTAAAATATGAAATAAACAGATTGGCGTCCAGTTGAGTAATTTCTTTAATTTCCTCACAATCCGGGATATAGTCAATCAGTGTATCAGAGTCATATACTGTGACCAGAGTTCCGTCTGTCGAAATGGGTTCACAATAAGTCAAGATATTCTCTATATAAGATCCCTCAGAAAGCTCGGTATTGGCTATTGCCAATTGGAATTGCTCAAACTGTTCAATTTCAGATTTCTCAAGGGAAGTAGTAATTGTATTATCGACATAATAGTATCCGCTACTATCTTGTGGGCCTGTCGCCATCCCCGTTATCGGGAATAGTGTAATTAGCAGAACAATAGACACAATGCAAGAAATTACTCTTTTTAATTTAACATGCCTTTTCATATTTATTCCCCTTTCTTTAGACAAATCAGTACCTCTCCAATTTTTTCTTTCTCTCTTCGACATCTTAATTATTTGTCCATTGGTACCACTCGCTCTCATCTTTATTGCTTTTGTAATCCCTAAAACCATTGCTAAAATACATCAACTACATATAGGAATTGCATACTTTGATTTTCTCATGATCAATAATAGTTATTCACCTATTTCTGTGTACATAGGAAACGAAATCGTCTGTTTCATAATAATATGTTCCGTCTTCCAGGATGGTGGGCATTAGGTATTCTTCTGTGGTCTCTGCATGACGTGCCTCCACCTCTGCATTTTGGACAGTGAACCCAACACAGAACAACGCCGCGATAGACACCAACACAAATACGACCAGTGCCTTCATTCCGATACCTCCTTTTCACTTTTGTGGAACTGCGCATCATTTACCCGTGGGAATCACCTAACCCTTCTCCTCAAAATTATGCTTCTACCTATATATGTCGCGTCACCTGATTTTTGTTTCTGCAACATTTTGAGAAAACAAAATAAAATATTTGCAGAAGGATTAACGTCTTCCAATCTCTAACTTTAAATGGAGAAGGACGGCTGACCAGAGTCCTGGTCAACCGTCCTTCTTTTTATAAGTCTTAATATTCCAAAATAAATCTAAACTTGCCACTGTGAATACCCACTACCGTTTGATCCTATTCAGGCACCGCAGGCGGAAATTGATAAAAACTGGTTCCAGCACCCGGAGTATATGAGAACTCTTTCAAAAGGTCTAGATCATCGTCGAAAATTTTTCGAGCATAGTCCGGGTCAAAGTCCAGAATTGCGTTTTTCAGGGCAGGTATATTGATTTTCGGCTCCCATGTCTTCTTTGACCTGTAATCCAGCAGTTCATAGAGGGGGATGCAGCTGGCTTCACATCTGTAAAACCGGAACCCGCAGGTGTTGTCAATCCCACTTTTGCGGTCACGCTCTGTAAGCTGAGCCAATTCCAGCGTCTCATCGCGCAAATCATCGCCCATGGGGTAGGCTATTGCCAGTACCCACCCGGCGTCTCTTGTTTCGAGCCAATAAAGCCCGTTCCACAGCGTTTCCCATCTGATAGGCTCACCCAATGGGGTCTCGTCCGGGATTGGAAACTCCCCAAAATATTCTGGACAGACCTCCATCCCTCACGCCTCCTCTTCAATCAGGGTCTCACCCTCCGGCAGGGGCAGCCCATGATCTGTAAGATATCTGCTGATCTCATAGTTTACGACGTGTCTGCCTCTGTCAAAATAATCATAAATATTTTTGAGAGGCCGCCATGGAAACGGTAATGGTAGATTATGAACGGAATATGAAACACAAATAAAAACAGATTAACAAGGAGCAAGATTTAAACCGGAGCGGAAGATTTCAAAATTCACGACTTATTATCGGGCTGTTCTTTGATGTAATAGGCTACATAGGGAAATATAAACTCCTGAATTCGCTCTTTTAGATCAAAGGAGGCATTTTGGATACACCATTCAAAGATTAGCCCTCTTGCCACGATAAACAAGTTGTTGGAAAACTGTTGAATATCTACATCGGAATCAATCCAGCCTTCTTCCTGAAAACGGAGTAGCTGTTCGTCCATGGAATGAAACAGCTTGTTGTGATTGGCGTTTTTTCCAGACTGGCTAGTCAGGAGATCCATTTGCATTCGGGTGTGTAGGTCGGTACCCATCTGCATGTTGCGTTCCGCGTAGCAATAGAATACTTGAGTTACAAAGTCCCGGGGTGATTTCTGAGGTGGAATAGCTGCAATGGCTTTTTCCATATGATCGGCAGCTTCACTGATAATCTGATCGTAGATATCCTCTTTAGCGGTAAAGTAATAGTAAAATGTACCCACAGCAATACCAGCTTTTTTGCAGATTTCACCTACGGTAACTGCCTCAACGCCCTTTTGGGTAAATAACTTAATAGCAACGGATGCGATGCGTTTTTTTGTTTGTGCTGATTTTACAGCTTGTTTCATGTCATTCTTCACCCTTTCGGTATGTAGGTTCAGGATAAAGGCAAGAGCATATGTGTCCCGGCGAAAGTTCAGTTTGCTGATAGTTAAACTTGAGACAGTCATCCTTGCGGTTTACACAACGGGGATAGTAAGTACAGCCGGTTTCGGATTCCGCCGTGGTCTGGGCGCACCGCAGAGGACTGCATGGCACGCTGGGATCTGCAGCCGGAATGGCATCAATCAGATGGACGGTGTAAGGATGCCTGGGACGGGAGCAGATTTCTTCGTAGCTGCCGCTTTCCACAACCCTGCCCCGGTACATCACAAGGATGCGGTCGCTGATATGCTGTACCACGGACATATCATGGGCAATAAAAATATAGGAGATGCCAAGCTTTTGCTGGAGCTGCTTGAGTAGGTTCAAGATGGAAGCCTGCACAGAGACATCCAAAGCGGAGACTGGCTCATCACAAATCAGGATCTTGGGAGCGGTGGCCAGCGCCCGGGCGATGCCCACCCGCTGACATTGCCCGCCGCTAAGCTGGTAGGGGAAGCGGGGCATACAGTCCTCATTGAGCCCTACCATGTGTAGTAGTTCCACGGCACGCTGCTCACAGTTTTTTTCCCCTTTGGTCAAATGGTGCATGATCAGGGGCTCCATGAGAGACTGGCCGATGGTCATGCGGGGATTCAGGGAACCCACGCTGTTTTGAAAGACCATCTGGATGTCGGGCCTGATCGCATTCAGCGCTCTGACAGAGAGCTTGGTCAAATCCTTAATTTCATCTGGGCCCGAGTACAGCACCGAACCCCGGGTTGGTGTATAGAGCTGGAGAATACACCGGGCCAGCGTGGTTTTGCCGCAGCCGCTTTCTCCCACAATCCCCAGAGTCTCTCCAGCCATCAGGTTAAAATTGATGTCTTGGAGAATGATATGGCTTTTTTCCTTAGAAAAAAGTCCCTGGTGCCGCTGACGTACCGAGTAATCAAGGTCCCTGACCTGAAGAATGACCTGTCCGGTCTGGGTATCTGCTCCATCCGGATAAGGAAGCTCGCTTTTGTGCTTCTCCAGCTTTGTCAGATGGCAGCTCACCGTATGACCTTCAGCAACGCAATGCTCCTGAGGAGGTTGGGTGCGGCATATGTCTAGAGGGCAGCCGCACCGCTCGAAAAAGGGGCACAAGGTCATGGGTTTGGTCAGATCAGGGGGAGAGCCGGCAATGGAATAAAGCGGTTTTCGATGTTCGTCGCTGAGCTTTGGAACGGAGAATAACAGACCCTGGGTATATGGGTGGGCGGGGTGAAAAAACAGCGCGGCCACCTTGGCCTGCTCCACAATGTGACCAGCGTACATCACGTAAATACGGCTGGTGTATTGGGCTACAATTCCCAGGTTGTGGGTAACAAAAATAACAGCAATATTTTCTTGCTTTGCCAAATCTTTTAAAAGCTCCAGAATGGCTTTTTGGGTGGTGACATCCAAAGCGGTGGTGGCCTCGTCCGCGATGAGTACCTCTGGCTTGCAGGCAATGGCCATGGCAATCATAATGCGCTGGCACATGCCTCCGCTGAACTCATGGGGATAGCGGTCCACCTTTTCCTCTGGCTGCTCGATCAGCACCCGGCGCAGAAGGTTAATGGCCTCCTGCCTGGCCTGCTGCTGAGAGAGCTGCTTATGGCAACGCAGCGCCTCGCCAATCTGCTGTCCGACGGTAAGCACTGGATTCAGGGAGTTCATGGGGTTTTGAAAGATCATGGAAATCTGATTGCCACGAATTTTTTGCATCTCTTTTCCGTTTCGGGCATAGGTCAGGAGGTTTTGTCCGTGGAAGAGGACCTCTCCGCTTAATACCTTGCCTTGAGCGGGCTGTAATTGCAGTGCGGTGAGCAGACTGATGGATTTTCCACAGCCGCTCTCTCCCACAATTCCAACGATCTCGCCGGGATAGGCCTCATAGTGGACATTGTAAAGCACACGCCGGGATTTACCACCGTTTTCAAAGGCTACGCTGAGATCGCGTACCTGTAAAATCGGTTCCACTACATTGCGCCCCCTTTCACACCTGTACTTTTCCGCAGGGCCTCACCCACCTGATTGCAGGAAAACACCACGACCAGGATCATTAGGCCTGGCAGGATGGACAGTGTGGGCGCCTGGAGCAGATACCGAAAGCCCTCGTCCACCATGTTGCCCCAGGCCGCCTGGGGAAGCTCCACACCCAAATTCAAAAAACTCAGTCCGGCTTCCGCCAAAATGGTACTGCCTAAGTTTGAAGTAGTGGTGATGATCAGGGGGGAGATACAGTTGGGCAGGATGTGACGAAATATGATGTGTGCGCGTTTGGCACCCATGACCTGCTCCGCCCATACATATTCACGGCTGCGGATGGACTTCACCTGGGCCCGTACCATTAGAGTATAACCCGGAATGGCGGCGATGCCTAGGGCTGTGATCAGGGTCACCATACCCTGCCCCAGGGCTACGCCGATTCCCATGGCCAGAAGCAGGTTGGGGATGCTCAAAAGGGCCTCCATAAAGCGCATAATGATGCTGTCCAGCCAGCCGCCCAAATATCCTGAGCAAAGCCCCAACAGGATTCCAACCGCTCCGCCCCAGCAGATGGATAGGGAGGTCACCAGCAAGGAGGTGCGCGCCCCGAACATCAACCGGCTGAGTACGTCCCGCCCCAGGGCGTCCGTCCCCAGAAGATGGGACAGATTGAAGCCCTGCAGGCGGATGGACAGATCCAGCTCATTGGGGTCATAGGGGGCGATCAAAGGGGCCAGCAGGGCTATGGCCACAAACAATCCAAGAACTCCCAGCTCAAACCAAGAGGACCGAAGAATATCGTTCCAAAAGAAACTACTTTTCTTATGTTTCATAATATATTCTACCTGCCAATCCGGGGATCTACCATGCTGTATGCCAGATCGGCAAGCAGCATGACCACCAAAACCACAAAAGAAACCACAATAATGCTTCCCTGAATCAGGGGAATATCCCGATTGAACACGCCGCTGATCATCAGCTGCCCCATACCGGGGATGTTGAATATCTCCTCCGCGATTACCGATCCGCCCAGGATTTTTGCAATATTCATGCTGATGACGGTGAGTACCGGGATCATGGCATTTTTCAGCATGTGCTGCTTGACCACTTGCTGAGGGCTCAGCCCCTTGGCGTACGCGGTGCGGATATAGTCCTGCTGGGCGGTATCCAAAAGTCCTGCCCGAGTCTGACGGATGATGGCGGCGGTGGGCTGGAAGGCAATGGTTATGCAGGGGAGAATGAGTTGTCGCAGACCTTGCTGCCAGTCTTGCGACAGGGCGGTATATCCTTGAACGGGTAGCAGTTGCAGCTGTTGGGCGAAGATAAAGATGAGAAGAATGGCGATCCAGAAGTTGGGAATGGAGATGCCGAAGGTGGCCAGACGGTTGATGCTCGTCTCCACCCAGGTGTCTTGCTTGAGTACGCTGAGTACCCCCAAAGTGATGCCCAGCACGGCGCTGATGATCAGAGAAATTCCTCCCAAAAAAAGAGTGACTGAAGCTCGGCGCAGCAGGATATCCAGCACACCTGTGTGATAGTAAGTTGAGGTGCCGAAGTTACCCCTGAGCAGATCGGACAGCCACAATATATACTGAATGGGCCAGGGCTTGTCCAGATGAAGCTCCTGTTCCAGCGCCAGCCTTTGTTCCGGGCTGGCATCGGTGCCCAGCATCAGGGACACGGCATCTCCGGGCATGATTTTAATCAGAAGAAAGGAGAGAATAGATACGCATAACAGAACCGCCGCCATCTGCAGTGCTTTTTTTAAAATATATTTCATACGCCATCACCCTGCCTCTTCTGAAAAATAAGCGCTCTCCGGGGTCCATTGGATATAGCGGCCCAGGGAACAGAAATGATCTCCATAAACCGTGTCTTTTTTTACCGCGATGGAGGAGGCCACCCACCCTGTCCCGATGGCGTAGTCGTCAATGAGAATTTTTTCGGCCTGCTGGATATATGGAATGGCGTCGGCCTCGGTGGCCTGGGCCCTGGCCAGATCCAACGCGTAGAAAAACTCATTAGGCAGAGAAAGCGCCGGCATTCTGGTGGCGTGGGTCTCTCTGGACAAAAGACCCTTCATGCTGGAGAACTCGTTGGGAGCATAGCCAAACTTGACAACGCCGATGCCGTCCTCCCAGCCGGTCAGAATAATTTCCTCATAGTATTGGGCGGCATCCATCAGCATAACCGTCACGTGGATGCCCACCCGATCCAGATATGCCTGTACAGCCGCACCCAGTTCGGCATTCAGATCATTGTTCTCCATGTAAATGGTGGTGGAAAATCCGTCCTGGTACCCTGCCTGGGCTAGAAGCTCTTTGGCTTTTTGGGGGTTATAGGGATATCCCTCGATTTCGGGGTTATAAAACTGGCTGTTCACACTGGAGAGCTGATTGGTGTAGCTGCCTGTTTTCCCAATCAGGTACTGGGTAATGGCCTCCATATCAATGGCGTACAGGGCGGCCTGCCTGACCTTCAGGTTGGAAAAGGGGGACTGGGGATTGGCGCTGGAAAACCACAGCATATAGCCGTAAGCTGCCTGCTTGCCCACTGTTTTGACACACCCGGTCTGTTGGGAGAGGGAAGTCAGCAGGGAATCGGTCACCTGGGCAATGGCGTGGAGCTCACCCTGCTCAAAGGCGGCTGCCATCACGGCGGAGTCCTTTACAATGTGGTACTCTACACCATCCAGGTAAGGGAGTCCCTCAATCCAGTAGTGATCATTCCTGGTATATACGATCTTGGAGTCTACCTCCCAGCTCTCAAAAATAAAGGGGCCTGTTCCCACCGGGTGTACCGCAGCCCAGTACTCTCCGTGCTCCTCTACAGCAATGGGGGACACCATCATGCCGACATTGCCGCTGAGGGTATGAAGGAACTGGAAATCCCGCTCAAAAAGGTGGATTTCGATGGTATATTCATCCACCACCTGGAGGTGGGCAATGTTATCCGTCACAGAGGCATTTCGCCCCTCGTCAATGCAGCATTGCAGGTTCCAGCGCACCGCTTCCGCGTTAAAGGGCGTTCCATCATGAAACATTACGCCCTCCTGGAGGTGGAATGTATACGTTAGTCCGTCCTGGCTGGTTTCGTAGTCGCGCACCAGCCAGGGAATGAGTCCTCCATCCTCGTTCAGACGGAACAGCTGCTCCACGGCGGGGGCGGCAATCATAATGGCCAGGGAATTGCTTGCCGTAGCAGGATAGCCCAGCACAGTGGCGCTCTCTCCGTCGGGGGTAGTAAAAATCAGCGTGCCGCCGTACTGACCCTGCTGATCTGTCTCCTCAGCGGCATCCGGAATTTCCTGGTCAGCATAGTTCACATTTGCCTGCAGAAAAAATAAGATTGCCGCCACAACGGTGACAGCAATAGCTTTATACAGGATCTTCTTGCCTATGTTGTACATGTTTGGCGTTCCACCTTTCCCGTGCATAGTTTCTTTTTCCACGCATAAAGCGGAAACTTATACTTGCGCTTATTATAAACACAAGAATATGCAAAGTCAATTGTGCCAAAAATAATTTTTTATTTTTTTGACCTCAAAAAATAAAATCCAAAACATAAATGTTAATTTCTATAACATTTTCGGCATTTAAAAGTTAGAAAATGATTCGATTTTTAACACACTGGTCTATAAAAGCGAAGAATTCATTCTAAAAAGCGAATGTTATTCGCTTTTTATCCAGCAAAAGCGAGAATGTGATTGAGCCCCCTTGACAGTGAAAAAAGCTGGTGCTATGATCATAACGCAAAACCGAACAATACTCGGTTTATGGGCGCGCTGTATTTACAACACGAAAGAGAGGGCGAATCATGAACAAGAGCAACACATCGTTTTTGACATCCCTAAAGGGGCTGTGTAACCGGACATTCTTATTGATGCTGCTGATTGAAGCATTGAACAACTTTGCCACGACCACCGTTAAAACTCCCATTAACGTGTTTGGCGCCGCCCTGGGTGCCAGCGCGGTCATCATTGGTTTGTCATCTTCCCTTTATAACTTTACTGCTACCGCCACCAGACCCTTCTCCGGCTTTGCTATGAGCCGTGTAAATCACAAGCGCTGGCTGCAGATTTGTATGGTCTTGCGTATGGCCAGCTTTGCGCTGTTCATCGTCACCAATAACGTAGTGGTCTATGTCATCGCCAAGTGCTTCCAGGGCCTGGCCTATGCCGCTGCTGCCACCGTGATTCCCGCGGTCATCGGCTCCGCCAACAGCAAGGCCGCCCTTGGTACCGCCTACGGTTTTTATCTGGCCGCGCCTCGAATCATCACCAGCTTTGCTCCTTCTGTTTCCATGTACATTTATGATAACTACGGCTCCACGCCGACCTTCCTCACCGGCATTGGCCTGACCGGTGTCTGCCTGATTCTGACCTTCTTCCTGAACCTGCCGGAGGATCAGGCCCGGGCTGCCGCTCCTGCTCCCAAGAAGGAAAAAGTTCCCTTCTCGCTGCGCTCCATTGACCGCTTTATCTGCTTCAGTGCATTCCCTGTGTGCCTGATCAACCTCTTTGGTGGCTTGGTATACTTCGCCAACGCTGAGTTCCTGGTGCTGTTCGGCGAGGAGAAGGGCATTGCCAATGTGGCCATCTTCTTCACCATCACCAACCTGATTTCCATCTGGGCCCGTCTGGTGGGCGGCGCCATCACTGACCGGTTCGGAACGATCACCATTGCCGTCTATCTGGCTTTGATGGCCATGGCCCCCATTCTGATCGGAAGCGCCACATCCCTGACCCCCATTATTGTGGCTGCGGTGGTCTATCAGATCGGTCAGGGCTGCCTCTTCCCCGCTATCCTGTCTCTTGCCGTTAAGATGGCTCCGGATGAGGAGCGGGCGCTGGCCACCTCCACCTTCTATTTCCTGCTGGACTTCTCCGGCGTCATCGGTTCTGCGGTTGCCGGCTTCCTGGTACAGTATCTGGGCTATGAGATGATGTATTTCTGCTTCGCCGGCTTCCCTGTGCTGGGTATCATCATCTACTTCCTGTATCGTCCCACCATCAAGCGCACGCTGGCCCAGTTCGGCGCGGCGTAATCAGCCCGGAACTTATATTTTGACACATTGCAACAAGGAGGGAAACCGATTATTTCGGTGTTATAATGAAAGTTTTACGCGATATCATGTCCCCCGCGCGGGATGGGGTTTTGCTGGCTGTGGATGTGTACATGCCCGATGAAGGGGGGCCCTTCCCCACCATCGCGGTCAGAACCCCCTATGAAAAGAGCCGCTGGGAACAGCAGCACAGATATGGAAAGGAATATCAGAACCCTGAACGCTTTGTGGCCGCGGGATACGCTGTTGCGGTTCAGGATTGCCGCGGCACTGGCAATTCCCAGGGCAAGTATTTCCCATGGCGGGATGACGCCGCCGATGGCTATGACTTTATCGAATGGATTGCGGGTCAGGAGTGGTCTACCGGAAAGATCGGGGCCATGGGTTCCTCCAATCTGGGGTCGGTTCAGTTCCAGTACGCCTCAGAGTGCCCCCCTCATCTGACCACCATCTGCCCCTGCGGTACCTCCAACCACGTTCCCTTCTTCCGCCACGGCATCATGAATTTAGCCGGCGCCTCTATCTGGTACCTGCAGCAGGCTGACCGTGCGGTAAAGCGCCCGGATCTTGCTCCCGAGACCCGGGAGATCCTCCAGAAGCGGATTGACGACATCAAGGCCGATATGGATAAGCAGTACCGCTGGCTGCCCTTGAAGGACGTGCCTCTGGCCCATATGGAGGAGACAGGCATTCAGCCCTTCTATAACGAGTGGCTGTCGCACGCCGGAGAACCCTGGTACTGGACGGATATGAAGCTGCCCGCGCCCATCAGAAATATTAAGGTTCCCGTGCTGCTGCTTACCTTCTGGTATGACCACCTGGCCAAGGATATTCTGGATGCTTACCATGAGCTGAAGAATCACGGTACCCGTATTGTTCAGGATAACCTCCATCTCTATATCGGCCCGTGGCGCAAGTACCCCGGAATCGAGAGCGGCGAGACCGATGAGTGGGACAATGGGCGCACCCAGACGGACATCCTGATCGAGTGGTTTGATTACTGGCTGAAAGGGATCATGACCCCCATTATGGAAAAGCCCCCTGTTTTCTATCACACCATGGGGGAGGTCAAGTACTACTATGGTGAGACCTGGCCTCTTCCCCAGACCAAGTTTACCCCCTATTACTTTGCCAGCGAAAAGGGTGCCAACAGCGCCGACGGTGACGGCCGCCTGCAGATGGAGATTCCCACTGACGGAAAAGCCTTTGACGAATACGATTACGATCCCGCAGATCCGGTTCCCTGCCGCTCCGGCATCGTGATTTCTCCGGGCGATTCTTTGCGTCAGAGCCAGGAAGTGGTGGAGTGCCGCAACGATGTTCTGGTGTACAGCACCGATGTGTTGGAAAAGAACGTTACTGTGGTTGGCCCCATCGAGGTAAACCTCTGGGCCGCCTCCAGCGCAATGGATACCGATTTTACCGCCAAGTTGGTGGATGTAAGAGAAGATGGCTCTACCTATAATATTACCGAAGGCATCATTCGCTGCCGCTTCCGCGAGGGTCTGGATCGGGCAAAGCCGCTGATTCCCGGTGCCATATACTGCTATCAAATCAACATGGGCGGCACTGGTATGGTATTCCAAAAGGGTCATAAGATCCGCGTGGAAATTGCCAGCAGCAACTTCCCCAAACACGACCGCAACATGAACACTGGGCACGCTATTGGCGAGGACGCTGAGGGCATTGTGGCGCACCAGACCATTTACCACGATGCCGACCACCCATCCTATATTATGTTGCCGATTCAGCCGGTAAGCGATTAACGGCAGTACATCTCTAAAAAACCTCCCTAAACTCCTTAACGGATCTTGGTACATGATTTCTTCCCCGTTACCAAGACCTATTAAGGAGTTTTATATCGTTTGGCGCATTAACGGGTGGAGTGTAACTGGGGAAAAAAGCTCCAGACCCCAGAAGTGGCCCGATATGGGTAGAAAACAAACAGTATATCTCCTGCAGTATACAGGACGGAGATTTTCCTGGTTTGGGACAAAGGCATGCAGTAGGGCGGAAGTAATTTTGCTCACCTTTGGGTGATTTGGCTTGCCGCAAGTAGCTGCGAAAAAGTCTTTTTTCGGGCAACGTCCACATTGTTTGCCCTTGTGCGTTGGCTGTTAAAGGCAGGGAAAGGGAAAGCGGGCCTAGGCCTTGTTTGAAAAATAAAAGTTGCACAATAGGACGCAATATGTAAAACTAAGGGCATGAAACGTTATGAACTAAAAAAAGAACAATGGGACCGGATCAAACAGATGCTACCACCAGAAGAAACAGGAAAGCGAGGACGTCCGCACAAGGACAACCGGACGATGTTGAATGGAATGCTCTGGATCGTCCGAAGCGGCGCCCAGTGGCGGGAACTGCCAGAAGCCTACGGCCCTTGGCAGTCAGTATATGCCCGATTTGCCAAATGGCGGGATGACGGCACACTGGAAAGAGTGTTTCACACGCTTTCCGGGGATGAAGACATGGAAAATCTAAGCATGGACTCTACCTGTATAAAGGTACATGAAAGTGCCAATGGTGGGGGAAAAAACGGCAGATAAGGCAGTTGGCCGCACCAGAGGCGGGCTGAATACAAAGATTCATGCTGTCGCGGATGATCTGGGAAATCCTGTAAAGTTCCTCCTTTCAGCCGGAAATGACAACGATTGTGTCCATGCGGTGGAACTGCTGGAAAACGTTGAACTTCGTGGGAGCAACGTGCTGGCAGACCGTGCTTATGGTGCTCGATCCATTTGGGAATACATCTCAAAGCATGGGATGCATTATGTGATCCCGCCCCAAAGCAATGTATCCAATCCCTGGCCGTTAGACTGGTATCTGTATAAGGAGCGGCATCTGGTCGAGTGTTTCTTTCAGAAAATCAAGTGGTTTTGCAGAATTGCTACCAGATGCGACAAGCTGGACGCCTCTTTCTTGGCATTTGTTTGCCTTGCTGCCATTGCTATTTTATCGCTTTAGAACAAAACTCCCTATTTTTCAAACAAGGCCTAGGCCAAGAACAGTAAAATTCAAACATTGAGGACAGCTATGGAATCAGTCCACAGGGATTTGACTTAGCCCCTGACTTGTGAACAGTTTCCTCATTTGATTCAAATCATAACCACCGACCGGTGGTTTTCGCTTATAACATGGAAAGAGCGTTGCAGAATGATCTCGTTCTACAGTGGCTCCTTTTATTTTTATCTGAGGTCGTTCCCCTCTGATCCATCATCTGTCATTCAGCATCAAAAGCACTCCCCGACAACGACAGCAAATTATGAACGGGGATCTGCTCTCCGCTCCCCAGGATTAAGCCAATGCAACAATAAATTATTTTCTTCTTCAAAAGTATGGGGGCGCATGATTCA
>ENA-ORRQ01001523-ORRQ01001523.1-human-gut-metagenome-genome-assembly--contig:-NODE-1523-length-17178-cov-3.438124_pt1 | contig 17178 bp, 9 predicted proteins | sample MGYA00242177_ERZ509138 | MGnify/ENA primary metagenome ERZ509138 (study PRJEB26280, sample SAMEA2338628) | human gut metagenome | biome: human gut; feature: human-associated habitat; material: faeces... | reverse complement strand
CAAGCCTTGAAATATAATCAATAACCGGCTCTTCCTTATCAGCGGAGCAAGGTCCTATTATCAGCAGAAACTTATTGCTCTTTCCCGTGAATACATCGGCTATTTCCTTGTCCCTCTGCGCCTTTATTTCCTTTACCTTTTCGCTTGCAGGATACTTTTTCTTGATCTCCTCAGGATCGGGCAGACGTACCAGTAAATCCATGCTCATTGTCTTTCGACCTCCAAAAAATAAATTTTGGTCTTGTATCTTTTGGTGGAAAATTAAAAAGCCCTCCGTGCAAAAATGCACAGAGGGCGAATTATCGCGGTACCACCTCAGTTTATCCGTGCGTTTAGACCATTTCACACGAACCTCAAAAGCTATAACGTAGCTACCGTTCCCGAAGGACAGCTCAGGGGCGTATCTTCACATTAAAACGTCTGCCGTTTCACACCGACCAACGACTCTCTGAAAGCACGTTTCACGCTACTTTTTCCCTTCAAAGCCTTTAATATATCGCTTTAAACCGATTGTAGCATATCCTTGCTGTTTTGTCAAGAGAAAATTTCGTTTTATCAGCAGACATCGGTAGCACTATAACAAATTTTTAGTTTACCCTGATAATTTTTCCGATTCCGCAAAATATGTAAAGTCGGTATCCTGTGTGCCTGTACAGTATCTCGTTTGCAATATCACATAAAATTTTCCGTGTTGTAGAAATATTTGTAGGGGAGGGCATACAAATATTCATACTCAAAAGCGATCAATAAGCAACAAGATTGTACTAAAAATCCGCTGTTTTTTTGCAAACAACGGATTCTGTGATATTAAAAATAAATTAACGTCAATTGGGTGTGCCCTCAGTCACCCGCCGGTAACGTAACCTCCGCAAATCGCCAACCGTCAGAACGGCGAATTTGAAGCGGCACACTGCCGCAAGGCGAATTGTCAGCGGCGACTTGACGTGGAAAAGCCCCTTGTACCTTAGGGGGTGGTACAAGGGGCTTTCCTTTGGGTTATAATTCAGAGGCTATATAAATAGATGAAATCGAATTTAGCAGCTGCGATCTCAGAAATATCAGAAATCAACTTCTGTATCGTAGTAGCAGCACTTAAGCAGCTTCTCCATCTCTTCCTGTGTAGGAATACGAGGGTTAGAACCTGTGCAAGCGTCTGCGATAGCATTCTTAGCGATCTCAGGTAATCTCTCCAGGAATACGTTTTCGGGAACGAAACCGTTTTCTGTAGGATAGCTGTCTGCGCCGTAGTTCTTGATGCAGTGAGGAATCTTCAGTTCGTCATTCATCTTACGCAGATAAGCGATGAGGAGCTTTACCTTTTCGTCGTCATTTGCACCGCCAAGACCCATAAAGTCAGCGATTACGCCGTAACGCTTCTTAGCTGTTTCGTCCTTTGCGTTGAATGCGATAACCTTAGGAAGATACATAGCGTTTGCGGCACCGTGTATGATGTGTGCGCCGTAATCAGCGAATGCGGCACCTGTCTTGTGAGCCATTGAGTGAACGATACCGAGCAGAGCATTCGAGAATGCCATACCTGCAAGACACTGTGCGTTGTGCATAGAATCACGAGCTGCCATATCTCCGTTGTATGACTTAATCAGTGTTTCATGAATCATCTTAATTGCATGAAGTGCCAGTGGGTCTGTATAATCGCAGTTTGCGGTTGATACATACGCTTCAATGGCATGTGTCATTGCATCCATACCTGTATGGGCTACCAGCTTTACAGGCATTGTTTCAGCCAGTTCAGGGTCTACGATTGCAACATCCGGTGTGATTTCAAAATCAGCCAGCGGATACTTAATACCTTTTTCGTAATCTGTGATAACTGAGAATGCCGTAACTTCCGTTGCTGTACCGGATGTAGAAGATACTGCACAGAAATGTGCTTTTTTACGAAGCTTCGGCATACCGAATACCTTGCACATTTCTTCAAATGTAATGTCAGGATATTCATATTTTACCCACATTGCCTTTGCTGCATCAATCGGAGAACCGCCGCCAATCGCTACAATCCAGTCCGGTCCGTATTCTTCCATAACCTTAGCACCCTTCATGACAGTGTCTACTGACGGGTCGGATTCGATGCCCTCAAACAGTTTTACTTCCATTCCTGCTTCTTTTAAGTAGTCTTCTGCCTTCTGTAAGAAGCCGTTGCGCTTCATAGAACCGCCACCTACGCAGATAATGGCTTTCTTACCTTCCAGTGTCTTTAATGCCTCTAATGATCCTTTTCCGTGATATAAGTCTCTTGGTAATGTAAAACGTGTCATAACTCAAAATCCTCCATATACTATGTATTTTGTTGAATGTCCCCGCAGGACTTTGTTAATTTTTCAACAATCTTGAGTTTATTATAGTATTATCTGCTGTGAATTGCAAGTGTTTTTTTGAATTTTTTGTATGTTTTACATAAATTTTTCAATACTTTTATAAAACAGATTTTACAGCCGCTACAACATTTTCTGTTGTAAATCCGAATTTTTCAAACAGTGATGCCGCAGGACCGGATGCGCCAAAGCCTGTCATGGAAACTACTTTGCCGTCTAAGCCCACGTAACGGTACCAGCCGAAGTCTGAAAGCGCTTCGACCGCAACTCTCTTCCGGCATGCCTTCGGAAGAACGGATTCCTTGTATTCTGCTGTCTGTTCTTCAAATGCTTCCATACTCGGCATACTGACAACACGCACGTCCACACCGTCTTTTGCAAGCTCTGCCTTTGCATTAACTGCCAGTTCTACTTCCGAACCACTGGCAATAATGATGGCATCCGGCACTTCCTTCTTAGAATCCTCTAAGATATAGCCGCCCTTTAACGCTTCCTTTGAAGAACCCTGCATCTGTGAAAGATTCTGTCTTGTCAGCACAAGTGCTGTCGGCTGGTCTTTTGAAGTAACTGCACGGTACCATGCCGCTGCGGTTTCTGTTCTGTCACACGGTCTGTATACACAGAAATTTGGCAGGGAGCGGAATGCTGCAAGCTGTTCAACCGGTTCGTGTGTCGGTCCGTCTTCTCCGACACCGATGCTATCATGTGTAAAGATAAATGTCAGCGGCAGATTCATTAATGCGGACAGTCTTGCCATTGGCTTTGTATAATCACTGAATACAAAGAATGTCGCTACAAATGCCTTTAATCCGCCATGCAGTGCAAGTCCGTTGCCGATTGCCGCCATCGCCTGTTCCCTGACACCGAAATGCAGATTGGTGCCTGCATAATTGTCTTTTGAAAAATCACCGGCATCCTTCATGTTTGTCTTATTGGACGGTGCAAGGTCGGCTGAACCGCCAATCAGGTTTGGCATGAGCTGTTTAATTTCATTTAAAATGCTGCCGGATGTGCTTCTGGTCGCTTCCGGTTTTTCTGCTTTCTTCCAGTAATCTTCTGAATCAAACAGCTTTGATAAATCATATCCGTTGTAATAAGCATCCCATTTTTCTGCCATATCCGGATATTCTTTTCTGTACTTTTCAAATAATACATTCCATTCATCTTCAACTGCTGCTTTCTTCTTGGCAGCTTCGTTGAAATGATCATATACTTCCTGCGGAACAGTAAATGCTTCCTTGCAAGGCCACTCTAAATATTCCTTTAAAGCCGCAACATTTTCTTCACCGAGCGGTTCACCGTGTGCGCTTGCCTTACCCTGCTTTGCAGGACAGCCATAGCCGATCACCGTATTGACCTTAATCATTGTCGGACGGGTTGTATCTGCTTTTGCCGCTTCAATCGCTGCAGCAATTTCTGCAAGATTGTTGCCGTCTTTAACTTCAAGTGTCTGGAAGCCGAATGCTTCAAAACGCTTTGTTACGTCTTCCGTAAATGCAATATCGGTGCTTCCTTCAATAGAAATGTTGTTGGAATCATAAAATACAATCAGCTTATGCAGTCCTAATGTTCCTGCGAGTGAAAATGCTTCTGATGAAATACCTTCCATCATACAGCCGTCACCGCCAAGTACATAAGTATAGTGGTCTACAATATCGTAACCGTCTTTGTTAAATACAGCGGCAAGATGTGCTTCTGCCATTGCCATACCGACTGCCATTGCCATACCCTGTCCAAGCGGGCCTGTCGTTGCTTCAATACCAACGGTATGACCGTATTCCGGATGTCCCGGTGTCAATGAACCCAGCTGTCTGAAATTCTTTAAGTCTTCCATAGAAAGATTTCCGTAGCCAAACAAATGTAATAAAGAATATAACAGCATCGAGCCGTGTCCTCCTGAGAGTACAAAACGATCTCTGTTTGCCCATTCCGGGTCTGCCGGATTGTGGTTCATATGGTTTGTCCATAATTCATATGCCATCGGTGCTGCGCCAAGCGGCAGTCCCGGATGTCCTGATTTTGCTTTCTGAATCGCTTCTGCTGATAACACACGGATTGTATTTACTGACAGTTCCTCTATGTTCTTCATAATGATTCATTTCCTCCATTTCTTATTGTGCTGCCTGTACCGGCATTTTTATTTTTTTTATCAATCTTTAAAATCTGCTTCAACAAGGATGGTAACATCTCCGTTTTCGCCGCGTTTTCTCTTTAAACCGCCAAAGAATCTTTTTGAGCCGCGTTTTTCTGCTTTTACAATTGCGTGATTGATAATTTCCTTAATATCATCCATACGGATATTATCTACATTATTACGTAATTTATCAATCTTTAAATAAAGTTCCAGCAGCGCATCATCACTGACTTCATACTGGCGTTTTCTTGCAAATTTTCTTGCCATTTCAACCAGTTCATTGACCGTGTACTGTTTTAACACGATGCGATGATTAAACTTCTGTGTCATTTCCGGATTGAAATTGAGCAGTACATTCATTTCTGCATCCGAATCCTCCAGAATAACAATCATACGTTCCGTATCCTGTTCCAGACATTCCAGCATTTCACTCATACGCTTCGGCTGGATTGCCCCCGCACCTTCAACAATCAGTGCGGTGCCTTTTAACTTATTCATCGCCTTTGCCAGTCCACGGTTATTGATACTGTCACCGGTCGTCTTTGCAATCTTACGTGTGTGTTCCGGATACAGGTAATTCACCGCACGCACAATGGCTCTTGCAAGATCAGACTTATCTGAGCTTGAATTACCGGAAATGATAATATTGCCGACCTGCGACGTTGAAATCGCCATTTCCTGTTCAAGGCTTTCAAAATATGCTGCCAGCTGGCTCTCCAGTCCCGGCATTTCACGGTATTTTCTGAAAATCTTTGCAAGTTCTCCGCTTAACTTCTTTTCTTCATCAATTTCCGTGCCTTCGCCCATGCCGGTGTAAACTTTCTCCTGCTGTACAGCACTGGCAAGCTTTGCACTGCTGATTGCTTCCAGCGGATTCATATCGGAAAGGTGGTCTTCCATCGGCGGAAGCTGCTGTGTATTTAATGAAACTTCCTCACTGACAGCCGCCCGCTGTCTTTGCGCCGCTTCCTGCTCTGCCGCACGCTGTGCCTGTTCTCTTTGTGCTGCTTCTTCCGCCAACCGCTGGGCTTCTGCCTGCTGCGCTGCTTCCTGTTCGGCTATACGCTGTGCTTCGGCTTTCTTTGCAGCTTCCCGCTTGGCTTCTTCAGCTGCACGCTGTGCTTCGGCTAACCGTCTGGCTTCTGCCTCGGCTCTTGCTTTCTGGGCTTCTTCCATGCGCCTCTGAATCTGTACTTCGGCCTCCGCTTTTCTTCTTGCTTCTTCCTCTGCCTGCTGACGACGGACATCCTGTGCTGCTGCTTCTTCTAAGTGTACGGTTGCTTTTCCGGTACGGATTGCAAGATCGGTCTTTGCTGCCTGTAACATCACCTGTGCGTGTGCATGGCGGCTTGCTTCTTTTTCATCAAAGGCTTTGCCTGCTGCCTGTGCCGCTGCTTTCTGCTCAACCATAATGCGCTCGTATGCCGCACTCTTTTCGTCCTTCTCATCTAACATCTTTTCCAGCTCTGTCTTTGAGAATTCCCTTGTATTCTGCTTTCCGTATTTTTCTTCACGGACCGCTTCTAACCAGTCTGCAAGGCTTAACTGACCTTCAATCTGTTCATCTTCCTGACTTTCACCGGTCGTTTCTTCCTGCTTCGCCGGCTGAGGACGCAGTGCCTCTGCCTCTGCTTTTTCTTCCTCCATGAATTCACTTAAATTTTTAGCGAGTGCCGCCTGTAAATTTTGTGTATCATACGGATTGTTATATGCCGGAATGTCCACTTTAATCTCTACTTCATCTGCCGGTTCTTTGACCGTATTTACAGCCTTCTGCCGGAATGAATCCTCTTTACCTGATAAATCGCCGCAGCTGTCTTCCAGTTTCTTCTTTGCATCTTCTATCAGTTCACGTAAAGATGAGGATGCCTTGTCAATACTTTCAGACAAATCCACCGTTGTATCAGCTTCCTTTTTTTCTGCTTTTGGTGCAGTATCCGTCACTGTCTTTTCTTTTACAAATTCTTCCGCTGAAAATACCGGTTCTTCCGGTGTTTTTTCTGTATCCTGCGCACCGGTGTTCTCATATGTATCGGAATCATCGGATTCGTCATCATCTTCATAGCCTATTTCGCGCATATCTTCTTCTGACTGCGCCCGCGAATGAAATGCCTTCTTAAAGAAAGATTTAATGCCACGGGTACTTTCATCGTCTTCCGGCAGAATAATATCATCGTCCGCATCACTTTCTGCTTCTTCCACCGCTTCTTCAATTTCATCGCTCTGGATTGCCGCAAGCTGCTTTTGTTCCTCAAACATGATTTCTCTGGTTGCTTCTATATCCTGCTTCTGATTCTTAATATCCTTTAAGATTTTTTTCTGTGTATTGGTCAGTTCAACGCCAAATTCCTGCTTTAACTGAATCGCCTTCTCTACATACTGTCCGTCCTGAAACCACAGTACAATATCATCACAGGTCTTGATACATTCTTCTTTTCTGCCTGTTTTGGCATATAACTTTGCCAGTTCAAACATATACTTTTCATCAATTTCATGCTCTTTGTAGTCCTCTAAGATTTCTACAAGTTCATTATCCGAGGCATTCTGTGCCTTTCTTAAATCAAAATACAAAAGAAAACGATTGACATCATGCGGTGACATCTTTTCATATTCTTCATAAAGTTCCTCTGCCGTTTCAAAATCTTCCAGCTTAATGAGCAGCTCCGCCAGCTTATAAACCAGCTTTCTGCCGCCTAAATTTCTGTTGTATGCAAGAATTGCCATATCTCTTGCTTCCAGATAATCCCCTGCCGCTTCCTGTACGTTAATAACAGTTGCCAGCGTGGACCAGTCCTTCACCTTCTGCCAGTTCATTTCCTTGGCAATCGCTGCCGCCTCCTGAAATGACTTCTTGGCAGCAAGCTTTTTAATTTGATCTACTTTTATATTAAATTCATACTTATCCAAAACAAACGCCACCTTTACTGTATATATCAAATAAATGATTTAAACATATTCTATTCAAGTTTATCACAGCGCAGTATTCTTGTAAACTCTTTTAAAAAGAAATGCCAACGTTGAGGCGTTTCTTGCCTATAGTGTGAAGTCGAATACTGCCTGCTCATAATCCATGCGCGTATATTCAAGTTCCTCATTTTTTGTACGACTGTAGTAATCGACAACAACCGTCTGCTGCCGGTTATGTACAAGCTTCTGTCCTAAAATGTAATTGACATCAAATCTTCCCGTAATCGCCGGGGTTGCACCTCGTGCCGGAACAATGAGCTGCACGTGATTGGTCTTTAACAGCTTAAAAATCGGCTCCCAGATATAAATATCCTTTGCCGCACCGAACGGATTATCAATAAAAATGGTCTTGCCCAGTACACCCGCACTGTCTGCCGGCGCATTGATACTTGAAATATAATGAATTACCGCAATTAAAAACTGAATATAAATACCCTGTGACTGTCCGGTTGAACCCACTGCTTCTTCATACCGCAGATACCGGCTCTGGTCTTTCATGCGCTCTCTTTTATAAAGACTTACGCGGATGGCGTTCATATCGGTTACAATCACGGCAAAAAGGCGTTTCCAGCTTAACCGGTTGCGGATATATTTTAACCGCTCCTGTGTATTGTCAAAGCTTTCCGCCATCAGGACCGTTTCGTCAATGTATGCCGCCATTCTTTCCTTATAATCGGATTCCTTGGCATACGGTACGGACAGCCCGATAATAGAAATAACCTCATTATCCATCGTAATGCTTGAAAGCTTTGGCAGGCGGTCAAGTTCCGTCTTGATATTACAGCAAATCTGGACACACCGGTTCTCAAAGTTATCCTTGATACGCTCCATATCGGAAATCCCTTTGGATACGCGCTCTTTTTCCAGTGCAATCAGCGTATTGGTTTCGGAAAGTCTGGACTTTAACTGCTTCACGGCTTCAATGTCCTTTGGCACATGAACCGACATTTTAATCTCCAATGCCAGTTCTTTTGCATCACATGCCGTCAGTTCTTCCGTCAGCTTATCCTTTTTCTTTAAAAATTCTTCCAGCTTGCGCACCTCAAGCGCACACAGCTTTTCAAATTCTTTCTGTACCGTTTCATAGCCTGAAAAATCTGCTACATTTATGTCTGTATCCTCCGGCTGTCCTGCCATGGTATCTGCATTTTCCGTTTCTGACGCTTCCGGCACTTCAATGCCCGCTTTGGCAACAATTCTTGACAAATCCTTTTCCATTACGAGGAAATCCTGCATTTTTTCTGTCTGGCGTTTCTGCTCTTTTTCCAGTTCTTTGATCTGTCCTGCAATGCTGTCCTTATAATTTTTATGCTGTACAATGAACTGCTCCGGGTTATCACAGTCAAACGCTTCAAAAGCACCGTACTTTTCTTCAATCTGGCTCTTTCCGTGTGCAATACTTCCCTGCAGACGGTTCATTAATGCATTCTGCGCTTCCAGTTCTTCTGCTGCCGCTTTTTCCTGCTGTACCGCCTGCTCACGTTCCTGCTCAAGCGCACGGAGCGCATCATCCGGATTTGGGACAGCTTCTCCCTGTGCCTCTTTTGCCGCAAGTTCTTCCATTGTAAAATGGCGGCGTGCAATTGCCGTACTGCATTTTCCCATTGCCGCACGGTAATGTCTTAATAATTCTTCTTTATCATGCACATCGGCATTTTTTTCATCCAATGCCTTTTTCACTCCCGCAAAGCGGTTCTCCAGCTGTTCTAATGACAGCGCATGTCCGTCAGCATCCGCTAACCCTGCTACCGCACTGCCATCCGCCGCTGACTGCAGCACATGAATTCCTGCGGACTGTCCGCCGTCGGCTTCCACTCTTATATATGCCTGATAACGCTTGTCAAGACGGCTTTGCAGACGGTCATATTCTTCTGCCAGTGCATTTTTGCGCTGTAAGGCGGTCTGTTCTGCCTTTTCCTGCGCCTGCATTTCCTGCTCTTTTAAGAGCTGTTCCTGCTTTGCATCTGCCGCCCTCTGCGTGTATTCCTGCTTTTCACGGTACTGTACAAGAAGACTCTCTGCCAGTTTTGCGCACTTTTGCACGTATGGATACCGCTCCCGGTTTTGTGCCAGCTTTTCCTGCACCTGTGCTTTCCGCTCCCGACCTTTTTTACCCAGGGCTTCCTCCTGTTCCATTTCTTCCTGTAAACGCTGTGCTTCCTTTTGCAGTTCCTCTAAACGCACAGACAGCGCTTCAAACTCTTTCTTTGCCGGTTCTTCTTCCAGCTTTGAAAGTTCCTGTATGCGCACGTAGTCATTCCAGACAATTTCTTTTCTGTCGGTCAGTCTGACCAGTTTTTCCTGTGCCGCCGCCAGTTCTTCCTGCGCCAGCTTTTCTTCCCGCCCGCGCAGCTTTTCATCCTTTAAAAATGCCATATCCTTTCTGGCATATACAACATACTGTTCATTTTCTGCCGTAAGCTGTGCTTTTGCCGCCTGTGCAGACAATACCGGAATCACATAGGCACTTCTGCCAAAGTCCGCAAGCACCGGGTCTTCTTTGATTCTTGAAAAATCGTTTTCAACAATAAATGCATACTCGGCATATGGGAATGCGGCAAGCACCTGTTTTCTTTCTTCTTCCGAAAGCCCCGAAAGCCACTCGCTGCCTTCTTTTACATCTTCTCCATACCGTCCTGAAAGATAGCTTTTTACCTTCTCCCGGTGTCTTCCGCCCGCACTGAATATCCCGTGCTTCATATTCTCAAGGAACTGCGTAAGCTGCGTACAGTCAGCGGTAAGCTGCTCACATTCCGCTTCCAGTCTGCGGTGGTTATCCAATACAACGCGGCATGCCCGGCGGGTATCCTGTTCCCCATAGACGGCCTTTAACTGCAAAAGCTGCTGCTTTTCTTTCTGTTCCTGTTCTTTTTTGGTTTCCGCCTGTCCTAACTGTTCTGTCAGCAGTTCAATCCGCGCACGGCAGGATGCCTGCTGCTGTCTGCCCTTTGAAAGCAGTGCTTCCACCTGTGAAAGCTGTCCCTCGGTCTGTAAAAGCTGTTCTTCCTGTTCTTTAATTTTCTGTGTGCAGGCACTGTATTCTTCGCCTGCCTTTTCCATCACAAGGATTCCTGCCTTTTCCATACAGGCACCCAGTTCTTTTTCTGCCTGTTCAATCTCTTTGGCAGTATGCACTGCAATCTGTTCTGCCGCCGCAGCCCCGCCCAGTAATTCCTGATAATCTGCCTTTGCCTGTGCCGCTTCTTTCTGACACGCCCGGTACTGTGTTTCTGCATTCTGCAATTCTTCACCGGCAGCATTCTTTTTCTGTACAAGCTGTGGCACAATCACCGCTGCCAGTGCATAGAGCTGTTTTGTCAGTTCTTCATCCGTTTGTCCGTTTGCCGCAATGGCTGCCAAAAGTTCATCGTAGAGCTTCTGATACTGTAAATATTCGCGGTATTCTACCAGACTTTCCGTTTCTTCCATCTGCCTTTTTAAGTGTTCTTCCTGTTCCTTAAAATATGCCCGCTTCTTCTCATTTGCAGCAATCAGTTCTTCCATTCCCGCAAGGGAAGCCTGTTCTGTAAGCACCTCGGCAGTCTGGATCATGCGCTGCTGTTTTAATAATTCTTCCTGTAAATGAAGCAGTTCGTCCTTCTGCTTTTCTTCCTGCGCGCGGTATCCCGACAGATTTTGTCTGCACTGCATAAGCAGCTTTAACAGCTGTCCCCGCAGATTTCCCTTTTCTTCATATAAAGAGCGGTATCCCAGAATATACTCTGAAAAAGCATCGAGCAGCTCCATCTGTTTATCATAATTGGTAATCTGTGCATTTTTCTTTGACAGTCTTGCAAGCGTATCCTTAATATCAAGCAGTGTCTGTGCCATCTGACCTTCGTCGTTGCCCACTGCCAGCTTATTGTGGAAAGATTTCTGAATAATTTCTTCTATTAATAAATCCTCTACAACTTTACGGCTTGTCTTATAATTGGTTTCAAAATATGTTCTTACATGTCCTTCGGTCTTATTGATGCCGCGGATAATTTCCCATTCGCTCTCATACAGCCCATACTTGCTGATAAAACTCTGATATTCGCCCTTTCGGTCAAATATTTTTACCGAAACATGGAAATCATTATGTTCAAGCTCCCGCAGATACTGCTTTAAACCATTATAAGTAATGCGCTCCCCGTTTTTTGTCAGCGGCAGATTTTTAATATCGTTTTCACCAAACTCCCGGTAAAAAATACAGTAGTTAAAATATTCCACGCTGGCATTGTCACGTCCCGCCGGTGCTTCCTCTGCCGCAGAAAAACGCCCGGATATGCCGTCCGCTTCCGTGCCGTCTGCTTCCGTATCCTTTGCCTTTCTTGCGCAGAATCCCGTTGTCATATATTTATAGCCGTCGTTGTTAGCGATATCTAACTTCCATTCAATCAATGAGTGGATCACTGTATTGCCGCCGCCCGGACGGAACAGCTTTTCAACCGGCTGTTTTTCATCAAGCGTACAGTTCGGAATCACATTTTGAAGCAGCAGCAGCATTAAAAGACTCTTTCCGCCGCCATTTGCAAGGTCATAAATCGTGTTACGGCAGTGAAAACGCATCATAAAGTCATCGTAATACTGCGTACCGAAATTGTATTTTACATTGTTTACACGGATTCTGTTAATCTGCGGCATGTTCGTCCCTCTCCTCTCCTGACTGGTCTAACAATTCCATGATTCTTCCTCTGGATTCGTCAAAATAATTTTCAACAACTGCGCGGAAACGGTCTGTCGGATAGTACCGCTCCTGATTGTCACTTAATAACTGCTGGCTGACTAAAAAGTTGCAGACCAGCTTTACAAAACCCGACTTGGAATTCTTCGCCGCCCTTAATTCCGACAATTCCACGGTTGCCGCCGGCAGGCTGTCCCAGCTTAACGCAAGGCTGCGGAAGCTGTTTTCCTCAATTTCACTTAAAACAAAGCCGTTTTTCTTATCCACAATGCCTGCCGTTGTATCGTCCACCTTGCGGACAATGTCTTCCACGCGGACAAATTCGGCATACGTTGCACTGATGGTATCCGTATAAAACTCCATAATAATATTATAGATGATAAAATACGCCAGATAGAGTTCGCCGTTGGTACGCAGTCCCAGCTCCCGGCGCAGCGCTTCATTGCTGTAGCCAAACAGGCTGCCGTGCGCTTTTGGCGCAGCAAACAGCGAATTATTATATTCATAAACCGAAAGTTCCATTTTCTTTAACGACAACAATACCATATCATACACTTCCGGGTTGGTACTGTATTCCTGATACAGGGCAGCATTTGTCCCCTGCTCGCTTACCGTTTCCCCCGCCGCCAGTTTTGCGGATATTTCCAGTGCCTTTTCTATATTTCTGCTTTCCATTACTTTGTTCCCTTCCGTTCAAACACCAGTTCAGACTGTTCCATTGGCTGTTCGTCCTGCGCTCCTGCGGATTTTGGCGTAATCGTAAAATGTACCGGTTCACGGTCTGCAAATGCGCCGCTTAAAATGTCATCGAGAAAACTCTCGTTTTCCGTCTGACCGCCGATGACATACTCCTGTTTCTGACACAGGTTGACAAAAAAGGAATAGTAATCCGCATTTTTTAAAATATCCGGCGAATACATTCTGCTCATTGCCGCGCCAAATTCCGAAAGCGTAAACGTATCTCTCTTTTCAAATGCCGCCAGCAGATTATTCATTAAAAATGTATAGTTTTTACGAATACGCTGATCTTCCATTTCATCTGCAAACTGAATTTCCTGCGGCGGTTCTTCTTCTACTTTCTCCGCCGCTTCTGCCTGCTTTGGCTTCACGGTCAGTGCCTCGTCAAGTGAATCCAGCGTAAACCGCTTCTTTATATGCGGCAGTAATACCGGTGACAAAAGCTGTTCTAACAATCCCGCATTGTCGCTGCGGATTAAATCTGTCAGAAGCGCCCCAAAATGGATATGGCTTCTTAACCGTCCGAGTTTTGCCCGCTTCACGGCTTCTTCTGTCATCTGCTGCATCTGTGTACATGCCGATAAAAGCTGTCCGTGCCTTGTCATGGCTATCTGTAACTGGCTGTCCAGCTCGTAAATCTCCTTTAAAGTACGGTAATAGCTCTCCGACTGTACCGGTTCGGCTTCCATCTTTGCAAGCGCACCCTCGATAAAATCTTTATTTTTCTTAAACAGCTTTTCTTCTTCATCAAACCAGCGCATACCCGTATGGACAAAATCTTCATACGCTTCAATCCCCGCAAAGACATCTTTGCCGAGCAATTCCATAATCTCATTTTTTCTGCGCTGTAGGCATGCCACTTCTTCATTAATCCGCACAATCACATCTTTGCCGCCCTGAAAATTCTGTGCCTGTATCATTTTTTCTAAGAGCAGCTGCTGCACACTGATTCTGCTTTCTTCTTTAATTTCTTTCGTATCCAGATAGAATTCAATTGCATCGGAACTGATGGAATACCATACCGTATGGTCACGGATGGCACTTTCCAGTACCTTGATACGTGAAATACATTTTTTCTTTTCAATAGGATCATAATATGGAAATGTAAACGGTCTGCCTTCATTTTTAATTTTATCAAAAATGTAATCGGCAAGTTCTTTGTATTCCTGTGCTGAAAGATTCAGCCCAAAGTCCCGTTTGAGCAATGATGTAATAAAGTCCAGATATTCCGGGTAAGTGACGTCCTTTTCTTTAAAGTTATTCTCCTCAATAAAAAAGCGCAGAATCCCCATGACAATATATCCCATGTCCAGCATTTCATATCTGCCTTCCTGAAACTGGGCAAAGGATACATCCATCAGCTTAAAAAAAGGATAATATTTTTTGAGATTGAGCATACGCTCTTTGTGTTCTGTAATAATATCGTTTAACATAGTATCCTACAATTCCGTTCTGCCGTCCAATGCACGCAGCAGTGTCACTTCGTCGATATATTCCAAATCGCCGCCAACCGGCACACCGCTTGCAATGCGGGTTACTTTAATGCCTGTCGGCTTAATCAGGCGGCTGATATACATCGCTGTCGTTTCACCTTCAAGACTTGAATTGGTTGCAATGATGACTTCCTGCACATCGCCTTCGAGCCGTTTCATCAGTTCCTTTAACTTAATATCGGACGGACCGATGCCAAGCATCGGGCTGATTGCGCCGTGCAGTACATGATAGACACCCTCATACTTTCCGGTCTTTTCATATGCCGCCATATCGCGTGTCTGTTCCACCACCATAATCGTACTGTGGTCGCGCTTTTCATTGGCACAGATCGGGCAGATTTCATCATCTGTCAGCGTAAAACATTCTTTACAGTATTTAATATGCGCTTTGGCATCCGTCATGGCAGATGCCAGTCCCTCAACTTCTTCTTTTGGCATATTTATAATGTGAAATGCCAGGCGCTGGGCGCTTTTTGCCCCAACCCCTGGTAATCTCGACAGCTGTTCTATTAACTTGTTCATATGACCGCTGTAAATGTCCATTAGAACAGGCCTCCTGTCAGTCCTGAAAGTCCTCCGGTAATCTTAGACATCTGCGCCTGTGATTCTTCTTCACACTTGCGGAGTGCTTCGTTGGTTGCTGCCATAATTAAATCTTCTAACATTTCTACATCATCCGGATCTACGGCTTCCGGGTCAATCTTGACCTTTGTAACCTCTCTTTTACCGGTAACGGTTACTTCTACAACACCGCCGCCTGCTGCCGCACTGAATTCCTTTGCTTCCAGCTCTGCCTGCTGTGTTTCCATCTGCTTCTGCATTTTCTGTGCCTGCTTCATCAGATTGTTCATGTTGCCCGGCATACCTCCCGGAAATCCACCTCTTTTTGCCATTAGATATATTCCTCCTTATCATCTACTTCTATTTCCATATTAACGGATTCTCTGATATCTGTAAATCGATTTTGAAAATCTTCTCCATCCTGTAGCTTTGTAACAATCAGATTCACATGGATTCCTGTCCGCTCCTCAATGAGCGCAACCAGTTCTGCCTTGTCATCTTCCCTTGAAAACAGCTCATAGGCTGTCGGGGAAGACGTCATCAGTTCCAGACTCTGCCCATCCTCTGCAAGCGTTACATGTGAATTTAATAAATGGGTGCGCTTTAGCGGTTCTTCAATCGAATGGACAATGGAGTCCCACTGCTTTGCCAGCTGCTTAATATCCTCCGGCATTGCCTCTATTACGCGCTTTTGTACCGGCTGGGACACTGCCATGCCTGCTGCCGCATAGTCGCTGGCATTGCCTGCCGCACCCGCTATATCTGCCATACCGCTTATGCCCTGTGTACCTGCCACCACGCCGTTTTTTAACGCTTCCATGGCTTCCTGCATTTCCTGCTCAAGCAGGGTGATGCGGCTTATCACATCGCCCATATCCTGCCGCTGTTCCATCGCCGGACGCGTCAGCTTAATAAGTGTCACTTCGACTTTAATACGCTTCTGTGTTGAAAATTTCAGCTCATTTGCCAGCTCCGACAGCACGCGGATATAGCGCATAAGTGTATCGACATCGACCTGTTTACTGTCTTTTTTTAACTGCTCTAAATTATCTGCCGAAACATCGATAATGTCTTCCGCCTTCGCTTCATCATCCGTTGTCTTTACAAGCAGCAGATTTCTTAAATACCATACAAAGTCACTGACAAACTGTCCTAAATCCCTGCCCTGCATAATAATCTGCTCTAAAAGCTGCATACACGCATACGTATCCGCCTTTAAAATGTACGACAGCATTTCGGCAAATACCGCCGTGTCCACCGCACCAAGCACCTCTAACACATTTTCATACTTTAAATCCTGTCCGAGGTAAAAGGCGATGCACTGGTCTAACAGACTTAACGCATCTCGCATGGAACCGTCCGCCGCCTTGGCAACATACCGGATTGCCTTTTCTTCGACATTGATATGTTCCGCTTCCATCAGCTGCGATAACCGCCCTGCAATCGTTTCAATAGAAATGCGGTGGAAATCATAGCGCTGGCAGCGCGACAGAATCGTAACCGGTATCTTATGTGCCTCCGTTGTCGCCAGAATAAAAATAACGTATGCAGGCGGTTCTTCCAGTGTTTTTAACAGTGCATTAAATGCCCCTATGGAAAGCATATGCACTTCATCGATGATATAAACCTTATACCTGCCCTCCGTCGGTGAATACTGGACTTCGTCACGGATTTCACGAATATTGTCAACACCGTTATTCGATGCGGCATCGATTTCAATGACATTCATGGAACGCCCTTCGGCAATCGCCTTACAGGTCGGACATTCCCCGCACGGACTGCCGTCCACCGGATGCTCGCAGTTGACCGCCTTTGCAAAAATCTTTGCCACGGTTGTCTTACCGGTTCCGCGCGTTCCGCAGAAAAGGTACGCATGCCCGATTCTGTCTGCCCGTATCTGATTTTTTAATGTTGTAACAATATGTTCCTGTCCTTTGACATCTTCAAATTCCAAAGGACGCCATTTTCTATATAATGCCTGATATGCCATATTTTCTCTCATTCTGCCGCCACGGACGGCGCTTTTCTAAAAATACCGCTGCGAACTGCTTTTACTTTATAAATGTAAAAAAAGCCACCACATACTATGTGTTACACGTAATATGTGTTACATATAATATGTGCTGACGAAAACAATTCTCATCATAAAACCGCGCACCGGACGTCGTACAGCTGTCCACAGACGTTACCGGTACAGTTAGCTCGGCCCAGGCACCCTTCCGGCACACAGGAGGTTTCACTTAATGCTGCTTCATTCCTGACCTGACATGGTTCATGAATTCCTGT
>ENA-ORRQ01001519-ORRQ01001519.1-human-gut-metagenome-genome-assembly--contig:-NODE-1519-length-17217-cov-18.748456_pt1 | contig 17217 bp, 15 predicted proteins | sample MGYA00242177_ERZ509138 | MGnify/ENA primary metagenome ERZ509138 (study PRJEB26280, sample SAMEA2338628) | human gut metagenome | biome: human gut; feature: human-associated habitat; material: faeces... | reverse complement strand
TGGGCAATGGAAGTATTTGACTTCATGCCCTACACATACTATACGAGGATGACGAATGGCAGCCGTCCATTGTGGACATGTACGAAAAAGGCATTTCCACTTCTTCCATGTCCAAAGTGTTTTCTCTGGCCGGCGTCCGTCTGGGATGGATTGCCACCCATGATAAAGATGCCTTAAAGCAATTCTGGTCCCATCGTGACTACAACCTCATCAGCTGCGGCATGATAGACGATACTATTGCCGCGCTGGCCCTGGCTTCCAAAAATCAGATTCTGGAAAGAAATAAAAAAATCATCCGGGAAAATCTGGATATCCTGGATCACTGGATTCAAAAAGAACCCCGCCTTTCCTATGTGAAGCCCAAAGCCGGTACCACCGCTCTGGTGTATTATGATTTTCCCATGGATTCCTATACCCTCTGCCGCCGCATGTATGACAGCTGCGGCACCTTCGTAACCCCGGGGGACTGCTTCGATGAACCCCACTCCATGCGTATCGGCTATGCTGCCGACAGGGACACATTAAAAAAAGGCCTCCAGGCAATGAGCACTTTCCTTGACTCCCTGGAAGCTGAATAATCATCTGCTTTTTTCAAGGTCTGCCATCTATCATCATGGTCTTGCCTTTTCCCTTCCCATATGATAGACTGCAGACAATAAAACCGTCATGGTTGTGGATTTTTTCAGAATTTTCTGTTTTCGCCGCACAGTGCATGCTGCACTGTGCTTTTCTTTTGGAGGAAATCATGCATAAAGGATTCTATGCATTTATTGTATTTTCCGCCGGCGCCTGCTACGGCATTCTTTCCATCTTTGTAAAAACCGCCTATGCCGCTGGCCTCACCCTCACCGATGTGAGCGGTATGCAGTGTCTTTTCGGCATGGTCTTTCTATGGCTTTCCGCCATACTCACTGTAAGGCGGATTCCTTCTTTCTTCCAGATTCTGTCCCTTGCATCCATTGGCATTCCCATGGCGCTCACCACCATTTTCTACTACCATTCCCTGGAAAGTCTCTCTGCCTCCCTGGCAGTGGTTTTCCTTTTCCAGTCCATCTGGATGGGTACAGCGGCGGAATCTTTGATTTTAAAAAAGCTGCCGGGAAAGAAGCAGCTTCTTTCCATCATCCTCTGCCTCACAGGCACCCTGCTTTCAGCCGGTTTTCTGGATGAAGGCGCCGACTTTTCTTTTTCCTCCGGCATGGTATGGGGCCTTCTTTCCGCCCTTTCCTACACCGCCATGATGTGTGCCAGTTCCCTTCTGGGAAAAGGCGTGGCCCCTGCCCTGAAGGGAGCTCTCATGTCCACCGGTGATACCCTGCTGACTTTCCTTCTCCTTCCGCCGGTCTTTCTTTTTGATTTTTCCTCCTGGCCCCTGCTCCTCCCCTATGGCTTCCTCCTTGGTATTTTCGGCGTAGCCCTGCCGCCTTTTCTTCTGGCCTGGGGCATGCCCCATGTAGGTCCCGGTCTTGGCTCCGTGCTGGCCGCATCGGAGCTTCCGGTGGCCCTCGTCATGGCCCTTCTGGTGCTGGGTGAATCCATCACCCCCATCCAGTGGGCAGGCATCTTCCTTATCGGAGCAGGCATTGTGGCAGGAAATATTAAGAATTCATAAAGCTTAGAGGGTTCAGAGGGGAGTCTTCGCCCGCTCCGCAGGCGAAGATTATGGCCTGCTGGCGCAGGCAGGTTGTGTACCCCAGGGGAAAATGAGGCACTTCATTTTGTGCATCGCTTCACTCAGGGCACAGGGGCTTTTCAGGCTGAAGGTGGCAGGGCGCTGTCTGCTTTCCCGCCGCCAACCAGCCTGCGTAAAGCAGACAGCGGATAACTGACAGCCAGCAGCCTTCCCCTGTCACCAGCACACCATCTCACAATCCCATCTTTTCTTCGATTTCTTCCTTTGCCTTTCTTACGAAGGAGAGCATGTCCTCATCCAGGGGATAGCGGATGACACAGCCCGGGGAGAGAATGACTTTTCTGCCTCCAGTCTGTTTCAAAGTTTCGTAGATTTCCCGTTCGATTTCATTTTTATGGTGTTCTGTAATATCCATCCGCTCCAGACCTGCCATGATGCACTTTCCTGTCAGGAGCTGGGCTTCTGCGATTTCCGGCAGCGATTCGAAAGCATGCCAGTTGAAAACCTGCACCGGGTATTTGCGAAGGAGGGGGAACATGATATTTTTGCCATGAGCATGAAGCACGTTGCACCAGCCCGACGAGGCGGAGAGCACTGCCAGATCGTAGGGCATACCATATTCCCGATAGAAGGATTCTTCTGTGAGATTATAGGATGAAAGCTGGGTGGCAAAAAAGATACCGTCAGCCCCCAGTTCGATAACCCGCTGCACCAGGGCACAGGTGGTTTCTGTAATCACCTTCAACGCTTCCTTCACCTTGTCTCCATGACCCTGCCGGATATGGTCCATCATGGAAGGACAGAGTTTATTGGCCGTGGTGAGGGGGCTGAACACTGTAAATACGACCGGCACTTCTCCCTTTGTTTGATTCAGGAGAAGCTTCAGATACTTCTGCTCCCTGGCCAGGGCCCCTTCATTCACGGATACCGGCTTAAGCCTGAGCCAGTCCTCCGGTTCCTTCACCGGCGTCTCTGTAATCCGGGCCACGCCGCCTTTGGGTACATCGCTGAAATCAGTTTTGGCTCCGAAATCCTCGACGCTGTACATGCCGTTATTCATGGTTTTCAGAATATCCACATCATATTTTTTATAGAAATCGTAGGTATGCTCGGCATTTCTCACAGGATCCAGGTCAATCACAGGCAGATGGGTCCACAGGGAATAGGGCACCCGATCCACTTCCTCGCCGCGGATGGCCGCCTGGATGCGTTCCTTCTTCGTCATGGCAGAAATGATTTTCTTTTTCATAGGATTCCTCCTTGGAAATATAACACGGCTTTGCCGCCGGGTTCTGAAGGCTTGGAATGTGTAGAAGGCGCCAGGTCCCTCGATTTCAAGGGTTTGATACGCGCCGCTGGTGATTTCCCGGTCTGTCAGCGCCAGCCCATTAATTTGTACCCCTTTATGATACCATACATATCTGCCAGCGCCCAGCCGATGGGGATGGAGAGCCAGATGCCGGTGACACCGATTTCCGGGAAGGAGGAAAGAAAGTAGGCCAGCACCACCCGGGTGCCCAGAGAGAGGATGGTAAGGATGACACTCATTCCGGCCCGTTTGATGGCGCGGTAGAAGCCGTAGAGCATGAAAAGGATGCCGATACCCAGATAGCAGCTGCCTTCGATGCGAAGGTAGTGCGCCCCCACTGCAATCACCTCTTCTGCCGTTTCCGGTACGAAGAAGCCCATAAGTGTTGGCGCCAGGAGGGATACCAGGCAGCTGGCAAGGATGGAGAAAAGGAAAATCATCTTTCCTGCTGTAATCACGCCCTGCCGGATACGTGCTTTGTTTCCTGCGCCCCAGTTCTGGGCCGCGTAGGTGGAAAAGGCGTTGCCGAAGTCCTGAAGCGGCGAATAGGCAATGGTGTCGATTTTCACGCCTGCCGCAAAGGCTGCCATCACAGTGGTGCCAAAGCTGTTCACCAGCCCCTGCACCAGAAGAATGCCAAAATTCATAATGCTCTGCTGGAGGCTGGTCAAAAGGGAGAGCTTCGACATGTCCCAGAAAATTTCACGGCTCCAGACCCTGTCTTTCCCTGAAATATGGAACTCCCGCCGAAACAGGCAGTAAATAAAGATACCTACGCCGGAAAGGTACTGGGAAATCACGGTGGCCTCTGCAGCACCACTTACGCCGAAATCCAGATACACCACGAAAAGAATGTCCAGCGCCACATTCATGAGCGAAGAGAGAATGAGAAAGAGAAGGGGCGTCACGGAATCTCCCACAGCCCTCAGGAGTGCGGCGCCGAAATTATAGAGGAACACCGCCAAAAGTCCTGCCAATATCCACCATAAATAGTCCCGGATATAGGGAATGACCTCAAAAGGCACCTGCATGAAGGAAATGAGCTCGTCCAGGAGGATGTAAGCAGCACCGTTCATGATGACCGTCAAAAGACCGATGGACAGAAAGGAAATAAAAACAGCCTGTTTCATGCGGTCAAAATTTTTCCTGCCGAAGCAGAGGGAAAAATAAACGCCTGCCCCCATGGTAAGGCCAATCAGTATGGAAGTGAGGAAAATCATGAGGGTATAGGCGCTCCCTACCGCCGCCAGCGGCGCTTCTCCCAAAAATTTTCCCACCACCAGCGTATCCACCACATTGTAAAGCTGCTGGAATACATTCCCCACCATGAGAGGCAGGGAAAAGAGGAGGATTTTCTTCCCCACCGGCCCCGACGTGAAATCAATATGTCTCATTTTACCCCCTGCGGCCTGTCTTCCTCTGCAGCAGGCCGTCATATTACAGATTTTATATATTCATTATAGTAGGACCCCTTCAAAAATGAAATGTTTACTTGAAATGATGACTGCCAAGGAATCTAAAAAAGGGCTGTGAAAAAATGGCAATCATTTCTTCACAGCCCTTTTGACCTGACTTACTTTTATTTCATGTTGGCTTTGGCCCAGTCTGCTTTGAACCGGGCAATGCCGTTATCGGTGAGCGGATGTTTCATGGCATCCATGAGCACCTGGAATGGAACGGTGGCAATATCAGCACCGGCCAGGGCACACTGCATAATGTGCTGGGGCTTTCTGATGGAAGCGGCAATAATTTTGGTTTCAATGCCATGGAGTTCAAAGATTTCAGAAATGGTCTGGATCAGTTCAATGCCATCCCAGCCGATATCATCGATACGGCCTACGAAGGGGCTTACATAGGAAGCGCCTGCACGGGCTGCGAGCAGTGCCTGGTTGGCAGAGAATACCAGGGTCACATTGGTGCGGATTCCCAGTTTTTTCAGGCCCTTGACTGCTTTCATGCCTTCCGGGGTCATAGGAATCTTCACTACCACGTGAGGATCCAGTCCGGCCAGGACTTTGCCTTCTTCAATCATGCCTTCTGCATCGTCAGCCAGTACTTCGGCGGAAATAGGGCCGTCCACAATGGATGCGATTTCCTTAATGGTGGCATGGAAATCCTTCCCTTCCTTGGCAATCAGGGAAGGATTGGTGGTCACACCGGAAATAAACCCCATATCATTGGCCTTGCGAATGGCCTCTACATCAGCAGTATCAATAAAAAATTCCATTTGTTTTTCTCCTTTGCTTCAATGTATATAGTACATTTTCACACCATCTGCCCCTTCTGTCAATGAAAAAATGAAAACGCCATCCAATGATGGAAGCCGCCGCAAATCGCAGAGGCCCTGAAGTCTGTTTTCGAAGGAAATCATGCCCTGCCGGGTGACAGGGGGGCTTAAACAGCTCCTGCGGTTCCCCGGTTTCCGCATTGTATACCATTTCAGGAATAAAAGAAGTCAATGATTGAATCAGCCCTCCCTTAGATGATTCTATAAAAATTTTTTATAAATGCCGCTTCCTGTTCCTATTTCTCTCCGGTTATTTTTCAATCCCCCCTGTTTTCTATACTTTCCGCAGGTTTTGCAAAAATGAATCATTTACTGGAATTTCTAAATTATAATGCATGATATTTTATATTCATTGATTATTGATAGAGTGAAGTGTATAATTAAATAAAAGAAACTATTGTTTTTAATTCGAACTCCACCATTGGAATTGAGGGGGATATTATGAAATTAACGCTCCTCGCTTTGAGCTATTTCCAGAAAACAGCTGAGCTCCAGCACCTGACCCGGGCGGCTGAAGCCCTTCATATTTCCCAGCCTTCTCTGTCCCACACCATCAAAGTGTTGGAAACGGAGCTGGGCGTACCGCTTTTCTCCAGAAGCGGCCGCAATATCGTACTCACCAAGTACGGTGAAATTCTTCTCCGCCACACGAACCGCATCATGCAGGAGCTTCATGGCGCCCAGAAGGAACTGGCAGATACCAAGGAAGCCCAGAAACTCACGGTCACCATTTCCCTTTTTGCCGCTTCCATGATTATTCCTGCCTTCCTTACCCGCTTCCGCCAGGAACATCCGGATATCCGCTTTGAAATCCTGCAGCAGCGCAGCAAACCGGGGCAGCAGAGCCAGAATCATGTGGACCTTTTCCTGTCCTCCTCCATCAATCCCATTGAAAATGATCACTCCGTCACCCTGTTGAAAGAAGACATTATGCTGGCCATGCCGGACACCGATCCCCATGCCCGGAAATCCTCAGTCAACCTGGATGAATTTGAAAAAGCCGGCTTTATTTCCCTGGAAGCCGGAGCCAGCCTTCGAACCATCACCGATTTCTACTGCCGCATGGCCGGTTTCGTACCCCATGTGGTGCTGGAAAGCGACAGCCCCATGACCGTACGTGAATTTATCCGCGCAGGCCTGGGCGTATCCTTTGCGCCCCGCATTACCTGGCATGGCGTAGGCGGAGACCATGTGGCCCTGGTGCCTATTGCCTCTCCGAACTGCCAGCGCTACATCAGCCTGTCCTGGAAGAAAGGCGAGAAGCTTTCGCCGCCGGCAGAAATGCTGAAGAAATACATCATCGACAACTTCTCCGACTTCGCCAGAGAATACGCCGGCCTTCCGCCGGAAAGATAAATCCATGGGACTGTGAAAAAGACTCCTCTTTTCACAGCCCTTTTTTATTCGCCAAAGGAGCTCCTATGAAAGAAACCGCTGATTCCCGTTTTGAGGAAGAAGTAAAACAGTCCAAAACCAAAGTCATTGTCGAGGAATACGAGAAACTGTCCTCCTCCCTGATTTTTGAAATCATCCGTCATGATGGGGAAAAGGAACTGGACCGGGCCACGGTGCCCCTCATCTTTTCCGCCCTGGCTGCAGGACTTATGATTTCCTTCTCCTTTTATTTCCGCGCCGTCCTCTCCATGTATGCCGGCCATAGCCCCTGGGCCGACGCCATCAGCGGCATAGGCTACACCACGGGCTTTCTTATCGTCATCCTGGGAAGGCTTCAGCTTTTCACGGAAAATACCATTACCACCGTGATTCCCTTCTTTGAAAGCCCTTCCTGGAAAACCCTCCTTCGTATAGGGCGGCTATGGGTCATCGTCCTTCTTTCCAATATGGCCGGTACCCTGCTTTCTGCCCTCTTCATGACCTCCTCCTTTTTTGCATCGCCGGAAATCACATCCTTCCTTCTCTCCACCGCCCACCACATCATGACCCCCACTCCCCTGGAGAACATTTTCAAAGGGATTCCCGCCGGCATGCTCATTGCCGCAGTGGTATGGATGATTCCCATGTCCCGGGGCTTTTCCTTCTTCACCATCTTCACCTTCACCTACTTCATCGCCATCGGCGGCTTCGCCCATGTGGTGGTAGGCTCCGGAGAAGCAGCCTATGCAGTGCTCATGGGTGATTCTTCGGTTTACGACTATTTCTTCCGATTCCTGATTCCCACCGGTCTTGGCAATATCATCGGCGGCACCGGCATCTTTACTCTTCTCGTCTCCGCCCAGGTGAAGGTGGAACGGAAATAAAAAATCCGTGAAGAAATGATGAATGATTTCTTCACGGATTTTTTTATGCCTGTCTTCAACAGTTGATGAATGGAACCATATGGTTTATAGTGTATAAGAACAAAAATTCACGAAAATAAAATGAACATAAGGAGACATCAATGAAAAGGAAAGCAGAAATGGAAGAAGGCAGCCTCTTTTCCCAAACTGATATGACCCCGAAAGGAACTGAGAATACAAAGACCGCCCAGCCCCTCCGCCCTGCAGAAGAAGCGGCCTCCCACGCCTGGAAGGAAAAAATCTGGGAGTTTGACCTCACAAAGCCTTCCCAGTGGATGAAGGATACCATGAAAGAAGACATGCTCAAAGAAGGCTTCGGCAAAAGGGAAGCCAATAAAGTATTCAAGGGCCTCTTCTTCAAGGAAAAGGTCTGCAATACCCGCACCCAGGCGCTGGAATACCTGAAGTCCATCCCCACCTCCTATGCCGTGAAATATAAAATCGGCATCACCCCTTCCCCTAAAATGGTATCCCTTGAAAGAAGGCTCCGGGAAAAAGAAGAAAAGCTGTCAACCTATACAAAGGAACAGAACGAGAAGAAATTCACCGCTCCCTTCGTATCCTGCCCCCACTGCAAATCCAGAGTGAACCGCAGCTTCATCCATCCGCCCCTCTGCCCGGTGTGCGGCAAAGACATGCGTTCCGACACTGCCGTCAAAACCATAACCACTTTGGAAGAAACGGTCAGGGACTTGAAAAAGCGCTATGAAGATACGGCAAGGAAATACAACAGTAAATTCACCGGAGGCGAAACCTGGATCATCCGCCTGGTGAATCCGCTCTATGAGGAAAAATGAAGCCGCGCCCTCCGGCTTCGAAGGGGTTCAGGGACTTTGACGCTGCCCCTCCGGCCCTGGGTATAGACAGGGCTCCATGCTTCCCCTTCCGCCTTTCTCCTGCAAACAGTCAAAAGAGCTTAGAAGAAATACCATCCATTTCTTCTAAGCCCTTTTTGCATGTCTCCGTCCTTCAGGGAGTCGGAGACCAGGTTTCTGTTTTATAGGGCGCATTGGCCTGATTTATATCAAAACCGGAATAATTATTTTTATAACGGTCTATATTGCTGTCCATGTAGGAGAGAGTATAGCTGTTACCGGTGGAATCCCTTTTAATCTGCACGCCGTACCAGTAAACGCCATCCTGCTTTACTTCTGCACTGCTGTAATCACCGCCCACAGCATTCAGCATCCCAACAATTATTTGGAGCCAGCTGACGCAGCGTCAGTCAGGTAGTCCTTTTGAGGCTTGGATGGCCCACACAAAAATAGCCTGATGATGTCAATGCCAGTCTTTAGGGCCCCGTTTACATCATCAGGCTATTTTTGTACAATAAGTTAGGCCTTAAAAGACCTGTTGTACCGGTCAGTGACGTCAATTCGCCCACTGCATCGAATGTCCTAAAGGCAAGACTCCAGATAAAATTCAATCCCCCATTTTTTATATACTCCTCCCCATTAACCTTCACATCACTGCCAGTGTAGGCTCCATTCATATACAAGCCTCCGTACTTGGCGTACTTGGGATTTGGCTGATTCTGGACAAAAATAGAGACAGAACTTCCATTACCCAGCTGAATCGTTTCTTTACTAACCGCCATCATCAGCAGTCTTCCCAGATAGTCTGCATAATTCCGGTCTGCTTCTCTGGCCGCTGCTTTCTCCGCTTCCTCTTTCGCCTCTTCCTGACTCTTGTTCACCTGCTCCAGCAGACTGCCTGCGTTGTTGAAAACGGCGGAAATGTTGTCCCCATACCCCTGGGTGTAGATAAAGCTTCCGATGCCTACCACCAGTGCCAGCATGAGGGCATATTCAATCAAATCCTGTCCTTTCTGCTTCCTCACTTTTTCTCACCTCTTTACCGATCACCTATCTTGAAAACGATTTCTATCTACCTGTATTTTACCATTTTTCTATATGTAAGTCATTATTATACCCTTCCCACATAAAAAGCTGCCCTGCAGGGGCAGCCCGGGGAAATCGGAAAACACGGAGTATCAGCTCTCCTTCCTGTGATGAGCCTTTTCCATGATTCCTATGACATGGAGAGAGATTTCATAAAAGAAAACGGCAGGCAGGGCCAGGAGGGACTGGGTGAGAATGTCCGGCGTAGGAGTAATCACCGCCGCCAGGATGAAGGCGGCCAGAATGACAAACTTTCTTCCTCTTTTGAGTGTCTTCTCCTTCACCAGCCCTGCCAGAGCAAGAGCCATCATAAGCAGGGGAAGGTTGAACATGACTCCGAAAGGAAGAATCATGAGGAGCACAAACTCCAGATAGCTTTCCATGGAAAGAAGAGGCGTGAAATTCTCCCCGCCGAAGGCCATGAGGAAATGGAGACTTTGGGGCATGACAAGGAAATAGGAAAATCCAATGCCCCCAAGGAAAAGTGCCACCGAGAGGGGGACGAAGAGAATGGTCCAGGTCCTTTCCCTGTCCGTCATGGCCGGCAGGATAAAACGCCAGAACTGGAAGAAAACTACCGGCGACGCCAGGATGAAACCGGCGATTACTGCCGTCTTCATATAAATGACAAAGACCTCCGCCGGCCGGGCAAAGTAAAGATGGCCCGCCGGTGCCGTAAGAAGGGAGATAAGGTTTTGAATAAAGAAGAGGCAGATCACCATACCGGCCAGCACGGCCGCCAATGAATAGAGGATCCGTTTTCGAAGTTCCGCCAGATGGCCGGTGAGGGGCATATCACCGGCTGCTTCACCGGGGGCTGTCATTTTTTAGCGCCTTCCGTTTTCACTTCTGTCCCATCTGCCTTCACCACCACCGTTTTCGGCGCATCCATATTCACCGCATCCTTGAATTCATGCATGCTTTTGCCCAAAGCTTTGCCGATTTCCGGCAGCTTGCCGGGTCCAAAAACAATGAGACCGATAACCAGGATGAGAAGCAGTTCAGGAATTCCAATACCAAACATGGGAAGCCTCCTTTATCAAATACAAATCAACTTTCTTCCATCATAAAGGAAAGACTTTCCGATTTCGTCAAATCTTTTTATGGACTTTGTCATATTCTGCCAAATTTCTGCAAATTTACAGAAATCTGACGGTCTTTGTCCTTATTTTTCCATCCCCTGTTATTCCCTTTGCAGACCACAGATACACTGAGAGGAAAGCAGGAAATCCCCCCTTTCCCGGATTTTCCCCTGCCCTGCCGGTCATTTGCAATCCGGCTTTTATGGTAAGCGGACCCCCGCTTCTGTCAATTGAGGAGGATGAATCAATGAGTGAATCCATGATGAAGGAACCTATTTCCAGAAGGACTTTTCTGAAGCTGGCAGCCGGCAGCGCCGCCGGTGCCCTTCTTTTCCATTTCCCCTTCCAGGCCTCTGCTGCCGAGGAAACCGCTAAGACTCTGGAAATCAGACCCTGCGCCCTTTCCGCCCTGCCTGCCGCAGAAGAATCTGCCAAAAATTCTCCCCTGGTCAAGGGTTCCTTTAAGGACATTATCAGCCAGGTCAATACCATTCATGACAGCGGCCTGAAATCAGCAGTTCTTTCCATGATCAACCATCCGGAGCCATCCTTCATGGAAAACTACAGCTCCTCTTCCACCATCCAAAAGATTTACAATAAGCTGGTGGAAATGAAGCTGGCAGATCCCTCCAAAATTACTGCAGAAACCCTTCTTCCTCCCCTTCCGTCCCGCCTGCAGCCCTTTATGACTGCCCCGGGCAGCGGCTACATGAGCCACCATCCCTATCCCGGCGGCCTTGCCACCCATGTATCCAGCAACCTGCATATCACCGCCGGCATCTGCCGTACCTACAGGGATGTATTCGGCTACCATGTGGATTATGACACCGCCATGGCAGGGCAGGCCCTCCATGACATTGAAAAGCCCTTCGTATTCCAGTGGCAGAAAGACGGCAGTTCCCGCAAGGAATACACCCTGGCCGGTCAGGGGGCTCACCATGTGTTAAGTATTGCCGAATCCATGTACCGCGGCATACCATCCGAAGTGGTGGTGGCACAGGCCTGCGCCCACGGTGCGCCTTCCAACCCAAAGGATGAAGGGGATGTGGTGGGCTGGATCAAGGCAGCTGCCCTGATTGCCGGAAAAGATCCCGTCCGCCATGGTTACCTCCGGAAGGATGGAGAAGGTCTTCCCGCTCCCCACAAACAGGAAGGATACATCGTCCATCTGGGCGACCATGACTGGGTTCTCACTTCCCCGGCATCCCAGAAGTCCATTGCCCTCCTGAAGAAAGCAGCCTCTTCCCTTTACGGTATCGATACTGAAAAGAATCCTGAAAAATTCAACCGCTTCCGGAATTATATCGGTTCCCAGGTTTCCTTCATGTACATCAACCACCTGTCCTCCTTCCCTGATGGAGAAAAGCAGATTGAAGGACTGGTAGAAAAAATTGTAATCAAAGACTGAGACTGCATCTTCCCGCCCTGTTCTGGCAGCCGGTGTCCCCATGCTTTTGAAAAAAAGCAATAAAAAAGGAGCTGTGAAAAAATGGCAATTATTTTTTCACAGCCCCTTTTAAAATGCCGGAAATTCAGGAAAGACTTCTTCTCCAGAAAAAATAATAGGCAAGGCCCAGAAGAGAAGAAGAAAGACAAATGACACCGTACATGAAAGGATAGCCGAAGGCATTGGCCGCCACGCCCAGTACCGCTGCCGCCAGGCCTACGGAAATATCGAGAGACCAGAAATAGGTGGAGGTAGCCACCCCTGCCCGGGATGCCGGGGCGCTCTGCACTGCCAGAGTCTGGAAAGCGGGAGCCAGAGCGCCAAATCCGATTCCCAGCACCGCTGCTGAAAGGAGAAGGACCGTCAGATTTCCTGCCAGACTGAAAAGGATGAAGCCCAGGGAGAAAAAGGCAAATCCCGGATACACGGTAGCATTGGGGCCATGATGGTCAAAGAGATAGCCCACAAAAGGCCTTGTCACCACGATCACCAGGGCAAAGACCAGGAAGAAAAGACTGGTGCTCCCGCCCATGCCCAGACTTCTGGTATACATGGGGATAAAGGTCAGCACGCCGCCGTAGGCAAAAAACACAAGACCTCCCAGGATGACGGAAGGAAGGGCCCTCTTTTCTATGAAATCACTGATATGGAAACCCTTTTGCCTTTTTCCACCAGGCAGGATGGTTTCATCGGGCAGCTTCTTTCCGTTTCCTGCCACCATGGCTCCCAGCGCCAGCAGGGCCAGGAAAATAAAGAGAGGATGGGCTCCCAGATAATCCATAATCAAAAGTCCCACCAGCGGCCCGATGACCATGGCCATATTCCCGCAGACTGCAAAATAACCGATGCCCTCTCCCTTACGCCGCCGGGGAAGTACAAGAGCTGCCATGGCTGCAGAGGCAGTGGTGCCCAGAGCAAACACGGCGCCATGGACAAGGCGGAGAAACCATACCGCATGAAGCGAAGAGGCAAAGTAGAAGCCGGCCATGAGCAGGAAAAACAGGAAAGACGCTCCCAAAAGAAGTTTCTGCTTGTTTACCCCATCAATAATCCGTCCTGCCAGGGGCCGGCAGAGTACCGTGCCGATCTGGAAGCAGGTCATAGCCATGCCTGCCTCCCACTGCCCCTTCCCTAAATCGTCCATGATGAACACAGGAAGAGCGGCGATCAATATGTACTGGGACATAAAATAAAAGAAATTCGTGAGTCCCATTCCCACGAATTCCCGGGTCCAGATTTTATTTTCCGACATAGCATACCTTTCATTATTATTACGACAACGAAGTAATCCTATTGTATCACAAAATGACGGAAAGTAAACAGTTTCAGATATTCCAGTGCTCGTGGATATCATGGGACTTTGATCCCCTGGGCCTGCCCTTTTCTTCCTGCGGTTTTCTATCTGTCATAGTATAATGAATATATTACAGGGTGAAGGGAGATAGACTGATGGGACTTCATTTTATATTCGGCCGCGCCGGCACGGGAAAAACAGAGCGATGCTGCCGGGAAATCAGGGAATACGTGGAAGGCAATCCGGAGCGGAAGGCTTTTCTTCTGGTGCCTGACCAGGGAACATACACAGCAGAGTACCGGCTGGCAGAATCCTTCCCCGGCAAAGGATTTACCAATGTGACGGTGTGCGGTTTTTCCCGCCTGGCCTACCGCGTATTTCAGGAGCTTCATTCGCCGGTGAGCGATGCTCTGTCACCGCTGGGACAGCAGATCATTCTCCGCCGTCTTCTGGAGGAAAACAGGGACCAGCTGCAAATGATGATGAAAGCGGCTTCCCAGCCCCATTTTTCTGAAGAGCTGACGGGCTTTTTCCATCAGCTGGATATGTTCTGCGTATCAGAGGAGGATCTGGAAAACGCCGCCACAGCCCAGGGCGACACGCCGCTGGGGCGGAAGATAAAGGACCTTTCCCTCCTTTACCGCGCCTACCACCGGTACCTGAAAGACCACTTCGACTACCAGGGGAGCCTTTTCGACCTGCTGGCCCGGGAAATTCCCAAATCTCCCACCCTCCGTGCCTCCCGTGTATGGATTGACGGGTTCAACGGCATGGCGCCCCAGAAAATCCACATTGTTTACGCCCTTTTACACACGGCAGAAGAAGTCACCATGACACTGCAGATGGACAGGCCGGAAGAAGCGGCAGTCAATCCCAATTTTGCCCGCCCCTTCCATCTTTTCTCCCTCCTTTCCGCAGAGGAGCGCCACTTTTCATCCATTCTCCTGTCCGAGGACTGCCGCTTTGCTTCTCCCCGCCTGAAAGCCATGGCCCGCTTTTTCTTCAACCGGCGGGCAGCCCATTCTCCCCTTCCTCCAGCAGCCAACCCGGCTTCCGATGAAGGTCTTCACCTCATCACCGCCTCCCACAGGGCTGAGGAAGTGGATTTCATTTCCAGAACCATTCTGTCCCTGGTGCGGGACCGGCATCTCCGTTTCAGGGATATTCTGGTCCTTCTCCGAAACCCGGAGGACTATGACGATACATTGGAGCGGTCCTTCAAGCGCTATGAAATCCCCGGATTCATCGACCGGAAGCATCCTATGAACAACCATCCCCTGGTGGTGCTTCTGGACAGTCTGGTCCGTTTCCTCACCGCTGAATGCAGCCGGAAAAACAGCGGCTGGCAGCGGGAAACCATTTTCCGCATGCTGAAAACCTTCCTCCTTCCGGAATGGCAGGAGGAAGAGGTGGACCGGCTGGAGAATTATGTGCTCTCCCATGGCATCCGCCCCTGGCAGTACCACGAACCATGGGAATTCCGCACCTACCGGGATCTGGATGCACCGCCGCCTGCTCTTTCCGAAAAAGAACAGGCAGAGCTCACAGAGGTCAATGCCTGGCGCACCCGCCTCACTGCCATGCTGGACGAACTGGCAGAAAAATGGAGCCAGAGCCCAAAGTCTAAAGACCGCTGCCGCCTCCTCTACCAGTGGATGATGGATAAAAAGATACCGGACACCCTCTCAGCCATGGATGAAAAGGAAGCGCTCCGCACCAACCTTCGTCCTCACCTGCAGGTGTGGAAGAAAATCCTTTCCCTTCTGGATGAAATCGTCCACACCGCTGGTGATGACGAGATTTCAGAAAAAAATTTTCTCTCCATCTTCGAAGACGGCCTCACTGCCCTCACCTACTCCACCATTCCCCCTACCCTGGACCATGTCACCGTCACCGGCATGGACAGGGGCTATGCCATGGAAGCTACAGCTGTCTTCATTCCCGGCACCGTAGAAGGGGAATTTCCCCGCCGCGTGGAGGAAGGAGGCTTCTTCACCGAGCTGGAGCGGCAGAAGATTTTCAAAGACAGCCGCCTCATTTTCGGTGAAAGCCTGCTGGAGGAAGTGCATAAAGAGCAGTTCTTCACCTACCTGGCCCTCACCAGGGCAGAGAAGGTGCTGTACATGACCATGCCTTCCGTGAACGATGACCACAATGACACGGAGCCTTCTTTCCTCCTTTCCCAGCTCCGCCGCCTGGGCTATACCTCGGAGGAGCGCACCTTGACGCCGGAGGATAGGGAAACGGACCGCTCCTATTTCGCCAATCCCCGGCAGGCCCTCTCCCTTCTTCCTGCCCTTCTCCGGGAGAAAATCCCCGAGAAAAACTCTCCCTGGGCCGCCCTGGTCCGCTGGGCCCGGGATAATGGCTATGAAGAGGATGTGAAGGACGCCCTCGCCGGATACCAGTACAAAAACGAGGCGCCGCCCCTTCCCAAAGATCTGGCGGATCAGCTTTTCAAGCCGGGGGGCCGCTTCTTCGGTTCTGTCACCCGCTTTGAAAACTACCGCCGCTGTCCCTTCATGTACTTTGTCCGTTACGGACTTAAAATCGACAAACGGGACGAAGGGGAAATGGAATCCATGGATTTCGGCAGCTACCTTCATGCAGGACTCCACCAGTTCGGGCAGTCCCTGTCAAAAGAAAAGAAACAGTGGCGGGATGCCACGGATGAAGATATCCAGAATCTTTCAGAAACCATTGCCTCCCGCCTGGCTCCCAAGGTCCGCTACGGTGCCCTCCACGCCGACGGCGCCTCCCGTTATACGGAAAAGGCGCTGAACGAAACCTTCCGCCGCTCCCTTACAGCCCTTCGCAAATGGAGCCGGAACAGCACCTTTGACACAAAGGCACTGGAGAAGGAATTCTACCTTCATCTTTCCGGCGAAAAGGATACATTCACCCTGAACGGCAAAATCGACCGTATCGACAGCTGTGATGATGCAGTGGCCATTTTCGACTACAAAACCGGCCATACCACTGCTACCCTCCAGGAAGCAGTGGCAGGGCTGAAACTGCAGCTCCTCACCTACCTTTTGGACGTGGAAGAAGAAGGAGGCGGAGGCCTTCTTCCCGCCGCCCTCATGTACATCTACCTGTCCGACGATGTGAAGAGCCTTCCTGCCGTGCCGCCTGAGGGAAAACCGCCGCTGAAAGATAAGGAGTATACCTCCGGCTGGATTCTTTCCGACACCGACATTCTGCGCCGCCTCGATGGTGCCGCCGGAGAGGAGGACTCCTTCCTCCCTGTCAAATTATCAGTAAAAGGCACCCTCACCCAGACCGCCTCCACCCTGTCCTCCGAAGATTTCAAAAACCTTCTCACCATAGTGAAAAGAAAACTGCTGGAAATCTATCATCACATGGAAAAAGGCCATATCCCCATCCGTCCGGTACGATACAAAAATCAGGTACCCTGCACCTACTGCCCCTTCCATGCCATCTGCCGCTTCGATCCAAAAGGAGAAGGGGAAAGCTACGACTATGTCAATCTTCCCAACGACAGGGAACTGAAAAAACAGCTGGCGGAAAGGGCAATGGAGAAACCCCAAGGACCAGAAAGTTCAGAGGGTTCAAAAGGGGAAGGTTGACGGGGCCGGCGGCCCCGAAGGTTATGGCCGCTCCGCAGCCGGTTGTGTTCGCTTCGCTCAAGGGGCATCATTGGCCTTCGCTTCCGAGGGTGGTGGTATCGCCATTTGACACGCCCTGATGGGCGTGTCGGTTCAAAGGGTTCAGAGGGGGGTATCGCCTTCGGCGATGAATATGTATGCCGCTTCGCGGCCCCTTTCCCGCCGGGCTCGTCATTCTGAGCGAAGCGAAGAATCTCGGTACTCGAAGCATAGGAGACAATCGGTAGTAAATACCGGTCTGCGGGAAGGAGCCTGCGTTACGCTTTCCTCCCCGCCTCCCACCCGTCATCCTCGTATAGTATGTGTAGGGCATGAAGTCAAATACTTCCATTGCCCAT
>ENA-ORRQ01001508-ORRQ01001508.1-human-gut-metagenome-genome-assembly--contig:-NODE-1508-length-17291-cov-5.769494_pt1 | contig 17291 bp, 24 predicted proteins | sample MGYA00242177_ERZ509138 | MGnify/ENA primary metagenome ERZ509138 (study PRJEB26280, sample SAMEA2338628) | human gut metagenome | biome: human gut; feature: human-associated habitat; material: faeces... | reverse complement strand
TAAGGCAGCGCAGAAATTTTGGGCACCGCAACAGGATCATCGGCCCCTACGGAGAGCATTGCATGAAGTGCGGTGTGCGGCGGGACACATGGGTCCCGCCCTACATTACATTATTTTGTAGGGCAGGGCCCGTGTGCCCTGCCGTGAGTGCGGTACAAGCCCGCCCGGGCGGACAGGGGCGTCCGCCCCTACGGAGGGGTTGGCGAGAGAACTTCGTAGGAGTAGGGGTGGGAAATGCGGGGTTGACAGGGGGGCGGATTTTGGTACAATGAGAAGTAGAACAAAGAGAGGAACGGCGTATGGACGGGTACTATTACAAGGGACTGGATCGGGCGGAAAAGACGGCCTATGAGCAGATGAAAACCGGGCTGGAGGCGCTGGCTCCCTCCATACGGGTGGTCCGGCTGGAGAGTGAGCGGCTGGCGGAGGTATATCTGCGGCTGAAGCTGGACACGCCGCTGCTGTTTTATGTGGTGGGGTACAGCTATCGGTACTATCCGGGGGCGGACCATGTGGAGCTTATTCCGGAGTACCTCTTTGAAAAGAGTAAGATACGCACCCATCAGCAGGCCATTTCCGCCCGGATGCAGCGCCTTGTGCGGCCCTTGCAGGGGAAAAGCCAGTTGGAGAAGGAATTGGCCATTCACGACTTTATTTTGGAGAATGTCCGCTATGACAAGCTGAAAAAGTCCTATTCCCATGAGATCATCGGGCCTATGACCCAGGGGGTCGGCGTGTGCGAGGGCATTGCCAAAACGGTGAAGGCCCTGTGCGATGCGGTGGGGGTGGAGTGCATCATTGCCCTCAGTGAGGCCAATCCGGAGAGGGGGGTACGATACCGCCATACCTGGAACATACTCACAATAGACGGAAAACGATACCATTTAGACGCCACCTTTGACAATTCCTTGCAGCGGGGCGTGAAGCGGTATGACTATTTTAATCTGGATGACCGGCATATTTTCCTGGACCACGAGAAGCTGGTGCTGCCGGTGCCGGCGTGCGGGGACGAAAAGGGGTACTACTACCGCTCTGTGTCCCTGACGAGGCCCGAGGATGTGGAAAACCGGGTGCGCCAGGCCCTGCGAAAGAAGCAGGCGCATTTTGTGTTTCACTGGCGGGGCGGCGGGCTGAACCGGGAGATACTGGCAGACCTGCTGGACCGGGCGGCGGCGCAGGCCGGGAAGAAGGGCTTGGGCGTAAGCTGCGCGGTGAATGTGCGGCAGGCGGTGATCCAGCTGGACTTCGGCGCGGCCAGGGAGACGGAGGTGCAGCAGCCGGACGAGGGGCAAGAGGAATAAGAGGAAAGCTGAAAGCGGAAAATGGAGAGATTTAGGGAATGCGGATTGCCACAGCCAGCGTTCGCGCTGGCTTGGCAATGACAGGGTACAAGAAGTGTGGGGCGGCGGCTCTTCCGGTGCTTTGCGCCCCGGCAATGACATTTATAGAGATTACAGAAGGTCGATGGTTTAGGAGGAATGGGAATGGCAAAGAAGGCGGGGCGGAACACGAAGGCACGGATCGTGGCGGCGGCGTGGAGGCTGTTTTATGAGCAGGGATACGAGGACACCACGGTGGAGGACATCGTGTTTGAGTCGGAGACCTCCAAGGGCTCCTTTTACCACTATTTTGAGGGAAAGGACGCACTGCTGGGGTCACTGTCGGTGCTGTTTGATGAAAAGTACGAGGAGCTGCGGCCCCGGATCGACCCGGAGGCTGACGCAGTGGAGACGCTGGTGTTTTTGAACCGGGAGCTTTTCAATATGATCGACAACAGCGTGTCTCTGGAGCTGCTGGCACGGCTGTTTTCCTCGCAGCTGGTGACAAGAGGGGAAAAGCACCTGCTGGACCGCAACCGCACTTATTTTAAGCTGCTGTACCAGATCATCCGGGACGGACAGAGCCGGGGGCAGCTGCGCACGGACATGGCGGCCAATGAGATCGCCAAGGCCTATGCCATGTTTGAGCGGGGAATGATGTACGACTGGTGCCTGTGCGGCGGGGAGTACGCCCTGGGGCGGTACAGCGCGCTGATGATGCCGATGTTTTTGCAGGGATTTCGGCCGGAGCGGTAAGAGCGGCGGATTTTAATTTAAAGCTTTAGAGGCAAGGTCCTTTGACCTTGCCTCTAAAGCTTTATTTGGGAGTCTTATAAAATAACCTTTGTTAGCATATCATCGGGTGATAAGGTCTTGTCGAAATCATAGCAAATAGCCATTTTAGGTTTCTTGGTTCTGATTTCATCATTCATTTTTTCGTACAATTCCGTGCTTTCGCTCATTTTGCAAATGCCTCCTTTTAAATGTTGTATGTCCCGTTGTTATTATAGTTGTAACTGGGTTTTTAATGTAGGCTTACCAAGGGTCGTTTCCGGTCAAACTAGCACTTCCCATTTGCCGTATCGCTTGCCGCTCTCTCTGCGGATATAGTTTTTATCTTGCAGTGACTTCATAATTCGCTTTACAGTTGCGATTGACCTTCCCGTTGCGTTTACAAGCTCTCGCTGCTTGATTGCCGGGTTTTGTGCGACCAGTTCCAAAACCGCCAGTTCTTCCAGTGAGCAGTCCAAAGTATCAAATTGATACTTTGGAACTTTGGAATTGATACTTTGGGACTTATCGCCGTCCACATAATCAATATGCATATAGCGGTTCTTCAGCTCATAATCCGTGCCCAAAAGAAGATTGCTGAAAAACATCTCCAAGAACTTTGTGGTGGCGTGAACGCCTTTTTGCAGATTCGTATAGTTCGCTCTGACCAAGGCGTTGCGGAAGTACCACGAATTCTTTTCAAAGGCGTCGTTGTTTACGCGGAAGCCGAAAGTTTTCATATACTTGATCATAAACACGGCGGTGGCACGGGTATTTCCCTCGCCGAAGGGATGGATCTGCCAAATATCCGAAGCAAATTTCGCCAAATGCTTCACCGCTGCATCTACGGACAAGCCCTCATAGGAGAACTGTTTTTCCGTGGCAAAATCGTAATCCAGCGTATCCTTGATACTGTTCCAGTCCGCATAGATCACGGTATCGCCGTTCAGCACCCACTCTTTCTTGGCGATGTTGTACTGCCGAATCTGCCCGGCGTGACTGAACACGCCTTCAAACAGTCTGCGATGGATGGAGAGCCACTCGGCAGGTGAGAATTGGAAGGCTTTTTCGCCCAACAACTTTGCGATTCTGGCAGAGACAATATCTGCTTCTTTGGTTTCGTTCTCTATTTCGGTGCGGGTGGTACGCTGCTCATAATAGCTATGAATGCGCTGCTGGGCTTCATCGATAGTGATTTTACCCTCAATGTGATCTTTGGCCGTATCCAGCAGATAGGCAGAGGTATTCAGTCCATCCACCGCCTGCAAGCCGATGGCGGTCTGCCACGCCTCGCTTTTTTCGGTTCGGTCGGGTTCACCCTGCTTGATATATTCTTCAAGTTCAAATTGCCAATTCTTGTCAGGCATATTTGCACCTCGCTTCTTGTTTGAAAATTAATGTTTTAGTCATCACTCAGCAAATGCCAACCGTTACTACTGTGAACAGGATATCCGTATTCTTTCCCATTCCATTTGATTTTTCCTATGGCATTATCAAAACGGTTCAAAAGATTCCAACATTCGTTTCTATAATCTAAATTAAGTTTTGGATTATTGAAGTCTTTTTGAACTATTTCTCTTGCTTTTTCAAGTTCCTCAAGACTTGCTTTTTCAAACCATTTAGAACTATATAAAGCCCCTTTTTCAATTTGTATTTTCAATGACTTCCATAAATCTGTGAGAGCATCTTTATTTTTTATTCCCATAACGGTTAAGAATACGGTAGTGATGCTAACTCCGGCAAGAAGTAACTGTGATTTGTGTTCTTTTACCCAAGCAATAACTCTATTCTTTTCGGGAGTTTCTTCCGTGTGTTGCTGTTCGATATTATCTTCTTTCATTGTTCAAACACTCCTTTTATCGCTTGATAATTGTGGTGTATTTCGCTATTGATTACAATTCTTCCGTCTTAAAGGTCGTATAACCCTCATAATAGTAGCTGTGGTCGATGCCTAACATATAGACCTCACGGCTGTTTATTTCGTCTGTAAGCGCGCCTTTTAGTAACACTTTGATTTCCACATCTTTAATCGGGCTGCGCTCCATTGCAAGGAGATAATCCTCTTTATCCACCTTGCTCCAGTCCACGACCTTGCCGATTTCTGTTCTTAGGATATGGTCGAGCCAGATGCGAGTACTACGCCCATTGCCCTCCCTAAAGGGGTGGGCAATATTCATTTCCACATATTTTTCGATGATCTCGTCAAAGGTGGATTGTGGCATCTTGTCGATGTTGGCCAGTGCCGCCTCCAGATACATCAGCGGCGCAAAGCGGAAATTGCCCTTCGCCAGATTCACCGTGCGCAGCTTACCGGCAAAGTCGTAAATATCTTCAAAAAGAGACTTGTGAATCGCCTGCAAAGTCGAGAATTTACCCGCCGGGAGCGTATCGAGTACGCCGTTTTCAAACAGTTCTACCGCCTTTTTCTTGCTGATGCGTTCTTCTTCCCGGGCAAGATCGGCGGAGCTTGTCAGCCCCAATTTATTTTCCAGTGCCATAATGCACCTCCAAAATAATTACTTATCGGCCGCCACGCCGGACTTCATCCAGGCGTCTACTTCGCTGACCTTGAATTTCCAAAGGCGGCCTATTTTCGCAGCGGGCATATTTCTTTTCTCTATCCAGGCGAGTACCGTATCACGGCTGACGCCGAGGTATTCGCAAATCTCTTTCATTGAGTACCAGCGTTCGATGGTCGGTTCCATTAAAATGTCCTCACTTTCAGGCGGTTTCCGATAGCTATAATTATACAATTTAAGTATATCACGGCGATGCCGATTTATCAAGGATTATTACGGATTTACGAGGGATTCAGAAGAAAATCTTATAATTAAAAGTGAAAGGTTTCCCCGCTCAGTTTACTGATTTGAGCGGAGAAACCTTTTTTGCTACATATCTCTTTTTTCGGAAACGCCCCCACAAATGGTCTTGCAATTTTGAGAATAAGTGAGGACGGAAAATTTTTTGAGATTTTTCTCGAAAACACCCCCACAAACGGCGCCCCTTATTCAGAGTAAGTAGAAGGGTCCTTTTGAAAAATTGAGGGGACTTTTCAAATTACTTTGCCAAAATCTCGAAAAAGTTCCCAATTGGTTAGTAGGAAGGCCCTGAAAAATTTCTTTCAAAATCCTATTTGTTATTTGCCAGAAAAGTTCCCAGTTGATTAGTGGGAGGGGCGCTTAAAAATTTTCTTCAAAATTCTTTTTATTTTTGGCGGAAAAATTCCCAATTAAGTAGTAGAGGGGTTCGCAGAAAAATTCTCAAAAGTTCTTTCGTTCAAATCCGAAAAAATTTCCCAGTTGGTTAGTAGAGAGGATTTCAAAGAATTTTTTCAAAGTTCCTTCGTACAAATCGAAAAAAATTTCCCAGTTGATTAGTGAGGGGGTTAAAAAACAGCCCTTCTCGCTGGCTACCTATTGAGGGGACTGTCTCCCTGTGTACCTTGAAAATTGAATCGCCGCCTCCAAAGGATATGCTTCCGGCAAGTGACGCCACGACTTCCCGATAATTCAGGGCTCCCGCAAAATCGAAGATTTTGTGGGAAGAGGAGCAGCAGTGAAACGAATGAGCTTTCGCACGAGTGCGGAAGCGAATGATATGGAACTTGCTGCGACGAGAGCGCACCAAAGAAGCGATACGCCGTGGTGAGACTCCGGGGCAGGAACGATGCGGATGAGCGGCAGCAAACAAAAACCGCCGCAGAAATGCGGCTTCAGAACAGACAAAGGAGGTTCAAACCTATGAAGAAAGGAGAGCTCAGAGAGCTTTATCAGATGATGTTCCCGGAATACCCGGACATTGTGACCGTCAAAGAGCTTCGGGAGATGCTGGGCATCAGCCGCAAGCTGGCGTACAAGCTGATCGACTACGGGTATATCCACGCCGTGAAGATCGGCACGACGCTGAAGATCCCGAAAATCAGCGTCATCAACTATGTGATGGAGAAAGAGGTGAAGAAGGTTGGATGAGATCAAGCGCCTTACGCCCGCCCAAAGGGCACGCTGTAACCGATTAATCCGGCGGCTGTGCGCCAACTATGATGACGGCAATTGCATGCCGCTGGACGACGGCGAGGGCTGTGTGTGCGTGCAGATGATTTCTTATTCGCTGCTGTGCAAATACTTCCGGCGGGCGGTTCTGCCCGCCGACAAGGCACTCTATGCCGACATTTACCGGCAGCGCACACGGCTCTGCGACCGATGCGGAAAGCCCTTTGCACCCGGCAGCAACCGGCAGAAATACTGCCCGGAATGCGGCTGCTCCATCCGACGCAAGCAGAAGGCGGACTCTGCCAGACGGCGGCGCAGCGTAGAACATTAAGCACCGGGAAAGCCTTGATTTCCAAGGCTTTTGGGATAGCAAAGTGGGTGCGGGTGGCCGTTTCCATCTGCACCTGTCAAAATCCATTTCTAACATTCTACAAAGGAGAAATTTCTATGGGTAACAAACTGAAAACCGTGGACGCAGAGACCTTGCTGTCCACGCCGATGAGCAAGACGATGTTCATCGTAGACGGCCTTATTTCGCAGGGTGTCAATGTCATCAGCGGTGCCAGCAAGATCGGCAAAAGCTGGCTGATGCTGTGGCTGGGGTTGCAAGTGGCGCAGGGAAACTCTATTTGGGGGCTGCCTACACTGCAATGCGATGTGCTCTATCTGAGCCTTGAGGACACGCAGCGACGCATCAAGGATCGGCTCTACAACCTCACTGACAGCGCCCCGGACAACCTGTATTTTGCCGTGACCTCCGGGCTGATCGGCGGCGGGCTGGAGGAGCAGATCACGGACTTTCTGACCGAGCATTCCGCTACCAAGCTGGTTATCATCGACACGCTGCAAAAGGTGCGGGACTCCAAAGGCAGCGCCGGAAAAGCGGGAATGTACGGCAACGACTACGACGATATTTCCTCCATTAAGCGCATTGCCGACGGCTTCAACATCGCCGTTTTGCTGGTGCATCACCTGCGAAAGCTGCAAGACAGCGACGATCCCTTTAACGATGTCAGCGGCTCCACCGGTATCATCGGCGCTGCGGACACCAACTTCATTCTGCGCCGTAAGCGCAGTGGAAACGCTGCTACGCTGCTGGTCAGTGGGCGGGATGTGAAATATCAGGAACTGACCTTGCAGTTTAACGACCTTGTCTGGGAACTGGTGGAGCGCAAGAACAGCGAGGATATTCACAAGGCAGAGCTGCCGAAATTTCTGTTTCGGGTGGTGGACTTTATGGAGTGCCGCACCGAATGGGTAGGCACGGCCACGGAGCTGCTGACCGAAATGAAGGAGCAGGAGGTCACGCCCAATATGGTCACAAAGTATCTCGGTCAGTTCGCCTATGAGGTGCTGGAGCCGCTGGGCATCGAGTATCGCACCAAGCGAACGGGAAAAAGCCGGCTCATCAAATTCCTGCGCCGTGACGGCGATGACGCAAATGACGCCGGGATCGCTATATAAGGAAATCCTCGTCACAACCGTCATTGCCGTCACAAACCGAAGAAAGGGGGTGAACAAATGCGCAGCAAAAACTACGGGATCAATGTCCGTGTGACCGAGCAGGAGAAGCAGAAGCTGCTGGAAAATGCCCGGTTCTGCTCTCTGCCGCTGTCGGAATACTTGCGGCGGCTGGGGCTTGGAAAAGAGGTCAGAGTGGCGATCACGGAACGGGATTACCGCCTGTTTCGGATGCTGAACGGCCTGAAAGCGGAGCTTCCACAGCTTCAGAAAGAGAAAATTATTAGCAGGCTGGAAGCAATTTTGAATGAATTAAAGTAAGCGAGAATTACGCCTGCGCAGTCTAAGCGAGCAGACTGTTTTTACTCCTGTCGGAGCCAAACAGTGTATCCGCTTGCGATGCCTGCGTCATCTGAGCGAGCAGTGCGTTTTTACTCCCGGCAAAGCCGGAGCGTAAAACACTCGTTAGGGCGTGCCCTAAGACCCCGAAAGAAAAAACTATGAAAGTGAGGACAACACAATGAGAAAATCGGATTTTACTTTACCCACGCTGGACGATCTGTTCTCCACGCAGGCGGAGCGGGACGATGCCAAACTGGAGCGGGTGCGGAATATTCCACTGGCCGAGCTGCACCCGTTCAAGGGTCACCCCTTCAAGGTGCAGAACAACGAAGAGATGCAGCGGATGATTGAGAGCATCCGCAAGGTGGGAGCCATCACCCCGGCGTTGGCAAGGCCGCTGCCCGACGGCGGCTATGAATTGATCTCCGGTCACCGGCGACTGGCGGCGTGTCAGGTGCTGGGCGTCGAGACGATGCCTGTCATCGTCCGGGAGCTGTCTGACGATGAAGCGGTGATCGCAATGGTGGACGCCAATTTGCAGCGGGAGACTATCCTGCCCAGCGAAAAGGCGTTTGCCTACAAGATGAAAAGGGATGCGCTGAATCATCAGGGTATGACTTCTCCCCAAGTTGGGGAGAAGTTGCTAACGGCAGAAAAAATTGGTTTAGATGGCGGAGACAGCCGCAATCAGGTATTACGATATATCCGCCTGACCTACCTGATCCCCGAGCTGCTTTCGATGGTGGACGACGGTAAGATCGCCTTCAACCCGGCGGTGGAGCTTTCCTACTTAGACTCGTATCAGCAGCGGGCGGTGCTGGACGCGATGGTGCTGAACGACTGCACCCCGTCCCACGCCCAGAGCATCCGCCTGAAAAAGCTGGCGCAGGAGGGCTTGCTGGATGACCAGATAGTCTACGCCGTGCTGGCGGAGACGAAACCAAACCAGCAGGAGCAGCTGAAATTCAAACGGGAGGAGCTGCGGAAATACTTCCCCTCCGGCTACACCGAGGAGCAGATGCGCCGGGACATCATCAAGGGTCTGGAACTGCTGAAACGGCAGAGAGAACGGAACCGGGACGCCCGCTGATTCGTACCGATACGGCTGCAATCAAACAATTCGCAGAATAGAGAGAACCCCAAACCGATGGTATACTGATGCTGTCGGTTTGGAGTTCTGTTCTGCAAATACAAAGGACAGGAGGAAATGAAATTGGTAGCAGGACATCTGACTTTGAAAAACGGCAGGTATTACGCCGTGCTGAACTATAGAAACGCCGGGGGGCAGCGGAAAACAAAATGGGTCGCGCTGGGGCTTCCCGAAAAGGGCAACAAGCGCAAGGCGGAGTCAGAACTGGCAAGGCTCCGAGCGGAATTTGAGCCGCCCAAAGAAGTGGGCGACCTGAGCAGTGATATGCTGTTCGCCGACTATCTGCTGGAATGGCTGGAGATCGCCAAGGGAAGGCTGGCCCACGCAACCTACGGTGCCTATCAAGGACTGCTGAAAAGCACCATCGTCCCTTATTTTCGCAAGAAGAAATTGACACTGCGGGAACTGGAAGCCCGACATTTGCAGATGTTTTATTCCGAAATGCTCAGGCGGGTCACGCCCAATACCGTTATCCATTATCACGCCGTCATTCACTCGGCACTGAAATATGCAGTCAAGACCGATATGCTGATCCAGAATGTGGCGGACAAGGTGGATAGGCCAAAGAAAAACAGCTTTCAGCCGGTTTTCCTTTCGGCAGAGGAGATGCAGAAGATGTTTGAAGCCCTTCGGGGAACCAAGCTGGAGCTGCCGGTGCTGGTGGCTGCCTTTTACGGACTTCGCCGTGGCGAGGTGGTGGGCTTGAAATGGGATGCCATCGACTTTGAGCAGGGCACCATTTCCGTAAAGCGCACCGTGACCTCAACGATCATCGACGGCAAGTACCAGGAGTTCGAGCAGCAATCCGCCAAGACCAAGTCCAGTCTGCGCACCCTGCCGCTCATCGGCAGCTTCCGGGAATACTTTATGCAGGTGAAAGAGGCGCAGGAGCTGAACAAGCAGGTCTGCGGCAACTGCTACAACTATGAATACGATGGCTTTGTATTCGTGGATGAGTTGGGCGAGCGGATGCGGGTGGAATACCTGACCAACGCATTTCCGAAATTTCTGGAGAGTCACGGTTTGCGCCGGATGCGCTTTCACGATCTGCGTCACAGCTGTGCCAGCTTGCTGCTGGCCAACGGCGTCCCCCTCAAACACATTCAGGAGTGGTTGGGGCACAGCGACTTTACCACCACGGCGAATATCTACGCCCACTTGGATTACAAGTCCAAGATCACTTCGGCGCAGGCGATGGAGACAGGGCTTGCTCTGCCGGAGGGCGGCGACTTCAGCAGCCGCTGGAGTTCGATCAGTGCCGGGGAGAACAGCTGATTTTCTCCCCTGAAAACCGAAAATCGTGTGGGCTTTGCCCTTTAGGCAAAAATTAAAAAGCCTGTAAACGGGCTTGTTTACAGGCTTTTTGTGGCGGAGAGTTAGGGATTCGAACCCTAGAGACCTTTCGGTCTACAGCATTTCGAGTGCTGCACCTTCGACCGCTCGGACAACTCTCCGTATCTATTTTCATCCGTGCTTTCTTCCAAAAAATTGCTCAAAAATTCGTTGGAGAGAAAACAGGAGAGACGGCAAAAAATATTCGATTTTGAGATTTTCTGTGTTGAGGAATATCAAGGAGAATCAGGGGGACGAAATTCCCAGCTTCTGCCGAAATTTCGAGTCAGCCCTGTTATGACCACTTCGATACCTCTGCACAAGTGCTTTTTTATACTACCACAGTTTTCGCCCGGGTGCAACTGATTTGTAAGGATTTTTTTCCTACTGGCGGCATAAGGTGAAAGAAGAGGTGAAGCCCATGATCCCTACCATTTTCATCCCCGGCCGGCAGGAGGCTCTGCGCAGCTACCGGGAGGCCATTTATTCCGCCGGGGGCGTTCCTATTTGCAGTCTCAGCGCTGCTGACTCCGCTCTGTGCGGCGGTCTGCTGCTCCCCGGCGGCGGCGACATCGGGGAAAGACTTGACGAACCCGAGCGAAAGCTGATACAATCCTTTGTGCAGAGCGGACGCCCGATCTTGGGCATCTGTCGGGGGATGCAGGCGCTGAATGTGTACTTCGGCGGCGACCTGTACAGCCATATCCCGGGCCACCAACAGCCCCGGGGCGACCTGGTTCACGGGACCCTGGCGGTGGGGCAGCTGGCCCGCCTTCTGGGCCGCCGACCGGCGGTGACAAGCAACCATCACCAGGCCCTTCGCCATTTGGGCCAAGGCCTGCAAGCGGTGCAGGTGACCCCCGATGGCGTTATTGAGGCGGTGGCTCACGGGGCGCTTCCTGTGTGGGGTGTCCAGTGGCACCCGGAGCGACAGAGCTTCCTTCGGCGCCGCTCCGACGCAGTGGACGCTGCGCCTATTTTTACATTCTTTTTATCAAAAATGAGGGGATAGCCTATGGCCGCAGGCATGAAAGAACTGAATTTGGAAGCGGGGATGCCTCCGGTGGACACAGCCCTGCGCTGGCTGGAGGCCGAGCTGCACGCCGCCCGGAAAATGGGCCGTCCCGGACTGAAGCTGATCCACGGGTACGGCTCCTCCGGCACCGGCGGTAAGATACGCACCGCCTGCCGCAAATATCTGCGGGAGCAGGCTGAAGCGGGCCGGGTGCGTCTTGTGATCCGGGGAGAGGATTTCTCCATTTTCAGCGAGGAGACCCGCCGCAGCTTCACCCTCTGTGCCCAGCTGCGGGGAGACCCCGATCTTGACCGGGAAAATCGGGGTGTGACCTTTGTGATTCTGTGATTTCAATGGGGAGGGACATCCTTTTTGGGTTTCCCTCACACGCCTTTCCTTGCCGTTATCGCAAATCCAACCGCTTTATCGAGGACATCAAAAATATCACAGTTTTTTTAGAATTTATATTGACAAAGTTTCTCCAAAATGGTATGATAACCAAGCTGACGATTTCTTCGGAGGGCAGACGCGGGTGTAGCACAATGGCCAGGGCACCAGCCTTCCAAGCTGGGGATGCGGGTTCGATTCCCGTCACCCGCTCCAACTTCTTTTCCTATGCGCCAGTAGCTCAGTTGGATAGAGCAACTGCCTTCTAAGCAGTGGGCCAGGGGTTCGAGTCCCTTCTGGCGTGCCACTTTTTTGGAGTATGTCGCCAGTTCCCGTGTGCATGATATGTGGTGGGTGTAGCTCAGTTGGTTAGAGCACCGGATTGTGGTTCCGGGTGTCGAGGGTTCGAGTCCCTTTACCCACCCCACTGATAATCAGGGATTGGGAGCGATCCCAATCCCTGATCGATTTTCCACACAGGGGTGTAGCCAAGTGGTAAGGCAAGGGACTTTGACTCCCTCATCCGCTGGTTCGAGTCCAGCCATCCCTGCCAAGCCTTTCCTCGGCGCGCCGCGCCGCGAGAATATTCGCTCCGTTAGCTCAGTAGGTAGAGCACCTGCCTTTTAAGCAGGGTGTCCGGGGTTCGAATCCCCGACGGGGCACCAAAAAAAGCCTTGAAACTCAACGGTTTCAAGGCTTTTTCTCTTTTGCTTATTTTTTATTTGTTAGTAACGTGTTAGTAACAGCATCCACAAGTGTCTGCGCGTCGATGTGCGTATATATGTTTGCGGTGGTGGAATAATCGGCGTGTCCGAGTATTTTTTGCAGCATTTCCGGGGGCAATCCCTCTTTTACCGCCCGAGACGCGTATGTGTGGCGTGTGGCGTGCGGGGTCTTTCGCACAATGCCCAGCCTGTCAAGGAGCGGGTAAAAATCACGCCTGCGGAAGTTCGCTGGTACTTTTTGCCCATCGTAGCCGGATAACAACATCTCCCCCGTTGCTCGCTTCGCAAAGTAGGCAAAGTATTGTTTCCCCTCCGGGCGAATGGGGATAATTCGATTTCTGCCTGCTTCGGTTTTCTCCCCGCCTACAACATAGTCTCCGTGATAGTCTGCCAGAGGTAGGTCAAACAGTTCCCCGATACGCATACCCGTTGCCAGCAGCATCAAGACAATTTTCGCCGCATCGCTGTTGTCGGATTCCATTTTACGGATATCTTCCTCCGTGAAGATGTCCTTTTCTTTTTTTACATTTTCTGGCAGCCGGACAAACTTTGCAAAATTTGTTGTGCAGATTTCCTCCCGGATTGCCCAGTTCGACATCTGCGTTATGAGCTGCTTGTACTTGTTCACGGTAGAATGGCTCTTGGTCATGTGTGGGTCAAGTACTGCCTGAAAGTCTGCGGTGCGGAGATCACGAAACTTTTTCCCGTGCAACGGCGTAAATATGCGGTAGGCGTTGTTATATGATTCTATCCCCTGCTTTCCGATCTCCTTGTAATGCTCCTCTTTCCACGCATCAAAGACTTCCGCAAAGGTCATATTATACCGCTCCGTTAAGCTCTTTCCGTTCAACCGCTCCAAAGCGTCCAGAGCGTCCGTTTTGCGCTCATAATGCCCGATAATCACTTTGTTTTTCGCGGCCACCCAAGGCGATTTTCTACGCCCCGCCAGTTTATATACAGTTCCGGTGCCGTTTGCCCGCTTCAATGCTTTGCGGCGCTCTGTTACCTGTTTTTTGCCACAGAGATGGCAATATACAGCGCCCGGGACAAGAGTTGTTCCGCATTTAATGCAGTTGCTCATTTTTCTGCTTCCTCGCCTTGTTTGGATTTTTTGCCCGCCGAAAGAGTGGACAATAGCACCGATGTAAGTACGCCGATACCCACCGCCAAAAGCGCAATGACAATCCATGCAATCGTTCCGGCTGTCCTGGATCGGATCAGGCCTTCGTCCTGCACACGGTAATCAAGCGCCACATACCATGTAACTATACCCAGCAGGATAGCGGACAGCAGCGATGTGATATACAGCATCGTGCGCTGCCGCCTTGCTTTTTTCTTCTGCTCCTCTGCTGATTTGGACAGCTCATCGTATGCGCCCTCTATCCGTGCAAGGCGCACATCCTCGTCATGGACTTGCTGGAGCTGCTTGATTTGGTCTTGCGCCAAAACGACCTCTACAATGCCAAAGTAACGGTCCATAGACACCCCCAGCACCTTGCAGATGGGGCCAGCCGCATACACGCCCGGTGCTTTAGATGTGGATGCGAAAAAGTTGTTGACGCTGGACAAAGGCACACCGGATTGGTCTGCTATCTCCTGCGCCATGATGTGCTGTTCCAGTTTTGCGTCCCGACAAGTGTCCTGCAACGATTTCTCCATGTTTTATTGCCTTCTTCCCCTTTTTCGGGCATAGCCCGCATTATTTTGCAAACCCCAAATTTGGGGATATTGCCTTTTTCGGTATTGCACCACCCGATTTGTTTTTGATATGGTATAGTAGCAAACGATAAACCGTTAGTCTATTCGTTGGCAATACCCTCCCCGTCCGGTGCGGGGATGGGGAGGGTAGAAAAAAATTTCTATTTTTCCTGTTTTTGTTGCCCTGAACTATGCAACAAATGTCGTTTTTTAGGGTAAAGGTGAAAATACTTTACTTGGAGGACGTACAAATGATGATTTTTCCCCAAAAATGTGGTATACTTAATGAAACACCTGTACGGGAACGGCTGAAAGAGGAAATCACGACTCTGACAGACCGCCAGGCTGAGTATGTATTAAGGAGGTTGCAGGATGTTCAAGACAAGAAAGCAGTTAAAGGATGAAATTAGAAGACTGAATATCGAGCTTTCCGAAGAAAGACGCAAGACCCGTGTGTCCGCATTTATTGAATCCTCCGGGCTTCCACAATGCAAAAGCCTTGCGTGTGCGGATTGCATCCATGTTGTTTATCGGCGGTCTATTCGTGGTGACTATTATATAATAGGCTGCGGCAAAAACAATCCGTGCGACGACTACGAAAAAGACCCTGCCGCCAGTTTGGCAGCTAATCAAGCAATGCAGCAACAGCAATGGCGGTTGTAATCGCATACGGCACCCAAAACATAAGTAGCTCTTTCCTGTGCTGTTCTATGTAGCCGCTCCCCAGTATCGTAATGCGCCAATACTGAACGCCGTCATGGACGGTTCCATTTTCGCTTATTGACTCCCCTGTGCTGTAAAAATCTATCAGTCCTTCTTTTGCAAGGAACGAAGTGTATCTGTTTAGTATGTGATCGTCCTTGATTCCGACAAAACTATCTGCTTCGCCTCGGGTCATATCCTTTTTGTATAAGGCTTTTAGCAGCCGATATGCAGTCTTTTCCATATTACAGCACCCTCTTAGCTTCCAGTACAATGCCCAATAGCTTCTCGCATTGCTCATCGGTCAAACCATCAACTGCATCAAGCAACGCTTTCCGTGCTGCGCTCAATCCCTCGGCATTTATGCCGGGGGCTTTTTTTATGCTTGGGTCGTCCGTTTCGCCACGCAAATATTCCGGCGTTGTGTTAAGTTCCTCCGCAAGTATTCGGAGCGGTTCATCTTTGATGTTCGAATTTTGCTTTTTTGCGTCCCGCAAATATGTCGGTCCGAGATTCATCTTTTTGCAAAGATATATTTTTGATTTCCCGCTTCCCTTTATAAGTTCTTCAAGCCTGTCATATCTAAACAAAAAAGTGCCCTCCAATTTGTGAGAATTAACAAACTCCAAAAAAAGAGTTAAAAAGGGCTTGCATAACTCTAAAATATGAGGTATCTTTATATCAGGCCCACCGAAAAAAAGTACAAAAACACCAGCCCCCACGAAAGCGGCTTTTAACAATTTCTTTTGGCGAAGGTATTGTACCGCAGTTTTTGTGGAGTGTCAAGTGTGAAAACTCATATTCATGAGGTTTCGGTGGGCGTTGACTGCGGCGGGGATAGAAAAACCGTCTGCGGGCTGTTTCCGCAGACGGTATTCCCCCAAATTTGTTCACCAGAACACCCTTGCAACCTTCCGCACTGTCGGCGTGAGTTTGATACCTGCTTCACTGCATGACCCGACAGTTGCAAGCTGCGTTTTTTTACACGCTTCACTGCGTGGATGCTTGCCGGTTCTACATTTCCCCGCCGCAGTCAATGAATCTCACATATGCTTGGAGGTGAAAATGCTTGAAGCTGGAAGCAACGGCAAAAGAAATTGCCGACCTTGTACTTGCGCTACAAGGCCGACAGATTTCCAGCAGTGATCTTTATAACTGCGTTATTCGGGAGACAGAGAAATTACACCGAGCCGAACAAGAAGCCGTGCAGTGATAGCGGCGGACGCTCTTGGGATGTACTGGTTGCACAGAGAAACGGCTTTGGCAACCGCTTCCTCACCGGATAACATTTTCGCTTCATCTGCGTGCAGAATCTGCGACGCCATGTTAGCGAAATCCGGCGCTGTTTCATCCAGTACATCAGAAACAATCTCCGCAATCATTTGATTTAATTCTGATTTATTCATTTATTTCACCTCCTTCTGCCCCAATTCTATCACACGGGTATCGGGAGGGCAACGGAAAGGAGGGAATGCAATTTGACATTGAGAGAAATGCGGGATAGAGCAAATCTTTCCTGCGTGCAGGTCGGCAAGAAACTGTTTGTTGACCAGTCCTGCGTAAGACATTGGGAATACGGAGACTGGGCGCCGGCACGGAAGTATTACAAGAAAATGGCAAAGCTGTACGGCGTGTCGGAGGAGGAGATCAAGGCTGCTGCGGAAGCTATCCGGGCGGCGAATAAGGAGGAACGATGATTAAGACGATGTCGCTGCAAGAGTGCATGGAGCATCTTCGGGTGCATGGACTGAGCCTTTCGCAAGACACGCTGGCGAACGGGATTGAACAGGGTGTGTATCCTTTTGGCCTGTGCGTTATCGGAGGGAAACGGCGTGTTTTTCAGATTTTTTCCAATCTGCTGGACAAGTGGATTGCGGAGCGGGAGGAGTAAACATGGACGGTTACACATTGACGCTGGTCATCATCGGCGCGGCTACGGTGGCGTGGATGTTCATGAAGCTGGTGGACAAGCTGGATAGACCAGGCAAGTAAATAACAGGAGGAAAAGGCGATGAAGGCATACAAGGGATTTGATAAAGACCTTAAATGCAGAGGATTCCAGTACGAGGTAGGTAAGGAGTACGAGGAGGGGAGCGCAGAACTGTGTAAAAAAGGTTTCCACGCCTGTGAAAACCCGCTGGACACATTCCGGTATTATGGGCCGACAGATAGCCGGTACTGCGAGGTTGATGTGGACGACAACGACGAACGCAACAGCGATGACAGCAAGGTTTGCGGTAAACATATCAAGATCGGCGCAGAAATCGGTCTGAAAGGCGTTATCAACGCCGGTGTGCGGTTTGTGTTTGACAAGTGCGAGAGCGCAACCGAGGAAAACGCATCGGGCTGGAGTGGCAACGCCGCCGCATCGGGTGCGAGGGGCAACGCCGCCGCATCGGG
>ENA-ORRQ01001502-ORRQ01001502.1-human-gut-metagenome-genome-assembly--contig:-NODE-1502-length-17343-cov-4.727730_pt1 | contig 17343 bp, 16 predicted proteins | sample MGYA00242177_ERZ509138 | MGnify/ENA primary metagenome ERZ509138 (study PRJEB26280, sample SAMEA2338628) | human gut metagenome | biome: human gut; feature: human-associated habitat; material: faeces... | reverse complement strand
GATGACTCTATTCGCCATGCCGCCCTCCTCCCGTCAGCGTCCGCGCCACCGCCGCCTGCAGCAGCGCCGCTACGCTTTCTCCGCCGAGTATAAGGTGGACGACTGGACGTTCCGCTCAGAGTATGTCCACTCCACGGGCTACGCCTTTGCCAAGGCGATGGTCAACACCAACGACGCTTCGGCCAAGGACATCACGCTCTCCAGCAACGGCGACAAGTCGCAGGGTGTCTATGCGCTCGTCATCGCGCCAATCATCAAGAAGAAGTGTCACGCCAAGGCTCGCTACGACATGTACCAGCCCTCGAAGGGAGCCGAGAAGCAGCGCACGCAGTATGAGATCGGATTGGACTACTATTTCAACAAGAACATCTGTCTCACGGGCGAGTATGCCTATATCCACGATCGCGCCTTGGCAGATCCCAACTATTCCATGATCGATGTGGAACTGAGCTACCGCTTCTAATCGCGGCAGCATGAGCGACGTGGCGCAAGCCCGCATCGTGGCGCTGCGGCCTCTAACTGATCATCAAGGAGTATTTTCGTCCGTGCTGACGAAAATGCTCCTTGATTTTTTATCCGCACTAATGCTGACGGCTCTTGTTCTTGTATCCGTACAGATATGGATGCTCCAGGCTATTTTGGCCCGAAAAAAGTATGTTGACTTCATTAGCTGATGAATATAACTTCAGAGGCCTACGAAGTTAACTTCATCGGCTTATGAAGTTATATTCATCGGCCTCTGAAGTTAATATGCTAAAAAGGGGTGAAAAACTGCGTCTTTTGCCCCATGCAAATAGCTCGGTCTGAGGACTTGTATTTTTATCCCACAATCGACATTATGATAAATAACATATTTGCATTTGGGGTTTCTTTGCCTCATTTTCCGCTCCTCTGAAGATGCTTTCAGCCGGAGTTCGTCCGCAAATCAGTCGGGATTCGTCCGAAAGAAACGCTGGCGACAGATAGATTAACAGAGCTTTGTTCCGAGGTGCCAAAAATATTTTGTATATTTGCACATTCATTTCAACAAAGCAGTTGTACTCAACAAAGCAGTTGCACATTCATTTCAACGAAACACAGGTATGAAGGACTACATAGAGGTAAAAGGAGCAAGGGTGAACAATTTGAAGAACGTCAGCGTCCGCATTCCCCACAACCGTCTGGTCGTGCTGACGGGCGTGTCGGGATCGGGCAAGTCGTCGCTCGCCTTCGACACCCTTTATGCCGAGGGGCAACGGCGCTACGTTGAGAGCCTCTCGTCCTACGCACGCCAGTTTTTGGGCCGTATGGCCAAACCCGAGGTCGATTTCATCGAGGGATTGCCTCCCGCCATTGCTATTGAGCAGCGGGTCGTGGCCCGCAATCCGCGATCCACGGTGGGCACCTCGACGGAGATCTACGAATATATGCGCTTGCTCTACGCCACCATTGGCCGCACGTATTCGCCCGTGAGCGGACAGGAGGTGCGGCGTCATACGGCCGAGGATGTGGTCCGCACAGTGCTCTCCCACGAGGCTGGCACGCGCTATGTGGTGCTGGCTCCGCTGCGTGTCGCCCAGGGGCGCACGCTGAGACGCCAACTGGAGATGGAGATGCAGGAGGGCTACGCCCGTATCTATACGGAGGGCGACTTTGCGCGCATCGACGACTACATGGAGACGCTTTCCGAGGAGGACGACGGCAAGGACAAGACGCTCTACCTGGTCATAGACCGCGGATCGGTCGATGAGGGCAAGGATGCCATCGCGCGGCTGACGGATAGTGCGGAGACGGCTTTCTACGAGGGCGACGGCGCGTGCCGCCTGCTCTTCATACCGTCGCAGGAAGCCTTCGACTTCTCCACGCGCTTCGAGGCCGACGGCATCACCTTCGAGCAGCCCACGGACAATCTCTTCTCATTCAACTCGCCCCTCGGCGCTTGTCCCACCTGCGAGGGTTTCGGATCGGTGATCGGCATCGACGAGCGCCTGGTGATTCCCAACACGTCGCTCTCGGTCTATGAGGGTTGCGTGCAGTGCTGGCACGGCGAGAAGATGGGCCAGTGGCTCACGGAGTTTTGCCGGCGCGCGAAAGCAGACAACTACCCTATCTTCAAGCCTTATCACGATCTGACGCAGGAGGAGAAGGACGCACTGTGGCACGGACTGCCCAGCGAACAGGGACTGCCGCCGCAGGAGCGGGTCTGCATCGACTCGTTCTTTCAGATGGTGAAGGAGAATCAGTACAAGATACAGTATCGCGTGATGATGAGCCGCTACAGGGGGCGCACGATCTGTCCCGACTGCCACGGTGCCCGACTGAAGAAGGAGGCCTCGTGGGTGAAGATCGGGGGTCGGTCTATCACGGAACTGGTCAACATGCCGGTCCGCGACCTGCGGGAGTGGTTTGCCGCCCTACCCTTGTCGGACCATGACGCCGACGTGGCGCGGCGACTGCTCACCGAGATACGCCACCGCCTCGACTTCCTCTGCGAGGTGGGACTGGACTACCTCACCCTGAACCGTCCCTCCAATACGCTCAGTGGTGGCGAGAGCCAGCGTGTGAGCCTCAGTACCGCTTTGGGCAGTCCGCTTGTCGGGTCGCTCTACATTCTCGACGAACCGTCCATCGGACTGCATAGCCGCGACACGGACCGTCTCATCCACGTGCTGAGCGACCTGCGCGACGAGGGCAACACCGTGGTGGTGGTGGAACACGACGAGGACATCATGCGGGCTGCCGACCAGATCATCGACGTGGGACCCGACGCAGGACGCCTGGGCGGAGAAATCGTGTACCAAGGAGAGGCCAAGGATCTGACGCCCGCCAACCGGGACCGGCTCAAAGACGAGCCGTCCTACACCGTGGCGTTTCTTACCCATCGCGACCAGATTCCTCTCCCTGCCTCGCGCCGGCAGTGGACGAGTGTTATCCGGCTGAAAGGCTGCCGCATGAACAACCTCAAGGGCGTGGACGTCAGTTTCCCCCTCAATGTGCTCACCGTGGTCACGGGAGTGAGCGGCAGTGGCAAGTCGTCGCTCGTCAAGGGAATCCTCTACCCCGCCATGAAGCGCCGGCTCGACGAGGTGGCCGAGGTGCCAGGCGAGTATAGTGGTATGGAGGGAGACTGGCGACAGGTGCGCCATGTGGAGTTTGTGGATCAGAATCCCATCGGAAAGAGCACGCGATCCAATCCAGCTACTTATGTCAAGGCATACGAAGAGGTGCGCCGCATCTTCGCCGACCAGCCCCTGGCCAAGCAGATGGGCTTCACGCCCCAGTATTTCTCGTTCAACACCGAGGGCGGACGCTGTGAGGAGTGTAAGGGAGCGGGCGTGATCACGGTCGAGATGCAGTTTATGGCCGATCTCACGCTCACCTGCGAAGCCTGCCACGGCGAGCGCTTCAAGCGCGAGGTGCTCGACGTGCGCTTTCATGGCAAGAACATCAACGACGTGCTCAACATGACGGTGGCAGAGGCCATCGACTTCTTCGGGAAGCATGGGGAGCGACTGGTGGCAAAACGGCTCAAGCCACTTGCCGACGTGGGACTGGGATACATACGGCTGGGACAGAGTTCCTCTACCCTCTCCGGTGGTGAGAACCAGCGCGTGAAGTTGGCCTACTTCATCGGACAGGAAAAGCAGGAACCCACGTTGTTTATCTTTGACGAGCCGACGACGGGCCTCCACTTCCATGACATCGCGCGGCTGCTCTCCGCCTTCTCCTCCCTGATAGAGAAAGGCCATTCGGTCTTGGTGATTGAGCATAATATGGAGGTGGTCAAGGAGGCCGACTATGTGATAGACCTCGGACCCGAGGGAGGCGACCGCGGAGGACGTGTCGTCGCCGTGGGAACGCCGGAAGAGGTGGCAGCCTGCGACGAGAGCATCACGGGACAATACCTGCGCCCCTATCTCGTCAGGTCGTGACGAGACGCAATGAGAAGGTTTTAGTTCTATCCGGAAAACAAAACAAACCCATGCAACGATTATGCTTGTAAGTCGTTGTATGGGCTTGTTTTTGAATGGGATCGCGAATCGTATCCTTGGGCCTTATTGTGGCAAGTCGGAGTGAGCCTTACTACGGCAAGTCGGAGAAATGCTTTCTTCCCTTGATATGATACTGCCAAAGGATGGAATAGGGCTTTCGGCCATCCGCTGGCAGCTTCGCCTTCTCCTCTGGGGAGGCAAAGCAGCGGTCGGTATCGAAATCGTGGCGCCAGGCAAGAAAGGCCCTGCGTGCGCGGTAGATGGCCTTGAAGTCGCCGAGGTTGCGCTGGCCGATGAGGGTCCACCAGGCCGCCACATAGTCGAGGAGCCAGCGCCACAGCATGACGGGCCGAAGATCCTCCTCTGGCAGGTTTTTCCAAAGCATCGTCAGGTTGTTGCGGAAGTTGAGGAAGGTCTTCCGTGGATTTCCCTTGGGGAGCGTGCCTCCACCCACATGATAGACCGTGCTCTGCGGGAAGCAGAAGATCTTGCGCCCTGTCTGGTAGAGTCGCCAGCAGAGGTCTATCTCCTCGTTGTGGGCAAAGAAGCGACCGTCGAGGCCGTCGGCGCTCCAGTAGTCGTCGGCACGGATCATCAGGCAGCAACCCGAGGCCCATAGCACCTCCTGCGGCGTGTCGTACTGGCCGTGGTCCTCCTCCACCGTGTCGAAGATGCGTCCCCGGCAGAACGGGTAGCCGAAGCGGTCGATGTAGCCACCACAAGCTCCCGCATACTCGAAGGATCCTTTTCGCACCTCGGAGAGGATCTTCGGCTGGCAGGCTGCCACCTCGGGCCTTGCGTCCATCTCCTCGATGAGCGGGGTGAGCCAGTGGGGCGTCACCTCCACGTCGGAGTTGAGCAAGACATAGTAGGTGCAGTCCACCTGCACCAGCGCTTTGTTGTATCCTTCGGCAAAGCCGTAGTTGCGGTCCAGCTGGATGATTCTCACTTCGGGGAAGTGGGTCCTCACCCACTCCACCGAATCGTCGGTGGATCCATTGTCGGCCACAATGATTTCGGCCTCGTCCTTGGAATATTCCACGACTTGGCCCAAGTAGTCGGCCAGCATCTGCTGACCGTTCCAGTTGAGTATTACGATGGCTACCTTCATCATGTGTTTGGATAGTATATGAGGTTATCGCTGGATGATGTCCTCCACCATCATGGCGGTTTGGTCGACATTGAAGTCGCCAATCCGGACGGTCAGCAACTCGTTGTCGTATTCTGGTTTGGAAAGATGCTCGGGCAGTTGCACCCGCACGTAGTTGCGCGTGAAACCGTGCATGGCCTTGCCACTCGCCGACTTCTCCAGCAACACCTCCTGTTCGGTGCCGGCGTGGCGCGCATAGAACGCCCGCGTCTTTTGGTCTGAGAGCTCCAGCAGTTCGTGGACTCTTCTTCTCCTTGTCATCGACGACATAGGGGATGCTGAGGGCCGCCGTACCTGGGCGCTCGGAATAGGGGAAGACATGGAGCTGCGTGACGTCCAGGCCCTCGATGAAACTGCGACACTCCTCGAAGCAGTCGGGGGTCTCACCCCTGCAGCCCACCATCACGTCCACACCGATGAAGGCGTGGGGCATCTTCTCCTTGATCAGCCCCACCTTGTGGGCGAAGAGGGCCGCGTCGTAGCGACGGTGCATGAGGCGCAACACCGTGTCCGACCCACTCTGCAGGGGAATGTGGAAATGGGGCATAAAGGCACGGCTGTGGGCGCAGTAGTCTATCAGTTCGTCGCTGCAGAGGTCGGGCTCTAGCGACGAGATGCGATAGCGGCGGATGTCCTCTATCTCGTCGAGCGCTTTCACCAGGTCGATGAATCGCTCGCCGGTGGTTCGTCCGAAGTCGCCTATGTTCACGCCCGTGATCACCACCTCCTTGCCTCCCTCGGCAGCGGCCTGCTTGACCTGCTCCACGAGCGTGGCGATCGAGGGATTGCGCGAGAAGCCGCGCGCATAGGGAATCGTGCAGTAGGTGCAGAAGTAGTTGCAACCGTCCTGCACCTTCAGAAAATAGCGCGTGCGGTTGCCCCGCGAGCAAGAGAGCTGGAAACTATGGATGTCCTTCGTCTTCTCCGCATGGTGGAAGGCCGGATGGCCCTCGCAGGACGTGGCAAAGGCGATGGGGTCGGCCTCGCGGGCCTGCATGGCCTGGAGGAGGTATTCGACGAGGTGAGCCTTCTCGTTGCTGCCCAGCACGAGGGAGACGCCAGGGATTTGGGCGATCTCCTCGCTTTTCAACTGGGCGTAGCAGCCCGTCACGACCACGACGGCGCCAGGATTCTCCCGCATCATCTTGTGGATCTGCTGGCGACATTTATGGTCCGCCATCTCCGTCACCGAACAAGTGTTGATCAAGCAGATGTCTGCAGCTTCGCCCGCGTTCGCCTCGCCGACACCCATATTATATAAGGTACGCGCGAAGGTGGCAGTCTCCGAGAAATTGAGTTTGCAACCCAATGTCATGTATTTGGCTGTCTTCCCGTGGAAGACGGAAGTGTCTGTCATTCGTTCTTTCTCTGTTCTGAAACGCATGGATGGGAGTCGTCCCCATCCGTCTTATCGTGCAAAGGTACGAAGAAGAAGCTAAAGCCACAAACTTTGACTGCGTATTTTTCATCCAGCAGACGATTGTCAGCGAGTTATCCACCCGTTCAGAGCCTCTTTCCTTGCCCATGATGAGGCAGAAAAGGGCTACAGAAAGGGTGGATGAGACGTCAAAAGAAAGGGGGTTTGAATAAGGGAAGAGTATTTTAACGTTTGTTTGTTTATTGTAAACACTTGATTTTCAGCATGTATAAACAATGTTACAGCAAACCCTCAAAAATAATCGAAAAAAAGTATCGCCGTATCAAAAAAAGCTATACCTTTGCACTCGGTTATAAGAACCAAATGATTGTTTTACAGATTTAAATAAGCAAAGAAATGAAGAAATTAGTTTTTATGTTCGTAGCTATGGCAGCTATCTCTTTCGCATCTTGCGGTAACAATGACAAGGCTGCTCAGAACGCTGACACCACGACGGTTGACACCAACACGGTTGATACCAACACGGTTGACACCAACACGGTTGACACCAACACGGTTGACACTCCCGCTGTGAAGTAATCGCTCGAACTAAAAAGAGAGATTGACCGTCGGACTCCTCACGAGTCCGACGGTTTTTTGTGCAATGACCTTAGGTTTTCCAAGTTTTTAACCTATTCTTTGCGGGAAAATGACTACCTTTGTGCCAAATAAATAAAAAGCATCCAATTGTTATGGAATACATCAAAACGGCCATTGAGGGCGTATGGATTATAGAGCCGAAAGTGTTCAAAGACGCGCGCGGCTACTTCTTCGAAGCATGGAAGCAGCAGGAGTTTGACGATCATATCGGCCACCATGTGGAATTTGTGCAGGACAACGAGTCGAAGTCGAGCTATGGCGTGCTGCGTGGTCTCCACTATCAGAAGGGCGACTATAGCCAGGCAAAGCTCGTGCGCGTCATACGCGGCACGGTAGTAGATGTGGCCGTGGACATCCGTCGCAGCTCGCCCACCTTCGGACAGTATGTGGCGGTGGAACTGAGCGAGGACAACAAGCGCCAACTGTTCATCCCGCGCGGATTCGCCCATGGATTCGTTGTCCTGAGCGAGGAGGCCGTCTTCACCTACAAGGTGGACAACGGCTACGCCCCCCAGCAGGAGGCTAGCATCCGTTGGGACGATCCCACCATCGCCATCCAATGGCCCATCGACCCCAAGGACGTCCTCACGTCGGAGAAGGATCTCCACGGCAAGAGTCTGCAGGAAGCTGAGCTCTTCGACTAAAACGCGACTTTCTAAGTATCTTCTATCATGCAGAAATCAAGTTTCTTTCTTTTGTTGCTTGCCATCCTCTCGCTCGCTGCCTGCAAGAACCAGGGCGGAGAGGCTACGCGAAAGCAAGAGGACCAAGAGGCCAAGAAACTCTTGCAGGGCATTTGGCTCTATGAGGATGGCGAGACGGCTTTTATGGCCAACGGCGACAGCATTTTCCTCCCCGACACGACTAGCCTGCCCGTCCAGTTTTGGATAGCCAACGACTCCATCTATCTGAAGGGCAACCATGTCTGCCACTACAAGATCACGGCCCAGGCGGCCCATCTTTTCAAGATAGCCAACCCCTCGGGCGACGAGATCAAAGTGACGAAGACCAGCAACAACGCGCTTCGTGCCGATTTTCTGCAAGCAAGGCCCTATGCGCTCAACACTTTCAGGACGTTCGACTCCGACACCGTTGTGAGCAACGACATGGGCTTCTTCGACACGCGTATCCATGTGGAGACCACCTCCGACCAGGTGATACGGTCTTCCTACAACGGACAGGGCATCGAGGTAGACAACATGTACCTTGACAATGTGGCACGCATCACGACCTACAATCATGGCAAACTGGTCTATAGCCACGACTTCCGCAAGGCGGAGTTTTCGGAGCTGGTGCCTGCCGACTTTCTGGAGAAATGTATTCTGCGTGGCATCACGTTCAGCCATGCCGCTGGCGACGCGCTCTACTATGATGTCAGTATTGGCATTCCCGACGCTTCCACGGCCTACGTCATAGCCCTTCGCATCAATTCCAAGGGGAAAGTGGAGAAAAAACTCAAGTAGGCGTTGCGTCGTGTGACAGTTTGGCATACATTTTGTTGTCCTCCTCATGAGATAAAACAAGGAGGATAAGATTATGGCTTTCATAGATTATTATAAGATTTTAGGTGTCGATCGCAATATTCCGCAAAAGGATGTGCGTGCGGCTTACAGGAAACGGGCCAAGCTCTTCCACCCCGACCTTCACCCCAACGATCCGAAGGCCAAAGCAAAGTTTCAGGCGCTCAACGAGGCATACGAAGTCATAGGCAACCCCGACAAGCGGGCCAAATATGACCAGTATGGCGAGAAGTGGCGTGAGGCTGATACGTTCCAAGGGGGCGCTGGTGGCTTCGGCGGAGGCGGTGCCAGTGGCGGCAACCCCTTTGGCGGCTTCGACTTTAGCCAGTTTAGCGGTAGTGGTGGCGGAGGCTTCAGTAGTTTCTTTCAGGATTTGTTTGGTGGCAGATCGCAGGGTCGCACCATGCATTGGGGCAGCGCGGCGCCACGCCCTGACGAGGGACAAGTTTCCTCTACGGTGAACATCGACCTTTACACGGCCTTGCTGGGCGGCGACATCATCATCCGTTTGCCGTCGGGCAGCAAACTCCGTCTGAGGTTGAAACCCGTCACGCAGAATGGTACGAAGGTAAGACTTCGTGGCAAGGGCAACCGCCGATCCGACGGCACGATGGGCGATCTGATCATCACCTACAATATCAAGTTGCCCGACCATCTGACGCCTGAGCAAGAGAACTTGGTCCGCCAGATGCAGGCACAGGGTTGATTTTGACTACAAGATGATTTATAGCAAAATCATTAAGTACAAGATCATATAGTTTAGTCCATTTCCACATGCTCTTCGAACGCAAAGGCAGTTCACGAGCCATGGGGAAATGGACTTTTTTTGTAACTTGCCAACTTAGCAAGTTAGCAATTTGCTAACTTGGCAATTTGCTATATGCCGAAGACGCGGGCAACATTCTCATTGGTCCGCCGCGCCATCTCCTCCTCGCTCACACCATAGGCCGCAGCCAGCGTGGTGAGCACCTGGGCCACGAAGGCACTCTCGTTGCGTTTGCCCCGATGAGGCACGGGCGCCATGTACGGGCAGTCGGTCTCCAGGACGATGCGGTCCAGGGGGACGGCGGCAGGCAGGTCTTCGCGCAGATGGCTACTCTTGAACGTTGAGACGCCGCCCACGCCCAGTACGAAGCGCGGGAAGCGGAGGAAGGCCTCCGCCTCTTGCTGGTTGCCTGTGAAGCAATGGAAGACGCCGCCAGGCAAGTCCTCTTCGTATTTTCGCAAGATAGAGATCATCTCCTGCTGCGCCTTCCGGCAGTGGATCATCAGTGGGAGGCGCGTCTCCACGCTCCACCTCACCTGCTCCTCAAACGCCTTCAGTTGTTCCTGCTCGTGCTCCCGCGACCAATAGAAGTCGAGTCCACACTCGCCGATACCGATCACCTCCGGCGACAAATAGTCTCTCATCCGGCGCAACGCCTCCTCCCAACTGGCGTCCACCTCCTCGGGCTGCAGCCCTACCAACGGGTAGCAGTAGCCAGGATATTGACGGCAGAGCGCCAGCACGGCCGGCACGTTGTCCAGGTTGATGGCCGGCACGATGATCTTCCCCACCCCAGCCTCGCGGGCCCGGTCAATGACGGCGGGGAGGTCTTCGCGAAACTCCTCGCCGTCCAAATGGGCATGTGTGTCAATAAACGTCATTTGTTTCTCCGCATCATCCGGTCCGCATAGGCCCGCAGTTCCTTCTTGCGATCCTCTGCCACACTCACTGCGTCGAGATAAGCCTTGCTCTCCTTGAAATACTGGTTGATCTTCTCCTTGGCCAGTTCGTCGATATGGAGCGCGTCGTAGAGACTTGTGACGGCGCCGACCTTCTCCTGGCGGTCAAAGTCCGCCATCTCCATCCAGCGCTCCAGTTCCTGGCGCTGCGACGCATCGGCACGGAGGAAGGCGTTGATGAGCATGTAGGTTTTCTTGTTGGAGGTGATGTCGCCGCCGATGGCCTTGCCAAACACCTTCTCGTCGCCATAGACGTCGAGATAGTCGTCCTGCAACTGGAAGGCCAGTCCTATCTTTTCGCCAAAGCGATAGAGATTGTCGGCGTCCTCCTCCGAGGCCCCTGCGAGGATGGCACCGATCTTCAACGCACAAGCCAGCAGCACGCTGGTCTTCAGACGGATCATCTCGATATACTCGTCCTCGGTCACGTCCGTGCGCTTCTCAAACTCCATGTCCAACTGCTGACCGTCGCCTATCTCCAGCGCCGTCTCCGTGAAGAGGTCGAGCACGGGTTTCAGCCTTTCTGCCGGACTCTCCGCCATCATCTGATAGGCCAGTACCAGCATCGTGTCGCCCGAGAGGATGGCCTGGTTGTCGTTCCACTGCACGTGCACCGTCGGTTTGCCGCGACGCTTGTCAGCATTGTCCATCAAGTCGTCGTGGAGCAAGGTGTAGTTATGATAGGTCTCCAGTGCGCAGGCAGGAGTCAGTATGCGCTCCGGATCCTCGCAGAAGAGGTTGTAGGCCAGCAGCATCAGCGTCGGGCGGATGCGCTTGCCACCCAGAGAGAGTACATAGCGTATGGGCTCGTACAGTCCCTCGGGAGTGCGTCCCGTGGCGACCACGGTCAGTCGCTCGTTGACCAGTTTCAGAATTTCATCGGCAGTAAGCATTGCTTCTAATATTTTTGGATTATTATTTCTTGTATTGGGAGGAATACTATTTCTTGTATTTTTTTGGGGGGGAGGGGAATACTATTTCTTGTATTGGGAGGGTATACTATTCCTTGTATTTTGGGGGATAGTTCTTTCTCTCTATAGTCGGAAGACTACGGGTAGCTCCACCATCGACCGACAGGGTTTGCCGTGGTCGATGCCCGGTTTCCACTTCCCCATCATCCGCATCACGCGCATCACCTCGTTGTCCAGCGGTTTGCCTGCAGACGTCTTGATGCGGATATTCGTGACCGTACCGTCGGCCTCCACCATGAAGGTCACGCCGACCATGCCCTCCTTCTTGCTGGCCGCAGCCTGCTTGGGATAGACCAGCGTCTTCGTGATCCACTTCATAAACTCCACCCAGCCTCCAGGCGGTGTCGGCGTGTCGGCCAGGACGTGCAGCGTCTTCTTGTCCTGTGGCTCCGAGACGGGTACAGGAGGCGGCTCCTTGATGGCCAGAGGCAGTGGCGGCATGAGCGTGGGTTGCTCCTCGACGGGTTTCTCCACGGGGATGACGTCGTCCAGCACGGCCTCGCCTCCACTTGGCGCCTCGCTCGCGTCGGTATGGTCCGCCCCTTTTCTGGCGCCATCCACCCGGTTGAGATCCGCCACCTTGATGTTGAGGCGGTCCTTCACGTTCTGGTGGCGGTCCGGCTTCTGTGCCGAGGCGTCATCCTCGCGGTCGATGGCCACCATCATCGTGGTGTCGCGATGCAGTTTGTCGAGATCCATCTTCGTAGGAATGTCGAGGAGATCGCCCCCCGTGGTATATTCCAGCGCCGTATAGACCAACGACGAGGCCACCACCAGCCCCAACAGAAACCCCGTCAGGTGATGTCGCTCCAAATCCGCACGTTTTGTTTTCTCGTTTTCCAAACCGCTTAAACACTAAATGCCGCCTTTTGCCGTTATATTAGGGTGAAGACGGACTCTGTATCGCTTTTACGCATGCAAAAATAGCGAAGATATTTGAAAAAAGCCGTATCTTTGTGCTGAAATTAGAAAACGTTAAATGAAAAAAGCCATTTATGCCCTCCTATTAGCATTTCTGCCCTCGCTGGCATGGGGACAGGAGAGCCAAACTGAATACAACTTCCTGCGCCTCCCCGTGAGTGCGCATGCTGCCGCGTTGGGTGGCGAGAATATCACCATCATCGAGGACGACCCCTCGCTCGTCTTCTCCAACCCCGCCCTGGCAGCCTCTGTGAGCGACCGCACGGCCGGGCTCAACTACATGAACTACATGAGCGGCGTGAGCTATGCGAGCGCGTCCTACACCAAGGTGCTTGCGCCCAAGGCCACGGTGGTGGGCGGCGTCAAGTATATCAACTACGGCTCGATGAAGGAGACCGACGCCATGGGCACGCAGGTGGGCACGTTCTCTGCCAACGAGTTTGCCATAGAGGGTACGCTGGCCTACCAGTTGGCGCGCAATGTCGTGGGCGGCATCACGGCCAAGTATGTCTATTCCCACATCGCCGACTATAGCTCCATGGGTGTGGCCGTCGATCTCGGACTCAACTGGTATATGCCGGAGCGCGAATGGTCGATCAGCGTCGTCGCCAAGAACCTTGGTGGCGAGGTGAAGGCCTACAACGACGATTTTGGCAAGATGCCCTTCGACCTCCAGCTGGGCGTGAGCAAGACCTTCCAGGGACTGCCCGTGCGCGTCTCGGCCACGCTGATCGACATGACCCACTACGACTACCGCTTCGCCAACCACCTCTGTCTGGGTGCCGACATCCTCTTCTCGGAGAGCATCTGGGCGGGCTTGGGCTACAACTTCCGCCGCGCCGAGGAGATGAAGATGGGCGAAGGCGACGAGGAGAGCGCCCACGGAGCCGGACTGAGTTTCGGCGCCGGACTCAACCTGGAGCGCTTCCGCCTCAACGTGGCCTACGGCAAATATCATGTCAGCAGCCATTCGCTGATCCTCAACGTGGGTTACACCTTCTGACCTACCATCCCAGCAGAAGGCATTTCCTCCTTCCCCATACCACTCGTTTTACATCAGACCATTTGTAGTATATTTTGATATGAAGAAAATTGTGATAGCCATCGACGGTTACAGCTCCTGCGGAAAGAGCACGATGGCCAAGGAACTGGCCCACCGACTGGGCTACGTCTATGTGGATACAGGTGCCATGTACCGGTCCGTCACGTTGTTTGCCCTTCGCGAGCATCTTTTCGACGCCGAGGACACGCTCGACGCCGATCGCCTGAGCGCGCTGCTGCCCCAGGTACGCATCGACTTCCGCCTCAACCCCGAGACGGGCCATGCCGACGCCTGCCTCAATGGGGAGAACGTGGAACAGAAGATCCGTGGCCTCGAAGTGTCGAGCCGTGTGAGCATCGTGGCAGCCCAGCCTTTCGTCCGCGAGATGCTGGTGCGCCAACAGCAAGCTATGGGTGAGGGCAAGGGCATCGTGATGGATGGCCGCGATATCGGCACCGTCGTCTTCCCGAAGGCCGAACTCAAGATCTTCGTCACCGCATCAGCTGAGGTGCGCGCTGAGCGGCGCTACAAGGAGTTGCAGGCCAAGGGCCAGCCCGCCGACTACGAGAGCATCCTGAAGAACGTCCAGGACCGCGACTATATGGACAGCCACCGCGAAGTCTCGCCGCTGCGCCAGGCCGACGACGCCATCGTCCTCGACAATAGCCATCTGACCATTGCCCAGCAGGACGCATGGCTCATGGATCGCGTGAGGGAAAAGTTGGCAGAATAGCTTTTCCACCTGCGCTTTGATCGGACTGATTTTTCCACCTGCGCTTTGACCAAGTAGTCTCACTATTTTCCTCCTACGTTCAGTCCGAACGTAAATAAAAAAAGCCGCCGAGATTCACATCTCGGCGACCCCTTCCAAATGTCAATTTGATTACATACTTTTAACACTAGCAAGTCGCTACTTGCTTCACTTTAACGCTTTGATCATAGCCTTCACCATGGCAATCTTCTCCATGGCGTCAGCTTGTTTTTTACGTTCCTTCTCTACGACCGCTGCCGGCGCGTGAGCCACGAAGTTCTCGTTGGAGAGCTTCTTCGTCACCCCCGTGAGGAATCCCTCCAGGTGGGCGAGCTCCTTCTTTGCCTTCTCGAGTTCGGCCTCCACATCGATGAGGCTTCCCACGGGCACGGCCCACTCCGACTTGCCGACCATGAATCCGGAGGCGTCGGCGGCCTTGGCCTCCACCACCTCTATCTTCTCCAGGTTGGCCATCTTCAGGATGGCCGCGTCGTAAGCAGCCACCTCGTTGGTGTCCACGGCCTGGAGGACGAGCTGCTGGCGTGGAGCGATGTTCTTCTGGTTGCGCACGGAGCGGACGCCTGCCACCACTTGCTTGACCGTCTCAAACTCCTCACAGAGACGCGCGTCGGCCTCCGTCGGCTTCTCCACAGTCTGACACTCCACCATGATGCTCTCACCCTCCTTGCGGTCGGCAAGGTGTTGCCAAAGTTCCTCGGTGATAAACGGCATGAAGGGATGGAGCATGCGCAGCAGCGCGTCAAAGAAGCGCAGCGTGGCGTCGTAGGTGGCCTGGGCCACGGGCTGTGCCTTGCCGTCCTTGTAGGCTGGCTTCACCATCTCCAGATACCAGCTGGAGAACTCGTCCCAGAAGAGTCGATAGACCGTCATGAGCGCGTCGGAGATGCGATACTGGGCGAAGTGGGCGTCCATCTCGGCATAGGCCTCGCGGAGTTTGCTCTCAAACCAGCGCGTGGCGATGCGGCTCGCCTCGTCCTGCTCGGCGTCTGCCGACACCTCCCAGCCCTTCACCAGTCGGAAGGCGTTCCATATCTTGTTGTTGAAGTTGCGTCCCTGCTCGCAGAGCGTCTCGTCGAAGAGGATGTCGTTGCCCGCGGGCGCACTCAGCATCATGCCCATGCGCACGCCGTCGGCGCCATACTTCTCAATGAGTTCGATGGGGTCGGGCGAATTGCCGAGGCTCTTCGACATCTTGCGGCCCAATTTGTCGCGTACGATACCCGTGAAATAAACGTGCTTGAAGGGCTTGTCGTTGCGATACTCATAGCCCGCCATGATCATGCGCGCCACCCAGAAGAAGATGATATCCGGACCCGTCACGAGGTCGGAGGTCGGGAAATAGTAGTTGATCTCCTCGTTGTCCGGCTTGTTGATGCCGTCGAAGAGGGAGATCGGCCATAGCCATGAGGAGAACCAGGTGTCGAGCGCGTCGTCGTCCTGCTGGAAGTCGGCCTCCTGCAACTGCGCCTGCGGATACTTCGCCTGCGCCTGCGCCATCACGCCCTTCAGGTCCTCATCGACGAAGACCTCGCCCACCTTCGGTCCCTCGGCTGCTGCTTCGCCCTGCGGACGGTAGTACCAGGCCGGGATGCGGTGGCCCCACCAGAGCTGACGCGAGATACACCAGTCCTTGATGTTCTCCATCCAGTAGCGGTAGGTGTTCTTGTATTTTTCGGGCACGAAGCGGATGGCATCCTCCATGACGGCCTTCGTGGCCGGCTCGGCCAGCTCCTTCATCGAGAGGAACCACTGCATCGAGAGCTTCGGCTCAATGGCCACGCCCGTGCGCTCCGAGTAGCCGACGTTGTTCGTGTACTCCTCGGTCTTCTCGAGCAGCCCGGCGGCTGCCAGGTCGCCCTCGATCTTGCGGCGCACGTCGAAGCGGTCCTCGCCGACGTACATGCCGACCTTGTCGTTGATCGTGCCGTTGTCGTTGAAGATGTCGATGGTCTCCAGCCCGTACTTCTCGCCGAGCATGTAGTCGTTCACGTCGTGGGCCGGGGTGACCTTCAGCGCACCCGTACCGAACTCGATATCGACGTATTCGTCGCGGATCACCGGGATCGAACGGTTCACCAGCGGCACGATGACGCGCGCATCGACCGGCAGGGAGGCGTAGCGCGGGTCGTTGGGGTTGACGCACAGCGCCGTGTCGCCCAGGATGGTCTCGGGACGCGTCGTGGCGACGACGATCACGCGGTCGGAGCCTTCGACCTTGTAGCGCAGGTAGTAGAGCTTGCCGTGCGACTCCTTGAAGACGACCTCCTCGTCCGAGAGGGCAGTCTGTGCCGCGGGGTCCCAGTTCACCATGCGCACGCCGCGGTAGATCTTGCCCTTGTCGTAGAGGTCGCAGAAGACGCGCAGCACGCTTTCGGTACGGGCGTCGTCCATCGTGAAGCAGGTGCGGTCCCAGTCGCACGAGGCGCCCAGCTTGCGCAGCTGCTTGAGGATCACGCCGCCGTATTTCTCCTTCCACTCCCAGGCGTAGCGGAGGAACTCCTCGCGCGAGAGCGACGACTTCTCGATGCCCTTTTCGCGCAGCATGGCCACGACCTTGGCCTCGGTGGCGATCGACGCGTGGTCCATGCCCGGGACCCAGCAGGCGTTCTTGCCCGACATGCGGGCCCGGCGCACCAGCACGTCCTGCAGCGTGTTGTTGAGCATGTGTCCCATGTGGAGCATGCCGGTCACGTTGGGGGGCGGGATGACGATCGTATAGGGTTCGCGTTCATCGGGTTCCGAGTGGAAAAGTCCGCGATCGACCCAGTAGTCGTACCACTTGGATTCGATCTCCTGCGGCGCGTATTTGTCTGCGAGTTGCATAGGGATATGTAGGTTTTGCTTGTTTTCGAAGAGGCAAAGTTATTAACAATCTGTCAAAGTTAAAATAAAATAGATGAAAAAACGTTACCTTTGCGACGTTATCATCCGAATACTATGAATAAAAAAGATAAGATCGAAGCCATCGAAGTAGACGACATGAACCTCGTGCCCGAGCTCCTGGACGGCAAACATCGTGTCATACCGATCGTTACCGGAGGTGACGAGACCATCGAGCAGGTCGAGGTGCCGGAGATCATTCCGATTCTCACGCTGCGCTCGTCGGTGCTCTTTCCCGGGGCGATCACGCCCATCACCGTGGGCCGCGACAAGAGCATCAGTCTGGTGCGCGCCGTGAATGCCGAAGGCGGTATTCTGGGCGCCGTGCTGCAGCGCGAGAGCGACGTCGAAGACCCCGCGCCGGACGACATGTA
>ENA-ORRQ01001497-ORRQ01001497.1-human-gut-metagenome-genome-assembly--contig:-NODE-1497-length-17370-cov-12.210684_pt1 | contig 17370 bp, 18 predicted proteins | sample MGYA00242177_ERZ509138 | MGnify/ENA primary metagenome ERZ509138 (study PRJEB26280, sample SAMEA2338628) | human gut metagenome | biome: human gut; feature: human-associated habitat; material: faeces... | reverse complement strand
CCATTACAAATATCTATTATAGAGTTTCCGCTGCAAAATTAAGGAAAAAGATGGAAATGGCAAAGAAACGGAGGGAAAAATCCTGTTAAATTGAAGCATAAAGCTGCATTTATAAGGGTATATGAACTACGACAAACAATCGATAAGCATATCCCAGAAAGGATAGAGTTTAAACAGTTACAATCTATCCATTTCCTTTTTCCCTGCCCCTTTACCTTTATATTTTGTTTTAACTGTATTAAACTTATATCTTACGATACATTCCACTGCCCTTACAATCGCAGCCTTTTCAATATAGACATTATTCATTCCGCTGAAAATGGTAAAAGTATTTTTGCGGGCAGTATTAAAGATGTCATTTGCAGACAACTTGACATTCCATTTTTCAGATAAGTCCTTAGCCAAAGAAAGATTTATCTGTCCAACACTCCCCATCTTAATATTCTCACTATTTCCCTCACTACGCCAACTGTAATTTACTGTCGCCATATAGTTGTTATGGAATTTGAAAATATTATTGAACTTAACTACAACCAAAGGATTGTCCACGTGCTTTATATCTCCTCTGTAATCAATCTTGTAAAATTGCGAGACAACACCACATGCCAATACAGGATAATAGCATTTCCAAAGGAATCCGGGCATAAAAGAAGCCATTATCTGTAAGTTAGACAGACTGTTTCTAGAATTTTCCTTTTTGAGCAAAGCAATAGTCTTCGCATCATCATAATATGTATATGATGTTATTATTTGTTTTTGCACCTTTTTATAATTAGCAGTTAATGCCAGCCAGCGATACCTCAAATTTAAAGAGATGTTGTCGCTATAGGATGGTTGCAAATACGGATTTCCACTTTGATAGAGATATTTGTTAACATAGTGAACCGTGTTGCTCAACTGAGAGTACAATGGACGATAGCATTGCTTAGAATAGCTCAGCTGCACCATAGTTTTTCCAATGGGCAGAGACAATGAAGCAGTCGGGAAAAACTTATCATAAACATGTGACTGTTCGTGATTTTTTCTGCCACCTATAAAATATTCACTGTTCACATGCTCATACCTGCCACCGATACGGAATGTTACATTGCCTAGATGCTGCATTGTTTCAACGTAATATGCCATATTCAGCTCCTGTATTTTATTGTTCTCGCCTGCCATAATGCTATTTTCACTTTCTGAATTTTCCTCACGGCTACTATTGGTGAAATCTACTCCAAAGCTAAAATTACCTTTAAGAAATGGGTGTGACGCATATAATTCCGTTGCCATTAACCTAGCATGCCCAACATCTTTTATTCCGAAATTCTGATTGATGCCAGTCTGCTCTATAACATTTTGATTTTCACGTGTTTTTTTCCACATTAAATCAAAAGTCATTTCCAAATTCCATTTTCCCCAAACCCCATGGCAATATCCATCTAACAAATGTTCCAAATCTCTTAATTTGATATCCTTGTATGCAGAAGTCTCACTTTCAATTACATCATCAGAATATAATGATGACATAATGCTCGAATTGGTCTTTGTTGGAGCATAAGACACTTGGTAAAATGCGCCAAATGAGAGTTTTGGAGACGAGGAAAAATCAAATCCCCATTTACCATCAATCAAGTTTGAGTGCTGTGTCGATTTCATAGTCGTATTCTGCTGATGATGTGACGAGAGCCATGAATTCTGAACATTTTTACTAGAGTTCGTATTCTTGCCTTTCTCAAATCCCAACGTTCCAAAAACATCCAAATTGTCAATTCTATAGTTCAAGTCCAAATTGTCTTTGCCATACAGATAATTACGATAACCAATAGTAGCGATGTTATCAAAAGAGAAACCATCCCCAACCTTTTTAATGGTTGTTATCTTTATGATGGAACCTACGGTTGAAGCATAACGTGAACTTGGATTCGTTATAACTGTTATCTTATCTATTTGGTTAGCCTTCAATTGCTCAACTTCTATATTATTGCGGACAATATGTCCATTAATATAGAAGACTGGTTTTCCCTTGCCAAAAACTTCAATGGAACCATTATTATTCAGTACACCAGGCAACATACCCATAACATCTTTTGCAAAACCAAGTTCTTCCAAAACGGTACCTTTGACTTCTGTCACAAAGCCTTCGCTGTTCAACTTTGCCAAAGGGCGGGTTGCTCTAACAACAACCTCCCTTAATTGCAAAGTATCCTTTCCGAAATTTTGGTCAGCGATACCAGTCTGAGCTAAACAGATTTGAGCTAAAATCAAATGAAATATAATACCAACAAATCTTTTTACCTTAAAATCTAACATTTTCATCCGTTCCTATATCTTTTGTTTTATATATGTTTTAATTCATCATTATTCTAGTACAAAAGTACACATTATTATCCAAAGCCATTACATCTCTTCCGTTAAATTTGTATAACTGCATCAAATTACCAATTCCATCCAGTTCTTCATCCCTCCTAGCCTGAATGTATTCCCGTTTTTTGTCATACATCATCTCTTAACGAATTCTAACTCGCTCTAAATTGGACTTTGATTGAAAATCAAGAAGTTGGGCGTTTGCCTATATTATATAGGTAACAATATGGAAACGAGCGGACTTCTGCTCGTTTCTGTATTTTGCAATATGCAAAGAACGCCTCAATTCGGGGACAAAGATACGATATTTTTCTAAATATCCCATGACTATATAGGAGAAATTTATGGAATTTAGAACTTTTGCGTAAAATTCTCTACCCGATAAGCTGGTTTCTTAGAAAATATTTGGAGAAGGCGAATTAAAACCACATTTTTGTAGCTATAAATCCCACCACTCCTCTCAACGATGTGTACTAAGATGAGGCTTTACTTTTTATTTGGATATATGAGCTACGACAAACAACTGATATATATTGAACAATTAGTCTTACTACAAAATAGGAGATTGATAATTGAAGATGTTGCACCTCCTGAGTCATAACAAAATCTTTTATCGACTGAATATCTGCGAGTTAAGTGTTTTAAGGAATGTAACTGCTAACGATTTGAAACGAGCTATATTCTTTTCTTTCACAACTTTACAATATACAAAGAACGCTTTGATTTCGTGTACAAAGATAAATATAATTTCTGAAAAACGGTTTTATATTATATTCTTTTTGCAGTTATTTATGAATTGGTATGTTGTGACATAAAGTTGGTGTTTGTTCCTTTAGAGCTGTTAATATTGCCAAATAAATCTGTATTTAAGTTTCTTTAACCTCCTATATTTTGCCAATTAGAAATATGTTCGTATATTTGCGAACGAATTTAATACAAATATATATGGCAAATAAAGATTATAGTATCAGACAAGAGCAGCTTGCCCGATTTGCGAAGGCGATGGGGCATCCTGCTCGCATTGCAATTTTGCAATTTCTTGCTAAGCAAGAGACTTGTTATTTTGGCGATATTCATGAGGAACTTCCTATTGCAAAGGCTACTGTTTCTCAGCATCTGAAAGAATTGAAAGATGCAGGACTCATACAGGGAGAGGTGGAGGCTCCTAAAGTGAAATATTGCATCAATCGTGATAATTGGCTATTGGCCAAGGAACTGTTTGATGGTTTCTTGGAGCAATGCCTGTGTAAAAAGGGTGGGTGTTGCTAACCCTTTTTTATAGCCATACTGTTCGTTGTTTTGCGAATTACAATTAATATATATAACTATGATGAAAAGAAACTTATTATTAGTAGTGCTTAGTCTTTTTGCCTTGCTGACAATGGCGCAAGGTAAAGGCAAGAATTATGTGGAGGTCTTGTATTTCCATGGTAAGCAACGTTGTGCAACTTGTATCGCAATCGAAAAGTATGCGAGAGAAGTGGTGGAAAAAGATTTTGCGGATGAACGAAAGAAAGGCAGAGTCGTATTCAGGTTGGTAGATATTTCGACCAGCGAGGGAGAAAAGATAGCTAAAGATTATCGTGTCACTTGGTCTTCGCTTTATATCAATGGTTGGAAAAAAAGCAAAGAAACTCGTAATGACATGACTGCTTTTGCATTTAAGAATGCTCGTTCCAATACAGGCGAGTTTAAAAAGGGGGTAAGTACAATGATAAAGAAACTCTTGAAGTGATGATGTTATGGAAATTTTACAAGCATGGCTTGATGCCAGCGATATGCCTGCAATAACAGCATTTCTTTTAGGATTACTCACGGCGACAAGCCCTTGTCCTCTTGCTACCAACATAACAGCTATAGGCTTTATCAGCAAGGATATAGAGGATAAGCAACGAATACTTCTTCATGGCATCCTGTATGCCATAGGGCGAATTGTAGCTTACTCGTTGTTGGGTATATTGTTGATTTATATGTTGAGGGGAGGCATAGACACGTTTAATCTGCAATCCTCGATAAGTCGATGGGGGGAATTGTTGGTAGCTCCCTTGTTGCTGATTATCGGTGTGCTGATGTTGGTGGATGTAAGGATGCCTTTGTCTAAATTGGGCTTTGGTGTTTCGGATAGGGCGGAGCGGCTACGTGGCAAGTGCGGTGCTTTGCTTTTGGGAATGCTGTTTGCAATGGCATTTTGTCCAACGAGTGGATTGTTTTACTTTGGAATGCTCATTCCCATGTCTGCTTCAGCTTCCGGAGGCTATGTTCTACCTGTCATTTATGCTCTGGCTACAGGATTACCTGTGGTGGGTGTGGCATGGATGATAGCTTATAGTGTTGCTAACATTGCAGGCTTTTATAAGAAGATGCAGGTATGCCAACAATGGTTGAATAGGTTAGTTGCCATCTTGTTCATTACCGTGGGGCTATATTATGCGTATACATTTTATCTATAATAATTATGGAAAATAAAGAAAAGAAGGGTTTCTGGGCTTCCCTATTCTCATCAAAGTCCAACAAGTGTTCATGTAGTGCTGGATATACGATTCCTACAGAAAAGGAAAGTACTGTTGCTCCTGTTGTCGATGCTTCTAAGGTGAAGGAGATAAAGGTGCTTGGACCTGGTTGCGCCAAGTGTAAGAGTACTTATGCCGTGGTGGAGAAGGTAGTGAAGAATAGCGGACTGGACATAACCGTGACCAAGGTGGATGACATCGGAGAGATTATGCGCTATAACATCATGTCAACCCCAGCTATTGTCATTAATGAGACCGTTGTGATGAAAGGCAAAGTTCCTTCCGAAGCTGAAGTTAGAAATTTGTTGGGTCTATGATTTGGGAATACAAAAGGTAAAAAGATATGATTCAAAATTTTGCCGATTGGCTTGTTTTTTCTATAATAGGATTGGATAATGAGACAGCTTTTGGAAGTGCAGTCAATTTTTTCGTTTATGACAGCATCAAGATTTTACTATTGCTCTTTCTCATCAGTGCTCTTATGGGAATAGTGAATGCTTATTTTCCTGTTGAGCGATTGCGTAATTACCTGTCCTCTCATAGGTTGTATGGATTGCAGTATCTGTTGGCTTCTCTCTTTGGAGCGATAACGCCATTCTGCTCTTGTTCGTCCATTCCGCTGTTTATAGGATTCGTAAAGGGAGGAATACCGCTTGGGGTAACTCTCTCGTTTCTTATTACATCACCGCTTGTCAATGAGGTGGCTGTGGCTATGTTCTTGGGGTCGTTTGGAATTAAGGCAACGCTGGTTTATGTGATAAGTGGCATTCTTTTGGGATGTGTTGGTGGATTTGTGCTTGGACGTATGCATCTTGAACCTTATCTTAGTGATTGGGTGAAGCAAGTGCAACTGCAATCAGAGAAGCAGACAGCAGAATGGGAACAGGAAAGAACTTCATTCATGCAAAGATTGCCTATTGTCATCCGTGATTCTTGGCGAATTGTGCGAGGTGTCTTGCTTTATATCTTCATTGGTATTGGCATAGGTGCTTTCATGCATGGCTTTGTGCCAGAGGGATTCTTCGAGCAATATATGTCACGCGATAATTGGTATGCAGTTCCCCTGAGTGTGATGTTGGCGGTGCCGATGTATGCCAATGCTGCTGGTATCGTTCCTGTCATAGAGGTCTTTGTGGCGAAAGGAATTCCTTTGGGAACGGCTATCGCCTTTATGATGGCGGTGGTAGGCTTGTCACTTCCTGAGGCCACCCTGCTAAAGAAAGTGATGACGTGGCGACTCATTGCCGTGTTCTTTATTACGGTCATGCTATTTATCATCCTTTCTGGATATTTGTTCAATTTTTTGTTTTGATAAGTAATGCGAATATTGATTTTATGTACAGGCAATAGTTGCCGAAGCCAAATGGGGCATGGTTGGATGCAATCATTTTCTGAAACTTTGGAGGTTCATTCTGCCGGCACGGAACCGGCGGAATGTGTGAACCCCTTGGCGATGAAAGTGATGAAGGAGGTGGGGATAGACATTTCCCATCATGTGCCAAAGAGCGTGAATGGGTATCTTGGAGATTCTTGGGACTATGTGATAACGGTTTGCGGAGGAGCCAATGAGAGTTGCCCTGCTTTCATCGGGGATGTGAAGCATCGTTTGCATATTGGATTTGATGACCCATCCAAGGTGAATGGAACAGAAGGTTTTGTACTCTCAGAATTCCGAAGAGTGCGAGATGAAATCAAGGAAAAGTTCTATGAATTGTATTCTAATAAGATTCGAAATCAGTTATAACACAGAATAATATGGAGAAAAAATATGGATTGGGTGTTTTTGAAAAATACCTTACTTTGTGGGTGGCTGCTTGCATTATCACAGGTATTGCCATAGGTAAGTATCTTCCAGCTTTCCCTGCGGCATTGGGCAAGTTGGAGTATGCTAATGTATCATTACCCGTGGCGGTATTGATATGGTTGATGATTTATCCAATGATGCTGAAGATTGATTTCCAGAGTATCAAGAATGTGGGTAAGAATCCGAAGGGATTGGTTGTAACTTGTGTGAGCAACTGGCTCATCAAGCCATTTACCATGTTTGGCATTGCTTGGTTGTTCTTGATGTTCGTCTTTGGCAAGTTTATTCCAAGTGACCTTGCTAACCAGTATCTGGCAGGATGTGTGTTGTTAGGGGCAGCTCCTTGTACGGCGATGGTGTTTGTTTGGAGCTATCTTACTAAGGGCGATGCGGCTTATACCTTGGTGCAAGTGGCGGTGAACGACCTCATCCTCTTGGTGGCTTTCGTGCCTACGGTGGCTTTTCTCTTGGGTGTGGGTGGTATTTCTATTCCTTGGAATACGTTGGTGTTGTCGGTAGTCCTATTTGTGGTAATACCTTTGGTGGCAGGTATCCTTTCCCGTTGTTTGATAATAGCCAAAAAAGGCAAGGAATATTTCTACAATGTGTTCATTCACCAGTTTGATAAGATTACGCCAGTGGGACTATTACTCACTTTGATTATACTCTTTTCTTTTCAGGGAGAAATTATTGTGGCCAATCCGTTCCATATCATGATGATTGCTGTTCCATTGATAGCCCAGACTTTTCTCATCTTCTTCTTGGCTTTCGGTTGGGCAAAGAAGTGGGGGCTTCCTCAGAGTGTCTCCGCACCAGCAGGCTTGATAGGTGCCAGCAATTTTTTTGAGTTGGCTGTAGCGGTAGCTATCTCGCTATTTGGTCTCAACTCTGGTGCATCCTTGGCAACGGTAGTAGGAGTGTTGGTGGAAGTGCCAGTGATGTTGGTATTGGTAAAGATTGCTAATAAGTTTGCAAATAAGAACAGTCTCTAAGAAGTTATCTTATGGAGCAGATGTTGTAAAAGACAACCCTTATGTCATAAAAGAGGCAAACGATGTCGTAAAAGATGTCGTAAAAGAAAAAGCAAATGTCACAAAAGAATTTGCAAAAGCTCAACGACAAATCTATAAGTTGATTTCTCAGACGCCTCAAATCAGTGCTGCCCAAATGTCGGAAAACATGGGGATTTCTTTAAGACAAGTACAGCGATACCTCAAACAACTTTCCGACCAAAACTTAATTGTAAGAGAAGGAGGTCGCAAAAATGGCGTTTGGAAAATCTTGGACGATGAATACGAAGGTTTCTTTAAAAGAATATAAACGATAAAGGTCGCTACCCAATTAGGGGAGCGACCTTTTTTTTTCGTGTGTCGGTGCTGGGGGGTAACTCCCCACATCTATTCTATTAGCCGTAGCTTACTCCAGTCCATCGCCGCCGCCAGGAGCGGTAGTGCCGCTGTCGCCGCCGCTAGGGGTAGAGCCTCCGCTAGGGGTAGAGCCGCCGCCTCCGTCGTTGTCCTTGCCGTCGCCCGGCACAGAGCCCTCGTCGGTAGTGTTGCCGTAGGTGTCATACTCCTCTATGCGGCATTTCTTGCGCAGCTCAGCGTTGCTCCAAGTCTTGGTGTTGCGCAGGATGAGGTGTACGCCCTCCACGCTCGCTGCCGATACCTTGTCCTTGGTATCTTCGGCACGTGATGTCATACCGATGGAGAAGAGACCCAGGTCGGAGAGACGTACGCTCTTGCCATCGAGGATGAGTTCCTGCAGGCAGTCGAGCGTATCCATCAATACGCCGTGTACGGTGCCTCGGCTGTAAGGAGAGTTGTGCTCCGAGATGTGAGTTACAAACTCCTCGAAGTTCATCTCACGGTCAGTTACAGCAGTTGCGTAATACATCTGCTTGTTCTTGTTAGGTCCGCTCTGAGGAGTGCGAGTTACTTTACGATACTTCAATGTTCCTTTTGTTGCCATAGTTCTTTTTGTTTTAAAGTGATTGAAAAATAGTTTATACCCCCATGCATGATGTTACTCCGAGGGTAGTGCCGAGCGCCGTCAAGATTGTGAGTACAATCTGAAAAATCTGTTTCCAATTTTCTTTCTTCATAATTTTCTAGTTTTTTTAGTGATTAATAATGTTCTTGATTACAGGTGCAAAGGTACTACATTTTTCCTACACCACCAAAAATCACCTTGCAGAGTTATGTGAAATTTCATTAACATTTCTGCCATATTGTGTTAAAGAAAATAACTCATCGTTTTGCGGGTCATAACTCATAGCTTTGTGATGAGATAGTCATAGTTTTAGGGGCAATGAATGTATGCATCTTGATACCGCTAAAAAATCGATTACAAATTACAATTTCAGTTATTACAGTTTTATTTTGACCCAATATCACGCTTTTAAAATGTAAGTATAAAAAAGTATATATAAATATATAATTATATATATTTATATATAAATATTTGTAGTAACAGATTTTTACTACCTTCAAACCCTTATACCCCCTCAGGAAAAAACTGTAATAACTGAAATTGTAATTACCGTAATACAAATAATCTTCAAAAATCCTTGGTTGTTTCAAAAACATTTCGTACCTTTGTGGGCAGCATTGCTATTGATGCTGACTACTTAATATCTTAATGATATGAGCTTAAAGAAAATTACCCCCCCCTATCGGGGACATTTGCTGCGCTAGCAGCCATCATATTGTCGTTCATCCTTGCCAGTTGTAGCAAGGACGAAATCCTTAGTGATACCCATCCCGAAGTCAACATCACAGCCCAGCAGGGCGATACCCCTGCCGTGAGCTACTATGCCATTACCGACTCCACAGGCATCGGCTTCACCTCCCAGGGCATAGAGTATACCAACCAAAACAATCACACCACCCAGTGGCTGCTCAGCTATGCAGAGATAGCCGAGCGACTGGAGCTCCATATCCAAGACTATTCCCAGATTCGCATTACCCGAGACCATATCCTGAGCAATGGCCTCTGGCGCTTCGCTGTATCCTTTGATGCGCAAGCCGAAGTCGATTCTTACGCTATAGACGTAGACCCAGATACTGGCAAAATCATTTGGACGATTAGTACCACCGAAATGCCAGGTGGGGAGTTTACGCTGAGCATCAGCGTCAATGTGAAGCATTGATGCCTCCTATTTGTATTCATACACACACAAGATATATAAGAAAAAACAAATACTTTATGGCAACTACAGATATTAACATCAACCCTCGTACAGAGGAGTTGAAGACCGAGTTTAGCAACATGATTTGGAAGATGGCTACCAACCTGGTGCATGGAGGCAAGGTAAACCCTGTGCAGTTTATGGACTATACCCTGGGCGGTCTCTTCTACCGATTCATTTCCGAGAACATCACCGACTACTGCAACCAGCTGATGCGTGACGCTGGCGTGGAGAATGCCGACTATGCCCACATGAGCGACGAGATGGCGGAGAATGCACGAGAGCAAATCATCAATGCCAAAGGCTTCTTTATCCTCCCTTCACAACTCTTCATCAATGTGGCGAACGCAGCCAAGAATAACACGGAGCTGAACACTACGCTGAGCAATAACTTCCGTGCCATCGAAAACAGTGCCGTAGGAAAACCGAGCGAGAACGACGTGAAGGGACTCTTCAACAACTTCAATACCAACGACCAAGGTCTGGGTGCAACCGTTGCCGAGCGCAACGAGTTGCTTACTACACTCTTGGAGAGTATCCGAGACCTCAACTTTGACAAGTATATCGAGAGCGGCATCGACGTGTTCGGTCTTTGTTACGAGCACCTCATCAAGATGTACGCCCTCAATTCGGGTACCAAGGGAGGCGAGTTCTATACCCCTGGCGATGTAAGCTATCTCTTGGCGATGATTGCTGCGGCAGGACGCCAGAGTGTCAACAAGGTGTATGACCCTGCCTGTGGTTCAGGCTCTTTACTTTTGAACTTTATCCGTGTGGTGGGTGCCAAGAACGTAAAGGATGGTTTCTATGGTCAGGAAATCAACATGAAAACCTACAACCTCTGTCGTATGAACATGTTCTTGCACAATGTGAACTACGACCATTTCGACATTCAGAACGGCGATACCTTGAAGAATCCGCTGCATGAATGCGACGAGCCATTCGATGCCATCGTCTCCAACCCGCCATATTCCGTGCCTTGGGATGGTGATAGCGATGCCACGCTCATCAACGACCCTCGTTTTTCTCCTGCTGGCGTGCTCGCCCCAAGGAGCAAGGCAGACTTTGCCTTCACCATGCACATGCTCAGTTGGTTGAGTGCCGAAGGCACGGCTGCCATCGTAGAGTTCCCTGGCGTGTTGTATCGTAGCGGTGCGGAGCAGAAGATACGCAAGTACTTGGTAAGCAACAACTTTGTGGATACCATCATTCAGATGCCACAGAATCTTTTCTTTGGCACTCCTATTGCCACTTGCCTCTTGATATTGAAGAAAAACAAGGCAGACAACCGAGTCTGCTTCATCGATGCCAGCAATGAGTTTATTCATGAAGGTAACAAGAACAAGCTTTCTCCCGAGAATATCTCAAAGATATACAACGCTTACATGAATAAGGAGGAGATTGCTTACTTCTCTCATGTGGTTACCATAGCCGATATTGCCGAGGAGGATTACAACCTTTCTGTCTCTACATACGTGGAGCAGGAAGACACTCGTGAAAAAATCGACATCACCGAGTTAAATACTCGTATCTCTAAGATTGTGGCTAGAGAGGAGCAGCTGAGAAAAGATATTGATGAGATAATATTGCAGTTGGAAGGAGGTGCAGCATGAAAAATCTTGAAACTTTGATTCAGGAGCTTTGTCCGAATGGAGTGGAGTTCGTGAAGTTGGGGGATGTTCTTGACTATGAACAACCAACGAAATACATTGTAAAATGTAAGGATTATCAGAATGAAGGTATGCCTGTTTTGACAGCAGGGCAAACTTTTATTCTTGGTTATACTGACGAAACAAATGGGATATTTGAGGCTTCTAAGGAAAATCCTGTTATCATTTTCGATGATTTCACTACATCCTTTCATTGGGTAGATTTTAACTTTAAAGTGAAAAGTTCTGCCATGAAAATGTTACGAGTTTTGAGTGAAAGAGAAGTCTCATTTAGGTTTGTATATTATGCCATGAAATGTATCAAATATCAAACCTTAGAGCACTCTCGCCAATGGATCTCCAAGTATTCGCAAATAGAAATCCCTCTTCCTCCTATAGAGGTGCAAACCGAGATAGTCCGCATCCTCGACAAGTTCACTTCGCTAGAAGCGGAACTAGAAGCAGAGCTAGATTGTCGCAAGCGACAATACGAGTACTATCGTGACAAGCTGCTCTCGTTCGAGAATGTGGGGGGGCAAGAAGTAGAGTGGAAGAAAATGAGTGAAGTAGGTACTTTTATTCGTGGAAAACGGTTTGTTCGAACTGATATAGTTGAAGAAGGAATTCCTTGCATCCATTATGGTGATATTTATACTTATTATGGCTTAACAGCAACTAAAGCAAAGACATACCTAAAGCCTGAAAAAGCTGAAAAGATGAAATTTGCTTCTAAAAATGATGTAGTCATAGTAGGAGCTGGAGAAAACAATATGGATATTGGGGTTGGGGTTGCATGGTTAAGTGACGAAAAGGTCGCCATACATGATGCTTGCTACATTTTTAAGAGCAAGATGAATCCAAGGTTTGTATCTCATTATTTGCGTGGTAGCAACTATCATCTTCAAATCAAGAAGTATGTTTGCGAGGGTAAAATTTGCTCTATCTCTTCCAAAAGTATAGGACGGTCTTTAATTCCAGTACCTTCCCTCCAGGAGCAAGAGCGAATAGCAACCATCCTCGACCGCTTCGAGTCCCTGACCACTTCCCTCCAGTCTGGTCTCCCTGCCGAAATCGCGGCACGCCGCCAGCAGTACGAACACTACAGAGACAAGCTGCTTACCTTCAAGCGCAAGGGCGCAGCCTAACTTAACATTTAACACTTAACATTCAACATTGCAAATGAAAATGCAAAACGACATAGTTTCAGAGAACCCCCAGAGCACGGTGGTAGCCCAATACGAGCGTACCACCCCTCGTGCCGAGGCTTACCAAAGCGAGGCAGAGCTGGAGCAGGGAATGATAGCCCAGCTACAGCGACAGGGCTACGAGTATGCCCATATCCACCACGAGGACGAGCTGATACAGAATCTTCGTCAACAACTCGAGAAACTCAACGACTTCCACTTTTCCGACAACGAGTGGGAGCGTTTCTTTAAGGCGGAAATCGCCAACGAGGGTAAGGGTATTATTGACAAGGCAGAGACTATTCAGCGTGACAACATCAAGGCTTTCACCCTCGACGATGGCACGCAGAAAAACATCTACCTCATCGACCAGCAAGACCCTCACCACAACTACACCCAGGTAATCAATCAATACGAGGTTAGCGACGGCAAGCGACCAAACCGCTATGACGTGACCATCCTCGTGAACGGTCTGCCCTTGGTTCACATCGAACTGAAACGCCGAGGCGTGAGCCTGAAGGAAGCCTTCAACCAGATAAACCGCTACGGCAGGGAATCGTTCTGGGCAGGGTGCTCGCTATATGAGTACGTACAAATCTTCGTCATCAGCAACGGCACGGAGACCAAGTACTATAGCAACACTACCCGAGACAGTCATATCCGGGAACAAGCCAAGCAGGGCAAGAAGCCACGGCAGAAGACCTGCAACTCGTTTGAGTTTACCAGCTACTGGGCAGATGCCAAGAACAAGGTGCTCGGCGATTTGGAGGACTTCACGGCTACCTTCCTTACCCGCCACTCCCTGCTGAACATCCTTACCAAGTTTTGTGTCTTCACCGACCAAAAGATTCTGATGGTGATGCGCCCATACCAGATAGCAGCCACCGAAAAACTGCTCAACCAGATAGAGATAGCCCACAACGCCAAGCTCTACGGCACACGAGACGCTGGCGGCTACGTATGGCACACCACAGGCTCGGGTAAGACCCTCACCTCCTTCAAGGCGGCACAGCTCGCTTCCAAACTGCCCTACATAGAAAAGGTATTGTTTGTGGTGGATAGAAAAGACCTCGACTACCAGACGATGAAGGAGTACGACCGATTCCAGAAGGGCGCTGCCAACGGCAACACCTCGACCAAGGAACTGGAAAAGCAACTGAACAACAGCAAGAGCCGCATCATCATCACCACCATACAGAAGCTCGCCAACTTCATCAAGAAGAACCCCGACCACGACATCTACCGCAAGGAGGTGGTCATGATATTCGATGAGTGCCACCGCTCGCAGTTTGGCGACATGCACACCGCCATCACCAAGCGATTCAAGAAATACTACCTCTTCGGTTTTACCGGTACGCCAATCTTCGTGGAGAATATCTCCGCATTGAGCAAGGGTACGCTGAAAACCACCGAAGACGTGTTTGGCAAGCGTCTGCACGCCTATACCATCGTGGATGCCATCAGAGACCACAACGTTTTGAAGTTCCGTGTGGCATACATCTCTACCATGAAGGAGAAGGAGAACGTGAAGGACGACCAGGTTTGGGGTATCGAGGAAGAGGAGGCGCTGAAGGACGACCGCCGCATCACTAATGTGTCACAATACATCTTGGACCACTTCGACCAGCAGACCAAGCGTGCCAGCAGCTATACCTTCAGCAGGCTCATCAATATAGAGGAAGTGGTGACCGACAAGAAGAAAAAGGTGGAAGAAGAGCGACAGAAGACACGACTCAGCGGATTCAACAGCATCTTAGCCGTGCAGAGCATCGACTTTGCCAAGCTCTACTACAACAAACTGAAAGAGCTACAGGCAGAGCAGCCCGAGAACAAGCGCCTCAAGATAGCCACCATCTTCAGCTATGCACCCAACGAGGAAGTAGCCGACGGCGAGGAAGATGAGGACAACGACTCCACCGACGGACTCGACCAGAGCAGCCGAGACTTTCTGGAGGCAGCCATCAAGGACTACAACCTGATGTTCAACACCGCCTACGATACCTCTTCGGAAAAGTTCCCCAACTATTACAAGGACGTTTCGCAGCGCATGAAGAACCGAGAGATAGATCTGCTGATAGTGGTCAACATGTTCCTGACAGGATTCGACGCCACCACGCTCAACACGCTGTGGGTGGATAAGAACCTGCGCTACCACGGATTGCTGCAAGCCTACAGCCGCACCAACCGCATCCTGAACTCGGTAAAGACCTACGGCAACATCGTATGCTTCCGCAACCTGGAGGATGCCACCAACAAGTGCCTTGCCCTCTTCGGCGACCCTACCGCCAAGGGCGTGAGCATCCTGCGCCCATTCGAAGACTACTTCGATGGCTACGACGAGGTGACGGAAGACGAGAACGGCGAGGAGAGACAGGAGCACGTGAAAGGCTATACCGAATATCTCGAAGAGCTGAGAGAGTTGGCACAGCCAGGCGAGATGCCGCTCACCGATGCGGACAAGAAGCAATTCATCAAGCTCTTCGGCGGCATCCTGAAGATAAGAAACCTGCTTACCAGTTTCGACCAGTTTGCCGAGCAAGACCCCCTCAGCGAGCGAAACCTGCAGGACTATACGAGCATCTACCTCACGCTGAGAGACTGGGCAAAGGAGAACGCAGAGAGCGGCGACAAGACCAACATCAACGACGACATCGAGTTTGAGATGGAGCTGGTGAAGCAAGTGGAGGTGAACATCGATTACATCCTCTTCCTCGTGCAGCAGATGCAGGGCGACCGTGCTGATATCGCCGAGCTGACTATCCAAATCAACAAGGCAATCGACTCCAGCCCAGACTTGCGAGACAAGAAAGACCTCATCAACCGATTCATCGAGAGTCTGACTCCGGATAGCGAGGTTACCGACAAATGGAAGGAATACGTGGACGCAGAGAAGCGCAAGGAGTTTGAGCGCATCGTGAGCGAGGAGCACCTGAAGGAAGGCCCCGCCAAGGAGTTCATAGAGACCGCCTGGGAGCGAGGTTACGTGCCAGAGGGTGGTTTGGAGTTGAACGCCATCATGCCACCTATCAATCCATTCGACCCGAACGCCAACCGAGAGGGCAAGCTGCAAAAGGTACTTGGTAAGATCAAAGGCTTCTTCGGCAAGTTCTTCGAGATAGCAGGAGGAGAATTCTAGAAAGATAAACAACTAACAATAAATAACAAAAACAAACAGAACGCAAGCTCTGCCCAGCAGAATACTACGCTCTCGCTGGGAGGGGCTTGTGTGTTGTTTGATAACCCATAGTATAATGAAGAAGAGTATAGATGAACTAAGTGATGAAGAATTCGTACAGCAACTTATAGCAAAACTGGAGAATCTGAAAGCCGAAGCAGATTTTGTATACAGCCCACCTCCTTTACCTGGAAAAGAAGAAAGATATTATGAAAGTTATATATCCTGGGCTGAGAATTTTATTGATTATTGTGATAGCTGCATGGTGTGCGATGCACCTCAACTTTCTCCAGAAACAGTAGAAGAACAGAAACATGATATACAATATCATCTACATAAGTTGATAGATGAGGTAATGAATGTGAATGATTATGATAGTGTTTTTGGCGATTAGAACGCTCTTAGAGCATTTTAATCGTATGGATGAGCATATCATAGAAGAAGAATTGTCAAGAGTAGATGAACATCTAAATTCACTTGATGAATACAGGAATTTCAAACAGGCGAAGCTTCTAGATACAAAGAAAGTGACCGACGTTCAGTTTGCTCATGCCATAGACCTTCTTTTGTTGGAAATAGATAATAATGGTCGCTATATCTTTGAGAGTAAGTCTCATTGGATAGCCGTGTTTAGGGTGGCTGCTGATATGCATTTGATAGGTGATAATGACTATCAGGGGTTTGATAATTGGATTCATCGTATTCACCCCAAGCACCTCAGAATAGATTTCACGTCTAAAACCCTAAAGCCAATGACTACACACTGCTATTTTCTACCATTCGACAAATGGAAATTTCAGCCATTGAAGAATGAAACGAAACGTCCTTATGACAAGATGGTGACTGTAGTTGTTAGGCTTAAGAAACTGCTAGAATAGGTAAAAATACAAGAAAGTAGCGCTAAATTTTAACCTGAAAAATAACCTTATAACCTATAAAATAACCCAATGGTTATTAGCTTGGTAGCTTCCAAAATAAGCCTTATCTTTGCACCCGTAATCAGGCAAGTAAAGTCTGGTTGCGGGCGTTTTTTGTTTATAGGAATCCGGTACCGTTCCTGAAACTGAAATCTGGCGAATAACTCGCAGTCCAACTCATAAACATTATATATAAATATGGCAGGAAAAGCTTATGTATTTTATCATCCGCAGTATGGCGGATTGAGAGTGGTGAACAACGAAGAAGGATTGTTCTTTTGCATCGAGGACCTGGTTGCTATCACAGATATTGGCAGAGATAAACTGTTCCCAGTATTAGCCGACACGGAGGGGAAAGTGGTAAAAATGTGTGTGGAAACGGAAACAAAAAAGGTTCCGAAGGCTTTTAAACAACGTTTGTTTTTTGGTGAATTCTTTGGCAATGCTGACAAGGTGGAACGAAAAAGTAGAATAGCTTGGAGAAGTATGATATTCGTTGACTCTCAGGTGGTGAGAGACATGACGGTAGGCAGTTCGAAAGATCCTGAGCGTAAGTTGTTTTACAAGTGGGTCAAGGATTTTATCCAGCCTGTGA
>ENA-ORRQ01001486-ORRQ01001486.1-human-gut-metagenome-genome-assembly--contig:-NODE-1486-length-17449-cov-6.014143_pt1 | contig 17449 bp, 15 predicted proteins | sample MGYA00242177_ERZ509138 | MGnify/ENA primary metagenome ERZ509138 (study PRJEB26280, sample SAMEA2338628) | human gut metagenome | biome: human gut; feature: human-associated habitat; material: faeces... | reverse complement strand
ATGACAGCTACTTTCATTATCACATTTCTTATTGGGATACAATCTTCCAATCTACTATCGTACGCTTTTTCGAATCGAAGTTGAAACCCACCTTAATAATGGGAAGTCCACACATAGCGAACCGACTGGGATAATCCTTCAAATCTATCTGGTTCATGGCAGCCTCCACACTTTGATTCAATTTCAACTCAAAGAGGTATAATGTCTTGCCCGTGCGCATCACCATATCCACACGACCAATAGGTGTACGGACCTCTACATCGACTATATAGGTATGCTGTCTTATCTACATAAAGATATCCCCCTTCGATGAGCTTATCGAAAGTCTGTATGCCGACTGGCAGTGGTTTCAGATGCTTCGTTTCCATGCGATCTGCTTTTTATTCGGTAAAGGTAGGCGTTAATGTGCAGATACGATTTATTCCTCTCAAATTTCTCTATCAATACATATAAAAATAGGTTGAATATTTAAACAAGGTCAATTCTCTCAAGATGCCAATGCTTGTAAATTTCTTCTATCAATCTGTCCATATACTTTCTTCTTATAGGCTCAATGATAAGTGCTACAATGAATATCGCTATTGTACAACTAATAGCAAAGCCCCAAAAAGTCAAAACGTCTTGAGTTTGTTTCCAAAACTCATATTGAAGTTTGTAAATTGTCTGTCCCAACATACCTTCCTGTATTAAATAGCATGCAAAGACACATTTGGCCACTTGATTAACCCATTTACTATGAATATTGAACTTCAGGAAAATGCAGAAAATGGCTATTGACTTCAAAACATTCAGAGGATTGTTATATAATCCAAGTCCTCTTATATAAGGTATTTGACCTTGAATTATTGAGAGTACAGCTGTAATAAGATAAATAATGATTAACGGCTTAATACCTATTCTCATAGGAATCTCCAGCCTTTTACAGGCATATCCTATTACATACATAAAAATCAATTGCATTGTTGTAAATCCCGAGGAATTGATATAATCATTGTGGAACAGCCACCCTGATATGCAGTTCATATAAATAAGACTGACTAATATCCACCAGAACTGTTTTTGATTAAGTTCCTCAAGTCCTTTGTTAATAAGTGGACTGAATAGCATTAAGAAAATGTAACATGTTGCAAACCAATAGTAGGTATTGTGAGAGACAGGGAATAATCCACTTATCGCCCCAAGTAAATGTACCCTCCCCATAAACAGATAATTAAGTCCCGTTGAAACAACAGCATAAAACATGACCATTCCGACCATGTTAAGGAGCGACTTAATCTTCAATCGGATGCCATAGTATCCAGATATTAACATAAATACATTGATGGATATTCCAAAAGCCAATATGTAATTGGCATTAGGCACTTTACTATGTGCACCATGAATAAAAATATGTCCTATCAATACAAAGTACATGCATATAATTCGCAGCAACTCTATACTTGAATTTCTATTGTTTGGATTCATTCGTTTTATATAATGAAATTTTACATAGAACAACTGATCAATTGCGTTTAGTATGTATTTTTCAGATAAAACAAGATAATACCCGCAAAGGAAGATAGGCACAAATCCACCATTTTACCTTTCCTATAAGGGTTAAGCCTTTGTAATGAAATATATCCTTGTGGCATTCAGGATAAATGGAACGCCATTTCTTTAAATCATGGGCTACTCTCAGATATAGCTGTTTGGAGTCGAATTTATAGTAGTTGATAACCCTTCTATACCGTTTTTCTTCTCCAACAGATGTAAAGAACTCCTCAATATATCGTGCCAATCGGATTCTTTGTTGGATTCCGTTTTCATTGATTCGTGCCACCATCGACTCCTGATTCATTCGATTGTAGTGGTAAAGCGGTTTATGCACGATAACAGTTTTCCGGCTGAAGTACCTCAGCCGAATAGTCAATGCGCTATCCTCTCCCATATTGATTCCTTCATAGTTTCGGATGTCATGTTCCATGAATAAAGTACGACGAATCAATTTGTTCCATACAGCCACATGTATCTCTGTAAGGTTCAAGGCAAGCAAACCATTTTCCCTCGTCTCTTCATCGTATGCATACCTATAGCGATACTGTCCAGAAGATGTTTCCTTTACTGCCTCACAACACGCCATATCAGCAGCATACAGTGTCGCCACCTCAACCAGCGCTTGAATCATGTCATGCTCCACCCAGTCATCGCTGTCGCAATGCAGCACATAGTCTCCTATGGCCTCATCCATCCCTATGAAACGACTCTTGGCCAATCCTTGATTCTGTATGTTATGCAAGATTTTTACGCTGGAACCCCTTTGCGGATAATCCTCCAACACACGTTCCAATACGGCTATACTGTCGTCAGGCGTGGCATCATCCACAAAAATGTATTCGATGTTAGCGTAAGTCTGCTCCATCAGCGAACGCACACATCGCTCGATGTACTTAGATACGTTATATATAGGAACAATTACAGAAACACTCGGATACTTCATTTTTTCAGTGATAGAATGGCATTGATAATATATGTAGTGGCAATAAACAGAGGATAAGAAACCGATAACAGTTTATATTTCAATCCCAAGCCAGTGATTTCATTAGAAGTCACCCTTTTATAAGTTGTCTTTATCAACTTGCTAATATAATTACGTTCTTCTTTCTTAAATACCTTCTTGTTTGCAAGAAACATCTGTTGGCAACGGTATGTCTTTTCCAAACATTCCTGAAGAACTTTATTGATAGTGAAACCGTCATTGGAAAAGTTTTGAAAAACAAAATCCAGATAATATATAGCAACTTTTAGTTCATCAAACCTTCGAAAGCTCATTTGATGAATTACACTACCAGACTGTTGCCTATATAAATAGGATGCATCTGCCATAGCAACAAAAGAAACCTCCAACAACAGTTTACGATGGTCGAGTTCATCTGCATAAACAGCATTAATGAATGCGTTGTAATTCCTTTTCACATAATCCTTGTACAAATCAGAAGTAACCAACATGCCATTCATTGCAATCTGCCATCCTCCCAATGTTGCTATTACAGCCTCCTTTCCACAGAAGATTTTACTCATATTATATTGGGCATCTGGTATCATACGTCCATCTTCCTGAAGTGCCTGATTGCACAATCGCATCCGGCATAATACTATATCGCTCCTTGTTTCTCGTTGCCGATCTATCATCTTTTGTAGATACTCCGGCTCAATGGCATCATCAGAATCAATGGCACAAATATAAGTACCATGCGCAGCCATAACTCCATCTAAACGAGGTAAGCGAACACTTCCTGAATTCTCTTTTCTTTTAATAATCCTAATCCGAGAATCCTTTGCCGCATATTCACTCGCTATAGCCAATGTCTTGTCTTTGGAACAGTCATCCACAATAATCAATTCCCAGTCAGTGAATGTTTGAGCCAAGATGCTTTCTATCGCCTCGCTTATAAATTTCTCCACATTATAAGCTGGCATAGAAATGGAGATTACAGGTGCATGCATAAGGTAGGTATTCTTTTAACGTTTAACAATTCTCTTTATTTGTTGCAAATAGTTAATTAGCCTCATATTCCAGTCGTAAAGGGTGTAAGCCAATGCCGGATATCCTCTTAATGCCAATGCGATACAACTTGAAACTGGCGCTAATAATCTATAAGGGGTTCCACTTTTTATCATCGCTTCTTTCTGCTCAGGGTAGAGCTCCCTCAAAGCTTCATATCTCTTGGTTCGTAAGGCATCAAATAATACATTCCGCTTAATTGGAATAAAATCAAGGAAAGCTATTCCAGCGACGTTCGCAAGACAAAAGGACTCTATCTCACTGACAGCCTTCACTTTCGACATAAAGCTCTTTTCTGATATGGTATTACAAAGAGAATGCTCGTTCTCTACTCGATAATGGTAAAAAGCCTTTGGCAGATAGGAAACCTTGATCTTTCTTGCCAAAATGCGGATATTGTACAGTTCATCTTCCAAGATGCACAGGTCTTCGGGAGTAAAGCCTATCCCTTCAATACGACTACGATTTACCAACTTGTTCCAGCAACTACCATGCAACTGCTGAGACAGTATCTTTCGCAATACTGCACTTGCGGACAAATCGTCTCCAGGATTCTGACAGTCGTATGTCTTCTCCGACTTAGATTCTCTATAAAAATCACATATTACCATATCCGCATTATCTGCTACTGCTTTGGCAACAAGTTCCTCAATCATGTTCAGTTCCACCCAATCGTCCGGATCTGCATGGATAGAATACTCGCCTGTCGCATGATCAATACCTGTCTGACGTGCAACCGATACCCCGCCATTCTGTTGGTGTATCACCTTCACACGACAATCTTTTGCTGCATATTCATCACAAATCTTTCCGCAATGATCAGGCGAACCGTCATCCACCAAGATGACCTCAATATTCTTGTAGGTCTGCGCCAGCAGGCTGTCTATGCATTGATGAATATATTTCTCCGCTTTATAGACAGGAACGATGATGGAAACTAAACCTTGATTCATCATACTGCAAAATTATTCCCATTTTTTCCAGGAGTCTTCATAAACATCAAATTCCTTTCCTCTGAGAACATGCAACCAAATCAACAATTGGCGTCTGATTCGTTCCTTCAATGGCAGGTTACCCCGCCATCTTTTCCAAGGAGATATGTTCTTATAGTGTTTCCATCGTTTGACAAATGGATAGTCTGGTAGATACCAATCCCACGGTTTAACTGGTGTACAATAATGTATAATTGCGGGACGTTCCTGAAGGAAGACTGTTTTATCATACTGAGCATATCCTGGTGTAAACAAATAGGTCATAAAATTATATTTGTATGGAAGGAACCTTTTCTGACCTCCTAATACAGCGTTTAAGGCATCCTGATCATGACACAAACACTTGTCTTGGTTTTTCTCCACATAAGCAAATAGTGCATCTGGTATGTTATGCTGACGCCAATAGGAAAGGTTCATTAATAATACGCCAGCATTAAAATATCCCCATTCCTTAGGGTATCCCAATCGGCTTATATGCGATTCTGAGATTTGTAATAGTCCTGTTTTTCCGTCATGCTCTGCACATGCAGCTAATGCTATGTGAGAAATATCCGTAGCATATAGTTCGTCCAAAGAGGCATCAACCATGATGTCACAATCAAGATAAAGAACTTTATCCACATGGCGAGGAAGAATATAAGGGATAAGGAAGCGATAATACGTTACCAAGGATATATGATCACCCGTACGAACAGGGCAATGCTTGAATATCTCATCCTTCACCTCGCAAATGTGTATTTCTGCATCATAGTTGTTTTTCTGCAACAATTTTGAAAACAACTTTCTACTGCGCAAATTAAGTCCTTTTGTTAATATATATATATCAACATGACTACCTCTGTTGTTTTCTAACAACGAAGTCAACATGATGCCACACAACGGCACATAATTGTCATCCGTAGCGCAAACGATATTCATCAAGTGTTTCGATTTATTATTTTTTGTTAGCACAGGCATATAGGTGTTTGATTATTAGATTCTTTTTGAAAAAATACAATTGACATGCAAGCAATTTTATTACTCTATACAAAAAGTGAGTTACTTTCGAAGATTGAATAATAGAATTGATTAATAAAGTTGTCTCATCCTCTTGCGTAATGTAGTTAGGAAATAATAGTTTTCGTTGTTCCATGAACTCCAAATAACATTTATCTGTTTGACTAATACCTCCATATTGACAGATTGCAATGATAAATGGAATAAATTCATAGGAAGCGTTCTTATATAAGATGGCAACGACAAACCATTTCCAATCTGCAACAATCTTGCATTTTTCATCATATAAGCCCATGGTGTCAAAGCAAGTTCTACGTATAAAAGTAGATTGGTGAGGGAAGGATATTGAATATAAGTCGTACCATTTAATTGTCGGTTTCATTAGGCGTGTAGTACAACATGTTCCGTCTCTGCTTCCATAAAATGAATATCCATACAGTATATCAGCAGTCCAGTTTTTCCCAAATACCTCCGCTACTGTCTCTTCACACGCAAAGCAATCGCCGGAATTCATGAAGTTCAGATACTCCCCCTTGGCTCGCACGATGCCTTTGTTCATGGCATTGTATATGCCCTTGTCTAGCTCAGAACACCAATAGGCAAACTTGTCTTGATGCTGTTCGATGAATTCACGGCTGCCATCGGTGGAGCCGCCGTCAATGACGAGCCATTCGTAGTCGGTGAAGGTCTGGCAGACCACACTGTCGTATGTTTTCTTCAGTCCCTCCAGATTGTTGAGGTTGACGGTGATGATGGATAGTTTCATGATGGGATATTGATTTCTTGATATGATAGGGTGATTATTCTGCCAAATATTGTGGAAACTACGTCCCCTTATAACTTGTTTCTCATTGAAGTCGGAAATCTCACCATTTAGGACATTCGGTTGTTCTTCAGCATGGTGTTGATTACCCGATGTGTCATGTCTTTTGCTCCTTGCGTGAACAGAAACAGGGTGATGACATATAGCAGGACAAAGATGGCTGTGAGTGACACGCAATAGCTTGTCCATTGCATAAAGTCGTGATAGGGGTCGAATGGGAGGAAGCGTGAGCTGTAAGACGCTATGCCAAAGGCAATGGCAAAGCCGAGCCATGTAAGAGCAACGGTCTTCCAATAGTGCCATATAGAACGTTTGAAACTGGTGCGATAAAGAAACAGGGGCTTCCATATCACGATGATGGGCACTAAACTGGCTATCTTTCCAATCAATACCCCTGCCAACCCCCACTGGATGCACGAAAAGATGGTGACGCTGATGTTGATGATGCCCTCCACCCATGCCGACCAGGTGTCGTGATAGTTGCCACAGGCTGTGTTGAAGGTATCCACGGCACCGCGGGAAAGCATGATGAACGCATTGACCAGCAGCAGGATGAGGATGGGATGGCTGAGCAGGTATTCTTGTCCTAACCATAGATAAATGAATGGCTGGATGCCCTGATATATGGCAAATACCACGATGCCTGCAATGACATAATGCGTGAACAGTATCTCGCCAAACACACGCTGTATTTTTTCCTTGTCGCCCTCAGCCACCAAATTGCCCACGCCTGCCACAATGCCGCCCATCATGGTGGTGAAGAGCATGGTGATGCGCCCGACGACCAGCGTGTAGTTACCGTAATAGGCCACCATCTTGAGCGACACGAAAGCAAAGATGAGTATCTGGTCGCTCTGCTGGAGAAGGAAATCCTTTATCTTGTGTACGAACACCTGCTTGGTCTTCTGCACAATCTCGGGATACTGGCTGCGCACCCTGTTTCCCACTGCGGCGGATGCAGTGAGCCAGGGATAGGTTTGCCGGATTTTCCAGTTCAGGATGGTGGCATGGATGAAGCTATATAATAGTTCGATAGACACCCACAGGTAGAGGTTGGCGGTGTAACAGACCAAGGCCATCTGCACCAATGTTTTGATGAGTATGGCTGTCTGGAAATAGGCCGTCACTACATAGTTCTTCTGGTCGGCATAGAGCAGTATGGAGCGGTAGTTGATGAAATAGCCGATGAGCGAGGAGGTGAGCAGCGAGAAGAAGGCGAAATAGATGATGCCCAACTCGAAGATGGTGTGTTGGAACATGAGGGGGAAGAAGGCACTGACGATGATGCCTGCCACCAGCACAAAACAGCCAATATAACGGTAAAGGCAACCGAAGACAGAGACTATCCTGCTGATTTCTTCCCTGTTGCCCTTGGCAATGGGCTGATAGAGTGCATAGCTCACCGAGGCTCCCACGCCCAATTCGGCTAAGTTGAGAAACCCCAGGATGTTTTGTAAAGTGCCTGTCAATCCGATGAAGTCTGCCCCCAGATGGTCGAGAAACACCTTGCGGGAAAAGAACGACAGCAGGAGAGACAGCAGGTAGAACGTGAGGTTTACCTTGGCATTAAGCAGCGATTTGTGGGTTCTCGATTCTTTGTTCATTGCTTCTTTGTGGTGATGCGAGATGCATCATCTCCAATATTGTGACGTGGGTCATGTCACCTCCTATTCATAGGCAACGGTGGTGTTGGGGTGGGGAGCGGTGTGCCAGTTCCAATAGCTCAGGTTGCTCATGTCTATTGCCCAAGGCGAGAATTTGTTGTAGGCGGTGGTGATATGCACGCCCTCCATGGGCCAGTGCCAGTTGCCTGCCACAAGGATGGCTTGTGGCATTACTCCTGGTTCGTAGGGTAGGGTGAGCAGGTCGCCGCAGTCCTCGCAGGTGCCGCGCTGTATCTCGATGTAGAATCTCTTGGCATCGTCTGAAACGGTATAGTTGCGCAACCATTTTACCTTGTCCAGCTCTACGAAAGTCACTGTGGCGTAAGCCGAAGTGGTATTCACCTTGGTCGTACGCTTTTGTCTAAACAGTTCATGAATTTCTCCCAGGTTCTGGTCGCCGTCAGGACCATCGTAATGCAGGTACATCTTCTCTGAAGAGCCAACGGCCATAAGGGTGATGCCGCATGTCTCGTTCTCATCATCTGGCTGAATCCTAATCACGGCATCGTTGAAGTCGAAGTCGTTGTCGCGCCACACATCCTCGTAGGCAATGGTCCATACCTGTTTTTCCACCGATGGCAGCAGCACATCAATGTCGGGGATGGTGATGAGGGGCATCTCGCTCTCCATATCGGCATGAAGGCCAAAGAGCACGTCGTTGCAGTCGAAGTCGCCTATGGAAGTGGCATCCTCCATGCCCATGATGGTGTAGCCATGGTCCTGTATCAGCACACTCCTGTGCTTTCCGTCGGTGTTGAGCACCTTGGCCGACCAGTTGGTCTCGTACATGGGGTTGGGCAGTCTGCTCGACGGCAATCCTCGTTTTACATCTAGCTCGCGCTGTACACTGTTCTGCTGTCCCTCCATCTTCAGATAGAAGCCGATACGGTCGCCTGGTTTTACATTGATTTCCCAGGTCAGTCCGCGAGCCTTGGTCATCCGGTTGCCGTATTTGTCCATTACATGCTGTATGTTATAGACATCGTCGCCCAAACGGTCGGCCTTCGTGGTGAAGGGTGCCGTATAGCCGTCGCGGTAGTCGAAGTTTGAGTCATACCATGTGTCTATTCCGTCTAACTGGTATTGCAACTTGGCTTCGCCGTCGATATAGTCGTAGCTGTGGGTATCTACCAAATCCACCATCTCAAGGTCCTGATAGGTGCCAGGCGAGTGACGATAATAGCCAAGAATTCGAGAAGAATAACATCCGGTGAATCCATAGAACATTGTGACCTTGAACGGCCCTTGGGATATCAGCTCATAGTTGCCGTTGAGTCCACGCTTCTCGATGTCCATTCCTTCTGTGGTGTACTGGGTGACAATGTCGATGCCTTCGCGGTTCACCTCCGTATAGCCGATGTTCCTCAGGATGTCTGTGCCATAGAGCGACTGTCCGGCACGTGTGGCGCGAGATGTGCTGCGGGTGTTGTCTTTCAACTGATTAACGTCAAATGCCACCGTTTGAACGGGAGCACCAGTAAGAATCACGTCTTGTGTAACCATCTGCTTCTCTTCTTTGGCCATCAGCACCACTCTCGTGTTGCCCGACTGAGGCACAGTCATATAAAAGGTGGTGTCTTTGTTTACAAACTGGTAATCAAGCATGGTGCCCCTGTCTTCTTCCACAAAATAGGCGTATATGTCTGTAGGCTCATCGGCCTTGGCCTCCACCTTCAGTTTCACGGCAGTTTGCCACCATTGCATCGTATTGTAGTCTCCACCCAGCAGTTCTTCAAAGGCGTTTTGGGTGTGTTCCACTGCCGAAATGTCCTTGCCGTCGCTACAGCCCATGAGGGTCAGAGCAGTGACAGCCAGGGCAATACATCCTTTTATTATGTCCATCGTCTTCATCTGTTTTCAGTTATGATTACTTTGTCATTTTCCATTTTCCACTTCACCTTGCCCTCCATGGCACGGATGATATCTGCCAAATAGGCAGCCTCGGGCAGGTTGCCTGCCTTCTTGAGATAATTCTTGGCATCGGTAAGGCGGCGCATCTTCACACAGCCACATGCCGCATTGAGATTGGCTGTGGCATCGTCGGGATACTGTCGGGCAGCTATCAGTAGCGCATCCAGCCATCCGTCGGTGCCCTCGCCGTAGTTCTGTGCCACTCGATAAATTTCCTCTATACTCAAAGCCTCAGGATGGGTGTATATAAGGCGGCGCGCTTCCTTCACGGGATAGTGCTTGACCTCATATTCTATGGTATAGTCGGTGTGGCGCAGACCGGGATAGACATATTGCAGCAGCCAGCGGTAAGGTTCGCCACCACCCACCTGCTTGAGCAACTGCTCCTTCTCGTCGAGGTCCATGTTGAGGTTAATTACCCGCAGCAGTTCGTCACGGTGATCGATCACATATTGTGGCATTTCGGGTGTCTCCACAATTGACTGATGTTCATACCAAATGTTGTCCTTGGTGCGGCGGCTCTCGCCACGGGTGTCGATAAAGCTGCGCAAGTTGACCCAGTCTTCAGGCGTATAGGCAGTCTCTACCACCGACTCCCGGATGCCGTAGCGCTTGCAGACATACTGTTTGAGCGACTGGGTGCGCCCCTTGGCTAAGCGGGTGTTGTTGCTGTAAGGACTCTCTGGAGAGGCATAGCCGTGGAAAGTGACACGTTGCACGCGGATAGACTTGTCGAAGAGCGCATGCTCTATTGTCTTGCGCAGCCGTTGCAACTCCTCGGGGTTGCGGCGGTATTTGGAATCGATGAAGGTTTCGTTGATGGGGTAATCAAGGAATGCCCTTCCCTCTACAATGCGCTGCTTGGTTCCTTCGCTGTTTGGAATTCTGAATGGCAAGGTGGGTACAGCGTGCAGACGAGTGTCGTAAATGATGTTGTTGGCTATTCCCTCTGGCTTTGGGGCCTTTTTGCCCAGGACATAGGTGACACCTATCTTCATGTTGGAACGCATGTCCAAAGGCGAGCCTGTCTTCACACCATTAAAGCGGTCGCCAAAAATGGTGTGGCTCAGTTCCATGCCCAGTTTCCATTTGTCGTTGATCCGATAGGTGATGTCGAAGCCTGCCCTTGCTGCAGGCACCACCTTGCTCTCTGTTGAATAGGAAGCCGAATAGGAGAGGGGAATGTCTTTGGGATAGCCGAAGGCGTAGGATGTTCCCACACCGGCAAATGCCTTGACATTCAGTCTGGCTCCACGGCGTTTGGGGCTTATCAGCGCATCGGTAATGTCGAAGGTGGCATCGGCAAACAGGCCAAGGCTCTGCCAGCCCCAGGTGTCGGGGGTTTCACATTGCTGCACGTTGCGGCTCTTGTTATAGTTGTATCTCAAGGTGGTGCGCCATCCCCAAAGGGCATTGAACTCTTGGCCCATGCCGAGGAACACGCCGCCGGACCATGGATAGGATGAAAATTCAGACATGGGCAGATTTTCGTTGGCCGACTTGTTGATTCCTCCATACAACTGGAAGTTGAGATTGTCAATGCCTGTATGGGAGGTTCCCGACAGGACATCATCTGCATGCGTGTTGAGGCTGGATGTGGCCAGCATCATGCAGATGCAACTGAATATGAAGAAATAATGTTGTTTCATCTCATAAAAACTTTAGTTGTTGATTACACGCCTTGTCAATATTTGTAGTTGTAATAATAGCCGTATTTGTAACCGTATTGGCTCACCGGCTTGATGGCGTTGAGCACAATGGAGAGATTCTTGAATTTACCGTTCTGCACTTGGGCATCGAGCTGATATACCGATCGACACTGGAACAGGCCTGCCCTAACCACATACAGTGTGCGGTCGACATGGTGCTCGATGATGCTGGCATCGGCCAATGATTCTGTCATCGGACAGTCGATGAGGATGAAATCGAACTGTGGGCGCACCTGTTCAAGCAGCAGGGGCATACGCGGGCTTGACAGCAGTTCGGTGGGGTTGGGAGGGGTGGTACCCACAGGAAGGATATACAGCGAGGGGTGTTCGTCGTGCTGGTAGATGACCTCCTCTACATGCTCTACCTTCTCTCCGAGATAGTTTGCCAGACCAACCTCTCTGTTGCCGAAGGTGTGTGTGGCGGTTGCACGGCGCATGTCGCCGTCGATGACTAATACCCTGCGCCCTTTGATGGCCAATGCCAAAGCTAAGTTCATGGTGATGAACGACTTGCCCGAACCGGCAAACATTGAGGTGACAAGATACACATTCTTGTGCTTGGGCGTGTCGGACATGAACTCTATGTTGGAGCGCAATATGCGGAATGCTTCGTTAATGGCGTTCTGGCTGTCTTGCTGCACCAACAGGGGTGGAAGCATACGCCTGCTCCTTTTATTTTTCTTGAAATGGAAGCCGTTCAACTCCACACGCTTCTTGCCGTTGTCAAACAAGGGCAACTCGCCGACAACAGGTATCTGGGTGCGGCTCTCGATGTCGAGTTTGCCGCGCACCGTGGTGTTGAGGCTTTCCCTGACAAAGATGATGACTGCAGGTAAGAGCAAACCTATGAGTATGGCAGCAAGTAGTACGCTCTTCTTGTTGGGGTAGGTGGGAAAAGAGCTGCCGTGGGGCATATCAACCACCTGCGTGGGTGCCGGGGTATAGGTCATGCTGATTTCGTTCTCCTCTTTCTTCTGTAGCAGGTAGAGGTAGAGGCTCTCCATCACCTTCTGGTCGCGCTCCACCGACAGCAGTTTCTTGGCCTGGGCGGGGTTGGATGTCACCTTCTCCTTTACATCGGCATTGTAGCCCTGCATCGAGCCTATCTGTATCTTAATGGTCTTGATGTAGTTGGAGATGGTGGCGATGATGTTCTGGCGTATCTCTCCCAATTCTTCCTCCTGGCGCATGATGATGGGGTTCTGGGTGGATGTGCCTTCAAGATTGTTCTTCAGTTTCAGCAGCAAGGTGTTGTATTGGGCTATCTGCTGGCCTGCCTCGCTGCTGGTCAAACCTGTGTGTGCCGGCAGCAGCTTGTAGCGCGACTTGTTGTCTTTCAGCACATCAAGGATGTATTGTGCCATGTGCAGTTGGTTGGTGAGCTGAAGTATCTCCGTCTCCGACTCGTTCTGCTGCTGCAGGTAGAGGTCGCTGGCCTGTTCGAGGTTGGTGATATGGTGGCGTGTCTTGAAGGTGGAGATGCTGTCATCCACCTGGTTGAGCGATTTCTCTATCACCAAGAGACGCTCATCGATGAAACTTGCCGTGTTTCTTGCCATCTGTTTTTTCTCGTTGATCCACCGTTCGTTATAGACCTCTATGATGGTGTTGAGCACCCGCTCTGCACGCTCGGGTGAAGTGTCGGTGTATTTCAGGTTGATGATGGTTGACTTCTCATCATCGAGTGTCGTGGTTAGTCCACCTTGTAGGGTCTTTGCCACCCTTTTGGCCTCGCTCTTTGTCCTGATGGTATCTAGGCGGTAGGCCACATCGGTGAGCAGGGCAAGCGATGTGTATTTGCGGAGCACGTTGGGCATATTGGTCGGCTGCTGTATCAGCGCCATGTTGTTGAAGTTGTTGCCGTTTGAGCTCTGGGCCACGGTGCCTTGGGTGGTCTCCTCTTTTACCAGCACTGAAGCCTCACAGGTGTAAACATCGGGCGTGATGGACAGGTAATAGATGGCCACCAGCAGAAACATGGCGAGGGAGAGGCCAAACCAGCTGGAATGACTGCGGCATAATATCCAAAAATCCTGCAACGACAGAAACTCTTCTATCTGTTTGTTAAAAGATGTATTGCTGTTCATTGGTATCTTGTTATTTGAATATTGCTATTAATGAGGCGAGCATAGAGATGATGGACATCCAGATATAGGGCGTGTGGAATATGTTGCCTGTATTGGTGGAGTCGCGCTTGCGCTTGTCGTTGGGGGTGACATACACCAGGTCGTTCTGCTGCAGATAGTAGCCGTCTGAAAGCATTGTCTGCTGCATGTCGGTAAGATCAATCTGATGGACCTCGTTCACCCCATTGTTGTTGCGGCTCACCATGACGGCACGGCGGTTGCCGTTGATGGTCAGGTCGCCCGACTTGGCCAGGGCGTCGATGACGGTGAAGTGGTCTTTGGTGATGGGCACATTGCCGGGACTGGACACTTCGCCAAGCACATTGACGCTCATGTTGACATACTCTACGGTGACGATGGGTTCACTCACCAATTCGCGGGCGATGAGGCGTTCCTTGATATAGGCTGCCACCTCCTCGCGTGTCTTGCCCTCTACGCGTATCTTGCCCAGCACGGGAAAGTCGATGGTGCCCTGTTCGTCCACGGTGTAGGCGATGATTGAGCCTCCCGACCCGCTGCTGACTGTGGCGGGCGACGTTTCGGCACCGAGGATGTTGTTGCTGTTGCCCCGCGAAGTGAGGGTGAACTGCTGTTCGAGCATAGGGTTGCTGCTGTTCACCACAATGCTGATTTTGTCTTCGGGGCGCAGACGGAACTTATGTTCTGCCTGGAGTGCCATGCCCTGGAGCTGCATGGCATTTTGGAAGTAGGCAATGTCTTTAGGAGTGGAGCATGAATACAGCAATGCTGCCGCTATCCATAGCATGGCGTGACGCCAATTCAATATAATTTCTCTTTTTTTCATCTATTGTTGTTCAATCAATGAATTGTTCGTTCTTTTTTCTTTGCGTTTCACCAACAGGTAGATGATGATGTTGACCACTATCCAGAGGGTGATGTCGGCTGCCAGCAGCAACATGACCCCCAAATCGTTGCACAGCATCACATTGGTCAAGGTGAGCAGGGCCGATGACAGGATGAGGGTGATCATGGTTGTGCGTTCACTGAGTCCTGTCCTTATCAGGCGGTGGTGGATATGGTTGTTGTCGGGCAGGAATGGGTTGTTGCCATGGAGCAGACGGTAAGCAAACACCCTCATCACATCGAAACACGGTATCATCAGCGGCAAGGCGGCCAGAAGGTACTTGTTGATGTGGGGCAGGGAGTCTTGCGGCATCTGGGTGAGTTTGATGTTGAGGAAGCAGAGCATCATTCCTAAGGTGAGGCTGCCCGTGTCTCCCATGAAAATCTTCCTTTTCCTTTGTGTGCCGAACACATTGTAATAGAAGAACGGGATGAGCACTCCGACAAAGGCAAACGACAACAGGGCGTAGATGTTTTGACTGCAAAATACAAAGGCGATGCCGTAGCAGACAAAGGAAAGGATGCACAGACCGGAGGCCAGACCATCGATGCCGTCGATGAGGTTGATGGCATTGATGATGAATACCATGGCAAGCGCGGTGAGGGGGACAACCGTCCACTGAGGCCATGATGCAAGCAGCAACAGGGTGCGGAGGCCTGACAGTTCCACACCACTGAAAATGATAATCAGTACACTTATGGACTGGGCGATGAACTTGACATGGTAGCCCACTCCTCTGATATCGTCAACGACACCAAGGATATACGATAGTATCAGGGCGCAGAAGACACTGGCCAATGGCAGGGACTCTGATGCGACTTCGGCAAGCAGCTCGCCTTGTCTTGTCACTATATTCACCGCCACCACAATGGTGAACGACAACATCAGTGCCGGCAGGAAGGTGGTGCCGCCCAGACGAGGCGTGGGGGCTTTGTGCACCTTTCTTTTGGTGGGTTTGTCTAGCAGATTCTTGCGGTAGGCCAACAACTGGACACGTGGTATGGCCACTCCGATAATCAAAATACATAACGCGAAGATTGATAGACAATCAACAATCCATGAAACGCTCATACACTATTTTTTTTTACCAAACATCCTCAACAGGTGATATTTGGATTTATTTCACTCAAACTTAATAATATCATGGTCAAAGCGAGATCTCCTGGTAAAGATGGTCAGTCGATGGCTTGCAGAAAAGCTGTCGGAATGTATGCTGTTACAGCTGTCAATAAACCATCTATAACCAAACCCACTCTTTGTTGTCCACGATAACGTGCTACTATACCAGTTACTCCGGCAAAAGCACCCTCGATGATTTTTACCTTCTCGCCTTGTTTGAACTTCGTTACTTCTTCTTGCAAAACTAAGGTGTCAGATCCCTCTTTCTCACAAATAATTTGAAGACTCTTTATCTGATTGTCTGGAACAATCAGAGGAGTTTTCATAATGTGCGCACCTATGTGAGTGTGCTTATAGTAAAAACGTAAGTAAGGGAGGTTTATATTGTCGTAAACAAATGACTTTATCTCTTCTTCCGTTCCACGTGCAAAGAATATATTTGGAAGACGAGATTCTTCAACGGTCTTTCGCTTGCCGTTAACTTCCTTGACGGTCTTGATTGTCGGATAGTATGCCTCTACATGCTTTCCGACCAAATAATCGTATGCCTTCTTTTCGCGTCCGTAGGTGACACGGAGGGCATACCAATGGGGAACTTCTTTCGGTTTCCTCCTAAGGGTTTTAAGGGGAGTTGAGCCGTTGGCTCTTCCTCCTTCGACCTCGGGATAGTCAAAGCAGGCTTTGTATCCTCCACTCGGTTTGTCATCGGTTCCCGACAGGGCATTTCTGGTGGACACCCCTGTATGTGAGTTCTCCGCCAAAACTGGCTCTTGAACTTCGGGGAGGACATCGGGGGTAAGCCCGGTGCAGGGAGGGATTTCACCGCCTCCATGGGTGTTATCATCTATTGATGCGTTATCAGCGATTTTCATATCGGTGACCTTACTTTGCTCTAGACAGAACTCCGTTAAGGACATAAAAAAAGCGTGAGGTCGTCCTGTAGTCTGTCCCACGGTCTGAGGCTCTAGCAATTGCCTATTTTGGTTGAACAGACAACGTCAGAGCCCACGCCGATATGAGTAATCGCTCCATTGCATAAAGTAGACGACACCTCAGCAAAACGCTCAAGCCAATTTGGCGGTTCCGCATTCGGTTTGCGCTACTTTTGGGAGACCTATATAAACAATCTTATTGCGCCCGAAAAGGTACAATCCGTGCTTACAAGGTCTCCGCAGGAGTGATATAATCACACCCGGGACATCTACCGTTGCTACGTTCAAGACCAAACATTTCTGTGACTTGCTAGATTACAGACCGTCTCAAACACAGCGTCAAGTAAACGCTTTCATTATGTCTGGACTATTTTACATAAAGTAGGCGGCACCTCAGCAACACGCTCAAGCCAGCTTGGCGATTTTGCATTCGGTTTGCACTACTTTTCCCACCCAATGCCCGCTTTGTACTGCTTTGTCATTATGTGACTCCGCCATACTCAGCACGGCGTAGGCTGCCTCGCCCAATGCCATGAAAGAACACGTCTAACTGTGACAGATGGAACTAAAGTCTAATAATCCAATTGCAAAGGTACGCATAATTTTTTTATTAGATGATAACAACTGAAAAGAAATTTTTGCATAAACCTTAAAATTGATAAAAATTAACCCAAGTTTGATACCCTGTAAATATTCAGCGATAACCATATAGCAGTTGTCCGTGCTTAGAACAAAGCCCGGATAGCTGCGTATGGTGAGTTGTTGTGTTTC
>ENA-ORRQ01001485-ORRQ01001485.1-human-gut-metagenome-genome-assembly--contig:-NODE-1485-length-17475-cov-14.817509_pt1 | contig 17475 bp, 14 predicted proteins | sample MGYA00242177_ERZ509138 | MGnify/ENA primary metagenome ERZ509138 (study PRJEB26280, sample SAMEA2338628) | human gut metagenome | biome: human gut; feature: human-associated habitat; material: faeces... | reverse complement strand
AACACTTTGCCCTGCGTGCGGGTCATGTGCTTCAGCACCGGCGTATACTCCTCCTTGATTTGGTTGTAAACCTGCCTGATATAGGCTTTCTGCGCCTTTCTGTCCGGCAGGCGGAGCAGTTCGCCCTCCATTTCGGCCATCTTGGCGCGGGCGGCCCTGGCCACGGGATAGACGCGTTTGACGGCCCGCACCAGTTTCTGATATCGGCGCAGGTCCGCCGGACGGTCGAAGACACAGACCGGAAGGATGTGCACGAACGGGATCGAGTCGCCCCGTTCGACGATCCACTCCTGTCTGAGGAAGCCGCGGCCGCCCTGCGCCAGCGCTCCGGAGAGCGCGGCCGTGCATGCGACGAGGAGAAGGGCCAGCCGTTTCTTCATGATCGGAAAAATCGTTACCTTTGCGCATCCTGCGCATCCCGGTGCGCAGGATGCCGCCGGAGCGGATGCGATCCGGAGGCAAAGGTAATTCAAAAATCGTTTGACGTAACACCGAAAAGAGAGATCGTATGTTGGAAAAGGGACTTTCCGCCCGGAGCACGACGACCGTAACGGCCGGCAATACGGCCGTTGCGATGGGCTCGGGCGACCTCGAAGTATTCGCCACCCCCGCGATGGTGGCGCTGATGGAGAACGCCGCCATGACAGCCGTTGCCCCCGAACTGCCCGAAGGAAGCACCACCGTAGGCGGACACATAGAGTCGTCGCACCTGAAGCCTACACCCGTAGGTGCCGAGGTTAAAGCTGAAGCCACGCTGACAAAGATAGAGGCCCGCAAGCTGTATTTCACCGTCAAAGCCATGCAGGGCGACACCGTGATAGGCGAAGGCACTCACCTGCGCTTCATCGTTGACCGCGAGAAGTTTATGAGTAAGCTGTAAGAAGCTACAACCGAAAGGCATAAATAACAAAACAACAAGACTAAAACTTTTTTGTTGACAATAATAAGAATGTCGTGCGCACCGCATATTGCGTAACGACAAAGGATAATGGGCAACAAGAAGGTTTTAGTCTTTATTATATTAACGCGGATATGACAACAAAACTATTGTTGCACCGGCTGATTATCTTTTGTATTTTCGCGCTGTTTCAATTCGTCCATAAACTCCTGATACAAAGCTACGGCACCATAATGCCATAGTTTTGTTGATTCATCTGCCAGTCTTTTATATGTGTCAGAAAGATAAAAACGTTTTAATGCCTCTAACAACGGTATGTTGTATTCGTGGGCATAGATTTGCACCACCCTACTAACCTTACCTGGTAAAAGCAAATACAAATTCTTATCGGTTACTTCCAAATTCATCAGGTAATCTCCTTTGTCTCTTTAAATTTAATGCTACACAGAGTTCCGTGTCAAAAGCAATACACATCTTTATACCATTGCATCCATTCCTGCAACTTTGAATCTTGCGTGTTTACAGCATTCAGCACATCATAGTTGGTGAAAGCATTAAACATTTTATTTCCGTTGATTAATGCCTTATATGTATTAATCGAGTTGTTCAGATGCGTATTCTTGGCATGATGGCATACTGAGAAAGTCACTGTTTTATATGTTTCTGTGTCATGCAAGGCTAAAGCAAGCATCTGATTACGCCAAAGTTGATTAAGTCCGTCCTTAAACGGACAACCTTTGATATCTACCGAACCTTGATATTTATCCCAATGTTTCTTCAGTATCTCCCAATACTTATAGCCTATCATGTGGTAATGGCATTTATCCGGCTCATTTAATATGCTTGTGAGACTACATTGAGTGCAATTATCTTTATGTTCATTTGCTTTACTTTTATATGCGCCACATGTAGTAAACTCTTTCTCGCTAAGTTTATGTTCGATAAGCCACAGGCACAGATTATCTTCTTTGTCATAATAAGCAATAGCCACGTCTGCATCTGTTCCTGCTCCGTTGGAGTGGTCGTTAAGGACACCCTTACCTGACTGAATATCCTGTCCCCAATATTCAAAACAGAATCCATGATACAATCTGTCTCTTGCTATCTTATTAAAGTCGGAAGGGCATCCGGGAATAAGCGGCAATATATTATCCACTTCTTTTGAAAGAAGTAAAGGCATGAAAAGATTTATACAAGCCGTTTGAGAACTCACGGCATGCCAGGCAAACTTATGAGGCTTAAAAGCAAAATATCCCATTTGCATTTCCTGTAAGTATGGGATAATTGGCTTGTACATCATTTGAGGAACCTCTGTACTTTCAGGGAAAAGAGCATCGTATTCATATCCTCTATACAAACCTCTCTTCGTCGTAATGTTTTTGCGTTTCCAGTCTATTATGTGTAAATAAATAGCCTTTTGTTCTAAATTTAAATTGCTTGGGATATAGTATTTCACCCCATTAATAATCTTTTCCATAGATACCATTTAAAATGTTGTAATATTTGCTTTATCTGCGATGAATATCATCATAATATGAATATAACGCAGTTTGCAACATTGCCGCCAATTTAAGACTTGGAAGTTTATCCAATCCGTGAAATCCTGTCAAATATGGTTCTTCGCCTTTAATATACAAAAAATAATATGCTAATGTATGCTCCAATGTTTCTAACGTAACAGCAGAGTGGTCTCCAATGTATTTTTCTATTTCTGAAACAAGATCCAATCCATTAGCAACCAATTCTGACAAAATTTCTAATTTTTCATCAATAGTCTTCTCACCATATTCATGACAATAATCATCAAAAAACACCTTGGGACGAGGGATAAACAATTTTCCGTTATTACGTCTAAAGTTATCCAAATTGATTTGTGCCATACTCTTACTGATTTAAGTAGATTCAACAAGCCTAAATGTCTAAACATTAAGTAATATTTAAAAGTCTTTTGTATTGATATGCAAAGAATTATACAAAACAGCGTATATGATTATCGAAGACAAAGTTACGAAATTATTTTGTAAAGATGATTAATGTTAACATGTTTCTTATCATTTAAATTAATGTATGAGCAGCGAATCACAAATTACAACTAATCTGTGATTCGATAAGTTTTTATATCATGCCATTCACAACCTTAATCTTCCCAAATGTTATTCCATGCATTATGGAATATATTACCAGGAAATGGATTTTTAAATCCTTCTACTCCATTACTATTACGTCCATCTTTACCTTGCAATTGATTTAAATTAATTTCTGCCGGTAACGACATATTCAAAGTTTTTTTACGTTGTATTTTATTGCAATATCTGTCATGAATTTCATAGAGAAGTTTTATGAACTGACTGCGAGACAAAATATAATAATTGGGATTATTTTCTTCGTCAAAATAGACAAAAACATAAGGTCCCTTTACTTTTTTATTAAGCTCTTCCAAATCAATACTCTCCTTAAGAGAAAAGCCTGAAGGGAAATCTTTTCCATATCTTGCCTTAACCTGTACAAGGGCTGACTGATGATGCCATGTGTTGTCATCACACTTGACACAGATTATATCTATCGACTTATTGTTTCTTATGACGGTATTGGCATTAACTGCCGTCCATCCTCTTTTAAGAAGCTCTGTAACTACAAGACTCTCACCAACAGCTCCTGTAAATTGCTTGTCATTACTTTTCATTAAAATAATATATGATTAAAGATCGTCCATAATTTGCTGTCTCAGCTTATCTTGATTAGCTTTATCAAAATAACTAATCATAACATTACAATCAAAATCCTGATGCGTAATTTCTAATTGTATTTCACCATTATTTCCAGAAAAAACGCTATAATATTTGCATCTGTCCATTTCTACCGCATGAAATTTACGAAAGTCATCATCAACATATTCATTTTGAAATTCCTCAACACACTTTGTCGGTTCACCGTATTTTTCAGAAAGCATAGATTTATAATTCAAATAACAACTTTCCAAGTCTCCCCATTTATCCATCTTTGGAAAAATTACCGAAACTTTACAAATCATTCCGCTTTTATCAGCTACAGCGCATATTGTGCAATTTTTATATCCGCCAAACTCTCCTAACAATAACGATACACCATCTTTAATAGTCACAGGTTCATAACCTTTGGTCTTCAACTTATTTGTGAAAGACAGAAGAGTTCCTTCCATCGGAATACCCTTAAACTTCATGTGCTCAGTCTGAGCTGGGCAAATGCCAACAAGAAGCGTCAGCATAATGGTTAGAAATAGTTGTTTCATAAAAGTATTTTTTAATTTAACACAAAATAATTTTATCGCTTATAATTATAATAACATGTATGCCGACTACCTTTCGGCTATATTCTATCTTCTATAAGAGTTAAGCAAATTATACATATCGAAAATGTAAACAATACATTCACGGAACTGACATAATCACAATAATAATACAATGGCCAATTTCCTTTTATTATAACTCATTGCTTTTACTTAAGCTGCCATAGATTTAGCATATAACAATAATTTTACTTTTTCGCAAAGTTAATTATATTATAAATCATAAAAAAGACTTATCCAATATTTTTTATAAAAAGGCCATAATATTCATTATTAAAGACATGCCATACAAGTACCGACAGACATATACCAACAAGACTAATGTACCGACCATTTTGCCTTGTTGCCATTCATCTTATAAAGCATCTAACCCTCGTTCCTTTACTCTTAATATCATAGTCCGTCTCCCTTATTCCATCAGAATCCACGAAAAAAGACTATGAGTTAGGCTTGAAAAGTGGGCCACTTTTGCATAAAAAGTGGCCGAGTTACGATGCGCAACTCGGCCACTAACAGTTCGAAAGAAAATCGATAAACATTCCTTAATGGATAGGCTTATTTTAGGAATTAAATATCTAATCTGAAAGGAAAAGTCATATAAAATGTTACGATTTTCAGAGACTTTTTCTGACGACGGCTATTTGCGCCCTGTTATCGTTGCCACAACATACTCTGAGCAGGTGCCTATGCGGAACTTGCCGCCCCAGATGCCAAGGCCAGAACTTACATAATATTTCGTGTTGCCGCGCTGCCACGGGCCGTAAGCACATTCGTATATGCCGTCGGTTATCCACGATATTGGCCAGAGCTGGCCGTGATGGGTGTGGCCGCTAAGCTGAAAGTCAACACCGGCACGCTCGGCGCGGTCAAGATGATAGGGCTGATGGTCGAGCAGAATGGTGTATCTGCTCTTGTCGGCACGGCGCATAAGCTCCGCCACGCTGCGGCGGCGCGGGTTGGTGCGGTCGTCGCGGCCAATGATGCACAGTTGCCCCACGCATGCCATGCTGTCGCGCAGCAGCGTTATGCCGGCGTCGGCAAAGAACTTCTGCGCCTGCGGCTCGCCGCTGTAATACTCATGATTGCCAAGACAGGCATACACAGGAGCGTTGAGACGGCGCAGCTCTGACGCCATGTTCTCCTCGATGAGCGGACGCATGCTGATGTCTATCATGTCGCCGGCAATAAGGATTAGGTCGGCATGCTCGGCGTTAATCATGTCCACCCAGCGCGCCAGCTCCTTGCGGCGATTGTGATAACCGAGATGAAGGTCGCTCATCATGACCACCTTAACGGGGCGTCCGAGATGCTTGTCGGTGGTAAGTTCAATAGTGCGGCGCACCTTATAATTATACCTTATGTTGCCGCCTATGAACAAAGCCGCCATGACTGCAAACAGCACTGTTGCCGTAACCCAGTTGGAAAAGAGCCATGAGCGCGGCACGAGGTGAAAGAGCCGCCCGAGGTCGAGCAGCAGAAAGGCGATGACAAGATAAAGAAGGATGAATATGGAGGAGTTGCCCACCTCGTAACACGCCGAAGCAAGATTGAGGGGAAAGCCGTCGATGACATGCGAAAAGTTAAGAAACAGGGTGAGAAATGCCGCGATGCATAAGCCCACCACGGTCCAGCGCCAGCCGGCTGACAACGGCAGGAGACACCACACATGCCACAGCACGTAAGCCAGCCCTATGAACGGCAGCACGAAGAAAAGAACGAACCACATTGTCTTCATTGTTTTAAGTATTGATGCAAAGTTACATTTTTCAGCGCACTTTAGGTCTGTATGACGCATGAAAAATGGGATAATGGTTATTTTTTCGGTAAACGATATACAAGTGCAGCAAATAAAAAGGATAGCGGCAGAAGAATTATACCGGACACATATAAAACAAATTTACAAAAGAACTTATCACTCTGTTATGCCTACATTACCGAATAAGAAGCCTAAAAAGTGGCTCATACAGGTCTTTGCATGACTTAAAGAACACTATTGTCTACTTTTAGATAGTTGCACTCTTTCAGTTAATGCCTATCTTTGTCCACAAAAAACAAATTAAGGCAACTTATGACAGTAAATAAACTCAAAGTCAACATTGAATCAATTGTCAATGAAGCCAAGACAGACTATCATGATGGTGATATAGTGGTGATGGATAACCTGAAAGACATTCCGGTTACCCCCGACATGTGCCAAATGGAGATGCTGCTGATTGTCTATTGTGCCAAAGGACATGCCAACTGCCGTATAAACGAATCGACATACAGGCTGGAAGAAGGCAACATTCTGCTGTGTCTTCCACATACATTTATCACCAACATGAACACATCGGACGACATTGAGCTGAAAATTCTCGGACTGTCGAACAATGCTCTCTACCGGAGCATGGATATGAGCAAAGACTTCTGGAACATTATATTATATGCCTCGCAAAACCCTCTGATATGCCTAAACAACGAGAAGCGGATTCTGCTGAACAAGTTTCACGACCTGCTGCATTTTAAACTGAGCAATGCTCACGGAATGTTTCATGAGGAGATTATGCACTCGCTGTTCCAGTGTGCGTTCTACGAACTTGCCGACGCGCTCGTTTCATGTAACGACAACAAACGGTTCAGCGGAGTGATAAGGCAGGGCGACCTGCTGTTCAGGCGATACATTGAGCTGCTGACCGAGAGCGGAGGCATGGAGCGCTCGGTTAAGGCTTATGCCGAAAAGCTGTGCATAACGCCAAAATACCTGTCGTCGCTATGCAAGAAAGTGAGCGGAAAGACAGCACTTAACTGGATTCACCAGTTTACGATAGACTCTATAATAAAACGCCTGAAATACTCGAACATGACAATAAAAGAAATATCCGACTCGATGAACTTTCCAAACATATCTTTCTTCGGAAAGTTTGTAAAGTCGCAGACAGGCATGTCGCCGAGCGAATACAGAAAGAGAATGTGCTCGACAGACAGGATAAAAGAGCATGATGAAACCGTGCCGATAAAAGAACAGAAAAATAAGCAACGCAAAAAAGACAACAGCGCGCCGCCGTAATAACGGCCGGCGCGCTGCGTCATTATATTCATTAGCCAACAAAATAATCAGAACTTAACTGCCGAAAGTATCTTTGACGTTGCTCCGGCCTTGCTGCTTACATACTGTGCAGCCTTGTCGCCGTCGGCCTTTCTGCTGCTGTCATCAGCTATATATCCGTTCATGATGCTTTCAAACTGCGAATAGTCCTCAATCTGGCGTCCGCCGCCTGAAGCCAACAGATCCTGAGCTTCCTGAAAACGCTCGTTGTTAGGACCGAATATCACCGGAATATTCCACACGGCAGCCTCAAGCACATTGTGTATGCCAACACCGAAACCTCCGCCGACGTATGCCACATGACCGTAGCCATAAATGCTTGAAAGCAGTCCGAAACAGTCGATAATGAGAATCTTTGCGTCAGCAACGTTATCGGGCGTCGCCTCGGTGTATCTCACGGCCTTGCCTTTAAGCTTTGACAGTATCTGCTGCAGATGGTCTTCACCTATCACATGAGGTGCAATAATAATCTTCCAGTCGTCGCGGCTGTTGAAATACTTGATGAAAATATCCTCGTCGGGAGGCCAGCTGCTGCCTGCCACAAACACCTTATAGTCCTGTCTGAAAGCCTCAACTATGGGCAGATTCTTAGCCTGTTCCTTAATCTGGATTACACGGTCGAAACGTGTGTCGCCCGTTATGTCGACGTCAGTTATGCCGAGCTTGGCAAGAAGCTGACGGCTGACTTCGTTCTGAACGAAGAAACGCGTGAAGCACTTCAGCACGTTGCTGTAAGTGCGGCCGTACCAGCGGAAGAACACCTGATTGGGTCTGAATATGCTGCTTACGCTATAGACGGGCACATGGCGGTGCTTCAGTATGTGAAGATAGTTCCACCAGAACTCATATTTGATAAAGAACGCCATCTCGGGATGCACAAGATTCAGGAAACGGCGTGCGTTCATGTAAGTATCAAGCGGCAAATAACAAATAATATCGGCACCGTTGTAATTCTTTCTGACCTCATAGCCCGAAGGCGAGAAGAAGGTCAGAAGAATCTTATATTCTGGATGTTCAAGGCGCAGGCGCTCAATGATGGGACGGCCCTGCTCAAACTCGCCGAGCGACGCCGCATGGAACCATACATAGCGTACGCCGGGGTCGACGCTGCGCTTAAGGATACTGAAAGCCTCGCGCTCACCCCGCCACATCTTCTTTACCTTGTCGCTGAACAGACTCATCACAGCTACGCCCAGCGTGTAAAGGCTGATAACAATTTCGTACACGGTCTATTGTTATTTGTTGTATCTATTTAAGCACCTCTATTGCACGGCGCAGACGGCGCAGAGTCTCTTCCTTGCCGAGATATGCCGAAATGTCAAACATGCCCGGGCCCTTGCCTTCGCCTACAAGCGCAAGACGGAACGCATTCATCACGTCGCCGAGTTTGTAGCCCTTGCTCTCAATCCATGCCATGACGATGTGCTCCTGATTCTCGAGCGAGAAGTCGTCGATACCTTCAAGCACTTCGGCAAGCTCGCCCATAACCTGTGCTGAATTTTCTTTCCAGCGCTTGCGCACCGTCTTCTCGTCGTACTCTGTGGGAGGTATGAAGAAGAACGAGCACAGCGGCCACAGTTCCTTTACGAAGTTTACACGGTCTTTCATCATTGAAACGACCTTGGTTATACGCTCCATCGACTCGTCGATGCCGTTGCCTGCAACGATTGGCGCAAACAGTTTGGCTATCTCTTCGTCGCTCTTGCGCAGTATGTATTCGTGGTTGAACCAGATACCTTTCTGATAGTCGAAACGCGCTCCTGCCTTGCTGCACTTTGTGATGTCAAACTGCTCAACAAGCTCGTCGAGAGAGAACAACTCCTGCTCTGTGCCGGGGTTCCATCCGAGCAGTGCAAGGAAGTTGATTACAGCCTCGGGGAAATATCCCTGCTCGCGGAAACCGTTAGACACTTCGCCAGTCTTTGGGTCGTGCCACTCCAACGGGAATACGGGGAAACCCAGACGGTCGCCGTCGCGCTTGCTCAGCTTGCCCTTTCCGTCCGGCTTGAGCAGCAGAGGCAGATGCGCAAAGCGCGGCATGGTGTCTTCCCAGCCGAAGGCTCTGTAAAGGAGCACGTGCAGCGGTGCGCTCGGCAGCCACTCCTCGCCACGTATAACGTGGGTTATCTCCATCAGGTGGTCGTCAACAATGTTTGCAAGGTGATATGTAGGAAGCTCGTCGGCGCTCTTATAAAGAACCTTGTCGTCAAGGATGTCGCTCTTTATAACAACGTCGCCGCGTATCATGTCGTTAACGTGAACGTCCTCGCCCGGCTCAATCTTGAAGCGCACAACATACTGACAGCCGTCGGCAATGAGTTTTTCAACCTCATCGGCAGGCATGGTGAGCGAGTTGCGCATCATCATTCTTGTGTGGGCATCATACTGGAAGTTCTTAATCTCATGGCGTTTTGCATCGAGTTCCTCGGGAGTGTCAAAGGCTATGTATGCCTTGCCGGCATCAAGCAGCTGGTCGACATACTTCTTGTATATAGCGCGACGCTCGCTCTGACGGTAAGGACCATGCTCACCGCCGAAGCTGACACCTTCGTCAAACTTTATGCCAAGCCATCTGAACGACTCTATGATATACTCCTCGGCTCCCGGAACAAAACGGTTTGAGTCTGTATCTTCTATTCTAAAAACGAAATCGCCGCCATGCTGACGGGCGAAAAGATAATTATACAATGCGGTACGTACTCCGCCAATATGCAACGCCCCGGTGGGACTTGGTGCAAAGCGCACCCTTACTTTTCTTTCTGCCATTTATTAATGAAGATAAGATAAATTTTGTGCAAAATTACAACTTTTTTAGCAAAGTGGTGTATTTTTTTATTATTTTCGCAGAGCAAAGCATTTAAAACGAATAGAAATGGGCAAATTCAATAAAACTGACAAACATTATTTAAGAGACATCCTTACACGAATAGCGCTTGTCGTAGCTGCCGTAATCATAATTGTATGCTTTCTGCCGCGCAACAGCGGACCGCAGTTCAGATACGACATAGGCAAGCCGTGGATGTACAGTTCGCTTATAGCAAAGTTCGACTTTCCTATCTATAAAACCGACGAGGCCATAAAGGGAGAGCAGGACAGCATAATAAAGGCATTTGAACCTTACTACAACTATAATCAGGACGTTGAGAAAGAGCAGATAGGCAAGTTTCTCAGCAAATATAAAGAAGGCATACCCGGACTGCCATACAGCTATGTCACAACCATCGCCGACAGGCTGCACCGGCTGTATCAGGCAGGAATCATGGACACGCCCGAATACTCTGAGATAAGCAAGGACACAACAAGCACCATAAGGATTGTGAGCGGCAAGAAGGCAACCAACGCCGAGATAATGTGCATCTACTCGACAATGACTGCCTATGAACAGATGTTCAGCGACCCGAAACTGGCCGAACAGAGGCAGGTGCTGCAGAAATGTAACCTGAACGAATATATACAGCCCAACCTGAGCTATGACGAGGAGCGCAGCGAGACCGAAAAGGCCGACCAGCTTAGCACAATCCCACTGGCCAGCGGCATGGTGCTGAGCGGACAGAAAATAATTGACCGCGGAGAGATTGTGGACGACCATACATACAGGGTGCTAAATTCGTTTGAGAAAGAGACGCAGAGACGCAGCGCAACAGTGAGCGCCATTCCGTCGACAATAGCCGGACAGATACTCTTTGTGGCAACACTCATAATGCTGTTTACAACGTATCTGGGCCTGTTCCGCAAGGACTATTTTGAAAAGCCGCGCAGCATCACCATGCTCTACACCATGATAACGCTGTTCCCTATACTCGTGTCGCTGATGATGAGCCACAGCATTCTCAACGTCTACGTGCTGCCGTTCACCATAGCGCCAATATTCATACGCGTATTCATGGACTCGCGAACGGCATTCATATCTCACGTAATAATGATTCTGATATGCGCAGCGGCCGTGAAATATCAGTATGAGTTTATCATCGTGCAGCTCGTTGCCGGACTTGTTGCCATATATTCGCTGCGCGAACTGTCGCAGAGGGCGCAGCTGTTCAAGACGGCCGTGCTCGTAACGATAGGCAGCAGCGCCATGTATTTCGCGCTGCAGCTTATGCAGGACAACAACATTACGTCGATGGACCACAGCATGTACAAATACTTCATCGTTAACGGCGTGCTGCTGCTCTTTGCATATCCGATGATGCTCATCATCGAGAAGACGTTCGGATTTATATCCAACGTAACGCTCATTGAGCTGTCAAACACCAGCAAGGATCTGCTGCGACAGCTAAGCGAGGTGGCTCCGGGCACATTCCAGCACTCGGTCATGGTGAGCAACCTTGCAGCCGAGATAGCCAACAAGATAGGCGCCAAGGCTCAGCTCGTAAGAACGGGCGCCATGTATCACGACATAGGCAAGATGAAGAATCCTGCTTTCTTTACTGAAAACCAGGTGGGCGTCAACCCGCTCGACAAGATGTCGCGCATCGAAGCCGCACAGATTGTGATAAGCCACGTTACCGAGGGACTGAAGATGGCAGAGAAATATAACCTGCCGAGTGTTATAAAAGACTTTATAAACACTCACCACGGAAGCGGCAAGACTAAATATTTCTACATATCATACAAGAACGAGCATCCTGACGAACCAGTTGACGACTCGCTGTTCACTTATCCCGGTCCCGACCCGTTCACTCGCGAGCAGGCCATACTGATGATGGCCGACACTGTGGAAGCCGCATCGAGGTCGCTGCCTGAATATACGGAAGAAAGCATATCCAACCTTGTCAACAAGCTCATTGACCAGCAGGTGAGCGAAGGATATTTTGTCTACTGCCCGATAACATTCCACGACATTGCCGTAGCTAAGCAGGTGCTTACAGAGCGTCTTAAATCGATTTATCACACAAGGACGAGCTATCCGGAACTGACAAAGAAGGAAAACAAGACAGAAAACACGCAGACCGCAAAAAAATAAAGCCGGAAAGCACTACGATAAGACCGGCCAATGTTGCTCTCATGCAGCATTGGCCGGTCTGTTTTTATATGAACCTTGTGTAAGAAAAACATGCACACATCAATATATTTGTGCACTAAGAGTTACTTATCTTGTTAATAAAGATTAAACAAAATATACCATTTCAAGAAATACAGAACAATAATAATACCTTTGCAGCCAATTTTTTAAGGTAATTAAAGATGAATAAAACAAAATTAATCTGCGCGGCTCTTGCACTGTCAACAGCCGCAACGGCCAGCGCAGGCGGCATTCTTACTAACACTAATCAGAACATCGCTTTTCTGCGAAATCCGGCTCAGGATGCCGTGATAGGCATTGCCGGAGTGTACAGCAACCCTGCCGGAGTGGCATTTATGAACAACGGATTCCATCTGTCGCTCAACATACAGAACGCTCACCAGACGCGTGAGATAACCTCTACGTTCGCACCCTTTGCCTATGGAGCCAACAACTTCGGCAACACCACCAAGACTTTTAAAGGCGAGGCCAATGCCCCGATAATTCCGTCGATACAGGCTGCATATAATAAAAACAACTGGAGCTTCCAGTTTAACTTTGCCATCACGGGCGGAGGCGGCAAGTGCATCTTTGACAATGGCCTGTCGTCGTTTGAGGGCAACATCGCCCTGCTGCCGCTGCTCTCACAGAATCTCGACGCTCTGACGACACAGCTCGGACTCGGCTCTCTGGGACTTCCTACCGTGTCGCAGTATGGCATGGACACATACATGCGCGGGCGCCAATACTACTACGGCTTCACGCTCGGAGCAGCACGCAAGCTGAACGAACACTGGTCGGTGTATCTGGGCGCACGACTGCTATACGGCAATGCCAACTATTATGGCTACGTGAAGAGCATCAAAGCCAACATCAACGGCGAAATGGTAAGCGCACCAGAGACATTCAAGAATCTTTCGGCTCAGGCTGCCGTGGCCGTGGGAACATGCACCGAGATGGCAAACATGTATCAGCAGGCAGGCGACATGACCAACGCTGCCAAATATGCACAGATGGCCAAGGACTACAAGGTGAAAGCCGTGATGCTCGGGGCGCTCGGAGCTGCCACTGAAGACGTTACGCTGAACTGCGACCAGACGGGCTGGGGCATCGCGCCGATAATAGGAGTGGACTATAAGACGGGCGACTTTAACTTTGCGGCTAAATATGAATTCAAGACACGCATGCGACTGAAAAACCGCTCGGCCAACAGCGAGAGTGCCACCAATCTGGAGCAGCTCGGAAGATATGCCGACGGCATTGAGGTGGCTGAAGACTCGCCTGCACTGCTCACGCTTGGCGCACAGTGGTCGCCGCTGCAGCAGCTGCGCGTATCTGCCGGATGGCACCACTATTTTGACACCGACGCAAAGCAGTATGACAATCATCAGAACAAACTCGGAGGCAACACCAACGAGTATCTTGTGGGTGCTGAATATGATATAAACAAGCGAGTGCAGGTAAGCGCAGGAGCGCAGTTTACCGAATACGACTTTACCGACAGTTACATGGAGGACATCAGCTTCAACGTAAGTTCATGCTCTGTGGGCCTTGGCGTAGGCGTTAAGCTGACCGAGAAAATGAAGCTCAACGTGGCCTACTTCCAGACTTTCTACAAGGACTACAAACGCGAAACCAACAACTATTACAACATTTCGGGCCTGGCAGGCAAGGTTATAGGCAACGTGGCAAACGAGCTGATGGGTCCTGAGGCTGCACAGGTGGCTGTGGACAAGACCACGGCCCAGCTGACAACACCCGACCCTTCGACAGGCAAAAGCATGCTCTATGGTGCCGACACGTTTACACGTACAAGCCGCGTGATAGGCGTCGGACTCGACATCAGTTTCTGATCATAGTCGCAGATCTATCTGACTGACTGTCAGGTATTTACAAAAACCGCAATTATAGCTATGCAAAAGGCCACCTTTTAAACGCTAAAAGGTGGCCTTTTGTCGTGTAATATGTGGCCTTTTGCAAGCTAAAAGGCCGTCTTTTGGAAAAGTATATTTTACAAGCCGTGGCGTAAACGAATTTTCATGACATTAATCCGACGCTGATGCGGATATTCTACAGCGGGTCTACATCGAAATAAATCTGCACCGAACGGTATTTCTTGTCCTGCTCCATCATGGCCTGTGCCTTGCGCAGATAAAGGCGTACCTTGGCAAGGTCGATGCCGTTTTCGAGCTTCAGCATTATCTTGCGTATGTTGAGCGTCTTTACCTTGGCAACAGAAGGCTTGTCAGGACCAAGCACACGGGTGCCGAACCATCCGCGCAGAATGTCGCTCAGACGCATCGAGGCCGAAGCCACCATGAAGTCGTCGCGATGTTTCAGAAACACATAAATAAGATGACAGAAGGGAGGATAATTGAACGTGCGGCGCTCTTCTATCAAGTCGGCAAAGAAGTTCTCACAGTCATTGCGCACCACCTGGGCTATAACCGGCAGCTGCGGACTCTTGGTCTGCAATATCACGAGCCCGCGCTTGCCCTTGCGCCCTGCACGTCCTGCCACCTGTGCCATCATCATGAAGGCGTGTTCGTAGGCGCGGAAGTCGGGATAGTTGAGCATGCTGTCGGCATTTAATATGCCAACAACACTAACCTTGTCGAAGTCGAGCCCCTTGCTCACCATCTGAGTGCCGATAAGTATGTCGGTCTTATGTGCCGAAAATTCACTTATCAGTCGTTCGTAGGCGTTGCGCGTGCGTGTCGTGTCCAAATCCATACGGGCTACACGCGCGTCGGGAAACAGCTCCATCACCTTGTCTTCCACTTTCTCCGTGCCGTAGCCACGGCCGCGCAGGTCGCGGCTTCCGCAGCAGGGGCACACATCGGGCACGGTATACGTAGCTCCGCAATAGTGGCACGTGAGCTGTCCGAGGCTCTTGTGATATGTCAGCGACACGTCGCACTTGTCGCAGTGAGGCACCCATCCGCACTCGCGGCACTCTATCATAGGAGCGAATCCGCGGCGGTTCTGAAACAGTATGGCCTGTTCGCCGTTGTCGAGCGCCGTGCGCACGGCAGCCATAAGTCGTGGCGAGAACGGGCCGTTCATCATCCTGCGGTGCTGCAGGTCTTTTATGTCTACCACCTCTATTTCGGGCAGCTGTATGTCGTTATAACGGTGAGTAAGGCTTACAAGTCCGAACTTGCCGGTGTGGGCGTTGTTCCAGCTCTCGAGCGACGGCGTGGCCGAACCGAGCAGCACCTTGGCTCCATACTTGCGGGCAAGCATGATGGCCACGCTGCGGGCATGATAGCGCGGAGCTGGATCTTGCTGCTTGAACGACGTTTCGTGTTCCTCGTCGATAATGACAAGTCCGAGATTGGTGAACGGAAGGAGTACGGCCGAGCGCGCACCGAGAATCACGTCATAGGGCGTGGCTGACAGCTGTTTCTTCCATATCTCCACGCGCTCCGCGTCAGAATATTTTGAATGGTATATGCCGAGACGATTGCCGAACACGCGCTGAAGGCGCTGGCGTATCTGAACGGTGAGCGCTATTTCGGGCAGAAGATAAAGCACCTGCTGGTGGCGCTCAATGGCCTGGCTGATGAGATGTATGTAGATTTCGGTCTTGCCGCTCGACGTTACGCCGTGGAGCAACACCACGTCCTTTTTCAGAAAACTGAAAACTATATTATTATAGGCTGTCTGCTGAGCCTCGTTGAGCGGTTTTATCAGTTCGGGATGCGGCTCGCCTCCGTGATTAAGACGGCCTATTTCACGTTTGTAAGTATTCAAGAATTTTCTTACGACAAGATTTCTGAACGCAGCCGAAGTGCCGTGGCTCTCGTTCATAAGCTCGTCGCGGCTCACTTCAGCCACAGACTCGGCACACAGGTCGCCGCTTATGGTGTCCCAGTGAGACAGCGTGAGGAACGTTTCAAACACCTTGCGCTGCGCCTCGGCACGTTTCAGCATGTCGAGGACCACGTGTATGGCGCGCTCGTTGCGGTATTCGGGCGCAAGCGACACATAGGTTTCGGTCTTTGCCGTATATCCGTCTTCGCTCTTCAGCCCCGACGGCAGGGCGGCATTCATCACGTCGCCAACCGACGACAGATAATAGTCGGCCATCCATCGCCACAGCTCAAGCTGCACCGAATTTACCACGGGAGCATCGTCCATCACCACGGATATGTCCTTAACCTTAAAGTCGGGTTTGTTGTTATGTGTCCTCACCACCAGTCCGACGTATGTCTTGCTCTTGCCGAACGGCACGAGCACTCTTACGCCCTGCCCAACACGTCCGGCAAGACTGTCGGGCACGGAATAAGTGAAGAGGCTGTCGAGCGGCAGCGGTAATATGATGTCTGCGTAAGTCATAGGTTGTGCAAAAATACATAATTATAGCCAAACCCCAAAATAAAAGAACCCGCAAGCATCATGATTAACGCTACACAAGAGAGATGCCGGCACCACCAGCCGAACGGACAATGCTATATCTCGCTCCATTCGGGGCAGCCGCGGTCAATATATTTGTCAAACCGCATGGCCGGCATTCCGATTGCCATGGCTGCATGTATGGTGCCGCTGATGCCGAGCGAGCCTTCAAGTTTGCCGGGAGCAAGGCGCAGGGCGGCACACAGATAGCCGAGATAAAAATGAGCCACGCCAAGACTCTCGGCCATAAGCGACGCATTCTGATATGCGAGCTGTGCGTCGGCACTACTCATCATCTCGTTCCGGCGCGTGCTTATCAGTATCACGGCCGTTGCCTTGCGCAACACGTTGTCGTGTCCTGAAGCCCAACTTTTCACTACATGGTTCATTACCGGCACATTAGCATACACACCGGGCTTTATCAGCGACAGAAACGGCTTGACGAAAGGACTTTGCAGGCGGCGTATCGTCCTGGAGTATGTGGCACAGGTGAAGTCGGTCAGCATACGCAGTTTGTCGTCAGACGACACCAGCGTGAATTGCAGGTCGCGCGAGTTATGTGCCGTAGGCGAACTGTAGGCGGCCTCGATTATCTTTTCAACCAATGCGCGCTCAACGGGCTTTCGGCTCATGGCGCGGTTTGAACGTCTGGTCTTCATGAGCAACATAACATCGTCAGGCGACGGACAGGCTGTACGCTCATACTCTATGATAACGTGAGTTCGGTATAATAATCTTATGCAATAAGCCTACTTTTATCAATGATG
>ENA-ORRQ01001477-ORRQ01001477.1-human-gut-metagenome-genome-assembly--contig:-NODE-1477-length-17529-cov-4.808000_pt1 | contig 17529 bp, 16 predicted proteins | sample MGYA00242177_ERZ509138 | MGnify/ENA primary metagenome ERZ509138 (study PRJEB26280, sample SAMEA2338628) | human gut metagenome | biome: human gut; feature: human-associated habitat; material: faeces... | reverse complement strand
GGGGTAGAACCCCGCCCCTACGGAAGCGCAACAAGAGGTGCAATGGGCGGGTCGTCCGGGAGGCCGACCCCTACGGAGGGGTTACAAGAGGTGCGGGGATTTATGCCGGGTAGGCGGTGGTGGGGATGTTGTAGTCGGGTATATCGGCACCCTCGTGGGGGAGGAGGCTGCGGATGGTGATATTGCCGGCGGTGCAGTCGGAAATGGAGAGGGTCTGCCAGCGGGTGTCCGGGGAGTAGGTGCTGAAATAGATATAGCCGTCACCTATTTCGTCAGGGGGGCAGGCGAAGCCCCCTGTATCGGACCAGAGCAGGATAGAGCCGCTTTCCAGCAGGGCTTTGGCGAGGTCATTATCGCTGGCCCAATAGAGGACATATACCTGTCCGTTATCGCCGGAGACATAGCCTAAAATTTGGAGGGCCAGGTCGTCGCTGATGTCGATGATGTCGCCGCAGTCGGCGTCGATGTCCCGGTAATGGACAGCCGGTGTGGTGGACTCCGAATCCCAGTCAGTGTCGGACCAGTCGCTATCATCCCAGTCGATGTCAGACCAGTCGTTGTCCTCCCGGAATTCATGATCCCGGATGGTTTTATTCAGCAGACCCCCCTTAGCCAGGGCGAAAATGAGCAGGAAAACAATGACGATGATAACAAAGGCAAGGCTGTTATTTCGGGGGTTGCCCTTGGAATAACGGACCTGGGATGGCTTTGGGGCGGCGCTTGCCGCCTGTGGGGCGGAGGGTTTTTTCCGGGGCTTGCGGGTCTGCTCCTCGAAGCAGACCTTCTTTTCGTAGCACACCTTTTCCGAGGGGGTGCCGTGGTGGACGGAGCCGTCGGCTGCCACCCACTCCCGGCGGGGCGGGCGGTTATAGGCACCGCAGCGGGGGCAGCAGCCCTCCCGGTGATAGTCGTAGTGTTTGCCGCAGGCGGCACAGCGGATGGTCGGCATATTTCAGTCCTCCTCTCTTTTTTTCTTTATCATACAGGACGCAGGGTGGGTTTACCACCTATTTGAAGTTGCACAGGGCGGTTTTCGGGGGCAACTTTAAGTTTACGGGGATAGTATAGCATGGGGAGGCCCGGGGGGCAAGATGGGGGAGGGAAAAAAGACAGATTGCCACACCGGTGAACGGGTCACCGGTGTGGCAAGGGCAGGGGATATTACAGGGGTGGTCAGGCGGCAAGCTCTGTGAGGCTTTTGACACGCTGCTTTTATTCGATGGTGCCGCCGCCCAGGGTGACCTCGTCCTGATAGAGGACTACAGCCTGACCGGCGGTGATGGCGCGCTGGGGAGTGTCGAAGGTCACCCGAATGCGGCCGTCGGGAAGGGGGGTCACGGTGGCCGCTGCCTCGGTCTGGCTATAACGGGTTTTGGCCGTGACCCGGAGGGGGGCGGCAGAAGGCTCGCCGCTGATCCAATTCACCCGGTTTGCTGTGAGGTCGGAGGTGAAAAGGTCCTGATCGTCCCCCAGCAGGATAGTGTTATCGGCGGCGTTTTTCCGCAGAACATAGACATGCTTCCCGGCACTGACGCCCAGACCCTTGCGCTGGCCGGTGGTGTAGCAGGGCAGGCCCTTGTGACGGCCCAGCACATGGCCGTCCCGGTCTACAAAGTCGCCGGGGGTCAGGTCTACGCCGCCATATTCCCGGAGAAAATGCACATAATCCCCGTCGGGGACGAAGCAGATGTCCTGACTGTCGGACTTGTCGGCATTGAGCAGGCCCGCCTGACGGGCACTGTCTCTTATAGAGGGCTTGTCGTACTCCCCTACGGGCAGCAGCAGATGGGAAAGCTGGTGCTGCGTGAGCTGGTAGAGGACATAGCTCTGGTCCTTGTGCCGGTCACGGCCCCGGAGGAGGCGGTATTTTTGCGTGGCTGCATCGAAGTCCACCCGGGCGTAGTGGCCGGTGGCCAGGTAATCGTAGCCCAGGAGCAGGGCACGCTCCAGCAGGGCGCCGAACTTCAGGCAGCGGTTGCAGTCGATACAGGGGTTGGGGGTGCGCCCGGCGCAGTATTCGGAGACAAAGCGGTCCATGACATCCCGGGCAAAGCGCTCCGTCTCATTGAAAACATAGAATTTCATGCCCAGACTGTAGGCAACGCTGCGGGCATCGGCGGCATCGTCGGCAGAGCAGCAGGTGCCCTCCGTCTCTCCGCTGTACAGGCGCAGCATGGCCCCGTCGCAGGCATAGCCCTGCTGCCGGAGCAGGAGGGCGGCGGCGGAGCTGTCTACCCCGCCGGACATGGCCACTAAGACTTTTTTCTTGCTCATATTGCGGCACGCTCTATTCATTCAGATTTTTTTCGGCAAAGCCTGCGTAGGGCAGGGCATCGGAAAGCTCCATCATCACCGGCTGGAAGCCGCCGGCATAGTGGAAGGGCACATCCTGCACGGCAGCACCGCAGCGCCGGGCGGGCAGAGACACGGTGACACAGGTGCCCTGGCCAGGGGTGGAACGGAGCAGGAGGCTTCCGCCCTGGCGCTGGGCAAAGCAGCGGCAAAGAGCCAGGCCCAGACCCAGGCCGTGGGGCGGAGGGTCCATGCGGCCCCCGTGGAAAATACGGTCGTACACCGTGTCCTGAAGCTCCGGAGCAATGCCGCAGCCGGTATCGGACACCTGCAAAAGAGCCTGGCTCCCCTGCTGGAGCAGGGTGACGCGCACCTGACCCCCGGCGGGGGTGAACTTGGCGGCGTTGGACAGCAGGTTCCAGAAAATACGGGCGGTATAGGTCCCACTAAAGCCCATGATGAGGTGCCGGGGACGGAGGTCCGTACACAGGGTCAGGCCGCACTGCTCCAAAAGGGGCTGGGCCTGGCGGCACAGGTCATCTATAAAAAGGACCAGATCCATGTCCTGCTTGGGCAGGGGGAAATCCTCCGCCAGCAGGGAGGCGTCGGTGAGGTTGGTGACGGTGCGCAGCAGGCGGTAATAGCTCTGACGCAGAATGCAGGTGTCCGGGGTATCTCCCGAGGACAGGGCTGCGTGCATATTAGCCAGGGTGCCGCGCAGCTGGGCGGCGATGCCGGGCAGCGTTTTGGTGAGGAGCTGCACCTCCTGGGGTGTGTAGTCCATACCAAGCCTCCTTTCATAGGTAGTGTTTGAGGGAAAGAGGAAAATATCCCGTGCGGGGGCGTGGGAAATTGCACAGGGAAAAGGGCTTGTGTATAGTTTCCGTTAACACATCGCGGTTTCCGTTAACACATCATAGCAAAAAGAGACCGAAAAGGCAAGAACATTGATGAGAAATATTGACGAAATTACGAATAATTTTTTGAAAGGGCGGGCACTATTTTTTACAAAGTGGGGATTGCATTTTTTAAAAAAATCGAATATAATACAGAATGTACCATATGTTTAGGATATTCCACCCGAAAGGAGAATTTTATAATGAGTATTAAGGTTGGTATCAACGGCTTTGGCCGTATCGGCCGTATGGTGGTGCGCCGGGCCCTGGAGCACCCGGAAATCGAGATCGTGGGCATCAATGACCTGTGCCCGGCGGATTACCTGGCCTATATGCTGAAATATGACTCTATGCACGGCAAGTTCACCGGAGAGGTGAAGGCGGAGGACGGCGTTATTATCATTAACGGTAGGCGCATCCCTGTCAGCGCCGAGCGTGACCCCGCGAACCTCCCCTGGAAGGACCTGGGCGCAGAGTATGTCATTGAGTCCACGGGTCTGTTTTTGACCAAGGAGAAGGCCCAGGGCCACATTGCCGCCGGGGCCAAGCATGTGGTGATGTCTGCCCCGTCCAAGGACGACACCCCCATGTTTGTGACGGGCGTGAACCTGGATAAGTATACCTCCGATATGCAGTTTGTGTCCAACGCCAGCTGCACCACCAACTGCCTGGCACCCATCGCCAAGGTGCTTAACGACAAGTTCGGCATCGCCGACGGCCTGATGACCACTGTACACTCCATCACCGCCACCCAGAAAACTGTGGATGGCGTGTCCCTGAAGGACTGGCGGGGCGGCCGGGCGGCCAGCGGCAACATCATTCCCTCCTCCACCGGCGCGGCCAAGGCCGTGGGCAAGGTGATCCCGGAGCTGGCGGGAAAGCTCACAGGCATGAGCATGCGGGTGCCTACCCTGGATGTATCGGTTGTGGATCTGACGGTGAACCTGAAGAAGGCCGCCACCTACGACGAGATCTGCGCCGCCATGAAGGAGGCCTCCGAGGGTGAGCTGAAGGGCGTGCTGGGCTACACCGATGAGTCGGTGGTGTCCTCCGACTTCCTGGGCGACCCCCACACCTCTGTGTTTGACGCCAAGGCCGGTATCGCCCTGACGGACACCTTTGTGAAGGTGGTAAGCTGGTACGACAACGAGATGGGCTACTCTGACAAGCTGCTGTGCCTCATTGAGCATATGTATTCCGTAGACCACAAATAAAAATCCCTGTCGAAAATTCCTTCGGAATTTTCCGACAAAAGGCTTGCAGTCTGCTGCGCGCATAATTTTGCCGCCTGCGGCAAAATTCCACACTGGCAGCCTGAGAGGTATTTTCTCTCACGCACATGTCGCGAGAGAAAATGATCCCAAATTTTTGCCGCCTGCGGGCGGCAAACTCTGCGAGGCTTTTTTAGACTGGATGGCGGCTCTGCCGCCATCCAGGGTTAAGTATACTTTTTGAGCGCAGGAAAGGAAACCGCTATGCAGAACCATTCCATTTTGACCAACCGGCTGAGTATGGACAGCAACATCCCCCTGTACAGCCAGTTGGTGGGCATTATTAAGCAGAGCATTTCCTCCGGCGAGCTGGGCGTGGGGGACCTGTTGCCCTCAGAGGCGGAGCTGTGCCGGGCTATGAACATCAGCCGCAACACCGTGCGACAGGCCATCGGAGAGCTGGAGGAGGAGGGGCTGGTGGTGCGCAAGCGGGGCAAGGGCACCTTCGTGGCCGACCCCAATGCCCGGGCCAAATGCGTACGCTACTCCTTTACCACGGAGATTTCCTCCATGGGCAAGATCCCCTCGTCTACCATGGTGGACTTCGGCATTGAGGTGCCGCCTCCGGATGTGAGCCGGAAAATGCAGCTGCAGGAGGGCACCAAGGTCTACTGCTTTACCCGGGTGCGTAATGTGGACGGGGAGCCGCTGATCCTGGAGACCAGCTATTATCCCCAGTACATCTATCCCAACCTGACCCGGGAGCTGGTGCAGACCCACAGCTTTTACAGTCTCCTGTACCATGTGGGCATTACCCCCGCCGCGGCGGAGGACACCTACGAGGCGGTGGTGCTGGATGAGGTGCGGGCGAATCTGCTGGGGGTGCCCCAGGGGAGCTGCGCCTTTTACCACCAGCGCCGTACCCGCACCGAGGATGGGCGCATTTACGAGTACACCTGCAGCTATATCCGGGGCGACCGGGTGACGCTGGATGTGCATATGCAGAAGAACAATATGACCTTTAATCGGACGGTCAGGTGAAAGAAAATATCCGCTTCGCACGGGAGTGCGGGGCGGATTTTTTGCAGGGGCAGGGGAATCCGCCGTTAGGCGGGAAGGCTTAGGGAGGAGGGGAGGCGGATTGCCACAGCCGGTGTGCGGGCGGCGGCAATAACAGAAGCCGAAAGAACTTGCGTGTCATTCCGAGACCAGTCCGCAGACTGGTCGTGGGGAGTGAACCGAGCGCTGCCAGTGGCAGAGGAAGCGAGGTGAGCGAGTGGCCGCGGTCAAAATTTCAAGCGACAGCCGTAAGGCAGCGCAGAAATTTTGGGCACCGCAACAGGGCCATCGGCCCCTACGGAAGGTTACAAGGGAATACGGGGCAAATCCGGGTGGGCAGACGGGTTATTGGTGGTGCGGTGGGGTGTAGGTTACGGTGTAGGTGTGGTGGGCGAAGTAGGTGGTGATTTGTTTTTTTAGTGCAGCGGCGGTTTGTTGGGAAATTTTATTGGCCTTGGGATAATACCACAGATCGGGTTCATCTACTTGGGCGCGGCGGGTCTCGGGGTCTAGGGTGGTAGCGAGGCGGACGCCGTGGCCTTTCCATTTTACATATAAGAAGTTGTCCTGGAGGCACAGGTCACCGTGGGACATTATGCGGAATCGCTTTTCATCGGAGCTGGTTTCTCTTTTTGTGGCGCGCCAGAATTGCCACAGGGTTTGGTCTAAATAGTCGGCATCCTTCGGCTCCGGGCGGTCCGGGGAGCGAGAATAGGGAAAGCGACCACCGAATACATAGCGGCGCAGGAGGTTGATGCCACGGTTTTTGGCGGCGTAAACGAAGCCGGTATAGGGGACGCGGAAGCTGTCGAAGGTACAGATCTGCTGCTCCAGGTCCACCACGCAGGGGAGAAGAGAGGTGTTTATTTCGCCGCCGCCTTTGCAGACTTCCTCGGACAGGGCAGAGCGGAGTTTTTCCTCCACCCGGTCTGCGAGGATCAGGACAACCATAACCTGGTTTATGGGGGCGCGGCGCTGGTTTTTATCCAGGAAACGGTGCGGCCGGGAGCCTTTCAGGGCCTTGGCGTTGATGGCGGCGGAGGTGACCAGGTTGCGGTATAGGTTTTTATCCAGAAGGGGGACCCGGTAGAGGGCCACGAGCTTTTCGATGCTGCAAGCGGTGATGGATAGGGGATAAATGCTTTTATAGAGGAGCATTTGAGGCGGGACTGGGCAGAGGACGGGGTGGTATTCCCGGCCAAAATGGGAAAGCCTTCGCGTGACCTTTTCGGGGGAGAAGCCCGGCGGCAGAGCGAAGTGCTTGCGCGCTTTTTGCTGGCAGCAGAGGGTTGCCAGGATTAAGTCCACGGTCATGAGACAGATGAAATTTTTGAGGACATAAACCGCCAGACCCGCCAGTGGGGCGAGGATGGCAAAGGCTTGGAGACCTTCGGGGAGGGGCAGGTGCATCACGAGGAGCATGGGGACCAGGGCTGCACCCAGGACGGTCACATAGACCAGGATGCGGCAGAGCAGGGGATTTTTCAGGCGGGGGAATGGCATAGGCGGATACCTCCGAGGGCGTTTTTTGGGGGGTGCGGTGCAAGGGGGGCCAGGGGGATTAAGAGAAGAGGGAATGGGTTTTGAGGGACGAGGGGACGGATTGCCACAGCCGGTGTGCGCACCGGCCTCGCAATGACATGTTTTTTGCAAGGGGTGCGGTGCATGGTCGGGCGGCGGACGGGTTATTGGTGGTGCGGTGGGGAGAGGTGCAAAAAAGGCAGCGCGGAGGCGCTGCCTTTATGCTATTTAGGCCAGGAAGCCCTTGAGGATGGTTTCTTCGGCTTCTTCGGGGGTGAGGCCCAGGGTTTCCAGCTTCAGGAGTTGGTCACCGGCGATCTTGCCGATGGCGGCTTCGTGGATGAGCTGGGCGTCGGGACAGTTGGCGGTGATGGCGGGGATGGACTCGATATGGGCGTGGCCCATAATGATGGAGTCGCACTGGACATGGCCGAAGCACTGGCTATTGCCCACCATGACCGGGTGGAACACCTGCCGGGAATCGTCCTGGGCGACGGAGCGGGAAATGACACGGCCCTTGGCGTCCTCGCCGTTGAGCTCGATATGCATATCGCTCTCGGCCTCCTGGCTGCCATGGGTCAGCAGACGCTCCGTGACCACCACCTCGCTGCCCTTATCACAGTAAAAACGGGTGTCGCGTTTGGTGGAGTCGATGCCGCGAATCTGGACGGTATCCATCTGCATGGTGGAGTTTTCACCCAGGTGGACGATGGTTTGGGGGTTCATCACATTGCGGCCCGTCTCGCCGGGGGCGTCCTCGCCATAGTGCTTTTCGGAATAGCGGACGCGGCTGTTTTTGCCGATATAGAAGGTATGCACGCCGTCGTGGCGGCTCTCATTGCAGCCGGAATTATGGATGCCGCAGCCGGCGACGATCTCCACATCACAGTCATCGCCCACATAGAAATCGTTATACACCAGTTCGGAAAGGCCCGTTTTGCTGATGATGACGGGGATGTGGCACTGCTCACCCTTGGTGCCGGGCTTGATGCGGATGTCGATGCCCTGCTTGCCGTCGGTCTTGGGGGTGATCTCAATGTGCTCGGTGGACTGGCGGGCCTCGCAGCCGCTGTCCTTACGGATATTGAAGGCGCCTACGGGCTTGCCGGTGAGGTCTGCGATCTTCTCCAGCAGCTTGGCGTCAATGTCGGTAATCATAGCTTGGCCTCCTTATTTTCCAGTACCGGGCAGCTGCCCAGGGTGTCCGCCAGGATCAGGGGGAAGATCTCCTCCGTGGTGCCCCGGTGGGCAATGGCACCGCCGGAGACCACGATGATCTCGTCCGCCAGCTGGATGATGCGCTCCTGGTGGGAAATGATGATCATGGTGGAGCGGCCCTCGTTATGAATTTGCTCGAAGGTCTCGGTGAGGCGGGCAAAGCTCCAAAGGTCAATGCCGGCTTCGGGCTCATCGAAGATCATAAGCTGACTGTTCCGGGCCAGGATGGTGGCGATCTCGATGCGCTTGACCTCGCCGCCGGAGAGGGAGACATCTACCTCCCGGTCCAGATAGTCATTGGCGCACAGGCCTACACGGGTCAGGTACTGACAGCAGCGGTCCTTGGAGAGCTTTTCACTGCCGGCGGACAGAAGCAGCAGGTCGTGAACGGTGATGCCCTTGAAGCGGGGGGGCTGCTGGAAGCCGTAGCTGATGCCCAGACGGGCGCGGTCGGTGATGGAGAGGTCCGTGATGTCCCGGCCGTTATAGAGGATTTGACCGCCGGTGGGGCGGACCAGGCCCATGATGATCTTGGCCAGAGTGGTCTTGCCGCCGCCGTTGGGGCCGGTGAACACCACCAGCTTATGGTCGGGGATGGTCAGGTCAATGTGGTTGAGGATGTCTGTTTCACCCTCCGGCGTGGAGACACGATAGCAGATGTCTTTCAGCTCTAACATGAAAAAATTCCTCCTTTTGAGGTTTTCTCGGGAATACTATACCAATTTTTGCCGCAAAATGGATGTGATAATTGCAACAAAATACGAAAATCGACAAATTGGTTTCATTATTATAACAGACTGCGCAGGGAAAAGCAATGGACGCAGGGGTATTTTACCTATTTTTCCCGGAGGGAGAGGGATTTATGATAGGAGAGGAAAGGTGTTTGGGGGACGGGGGAGGCAGATGGTGCCGCACTCGGAGATGGTGACGGCGTATTTGAGCTGCCGGAGCTTTCCGGTGGGCGCTCCTTTTCTATACTTTTTATTCGTCCCAATAGCCCACGGATTCTAGAAACGCAAGCACATCGGCCTTGTCCTCCTGCGTGGTAAAAACATAGAGCATCATCCTGCCGTTGCGGATCTTTGCTGCGAAATTCGTGGGGCTATCAACGGCATAGATCTGACGGGCAGCGGTACTGCTTTCTGTCACCTCACCGGTGATTGGGAGGGTCGCAGCGGCATAGATGCGGCGGCAGCTGTCTGCGGAATCCATCTTGCAGAAATCCAGACGAAAGGAATCCTCGCGTACGGAAACGGAGCGGATCAGCATGGAACCGACACCCCAGCTTTGGCGAAGGTCTTCCGTGGAGTCTGAGACGGTGTAGCCGGTGGCCGTTGCGGCATTGCGGAACTCATCCAAGTCCGCAGCTCCCGACGTGAGGAAAAATTTCACGAAAAGGACAGTGGCGACGAACGCAAGAAGCCAAGCCGCAAGTCGGGGAACCCACTGCTTTGCCGGGATCCTTGCAATGGCCGTTGAATCAAACCCTATGTCGGTTTCCGGAACCGATTCCTTCGGCTTCCCTGTGCGTCCCTTTTGCAGAAACTCACGAACCAGACCGATTACTCCCGAGAGGTAAACCCCCACCACTGCGGTGGCCGTTCCCAAAATCAGAAGGACCACCAGATCACGGGTATGGGGAGAGAGAATCGCCGTGTTCTCTTCCGGCATTTCCGGGTCATATTTCACGGTAATGGTATCACCGACCAGGCGGGGCGATGACATACGTCCTGTGCTGCCCGTATAGGTTTCCCCGTCCACGACATACTCATATGTCATGATGTAGTAGGTGCGGCTGCTGCCATGTGCGAAGGAGCCGACTACCTCGCTGGAGACATCCGTGACCGTTGCCTGCGTGGTGAGCCAGTCGTTCTGACGGGATTGTTCGGCATAGTCCTTGATCCCGTTCACGATCAGGTAGATGCCTACGATCATCAGCACATAGCCTATGAATCGAAAGCGAGCGAAAAATGTTTTGTATTGCTTCCACATCTTTATGATCTCCTGCTCCATGCCGTCATTTATATATAAAATAAGTGTAACCGATTTCCGAAAAAATGTAAAGCATTTCGGGGCGGGCGCATACACTGTACGGAAAACGGAAAGGGGGATGCGGTATGGATACGGAACAGACCGTGGAGCAGAAAAGGGCCATTTGGCAGAGGGTGAACCCTACCTTGCAGCCTTACCCGGCGGAGGCGGACGCGGTGAATGTGTGCTGCATGGGGGTGAACGCCCGGGAGGATGTGGAGGTCATACAGGGCTTTATTGAGGAGGAGCTGGCGGACCGGCGGAGCTATCTGGCCTGCGCAGGGATGGCCCCGAATGCCGCGGCGCGGCAGGTGATGCGGCGGCTGGCGGCGGAGGAGGGGGGACACGCCCGAAAGCTCATGGGGGTATACTATCTGGTGACGGGACAGGTGTACTGCCCGGCGGTAAGCGGCGGGTGCGAGAAATGCCCGGGGTCCTGGCGGGAGCTGCTGCGGCTGCGGTATCACCAGGAGAGCTGCGGGGGACTGAACTATCGCCGGGCCGGGGACGAGACTACGGACGAGTGCCTGGGGGAGATATTTTCGGAGCTTTCCAAGGACGAATACCGGCACGCACGGCAGGTGCTGGGGCTTTTGGAAAAACTAATACCGATTCAATAAATAGGTCTTGCGTAATGGAAAAGAAACTGCTACAATACGCATAACAAATGGGCAGACTGTGAAAAAAGCCTCGCAGAGTTCGCGTCCGCAGACGCGAAAAATTAAAATCATTTTTCACCGCGACATGTGCGTGGGGAAAAATACCTCTCAGGCCGCAAGTGTGGAATTTTGTCGCCTGCGGCAAAATTATGCGCGCAGCAGACTGCAAGCCATTTGTCGGAAAATTCCAAAGGAATTTTCGACAGTTTTTACTTAAGGAGGACGCCCTTTATGAAAGAGTGTATCAGCAGAGACGCGGCGCTGGCCGCACTGAAGAAGTATAACAAGGAGCCGTTTCACATTCAGCACGCCCTAACCGTAGAGGGCGTTATGCGCTGGTATGCAAACGAGCTGGGCTATGGCGAGGACGCGGATTTCTGGGCCACGGTGGGCCTGCTCCACGACATCGACTTTGAGCAGTGGCCGGAGCAGCACTGTGTGAAGGCTCCGGAGCTTTTGCAGGAGGCCGGGTGCAGCCAGGAGCTTATTCACGCCGTGTGCAGCCACGGGTACGGCATCTGCTGCGATGTGGAGCCTACGGAGGAGATGGAGAAGGTGCTTTTTGCCGCCGACGAGCTGACGGGGCTTATCGGCGCGGCGGCGCTGATGCGGCCCAGCAAGAGCGTGCAGGACATGGAGCTCAAGAGCATTAAGAAAAAGTTTAAGGATAAAAAGTTCGCCGCCGGGTGCTCCCGGGATGTGATCATCACCGGGGCCGAGCGCCTGGGCTGGGAGCTGGATGTGCTGATGGAGAAAACCCTGGAGGCCATGCGCTCCTGCGAGGCATTTGTGGCGGAGGAGCTGGCGAAGGCTTGAGGGTTTGATAGAAGCTGAATATTTTTTATGGCAAGGTCCCTGCGGGGGCCTTGTTTTTTTGCGTTTTGGGGAGCTTGGGGACGGGGGATGCGGATTGCCACGGGCGGTGTGCGCACTGGCTTTGCAATGACAGGGAGTTATACATGGGGTGCGGTGTGCGGCGGGACACATGGGTCCCGCCCTACAGCCGTGCATTTTGTAGGGCAGGGCCCGTGTGCCCTGCCGGGGGCACAGCACAAGACCGACGGGCGGACAGAGGCGTCCGCCCCTACGGATGACAAGGAAATTTGTGCAAGGCCGGGCGGCGGGGTGAAAAGGCATTTTCGGCACGCTGCGTTTTTGATGGGTTTCGAGTGTATAATTTCCAGGCTCCTTGCCCATACTGAGACTATCCGATCCACATTGAAGGAGGGCTTAGGTTTTGGTCAAGGGTATTTCCAGGCGGGTCATTGTTGTGGAGTCTCCCGACCCCCGCGTTTTCGATCAGGCGATCTTTATTCTGCGCAACGATGTGTTGGGGGAGGACGGCGTTTCTTCCCGGCAGCTTGTGGACCAGGCGGTGCGCATCGCCAAGAGCTACACCCGTACCCAGGGCCTGCCGCCCCCGAAACGCCACCGCCTGTCCCCGATCATTGCCGCCATTTTGGGCGGCGGGCTCATGGGCCTTGTATGGCTGGCGGCGGCGCTTTTGTAGAGGCTGCCGAAAAACCCGGCAAGGCTTTTCGGCGGGCTGATAATTTGCTTTTTTCATCATTTTTTCTCCTCACTTACGGGCGGCCTGGAGTCGCCCGGCTTTTTTGCTTTTCGGCGGGCGAATTCTGTGGTATACTGGGATAAAATCTGAAAAAAGCGAGGAAACGCAATGTATATAGGCGATGTGTTCATCCCCAATCCCCTGGTGCTGGCCCCTATGGCGGGGGTGACGGACCTGGCCTTTCGCCGGGTGTGCCGGGAGCTGGGGGCGGGGCTGACGGTGACGGAAATGGTCAGCGCCAAGGCCCTGTGCTACCAGGACAGAAAAAGCCGGGGTCTGCTGAAGCTGGGGCCCGGAGAGCATCCGGTCAGCGCGCAAATATTCGGCAGCGACCCGGTTTGTATGGCCGAGGCGGCACAGATCGCCCTGGAAATCAGCGGGGCGGACATCCTTGACATCAACATGGGCTGCCCGGTGGGAAAGGTCGTCGGGAACGGCGACGGCTCAGCCCTGATGAAGGACCCGGAGAAGGCGGCACGGATCGCGGAGGCGGTGGTAAAGGCCGTAAAGGTGCCGGTGACGGTGAAGATGCGCCGGGGCTGGGACAAGGGCAGTATCAACGCCGTGGCCTTGGCGAAAATGCTGGAGCAGGTGGGGGTGGCCGCCGTGGCCGTCCACGGGCGCACCCGGGCGCAGATGTACGCCGGGGCCGCCGACTGGGTAACCATCCGCCAGGTGAAGCAGGCGGTCTCCATTCCGGTGATGGCCAATGGGGATATTTTTTCGGCGGAGGATGCGGTGAAGATTTTGCAGTTCACCGGGGCGGACTTTGCCATGATCGGGCGGGGAGCCTTCGGCAATCCGTGGCTGTTTCAGCAGGCTCTGGCGGCTCTGGAGGGCCGGACGGAGGCCGGGGGGTATTCGGCAACCCCTGGCTGTTTGCCCAGTGTAAGGCCGCCCTGGAGGGCCGGGAGATCCCGCCCCTGCCGCCGCTGACCGAGAGATGCGACACGGCGGTGCGGCAAATTCACTGGGCTGCCCAGGACAAGGGGGAGCACATTGCCATTTTGGAGGCACGGAAGCAGTACGCCTGGTACTTAAAGGGCGTGGCCCATGCCAACTATTACAAGGAGCAGATCGTGCGGATGAACACCCTGGAGGATGTGACGCGGATCACGGAGGGGATCAAGCGGGATCTGCGGTAAGAAAAAAGGAAAACAGGCGGCCGGCCCGGGGTGGGGCTGCCGCCTGTTTTTTAAGAAGAGGAGAGAAAAACACTATGTACAGGTTTAACTTACAGGATGGAGGGGGAATTGTCAACGGCGCGGGGGCAGGATTCATAAATTGTTTACAAGAATGGGACAAAATGCCTATTGCATATTTAAAAAATGCGTGGTAATATTTAGTCCTCTAAAAGTTAGCACGCTAAATTTATAAAAAGGAGGGATGGGTCGTGAAGTGCTGTGACGCACAGCAGGAGCATTTCGGCCCGCTGCTGGGATACTGCGACCACCAGATGATGAAGCTGATGGTGCGCAAGCTGCGGGGGTACGATGTGTCGCCTATGCAGTGCCGTACCCTGACCTTTCTCTATGAGCAGCAGGGGGATGTGACCCAGAAAAAGCTGCAGGAATTTCTGCGGGTGAAGCCGCCTACGGTGAACGGCATCGTGGAGCGGCTGGAGGAAAAGCATCTGCTGACCCGGAGCATTTCTCCCGGGGACGGGCGGTGCAAGCTGCTGCATTTGACCGAGGAGGGGCGGTGCTTTTATCAGGAGTTTATCGCCATTACGGAGGAGGTCCACCGGCAGGCGGAGCGGGGCTTCACAGAGGATGAGGTGAAGCTGCTGCAGAGCTTTTTAGTGCGGGTGGCTGAGAATTTGTCCCGGGAAACGGAGGAAAAACATCCATGAAGAAGAAAAAACTGTTTGACTATACCGCCGGGTACCGGGGGCTCATTATACTGGGCATCCTGTGCTCGGCGGGGGAGGCCGTGCTGGAGCTGCTGCTGCCCCAGGTCATGAGCGACATTGTGGACATCGGCATTCAGAATGGAGACAGAGACTATATTTTGATGGCGGGGCTTAAGATGGTGCTGATGGCCCTGGTGGCCCTGGCTCTGGGCGTGGGGGCGGCGGTGCTGGCTTCCAAGGCCGGCATGGGCTTCGGCGCCAATCTCCGGGCTGCGGAATATCGGCAGGTGCAGAGGTTCTCCTTTGCAAACATTGAACATTTTTCCACGGCCTCGCTGATTACCCGGCTCACCAACGATGTGAGCAGCCTGCAGATGACCCTGATGATGGGGATGCGGATGCTGGTGCGGGCCCCGGTGATGCTGGTGACGGCCCTGGTGATGGCCCTGATCATCAGTACCCGGCTGAGCCAGGTGTTCCTGGTGGTGATACCCCTGCTGGTGCTGGGGGTGGCCCTGGTGCTGGGAAAGGTGGGGCCGTTCTTCACCTCCCTGCAGAAGGCCACAGATGACCTGAACCTGGTGGTGCAGGAGGACCTGAACGCCATCCGGGTGGTGAAATCCTTCGTGCGGGAGGATGTGGAAAAGGAGAAATTCGCCGGGCGCAATGAAAAGCTCAAGAGCATGGCGGAAAAGGCCTTTGGATTTGTGGTGATGTTTATGCCGCTGATCTTCCTCCTCATGGGCGGCACCATTGTGGCTGTGCTTTGGATCGGCGGCAACTATGTGTATGAGGGGAGCCTGCTCTCCGGCGACCTCATTGCATTTTTTACCTATGTGTCGGAAATCCTCATGTCGCTGATGATGGTGTCCATGGTGATGATGATGCTCACCCGGTCCATCGCCTGTGGCAGGCGCGTGATGGAGGTGCTCAACGAGGAGCCGCAGATCACCGATGAAAAGGCCCGGGAGGCTCTGACGGTGGAGGACGGCTCTATCCGCTTTGACCATGTGTACTTCCGCTACAATCCCAACGGCCAGACCTGGAACCTGGAGGACATCGACCTGGACATTCCCTCCGGGGCTACGGTGGGCATTCTGGGCGGCACAGGCAGCGCCAAGACCACCCTGGTGAGTCTGATCCCTCGGCTGTATGAGGCCACAAAGGGCAGTGTGCGCGTGGGTGGACACGATGTGCGGGAATACTCCATGAAACAGCTGCGAGACGCCTGCGCCATGGTTTTGCAGAAGAACACCCTGTTCTCCGGCACCATCAAGGAGAACCTTCGCTGGGGTGATGCAGGCGCCACCGAGGAGGAGATGCGGGAGGCCTGCCGCATTGCCTGCGCGGAGGAGTTCATTGAGAAAATGCCCGATGGCTACGACACCTACATCGAGCAGGGAGGCACCAATGTGTCCGGCGGGCAGAAGCAGCGGCTGTGCATTGCCCGGGCCATTTTGCGCAGGCCCAAGGTGCTGATTCTGGACGACTCCACCTCGGCGGTGGACACGGCTACGGATGCGGCCATTCGCCAGGGGCTGCGCTCCACCCTGCCGGGGACCACGAAGGTCATTATCGCCCAGCGCATTTCCTCTGTGCAGGACGCGGACATCATTGTGGTGCTGGACGACGGAAAAATTTCCGGCGTGGGCAGCCACACGGAGCTGCTGAAAACCAACGAGATATACAGAGAAGTGTATGAATCCCAGCAGGGAGGAGGCGCCATTGATGGCTGAGACAAAACGCAGACCCGGACCCCACGGACCCGGCGGCAGGCAGCGCCACGGATACCAGAAGCCCAAGGACATGAAGGGCACCGTGAAAAAGCTGCTGCGCTATATGGGCCGCTACAAGGGGGCGCTGGTGCTGGTGGCCCTGTGCCTGGTGGTGAGCAGCGGAGGGTCGATCCTCTCCAGTTACCTGCTCAAGCCCATTATCAACGACTATATTCTGCCGGGGGATTTCCCGGGACTGATCAAGATGCTGTGCCTGCTGGGCGGAGCCTTTGCCCTGTCGGGCCTGTGCTCCTACGCCTATGCGCGGCTCATGGTCCACATTGCCCAAAACACCGTGGCGGCCATAAGGCGGGACCTTTTCAACAAAATGCAGTCCCTGCCCCTGCGCTACTTTGACACCCACCAGTCCGGCGACCTCATGAGCCGGTTTACCAACGACATCGACACCATTTCGGAGATGATCAACTCCAGCTTTGCAAACCTCATCTCCTGCGTCCTGACCTTCCTGGGGACCATCGGAATGATGCTGTACCTGAACTGGGTGCTGACACTTATCACCTTTGCCTTCCTGGCGCTGATGCTCCTGACGGTAAAGACCATCGGCGGGCGCAGCCGGGTGAGCTTTCAGCGGCAGCAGGCGGCGCTGGGCGCAGTGAACGGCTATGTGGAGGAGATGATCGAGGGACAAAAGGTCATTAAGGTCTTTAACCACGAGCAAAAGACCATCGATCAGTTTGACACCCTCAACGAGAGCTATCGCCAGGCGGCCACCGCCGCCCAGGCCTACGCCAGCTCCATGATGCCCGCCATGGGCAACCTCTCCCGCATTGACTACGCCGTTACCTGCTGCGTGGGCGGCCTGCTGGCTATCGGCGGCGTGGGGGACATCGGCTCCCTGGCGGCGTACCTGCTGTATGTAAAGCAGGTGTCCCAGCCCATTGCCCAGATGAGCCAGCAGGTGAATACCATTCTGGCCGCCGTGGCCGGCGCAGAGCGCGTATTCGCCGTGATGGAGGAGCAGCCCGAGACGGACGAGGGCAAGACTGTGCTGGTCCGGGCGGAGAAGAAGGACAGGACGCTCCGGGAGGTGCCCTACCGCACTGGCTGCTGGGCCTGGAAGGCCCCGGACGGCACCATGACGGAGCTGCGGGGCGATGTACGGTTTGACCATGTGGACTTCGGCTACGCCAAGGAAAAGACCGTGCTGCACGATGTGAGCCTGTACGCCAAGCCCGGGCAGAAGATCGCCTTTGTGGGCTCCACCGGCGCAGGAAAAACCACCGTTACGAACCTTATTAACCGCTTTTACGACATCGACGCTGGAACCATTACCTATGACGGTATTGATGTGCGGAATATTGAGAAAAATTCTCTGCGCCGGTCCCTGGGTATGGTGCTGCAGGACACGCACCTGTTTACCGGGACCGTGGCCGAGAACATCCGCTACGGACGGCCCGACGCCACCGATGAGCAGATTGTGGCGG
>ENA-ORRQ01001474-ORRQ01001474.1-human-gut-metagenome-genome-assembly--contig:-NODE-1474-length-17576-cov-3.860168_pt1 | contig 17576 bp, 19 predicted proteins | sample MGYA00242177_ERZ509138 | MGnify/ENA primary metagenome ERZ509138 (study PRJEB26280, sample SAMEA2338628) | human gut metagenome | biome: human gut; feature: human-associated habitat; material: faeces... | reverse complement strand
ACGTGCCGCAGCGTGCCGCGGCCGGTGTCCTCATCATAGGGGCGGATCTTGAAGCTCTTGAGCAGACTGCGGATCGTGACGATGATCTCATCGGCGACGGTGTTCTCGATCAGGCAGTCGCTGACCGGGACGATGCGGTGTGAGGCCGACTGGTACACGCCCGAGACGATCTGCCCCTGCCGCTGCGCTACTTGCTGTATGATGGTCATGTAATTTTCACCTCCAGCACACATCATAGCACCGGAGTGGGGGAGTGCGCTGCATCATTGAAAATGAACAGATTGGTAGATGAACTGTTGTAAAATACATATTCCTCCCCCAAATGGCGGAGCAAAAGAGGGCAACACCAAATATGATGCTGCCCTCCAAGAAAAATACAATATAATTAATTGTTCGGAAAATGAAGCCCATCAAACAAAAAGTGTCCTTGACAAAGGGTACACATTAGGATTACGGGTAGGGTGAAGCAAGTTATAAAATACTGCCGGGGTTCGGTGTAAATATTTCCGACAGCTTGTTGCGTTTCCGGTATTCGTTCGGCGTGCAGCCATATCTTTTCTTAAAAGTATCTATATAATAGCTCGTATTCGCGAACCCCACATCAAATGCAATCTCCGTTACGGACAGCGCATTTTCTATCAGCAGTTCGCAGCTTTTCATCAGGCGATAATTGAGCAAATGTTTTATCGGAGACTCTTTTAAGTATTTCTTATATATAGTATTGCAGCTGCTTATGCTGATCTTGCCGGCATTGGCAATGTCGTTTAGCGAAATTTTCTCGGGATAGTGTTCGTGAACATAAGAGAGCATATCCTTCAGAATCGAAAGTTGTGGGGAAACGTGGGAACTGTCATCCTCTTCGTGGGCAGTATTATCAAAAATCGTTTTCCACATTTTAAAAATCAAACTCTGAAGAGCCAGTGGTGCAGAGGGTGCATATAGCTGCGCGTTAAGCTCACACGCATCGTCCATGATTGTTTTCTCCCAATCGATCTCGCGATTGAGACGTATATAAGGTATTGCCGCATTGTCTGTAATCGGCTTCACATAGTTTTTTTCTATACTGTTTGTGGCACACAGGATAAGCGGATGCCACAATGCAAAAACAAATTCGCAATCGGTGTTGTCGGCGGAAAAACCGTAGTGTATCTGGTTGGAATTGATGAAAACACCGTTGTTTTCATCCAGGTGAACAAGCTCACCGTTTATACTGTACACCATATGCCCGCGTATTGGCACGATTATTTCTACAGCATCATGCCAGTGGTTAAACATCCGGAAGCTCGGGTGGTCAGATAGCTTTTCAAGACCTATAAACGCATAATAGTCCTTGAAATTATACGGTAGGATCTCTGATTTGTCGGAACGCATAGTAGGAAGAACGCCCATTAAACACACCTCGATTGTAAAATAGTTATATCGTATTAAAATAATTTATTTCTATATATTAGCGTGCAGAGCGAAGCAAAGCGTATAAATTCTTCGGAATAATTCGGTGAAGCGCAAATGGTCCATTGTAAAATATCTATATTTATGTGTAAAATCACAATATTTATGCTGAAAAATAAAATATATTTGTATTTTTTAACGAAATATCAAAAGAATTGTGCTGCTGAGTGTGATATTAATATAACAGAACCAATGATTGCGGTCAATGCTCGATCATTAACAAACAAATAAAATTTTTAAGGAGGAAACAAAAATGGCTATCACACTCGAAGAACTCGCCAAGGAAGTACAGAAGCTCAAGGATATTGAGGAGATTAAAGTTCTCAAGGCTCGCTACAGCGCAATGTGCGATGACAACCACAACTGGACCCTGATCAAGGAGCTCTTTGCTCCCGATGCACAGTGGGTCGGTGACCCCACTCAGCCCTGGGGCGGCGGAAACAACCGCGAAGAGATCGAAAAGCTCTTCCAGTTCTACCAGACCCAGATGGACGGCGTTCCCCTCAAGGGTGTTCTCGGCCATAACCCCATGGCTCCTCAGATCACTGTCGCTGACGACGGCGTTCACGCCACCGGCAAGTGGAACATGTTCGGCGCATTCCGTATGTTTGAAGGCCGTGCCAAAACCGGCAGCAAGAGCTTCCTCGAGCAGGGCAAGTACAACGACGAGTATGTCAAAATCGACGAAAACGGCAATCTTGACCCCAACGGCAAATGGTTTATCAGCAAGCTCTCCTTCTATGATACCCTCTGCGCAGCTCCTCAGGACGGCTGGGACGACGAAGTCATCCAGTGGTAATACCCTCTATCAAATAGAAATCTGATTTGTCTCGAGTAAGTGGACGCAGGAAACGGACGATTCCCTAAAACGAAGCGATTTCCTGCGTCCTGCTTGCTGTTGACACATTATTTAAGGAGACTTGCAAATGTTAGACAGTTTGTTCAGCCCAATCACGATAAATAACAGACAACTCAAAAACCGCTGCATCGTTCCCGCAATGGTAATGAACCTGTGCGAGGAGGACGGAAGCTGCACCGAAAGGTTTGCCGCATACCACGAAGCCAAGGCCAAAGGTGGCTTTGCGATGATCATCACGGAGGACTTTGCGATAACAAATGTCGCCGGCAAAGGTCATCAGTATATCGGCGGACTCTGGAAAGACGAGCACATTCCCGGCTTCAAAGAATACACCGACAGACTTCATAAGTGGGGCGCGCTGAGCATCGTTCAGCTCCATCACCCCGGTCGCCAGGTCGGCGTAATCGACGCAGACACTCCTTGGGCGCCATCCGCCATTCCTTGCCCCTTCAGCCCCGAAATGATGCCCCATGAAATGACCGCCGCCGAAATTCGGCTCGTAGTCAAACAGTTTGGTCAGGCTGCGGCAAGAGCGAAGGCCGCCGGCTTTGACGGCTGCGAGCTTCACGGAGCGCACGGTTACCTCATTGAGGAGTTCATGTCCCCCTACTCCAACAAGAGAACCGATGAATACGGTGGCGACCTCTGCAACAGAATGAGATTTGCCCTTGAAATTATTCGCGAGGTCCGCGAACAGACAGGTCCCGATTTCATCATCGGCTACAAACTGTCCAGCGACGAATGGGTTTCCGGCGGTCTTACCATTGAAGACACGAAGGCCTATGTTCCTTTTCTCGAGGAAGCCGGCGTCAACTATTTCGGTGTTTCCGTCGGCGTTTACAGATCCGGCGATCAGATAATCCCCTCCATGTACACCGAGCACGGCTGGATCGCTAACAACGCGAAAGAGGTCAAATCGGTTGTTTCCGTTCCCGTTTACGCAATTGGCAGAATTAACGACACCCGTGTTGCCAACGCTATCATCAAGTCGGGCAAAGCTGACATGGTGGCGATGGGCAGGCAGTCTATAGCTGACCCCGAGACGCCTAACAAGGCTGCAGCAGGCTGCTTTGCAGACATACGCACCTGCGTCGGCTGTCTGCACGGCTGCGATGCAAACGTAAACCTTGAACAGTCGGGCACCTGCGAACTTAACCCCATCATCGGACACGAGTCCGAGGCGGAGTATCAGACCGTTATGACCGACAGTCCCAAGAATGTCCTTGTTATCGGTGCCGGCCCTGCCGGACTCGAGGCTGCAATAGGCGCTGCTAAACGCGGTCACCGTGTCAGCGTTTATGACAAGGACCGCTGGGCCGGCGGCAAATACAGACTCGCTTCCGTGCCTCCCTGCAAGGGCGAGTTGGGCGCATTCATCGTATGGCAGATGCACGAGCTCAAGAAGCTCAATGTTCCCGTCATCCTGAACACTGTCGTCACGAAGGAGCTTGTTGATTCTGTAAAGCCCGATGTTATAATAGCAGCAACGGGAACCACTCCCGTCGTGCCCCGCAAGATCCCCGGCTGGGACAAGGACATTGTCGTGCTCGGCACAGATGTGCTTTCCGGCAAAGCTAACACCGGTCACAACGTCGTTGTCATCGGCGGCGGGCACGCAGGCGCGGAAACAGCTAACCATATTGCCTCCTACATGAAGAACGTCACCATTGTCGAACTTCAGGAAGATATTGCGATGGACGAAGTTGACACGCCCCGCAATGCGCTGCTTGCAGACCTCGAAAAGAACAAGGTGCGCGTATGCGCGAGCACTTCCGTCAGTGAAATCAAAGATCATTCCGTCGTGGTTTCTGGAAAGTTCAACGAGGAGATCGAGTGTGACACAGTCGTTATCTCCATCGGCCACACTCCCAACACAGCTCTTGCCGACGAACTCATTCAGGCCGGATATGACGTTAGGATCATCGGTGATGCGGTCAAGGTCGGCCTTGTCGGACCCGCAGTTCGTGCCGGCTACCTCACCGCCCGGCAGATATAATTAAAAACATACTCTTTGAATAAAAACCTGTTTGCGGGTGGTCTTGCATCTCCCGCAAACATTTTCGGGAAACAATGTCAGCGATTTATCAATGAGCCGTGCGAAATTACGACAATAATACTGAATTGTGAGAATTGTTATGAAAGAAAAAGCAGCGAAAAAAGGAGCTATCCCATTTGCGGATAAGCTCGCATGGTCGTCCTGCGACGGTATGGGCACCTTGCTTGCATGGAATATTTTTGCGAGTTACCTCACTTATTATTTCACCGACGTCTGCGGACTTGCTGTCGGTCTTGCCGGCAACATAATACTGATCGCGAGGTCCTGCGATACAGTAACGGACTTTCTGATTGGAATAGCCATCGACAGATGCCATTGGAAAAGCGGCAAATACAGAGGCTGGCTCAAAATCGGAATTCTGCCGATGACCATAGGACTTCCGCTTATTTTTGCTCCTTGGGAAAACGTCAGTATGACCTTCAGGATAATTTGGATCGTGCTGATTTTCGGCACCTACGGCTGCATCTGGAACACCATCGTCTGTGCGCCCACCCATGCGCAGCTTGTCAACATGACGACCAGTGTCGATGAGCGAAGCGAGATTATCGGCATTCGCGAGGTGTTTTTCAATATCGGGATGTTTCTTGTTTCCGCAGCATTTCTTCCCCTTGTAAACGCCTTCGGCGGCGGCAGCGAAAAACGCGGCTTCTTCTGGGCGGCCGTTGTATTTGCTGTTATCGGGTTCCTGAGCATGGGCCTTAACTATCTGGTTCAGAAGAAATACGAGCTCAACCCCGACGGCACTTCAAAAATCGTCGAAACTCAAGGCAAAGAAAAAACCGAAAAGCGAAATCTCTTATCAGAGTTCGGTCTTGTTGCCAAAAACCGCCCCTGCGTTATCATTCTCATCAGTGTTCTTCTTGCAAACACTCTGATGACCATTAAAAGCGCGCTGATGGTTTACTCATTCAAATACTATTTTGACATGGAAAACTTCTATGCGATCGCAATGGGTGTGTTCACCGTTGCTACAATACTCGGAGCACTGCTGATTAAGTATTTTGTGCGTCTTTTCAAGGACAGCAGCCGCGGCTTTATATGCGTGCTCGTGCTGAGCATCGTTTTCAACACGGCGTTTTTCCTTATCTGCCGTGCCATCGGCCCCGCCGCTGCCGCAAAATCGATGCACTTCGGCGTTCTCTTCTTTATATTTATTGCAAGCGCCGTTTTCCAGGGCGCACATTACGGATTTGCAAATCTCCTGGTTCCCAACGTCATTGAATACGGCTTCTGGCTGACCGGAAAGCTGCAGACAGGGCTTATCTACGGGATTTACGCCTTGGATATCTCCCTTGGTGCTGCCATCGGCGGAAAACTCACCACGGTCGTACTCGATATCGTCAACTATATCCCGAATGTCGCACAGACCTTCGCGGCCAAAAACGGAATTCTCTTCGGTACCTTTATAATTCCGACAATCATGGCCGCCTGCCAGCTTATACTTCAGTTCTTCTTCGGCCTGAGTGATAAGAAATATCAAAAATGCGTCGAAGAAAACGAAGCGCGCGCATTGGCGGACCAAGCCGCGCCGCCTGCGTAACAATTTTCGATTGGAGAGTATTATGAAAAAAGCCATTTCGCTTATTGTTGTACTGTTGTCATCTTTCACAGTGTACATTTATTCGTTTACAACTATCGTCCTCGGCGATATTTACGCCGCTTTTCCCGGCCAGGACAGCGTAACCGTACTCATCGCATCGCTCCCCGCTGTGGTTATGATGCTTTCTGCTTTTGCTTCGGCGTTTTTGCTCGCAAAATTCAACCGCAAGGCTCTTGTTATAATCAGCCTCATCATTGCCGTTGCTGCGGGCCTTGTCGTTGCATATGTTGAGCTCCCCATTGCCGGTATCGTCGCCTGCTCCGCACTTATGGGCATTCCCGCAGGTATCGTAGCGGCAGCCAACGCATCTGTGCTCCCTCTCATCGCGCCCGACTCTCTGAAGGACAAGGTCATGGGCTTCCATCAGGCGGCTCTTATGCTCGGTCAGACGCTGTTTGCCCTTATCTGTGGTTTCTTTGCAAGAGGCGGCAACTGGGCGGGCGGTTTTAAGACCGTATATGTCATCATCCCCGTCATTGTTCTTGTCATGCTGTTTTACCCCAATGTATCCGTCGACTCCAAAGCTGAACATAAGGTTGAGGAAAGCAAGAGCGAAGCAGAGGAATCCGGCAGTCGTATGCCCCTGTATGCGATTCTTTTGCTCGGAACATACTTCCTCGGCTGCATCTTCTGGAACGGCTGGTATCTGAACAACTCCGACTTTATTATCAATGAGGCGCGTTTGGGCGACTCCACACTTGTCGGCGGCGTAAACTCACTGTGCACCGCGGTCAGCATGGTCGGCTGCATCGCAGTTTCCTTCTGGATGAAAGCCTTTAAGGGGTGGGCACTCCCCGTTGCGCTGCTGCTCGGCGGCTTCTGCACATTTCTCCCCACCGTTATTCCCACCGTTGCCTGCTGCTACATCGCAGCAATCGGCTGCCAGCTCGGCATCATGATCGCAATCTCCGCCCTGCAGACCTATATCGGTCTCGGAACTAAAGGCAAAAATCTTACCACTGCAATGAGTCTGCTTCAGGCCTTTGAGGGCTCTGGCGTTTTCCTGTGCGGATATGTCGTTCCCTTTATTGCCGGCATATTCGGCGAAAGCGCACGCAGCAATATGATGGTTGCCGCAGTGGCGACGATGCTGATCGGTCTTGCAACCTACACCTTTATGCGCAAAGCGCACGGACAGGTTTTTGCCAACGCACAATAAATTTTCCGAGGTATGCGGGGGAGCTCCTCCGCATACCTTCTCTGTTTGCATGCTTGATCGCTTCGCCGCACTTCAACTCCTTAGATGGGGGGTTGACGGAATAAAAGCATCGCCTATCAAACCAGAGACACAGATTAACATGATCATGCCTTTAGCGAATATCCTTAAGCAATCAGGCTGCGAAATCACTACTGATAATGAAATTACCGCAACCGGGCGAAGAAGCAAAAAGAAGATTGTTATCTACCCGGCAATGTGGGTTGAACCACATGCTGCAAACACCATTTTTGTGAGCGATGCTTATATCAAGTACGCTAAGCCATATGCAGTTCAAAAGGTTCTCGACAACATTTGAAACAGACTGTCATTCTGAAACTCCTGGTTGCGAGCTCAAATAATGCAGAGCCCACCGATCTTGTTGACCAGTGGGCTCTGCCACATTAATTTTCAATCCATCAACTGATGCTCTTGTGTGCCTTTCACATACCGTTCCAAGTCACCGCCAAGAACCAGTTGCGCATATTCCAGAAGTTTATTATAGATCAACCAGTCCAGCTCCGACCGCTGATACATGTTGTCAGCATCTCATTTTCCACGTCAATCGTGTTAATCGCAATCAAGCTGCCATCGGCAAATTTCAGTTCAACATAGGCAGTATCCATATTAAACGAACAGGAAATCAAACGCTTCATATTCGCCCACCTCAAATCATTCCAAAATGTTTCAATGCCTCCGTAATGGCTCTTTCCTTGTCTGGTGGGCATTGTGGCTGCCTGACATCCTCGGATTTCGGTTTATTGTAGTTCTCGCGCTCAATAATGCCATGTTTCTGCTTTACCTGTGCGATATAAAGACTACTGACCTTCAAGCCGCTGCGTTCCAGAACATAATCCTTGATCTGCCCATAGGTTGCCAGTCCTCTTTTATCCTGCACCATTTCTTCCACATCCACATCAATGTTGATATGTGTCACAGGATTTCTCAGAACTAAGAGACAAACCGTCTCAACATGCTCCGTCGCCGGAAACATATCAAATCCTACTGCTTCCTTCGCCTTATACCCCAGCTTCTTCATATAAGCCAGATCTCTTGCCAATGTCTCTGGGTTGCAGGAAACATAAACTACTTTTTTCGCTCCCATCTTTGCAATGGAATCCATGAACTCTTCGGTACTTCCGCTTCTCGGGGGATCCATGATGACTACATCGGCTTTTTCACCAGCCTCTGCCATATTGACCAGAAAACGGCCGGCATCATTGCAGAAGAAACGGATATTGGATATCTGGTTCATTTTGGCGTTGTTGATGGCATCCCGGACTGCATCCTGGTTTAATTCCACGCCGATCACATTTCCGGCCTTTTTGCTTGCAATAATACCAATAGTTCCTATACCACAATACGCATCCACAACCGTCTCTTTTCCAGTCAGTCCAGCCAGCTCCAGAGCCTTTGTATACAATTTCTCCGTCTGGACCGGATTTACCTGATAGAAAGAACGGGAAGAAATACGGAAGCTACAGCCGCACAGCGTATCCACAATATATCCTTTTCCATACAGCACATGCTCCTTTTCCCCCAGTACCATGCTGGTTCCCCGTCCATTGATATTCTGGACAATGGTGGTGATCTCCGGATGTTTCTCTCTTAATGCCTTTACGAAATTATTCTTTGACGGAAATACAGGGGAAGCTGTTACCAGTACCACCATGATCTCCCCACTTTCAAAGCCTCTGCGGATCAGCACATGGCGCAGCAAGCCATAACCAGTATCTTCATCAAATGTACGGATCTTAAAGGACTTTAACATACCGCGAATAGTGCCAATGATCTCATCTGCCTTCTGGTCCTCGATCATGCACTTCTCCACAGGTACTACATTATGGGTATTTTCCTGATAAATACCGGAAATAATATTGCCCCTTCTATCCCTATCAAATACAGCATGAACTTTGTTTCTATAATAAAACGGATCTTCCATTCCTATCATGTCTTTTACAGGACAGATTCCCTTCAACAATGTTTCCAGACGCTTTCTTTTCGTCTTTAACTGCTCTGCATAAGGCATATCCAGCATCTGACATCCGCCACACTGACGCATAACAGGACACATGCTCTTTTTAGGGCTCCTCTTTCCATTTTCCGCGATTTGTCCAGACTGCTGTTTCAGAACCGGCTTTCCAAACTTTGCCGCCTTCTGTTTCTGCTCTGTTCTCTGCTTCTGCTCTGACCTTTGCTTCTGCTCTGGCTTTACCCCTTTCACAGCTCTGCTTTCCGGTCTTTTATTTTCTCTTTTGGGGCTTCCCTGTTTTTTGCCTTCCTGTACTCGTTTTCCCTGTATTCTATTTTCCTGGGATTTATTCCCTTGAACTTTCTTTTCCTGTTTTTTCTTTCCCTGCACGTTTTTTTCCTGCATTTTTACACCTTTTTCATTCATATCCTATCGACAATTTATTCCTTCGCTCTTATAATCGTACTTATCAACATCCTAAAACAATGAGGTGATATTTATGAGCGAAACATCCACATCACAAGATCCTGTTTCTTACTATATTGACCATACTATATACACTGGCCGACCGGCAGATACTACCGACCGTCTTCCAAAGGAGATACGCACCTATGACCTGTTAGACTCCCTTGGGATCACCTATACCCGTGCAGACCATGACACACTACCCACTATGGAAGCATGCCAGGAAGTAGGTAAGCTTTTAGGCATTGAGATCTGCAAAAACCTATTTCTTCGCAATACCCAGAAAACCGCCTTCTATCTGCTGATCCTTCCAGGCAGCAAAAAGTTCAAAACAGCCGCTCTCTCCAAGCAGATCGGCAGCGCCCGTCTTTCCTTTGCCGAACCGGAATTTATGGAACAGTACCTTAACATCACTCCCGGTTCTGTAAGTGTTCTCGGTCTGATGAACGACCCAGAAAACAAAGTCCGGCTGCTCATAGACAAAGATATCCTGGAGAACCATCCTTACTTCGGATGTCATCCATGTATCAACACCTCCAGCCTGAAATTCCGCACAGAAGACCTGTTAAACAAGATCCTCCCTGCTATCCACCATAACTATACCATTGTAGATCTTCCATACGCAGAATAGTCCATCAAACTTAGCAGATACATCTTTAACGCATTCCCAATCTGTACAAATACCTGAAGCAGACGCAACGGTCCCTTAAACGATCCCTTAGATCGGGGCCGTTGCCTTTCTTAACCACTCTTTCTCCTGGTCATCCATATACGGACTGATCTTCTCAAACACCTCTTTGTGATATGCGTTAAAAAGAGCAATATCTCTCTCTGTCATCAGCTCTTTCACTACCGCATCCTTATCAACTGGTACAAAGGTAAGGAACTCAAACTTCATAAACTGGCCATACTGGTTCTTCTCATCCTTTACACAAAGGATCAGGCTCTCTGTACGGATACCATGGCTTCCTTCAATATAAAGTCCCGGTTCATCAGAAGTGATCATTCCAGCTTCCAGAACACCATTATCATGCCGCTCCGGCACCATACGGAAGCGGATGCCATTTGGTCTTTCGTGAACATTTAACAGATAGCCCACACCATGACCGGTTCCATGGTCAAAATTCAGTCCCCTGCTCCAAAATGGCTCTCTTGCCACATAATCAAGGCTTAAGCCTCTGCACCCATATAAAAATTTCACTTCTTTTAATCGCAGCATGCTTATAAGGACCAGAGTAAAATGCTCTTTTTCTTCCTCCGTCAGTTCTCCTAACGCAATGGTACGGGTAATATCCGTAGTTCCCTCATAATACTGGCCACCAGAGTCTACCAGATAAAAGCCATGGTCTTCCAGTACCGTATCACTTTCCTTTGTTGCAGAATAGTGACACATAGCCGCATTCGCCCCATAAGCAGAGATTGTAGCAAAGCTTGGCTCAATATAGCCTTCCTGCTCTTTCCTGAATTCCTCTAACTTATCCTGGACACTCATCTCTGTAAGACGCTCTTTTCCAATATGGTGCTTTAACCAGTAGATAAAACGGGTAACAGCTACACCGTCCTTAATATGAGCTTTCTTCTCATTTTCAATCTCAACCTCATTCTTTACTGCTTTCGCATCAGAAGTGGGATTCATCTTATCAACCAGTTCATTCTTATCCTTTAATATGTTATACAAAGCATAATTGATATGCTGCTTCTCCATAAGGATCTTATGTCCCGTAATATCTGTTGCCATTTTATAGATATCATCATAAGGCAGTATTTCTGTCCCTAAATCTTCCAGATATTTAAGCATATCTATATTATGATAATTATCCATATATGGATATGCTTCTCCGTGAAGCACTTCTTCATTTACAAACAGATACAATTTATCCTCTGTTACGATCACGTAGGAAAGCACTACCGGATTATAAGCAATATCATTTCCCCTGATATTTAACAGCCATGCAATATCATCCAGCGATGTCAGAACATACATATCTGTATGCTCCTTCTTCATTTCTGCACGAAGCTCTTTTAATTTTTCTTCTGCTGTCTTTCCTGCATATTTCTCATGTAATGCCCATGCCGGCTCCATGGACAGTGCCGGACGGTCTTCCCAGATCTCATTGATAAGATCATCACTGCAAAGGATCCTTGCATTTTTTTCTTTCAGGCGCTTTTCCAGATCAATACCGGTCAATGCATTGACTACTCTTCCGTCAAAGCCCAGACAGCCATTTTCCGGCACTTCTGCTTCCAGATATCCGGCTACAGAAGGCACGCCTTCCTGTCCCATTTTCATCATCTTTACAGAAGTTCCCTGAAGCTGTACTGCCGCCTGGACAAAATATCTTCCATCTACCCACAGGCATGCTTCCTTCATGGTCACTACTGCAATTCCCGCAGAACCGGTAAAACCGGTCAGGAACTGTCTGCATTTAAAATGATCTCCCACATATTCAGACTCATGAAAATCAGCAGTAGGCACCATATAGGCATCCATGCCACGTTCCTTCATCTTTGTTCTGAGCAATTCTAATTTCTGATCCACGGTCATTTTCTCCGCTGATCCGCCATTTACTGTATTCATTTTCCTTCTCCTCCTGTACTCACACATGGCTGCATATTTTCATCTATATCCATCCAAAATGTCTGCATGCCTTCCAGACTCCATCCTGGGCAATATCATCTGTCACATAATCGGCCGTATCTTTCAGCTTCTGGACTGAATTTCCCATAGCGATCCCGGTTCCGGCTGCCTGAACGATCTCATAATCATTCATGCTGTCTCCAAATGCCACCGTCTGGCTTATATCCATTCCATAGTATTCACATAAACGTACCAGTCCATTTGCCTTGGATGCCTGTACTTCTATGATGTCCGCCCCTAACCGACTGGAAAATAATGGAAATTTAAGTTCCGGAAAATGTGCCTCCATATCAGACACCGGATCCGCTTCTCCAATATAAGCTAACGTGCGTACCGGCAGTTCCAGCATTTTCCAGGGATCCTGAAAATCACGCATGCTCTCTCCCCAGCGGATCTTGTCGATCCGTTCTACCTCTGCCGGATTCACAAAGTAATCCTTATCATCGATCGTCAGCCCCACGGCAATTTCCCTTTCTTCCCCATAGGAAAGCAGGCGTTTTAAAAGCTCTTTATCCATAAAATGCTCATATAACAATTCATCCCCGGCAACCACACGGGTTCCATTCATATGGATTACTGCATCTGGCCGTATCTGTTGTTTGTAGCCCACACTGACCATTCCATCCATATTTCTGCCGCTGGCGATGACAATAATACTGTCTTTTCGCAGCATCTCCACCGCTTCTATGGCACTGTCCGGTATCTTCCATGTAGCCTGATCTAAAAGTGTCATATCCAGATCAAAACTTACGATCCTTTTCTTATCTGTTTTGCTGCCTGTCGTTTTATTGATCATCTGAAAAACTCCTCATTGCGGTATACATTAAAAAAACAAAATCGGGGCTTTTCAAACAGCCTCTTTTCTGTTATACTATAATAGTTATGAACATCGGAGTATGGCGTAGCTTGGTAGCGCGCTCGGCTGGGGGCCGAGAGGTCGCAGGTTCAAATCCTGTTACTCCGATTTATTTTTTATCAAGGGTTTTTGATGATTTTACTCATCAGAAGCTCTTATTTTTTTGATCACCGTTCCAGATGATACCGAATTGCTCCGTGCTTTGCACTCCCGCAATTCTAAAAACATTCCTAATCCCCTTATTTTTCTTCAAATAATGGCTTCTTACTCATGTTTTTAGCAGGTCCCAGGTTCAAAAATCCTCCTGCAGGCAAGCCTGCGCCGGATTTCCGCCCTTTTTGCCCTGGCATCATCATATAGATTCTATCGAAAAAATATTAAATTATCAATATTTTTCACCTGCAAATCCAAAAACTTCTTAAATGTTCTCTCGGAATCTTTCTGTACCTGACTTTGCGAGAAGATTTTTTGTCAGCCGCAAAGGCAAGTCCATAAAAGACTACGGTAGGACATATAACAGAAAAGGAGTGAGCATGCCATTTCATATACTCACTCCCAAATCCTGTCTTACTTATTTGTACCTTTTATGCCTCAACACTCTCATTTCTATGCTCCATGTTCCTGAACAAATGGGTACAGATCAGGATCGCTACTACAATGGACAGATAATCCGCTGCAGGCTGCGCATAAATAACGCCTTCCAGCCCAAACATATGATTTAAAATGAAGATCAGCGGGATAAAGATCAGTCCTTGACGGCAGACTGTCAGGAGCAATGACGGGATCGCCTTTCCCATTCCCTGGATGGTATTGATGCACAGGAATAAAATCCCTAAAAACGGCGCTGACAGCTGCAGTGCAATAACCATCTGGATACCATAAGTGATAACCTGGGCATCATTGATAAACACCTGAACCAGTGATTTTCTTGCCACCATCATAAACAGGGTCAGGATCGTTCCCATGATCACCGATACGATGCCTGTAAACTTAAACACCTGCATCAGACGTTTCTTATTTCCCGCACCATAATTATATCCGATCAGCGGCTGAATTCCCACACAAAGTCCGATCTGCAGCAGCACTACCAACATATTGGATTTCAAGGCAACGCCCATTGCAGCAACCGGTGTATCTCCATATCCTACTAATGCCTGATTAAGGATAATATTTGCAAAACTCATTAAAATATTGTTTAAAGATGCAGGAATTCCAATCGCTACTACGCTCTTTGCAATTCCTTCTCCCACTTTAAAATATTTCCAGCTGATAGACAAAGTGGATTTTTTCCTGAGAAAATACTGCAGATAAAACAGGCATGCTGCAATATTTCCAATGATCGTAGCCAATGCTGCGCCTGTTACTCCCCAGCCTAACATCAGGATCATAACCGGATCCAGCACAATATTTACAATAGTTCCAAGGAGGTTTCCCACCATAGACTCTCTGGCCGCGCCTTCTCCTCTTAAGATATTGGCAAATGCAGTGGAAAACAGGATCGTTGGCGCACCAATGGAAATGATCAGCAGATATTTTCTGGCAAAACCGATGGTATTTTCACTGGCTCCGATCAGTCCCAAAATCCCTTCCATACCAAGTACAGAACAGACAGCCACGATCACTCCCAGACCTAACGCACCATAACAGCAAAAGGAACTGATATGCCATGCCCGGTCTTTATGCCTTTCACCTAATGCCCTAGATATAGCCGAGCTTCCACCGATGCCAAACAGATTTCCCAGCGCCATAAAGATCATAAATACCGGTGTTGCCAAAGATACAGCCGCAACCTGCAGTGGATCCTGTGTCTGACCAATGAAAAAGGTATCTGCCATGTTGTAAATGACAACTACCAGCATTGAGATCATGGTCGGGATCGCCATGGTTGCCACAGCCTTCGGTACCGGAACTTTTTCAAACAGATCCGTATTGGTTTTCATACTTTTCTCCTCACTTTTTTCTCACATTTTCTCCGTTGTCTGCTTCCTGCATTTTGTCTTATTTTTAACGTATTTAAGCCATTTTTTTGCAAGCATTCTGACATTCTAAACACAATCTGTATATTTGTCAACTGTTATTTTTTTGCCGAGGTTCTGCTGAAATTCTGTCATCCCATTTTCCTGTTACTGAGAAATTCATATTCCAACTTTCTGCATTTTTCATTGCTCTGCCACTAACCTTGTTGTATAATAGGTTTATAATAAGAAATGGAGAATGCGTATGTTAGTTTCAACAAAAGGGCGTTATGCACTGCGTATCATGATCGACCTGGCAGAACACCAGAGAGACGGCTATATTCCATTGAAGGAAACAGCCGGGCGCCAGGGCATTTCAGAAAAATACCTGGAAGGGATCATTAAGATCCTTGTAAAAGATAAAATGCTTACAGGTGTCCGCGGCAAAGGCGGCGGATACAAACTTACCAAATCACCGGATCAGTATACAGTAGGAAGTATCCTGCGCCTTACGGAAGGCTCCCTTGCCCCTGTATCCTGTCTGGAATCCCCGGACGCACTTTCCTGCGAGCGCATGGACTGCTGCACTCCCTATGTGGAGAGGCTTGGATCACCTGATCAACAACTACTTAGACAATATCACTCTTGCTGACCTGATCCAGCCCGAAGAACCATGGAGCAATTATGTAATCTAGTCCAAAAGAAAAACAAGCGCCACCAAAGGTGGCATTTGTTTTTCTTGGACGATTAACGAGGGTTCCGTCTGCGTCAGCAGACAATAGAGCGCGATAGCGCGTGAACCCGAGTGTACATATATACATAATCTCCAAAAAAGAGTATGCCACCGGGAATGGAACTCCATCCCGAAAGCATACTCTTTTTCATTTCATCTTTTCCTACTTATAAAGAGACAGTCCATCAAATAAAATAACCGGATCATCCCATTCATTATCCTTTAACAGGGAAACTTCTACGCGGATCTGCTTCTGTCCGGATACATCCACACCAAAATATACATTCTTTTCATTGTAATGGATATCAGGTGATGTATACAGTACCTGGTCATCGTCACCGTAAACAGTTACTCTTGCAAGAAGGGCGCTGTCAAACTGGGAAGAAGGACCAAATACGCCAGATAACATTCTGTATTCACCATTTGTATTGCACTGTACATAGCTTCCCTTGCCTTTTAAGCGGATCGCATTTCCCCAGCGGGATCCAGCGGCTGTCTTACCGGAAGCAATGATCGTGTAATCTTTCTTTGTAATGCCTTCCAGGTTCTGTACCAGATAACCATTTTCCAGATCCATACTATTAGCTGGCTCTGTATCTCCCTCATTTGGAACCCATACGCCATCTTCGCCAATGGTTCTTCCATCGATCACTGTGTTTACAGCCATAGCACCGTTTGGATACAGGAAATACCATTTTCCATCGTCACTCTTTAACCATCCGATCTGCATTGCACCAGTCTGGTCCAGATAATACCACTGACCATCGATCTGCTGCCAGCCGGTCTTCATAATACCGTCATTACCAATATAATAATATTTTCCATTATCTTTTATCCACTCATTGTATGCAAACTTGTTGGTACCCTTCTGGTATTTCCACTGATCATTTACATATTTCCATGTTCCTGCATAAGCTGGAACTGTTAAAGCCACACTTAATGCCAGCGCTGCCGCTGCAACCGCAAAACGTCTTCTCATTTCCCATTCTCCTTTCATCTGCAGGCTTTATTCCTGCGCTATATTAACCGCTCATACTGTCTGTTTTCGTACGCTTTATTATAATTCAACTTTGCTTTTTATGCAACAGTGCCTGCCATCTGTTCACAGAATATTCACGGTTTTACTGGGTTTTCTGGACAATCATCCGCTTATCTGTCACTTAATCTTCCCACATTCCTGCAAATTCACCGTCTTTTAAGCGCAAAAGTCTCTGATTGGAACTTCCCCGAAAGATCAGGGTCAGATCCTTCTTTGCTTCCACAAACTCACCATCTACCAACACATCGATCTGACGCAGCATTTCTTTTGTATATTCCGTGTAAACAGAGCCGCCTGGCTGCATATCCTGATCAAACAGATATCCGCTGTAACACCAGATGTCTTTTTGTGGATAAGTCTCCCTGATCTTCTTTAAAAGGTGGACAAGTACCGCCTGATTTTCCGGTTCAAAAGGTTCTCCCCCAAGAAGGGTAAAACCCTGAATATATCCCGGTTCCAGTAATTTTAAAATTTTATCCTGCGTCTCCTCTGTAAAAGGAACCCCATACTGAAAATTCCAGGTTTCCGAATTAAAACAGCCCTTACAATGATGGGTGCATCCACTTACAAAAAGGGATACTCTGACACCTGGTCCGTTTGCAATATCACATTTCTTAATTTCACCGTAATACATAACCTATTCACCTCTTTCAAAAATCAAATAGAGTGCCCATTATATTTAGCAATTATCCAAACCAATCTTTCGTATTATATATACAATACTTCTTCTATATTTTACATGGTTCTTACTAATTACAT
>ENA-ORRQ01001466-ORRQ01001466.1-human-gut-metagenome-genome-assembly--contig:-NODE-1466-length-17645-cov-10.984366_pt1 | contig 17645 bp, 6 predicted proteins | sample MGYA00242177_ERZ509138 | MGnify/ENA primary metagenome ERZ509138 (study PRJEB26280, sample SAMEA2338628) | human gut metagenome | biome: human gut; feature: human-associated habitat; material: faeces... | reverse complement strand
TGATGATGCCCTCGATGCCTTTGGTGTTCATGGTATGGGTGGTATTCTGGGATCTATCCTCACCGGTGTCTTCGCCACTCAGTATGTAACAGGATCCGAAGGTGTACAGGGTGCCCTCTATGGCGACTGGCATCAGCTTTGGGTTCAGGTTGTAGCCACCGTGGTAAGCATCATCTACAGCGTAGTAGTTACCTACATTATCTTCAAGGTAGTAGATAAGAGTGTAGGTGTACGTGTTGACAAGCGAGTAGAAGAGGAAGGTCTCGATATCTACGAGCATGGTGAGAGTGCTTATAGCAACTAATTGCGAAATTCGATTATCAGCATAAAATTTAGGTCAATGGTGTTTCATTTTGAGGAATGGAACACCATTTTTTTACGATAAATCCTCAACTTGCACAATGAAATTGCCTCAACTTGCACAATGAAAATGCCTCAACTTGCACAATGAAATTGCCTCAACTTGCATAATTTAACGTTTAAAATGCTAGTATTCAGTAACTTTTGATTATCTTTGCAGCGATGTTTAAAAAATATGATTATGAAGAAATATAAGACAAGAATAGCAGATAAAATGTTAAGTCGGAGACTTTTGGGGAGTGGTGCCGTTTTGATACAAGGCCCCAAATGGTGTGGAAAGACGACAACTGCAGAACAGCAAGCAAAGAGCGTTGTGTATATGGATGATCCTGAATACATGGAGCAGAATGTGGAACTTGCAAATCTTTCTCCCAAAAAGTTGCTTTCAGGAGAAGTGCCTCGTCTTATTGATGAATGGCAATTAGCCCCGCAGCTTTGGGATGCTGCCCGTTTTGAGGTAGATCATAGGGATGAACTAGGGCAATTCATCTTTACTGGTTCTGCAGTCCCTGTTGATACAAGTAAAATTCACCATTCAGGGACTGGTCGATTTGCATGGTTGACAATGAGAACAATGAGTCTTTCTGAATCTGGCGATTCTACAAATGAAGTCAGTCTTGAAGAATTGTTTGCCAATCCCGTAGCAGATGTTTTTGCAACTAATCCTCTCAATATTGATTCTTTGGCATGGTTGATATGTCGGGGTGGTTGGCCAAAGGCAACGATGGTTAGTAAGGAGGTAGCACTTGATATGGCATATAGATATTATGAAGCCGTGGTGCACTCTGACATTTCTCGTGTAGATAATGTGAGCCGTGATCCGGAAAGAGCAAAAAGAATATTACGTTCTCTAGCAAGAAACCAATGTGCTCAGGTAACGGTAAATACTATCTGTGCTGATTTGGAGAATAATGATGTTGTAGCCACCAATCGCAATACGGTGGCTTCCTATATAGAAGCATTGAAGAAAATTTTCGTATTGGAAGATTCCTTGGCATGGAATCCAAATTTGCGAAGTAAAACGGCTATTCGCACTTCGGATACCCGATATTTTTCTGATCCTTCTATTGGTGTTGCGGCTTTAGGTATAGGTCCAAATGATTTGGTGAATGATCTCAGTACGATGGGTTTGTTCTTTGAATCAATGTGTATCAGAGACTTGCGTGTTTATGCCGATGCTATTGATGGAACAGTGTATCATTATCGTGATGGTAATGGTTTGGAGTGTGATGCTGTAGTTCATTTGCGTAATGGGAATTATGGACTGATAGAAGTTAAATTGGGTGGTGAGAAGAACATCGAAGAAGGAGCAAAGAATCTAAAGCTCTTGGCTTCTAAAATCGATGATACGAAAATGAAATCCCCATCTTTCCTTATGGTTCTGACAGGTACATCTCGTTATGCAGTTCGCAGGGACGATGGCGTCTATGTTGTGCCAATAGGTTGTTTGAAAGATTAATCAAAATACAGAATCTTTGCACTCTAGCACCTTGACTGTATGTTTAGTACGGTCGAGGTGCTATCTTTATATAATAAGGTGTAATCCGTTTTTTTACTGTAATCTCCTGATTCTTCTTTCTTTTGGGATAATTTGGGGAAGTAATCAATTTGCAGTTGGTCTGTGAACGCTGAAGGTTGATGCTATTTTGTCGGTGTAAATGTCGGTGTAAATGTCGGTGTAAATATTGTTTTGGCGGTAATGTGGCGGTAATGCCGATCCTACTTCAATGTATGGTGTTGGAAAACCGTCTTTTCCTTTGCGAAATTTGGGCATTTCTCCGATCTTTACTATGCGATGTTCTTTTTCAGCTTCATATTTGAAGTGTTTATATTTGGGAGCTTCTAGGCAGTCTATTAAGTGCTGAATAACATCTCTCCATTCTTTATCTTTATCTTGAAGATTTTGTATTGTCCTACGACATGTATCCTCTTCTATTTTTATGTCATTTGGTTCTGTATATACACATTTTATGGGATAGTCCTTGTTGTATATAAGACGAGTATCTAGTTGATAATTGTTATTTTCAGGATTATTTCTATCTCTTAAACGCATGAGAGGAGCACCCGGCAATTTGTCAAAGTCGAAGCCTAAACTTATGCCATCTCCATTTTGACCATAGCCGCGCCACATGGTTAAATCATCTTCTTGTTCCGAAAAGGAGATAAAATACAAACTCAAACCTTTTTCGGGTTCATTTATTAATTTATCGTATTCTTTCATTAAGTTACATTGGTTGTGCAGACTGTAGTTTTCGACAGCTTTTCTAAGCCCCTCAAAATACAATTTACATTCTGTTGGATCATTTTGATATGAAGAATGACCTGCCCACATAATTAAGTGGGTAGGCTCTAAATTGTCATTTTGATGAAACAAAGAATGTTCCATCATGGAGATGAATGTATCCATCGTTGTATAATGATATAATATCATATAAATCCTTTCTTGTATTTTTTAATTATTGTATCCAAATTTATTCCATGTTTCGAGGACGAGGCGCTTGGTGCGGTATTCTCCGTACTGACGTATCTCGTTGTCTTTCAGCACACGGAAGGTCTCGTTGATGCAGCCTTTACCACAGACATCTTCTGGGTCTAGGATATAACGGAGATCTTCAGTGTTGAGGCCATAGAGATGGGCAAAGATGGCGTCAAGCTCGGCTTGAAGGATGGCTCTGCGCTCAGGATTATAAATCCAAGGCTGCTGTGCTCCCAACTGTGGTAACTCTGCTCGCTGCTCTTCGTTCATTTCTTCCCATAATTCTGATGCCCAACCATCCATATCGTGATTGAAATAGCATAGCTCGGCTACTCGTTTCACGATCTGCCATTGCATGGCAGATGGGATTTGGTCGAGGGTGAGGACGGGGAATTGTTTGACGAAGAATGAACTAATATTTTTCCCTCCTACTTTCTGCCTAATGGTATAGTCAAAAACAACAGATGAGAGCATTGCGCAAAGCGAAGCTACGGGCATAGTGCCACGCTCCGCGTAGAGGAGCGTGGCACTATGCCCAACGCCTGTGGCGTTGGGAATAGGTGAACAAACGAAAGTTCTTTCGTTTGTCGGTTTGGAGATAGCTCTAAAGCAAAGTGACCATTTTTTCTGCCACTCCCACACAACATTCCCTTCCTTATCATAATTTACTAATCTGTCATTCACCGCAGCCAACGGCACCCAATACCATGGCATGATATGGCTGTTAGGATTACTAAGTTCATCCAAAGAAGGCATGTTGATGGAATTTGGGCGTTCTCCTTCTATAGGCCATGAGCCATAATGGTGGTTGTAGTGCCAGATCATCTTACCTTCATAGAGTGGAACGTATGTTTCACCATCTACTGTTGTGAATGTATTGCCATTCAGAGTTGCGCCAAGTTCTGTCAGTTGTGCATAAGTTCGGAAGAGATAGGAATCGTTAGACATATCAAGCATTCTTGCGAATTTTACATTCCAAGGATTTTCTCCCGTAACTTCATTATACAAAATGGTGGAGTTGCGATAAATCTTAGCCGTAAGCTTTGCGTCACGGCTTGTACGGAATACGGGGCAAGTCTTGGTGTTAGGGTTAAGACGTGCAAAGTCGCTCGTCTGCAAAGTATATATACGACGAGGATCAAGTAAGTGGTCAAGACGAGTTAGGAAGAATCCACCTTTTACAGTGCGAGGCGTGTCTTGTTCCTTACCTATAGTCAATAAACAGAAATGATTTGTACTATCGATATCAAATAATTTCTCTCTATTCTCGAAGTCATATAATGAGACCAGTCTGTTTTCATCAATCAGCTTTGAGAAGAAAGCCTTGTTGCTGTCATTCACCGCTATACCTGTAGGCATGACAAGTCCCCATGCCTCTTTTGAGAATGAAAGGCATAGCTCCGCAAACATCGGATAGAGGTCGATGTCTCCAGTTGCAGTCAAATCAAATCTGCCAGCCAAGCGGACGAAGCGGCTGAGGGCTTCAGCGTCAGCGAGGGCTTTGGTGTATTCCTTATATAATATAGGGTCAGAAACAGGTAAGTCGGCTATGGCTTTCTTGCGCTGGCTTGCTGTGCCGGCATTCACAATGTCGGCACGACCATGACTTTCAAACCATTTCTTGTCTTCCACCTTAATCTTATCCCAAGGTGGGTTACCGCACATGACGTCAAATCCCTTATTGGCTGCAAATACCTCAGGGAACTCCACGCACCAATGGAAGAAACGCTGTTCATCAGCCATACGCTTTACTTCTGTTTTGAAGTCGGCAGAGAGCTGGCGATAGAAAGTAGGCAGTGGCTTCCCTTTTTCAAGGCATTCCATCGCATTGATTTCCTGAAGCGCGCGCATCACGGTCTTGGTATATGGAACCTCAGCTTCCAGAATCAGTTCTTTATTGCTGCCCCCATTATCTTTATAAAGTTCGTCTCTTTGAACAGTATAGTAAAATGCACTGGTATAGATGTCGCATGCACGGCGCAGACAATCTACTCGTGCAGACTCCATCAGCTCTTTCCATCGTTCCTGCTTGATGATTTCTTCCTCTAAAGTATCTTCCGGTAAGTGGTTGATAAAGCGAATCTTATCTGCTAAACCAATCTGAGCAGCAGACATATTCTCAACACCAAAGGAATCTTCCAAACCTAATGTTGGCTCATTATCTAAAGTTCCGTTTACTGCTTTTACGGCTTCCTGGTTCAGCTTCTTCAAAGCCTTCAATGTATCTTTGTCATCTGCAGTCAAAGCCTTGTCTGGTACACCATCTATCAGCATCTGCAAGTCGGAAACTCCCAATACGGAATTACCGCAACGGATATGATGATCGAGGAATGAAAGTGGCTTGCCTGCGCAATAACCTTCAATCCACAATACTACTTTGCAAAGTTCTACGGCATCGGGGTTGTAATCTACGGCATAAACACAGCGGGAGATAACCTCACGAAGCGCCTGACGATAATCCAGCGAAGCCGGGTTGTCCTCACCTGTGCGGAGGGTACAGATATACCAGGCAATAGTGCGAGCCATCGCCAATACAATATGTCCGGAGCCACTTGCAGCATCACAAACCTTCATGTTGAGCAATGCCTTTACCTTCTCTTCTGTTGTTGTCTGTGCTGCTATCTTTTCCTTGATGACAGGTTCTAGTGTAGTCTTGATAAGATTCTGTACCAAGTCTGGACGTGTATAATAAGAAGAAGTGCTTTGACGGTCTAAACCGCCAACGAAACCAAACTGCCAGTCGGAAGCGGCAACACCCGGCTGTACGAATGGGCGCATTTCGAGAATGCCCTCATATACAGAACCAAACTCTTCTACGTCGAGAGAGGAATAGTTGATCTTTACTTTCTGTTGACGCTCGTCTTCAAACTCGTTGAGAGCAGAGAATGCAGCGAGCAAATCCTTGTTGCTTACCTGGCATTGCTTCAGCCAATGCAGGGTTTCTGTGCCAAAGAGTACACCACCCAATGGCTTGATGCCCAGTTTCTCGCCAAAAGTATCTGGCTCGAAGAGATGGAAAGTATCCATCAATCCCTGCCATAGGTCGGAATACTGGCGTTGTTTCAGGTACGCCAATTCCGAGAGATGGCGCAGACGGCTTGCTGCATAGAACTTCTTGTAGATGTCCTGCCACTGGCATAACTGCTTGTAATCTGGAGCATCAGGTGAGTCGGGAATCTGATAAACCAATCCTCTTTCTTCGATGATAAACAGGAAGAGGAGACGGTAGATGAAGTGGATGAGTTCCTTGTTGAGTTGGGTTGCATCCATCGTTCCATTGGCGAAGGCTTCGCGCAATGCGTTATTACCTTCACCTTCTGAAGTCAATACGGCATTTCCGATGGTTTCCATCGTGGTTTGCACGGCACGAGACAAGCCATTGCGAATGCGGTTGCCTGACTCGATGCTCATGTTAAACCAGCGTTCCATCACGCATGGCTCGTCACCACTTGTGCGGAAACGTGAAGCGTGAAGCAGACGGAACATCAGGCAAAACTCGGTGTATTTGTCTTCCTCCAGCATACGGCGGAGGTCAAACTCTATATAGGTGAGCTTCACCAGCTGTCCGGAGTTGCGGATGATTCGCAGGATTTGTCCGTTGCTGATGATGCCATATACATTCTCAGTGGCGTTGAGATATTCGAGCATAGTGGCATGAGCCGACTTCTTGCGCATGCCGCCTTTGGCACGATAGTCGAGTGAACACTTGTCCAGGGTATCAATGTTTCCGTCGGCACTGATACCCTCACCTATGATAATGAATGGCATTTTACCCAGTTCGTGGCAGGTATAGCTAATGTCGTAGTTGGTGCCAGCCACTTCTATATTGGTGGCCTGGCGGTCGAGTGAATAGCCTAAGCTTTGGAACAGTCGTTCCATCAGATCACGGGCACGACGGGTTCCGTATGGATCCTTGTTGACCAATCGCTCATTGTTGGCACGTTCCTTGTAGAAGTTCCAATCGTTGCGCAGGCTGCTCCATACGTAGTCTATGGCCGAAGATACGGAAATATCCATTCCGAAATCCTGGTCACGGTTGCCGTTGAGCGTGTTCTCACGCTCTATATGATGTAAGATGTCATCAGAGAGAAGATGACCATATACATGAATACTTGTATAGTCCATAAATTTTATTCAGTTACATGCCAGTTACATGGCGATGATATGTTCAAATCCCCATAAACAGGGACTTTTATGATAATAGCTGAGCTATTTTTGTATAGCTCAGTTACATGCCAGTTACATGTCAGTTATATGTCAGCTATATTTAAGCCCAATAGGGAATATAATTATGCCTACTGTTACCCTCGGAATGTTCCTCTTTGATGAGTTTAGCCTCCAAGGTATCCTTAATGATCCTTGATGCCATAGGATAGTTTTTGTCTTCAATTCCTAATCGTCCTCTAAGGGATTGGTTATTCATCTTCTCATTAGAAACATACCTTAGACAAGCATGTTGGTAGCATGCCATTACCCTTTCGGTTTTATCAAGATCAGCAAATTTTCGATAAGAGAATACAGTTGTTTCCGTTCTTGTTTCTTGAAGCTGAAGACGTACAGGAGGAAGTTGGTATAACTCTATATAGAAGATTGTCTTATCCATACCACTTCCTTTCTCTTCGCAGATACCCATTCTACGCATAATATCGGCAAGAGAATCGTTTCTAGACTGATATTCGTCAATGAAACGCTCTATGCTTATCAGAGGTTGTCCCGGATTAGAGAGTGTAATGCGGTCGGAATAGATTTCAATCATAGGGAATCCTTGCTCAGAAAAATCTTGATGTATAATCATGTTTGCCGCTAACTCACGTATAGCAATTTCTGGATACATTCGAGCATCTTTTCTTAATGCCATTCCAATTTCTTCATTGGCAGGAAGTTGGCTATTTATCCACGCAATCATTTCTTCAAAACAGATGGCATAACCTTTGTCAAAAGATTGTTCACGGATAGTCTCTACTTTACCTTTGCCTTTATAGACAATGACTCTAACCATTTTTCTTTTCAATCCATCGAAGTCGGAAAGACGTTTGGCAAACAGGATAGCGCCCAGTTCGGTAATTCCATATCCTATTTCATCTTTGGTAATCAGGTTCTCTGACAGGAATCGGTCTAAGATACCATTGATATCTTGTGGAAGTGGCAAGTTCATCATGTCAAAGTACACTTCTGCACTGAGAAAAGAAAACACATCCTGTCCTGACAAGCCCTTTTTCAAGACTATCTTTTCCAATGGCTTCTGACCACCTTTCCATATCTTGGCTTCTTTAGCCGGAAAGTCTTTCAACTTTCGGGTAATGGTACCCACTCTGATATAAGACTCATGTAGGAAACTTACAGGTCGGTTTGTTGTAGCTGGTATTTTGAAGATGCAGACATGCCCGTTGGCTTCATAATCAAAATCATCGATTATTTCGAAGTCAATACGGGGATTCAGACGGGTTGACAACCAGGATTCCAGTTCTTCGTTGCCTACCATTTTCTGTTTACCATATAAGTCTGTGCCAATAACGTTATGGCTTTCGTCATCAATGCCAAATACGATGTAACCAAACGGCATATTGCTCAAATAGGCACTGTTTGACAGGGCAGAGATTCTTTCGCCAATCTCTTCCTTAGAATGAAAATTATGTTTGAACTCTAACCACTCCGTCTCTTTTGGCTTGGCGGTCAAAGCATCTATCAGTCTTTTGAAATCAATGTATTCCATTATAAATTAAATATTTATTTTCGGTACAAACAGATAAGCAGCAATCACATCCATTGGCAATACAGGTTCTACCACTTGGTACTCTGATGCCTTCAGGTAGGTGCGATACTTGGCGAAAGCTTCTACCAGATGTGAAGCTCTTTCCAGGGCTATCTCATCTGTGTGTTGGCGAAGTTCTGTCTCATTGTTAATCCAACGGATGGCATTTGAAAGAAGAGTCTTCTGTGTAGGCAAGTCCATATCGCCAGATGCCATTGAGTGCAGGAAAAGCTGTTTGGCTTCTTCCTGTGTAAGGAAATCGTGGTTTTCTATCTTTCCACGATAGCCCACAAATATCATTTCTTCACCCACCAGTTCTCGGTTCTCTATCTTTTTGTCACGGATAACACTACGAACACGCATCAATAGAATGGTGGTTCGTTTCTTCACTTCTGTTGTTTCCATTACCAAAGCCCGGCATGCTCCCAATTCGCCACCATTGACGGAATCGTTGACAACGGCACGGCTCAAATCCTCTACGAATGTATGGTTGCGTCCTATATACATATAATGCTTTGGAGTTGGGGAAGCAAAAGATATGCGCACAAGCCCTTTGGATGTTGCCTTGTCGGCGAAGTAGTGGCGCAGATTTGCAGGTAACTCCAGGAGTTGGAAACTGTAACATAAAGGTATATCGTCTGTATGAACGTTTACACCGACATGCAATAGTTGCTCAATTACAAAGTCACGGGTATCTTCTACACCTCCAATTACCGATTTGGCTTCTTCCAAGGATGCAGTCAGTCGGGTTGGATCCATCTGCTTATTGTTATGAGCGAAGTAGGTGTGAGAAATCTTCTCGTTCTCTTCCATCTTTTTGAGTTGAATCTCAAGTTCCTCTTCCTGCTGTTTGTTCCATTCCGGGTCGTTATCGAATAGGGACTGCTCCATATAGTCGGTTCTTGTAGGAACCTTGGCATCGAAAATTCGCTGCATGATGTTTTCCATCAATGAAGCATCATTGTCTGCGATAGGCAGATAGACACCCAGCTTCTTGCGTATCTCTTCCTGCTTTTTGTATAAAACATTGAGCACTATATCGTCCACCGGGTTGTTCTTGGCATGAAGCGTGGATATAAGGACAGCATCGGCAGTTTGTCCGAAGCGGTCGATACGGCCATTACGTTGTTCCATGCGGTTTGGGTTCCAAGGAAGATCGTAATGAATAACAGCCTCAAAGCCTTGCTGTAAGTTGACACCTTCTGAGAGGCAGTCGGTACAAACCAATACGTGGCGGTCTTCCTGTGCCAAGGCATCAATCTTCATCTTGCGTTCCTCATCAGCCAAACGGCTGGTAACCACACCCACGACCACCTTCTTGAACTTTTTGTTGCTAGCGAGCTGGTCTGTGATATATTTGCCAACATACTCTGCTGTTTGGATATACTGGCAGAATACGATAGGGTTCATGCCACTGTCAAGAGAGAACTTCACAATATCAAGAGCCTGTTTCACCTTTTCATCACCATCAGTTTCCTTGATGTGTTCCAACTGCTTGATGAAGCTGTGGAACTCTTTCTTGTCTGTAGCGCTGGTTGTTTCTAATGCTTCAGGAACAACATCGTCGGCATTCAATAAATCCTTCAGAGGATCATTGAATATATATACCTGCTCGGATTCGTCTTCAGTATTTGCTGATGATGAATCTTCTCTCTTGTCTATCTTGTTTTGCAACATGCTGATACCAGCATCAGGACTTGACATTACTCCACGCATCAAGGCCAGAAGATCCCAGTAGATATAGCGTTGCTTGCGTTTGTCTGCTCCCGATACTTTCTGGATGCCATGCTTTACATATTCAATCAGATGCCCCAACAAATTGCGATAATCTGGAGTGAAGGAGTATTCATCCTTGTCGATTCGGACACGCTCAGGGAAGACGATTTCATTGCCTAGATACTGCTTGATATCGGCACGTCGGCGTTGTACGAAGTAATGGGACAGTTCCTCGCGCTCTGTAGCGGTTTGAAGCTGGTAGTTCTCGAACTTAGGATTCAATAATCCGATAAGGGACTGAAACTCTTCGCTTTGACCGCTATGAGGAGTAGCTGTCAGCAAAACCAATTGCTGCTCAGGCTTATTGGCCAAGTCGCTTAACAAGCGATAGCGCTGTTGCTGATATTTGTTGGCACCAGTTGGCTTGGCGCAAGTATGGGCTTCATCAACAATCACGAAATCCGGGCAATGGTCGAGGAAGATATTTCGCTTATTGCCTTGTTTCACATAATCAATGGAAATAACCTGATAGGAGATATCACGGAACACATTCTGGTCTGGACGCAGTTTTTTCTCCAAACGGCTGATGGTAGAAGAACGGATAATCTCTGCGTCCAAGCCAAACTTGTCCTTAATTTCATTTTGCCACTGCTCGCAAAGATGTGGCAAGCATACTACTGCGAAACGGTTTATTTCGTGGCGGTCGAGTAATTCTTTGGCAATCAATAATGATTCCAGGGTTTTTCCAATACCAACGTCATCAGAGATGAGCAGTCTGATCTTTTCTTGTTTGAGTGCAAGAATCAGCGGAACCATCTGATATGGACGTGGCTCGAAAGATAGTTTTCCAAGACACTGGAATGGACCAGCTATATCTCTGAACGATAAACGGCAAGCGTTATAAAGCACCTTTGCAGATGCCTTATAACTGTTTTTCCCGATGTCATCAGCTGTGGGCCGACGAAAATTGTAGGAATGAATCTGTAGTTTATCCCCATAGAGAGGAAGGTAGAGACCGATGGTTTCGGCATCTGTACCTCCTAATGGTTTTATTATCATAAGTTCGTCCTCTCCTGATTGCTGAACAACCCAAGGACGATTTCTGAATTCAATCAGTGTACCAGTCTTGTAATCCATATCGTTTATTTTACTGGGGTGAATATATCTGAATATTGATTGATGAAGTCGGCTAGTGGCGTTGCATAATGCCAAGCCAGGACTACGAATCCTGCATCTTCGAGTACTTCTCTCTTCTCTTGATCGTCTTGCTGAATCTCAGGGCGGTCGTGTGGCGTTCCATCACAGAATATGACGATACGGTCGCCATACATGAAGTCAGGCTGCACATAGTATTCCTCTGGGAACATCGGCTGAGCCTTGTCTGGCAATCGAAGATGATGCTCATGCAGATATTTTAGAAACTCATATTCAGTAGAACTGTTATGGTCTCTTGCAGCTTCCAGTGCTGCATATTGCTCATCATAGCTGAGCGTTTGCCCAGCTCCGTGCAGCTCTACCTTGGCTTCTTGCATCAACTTTAATGTACTGTAAATCTTGCGAATATCAATCTGCTGATGATATGGCTGATTATAGTAGTTGAGCAGGTTGGAATAATCTGCAGGAGTAAGCTCGTTGAGTTCGTCGGGTGTCAGCTCTGGCTTGTTGAAGCAAATATCGTATGCTCTATTGACCACATCCATATAAGCCGTAGGTTCATTGACCAAACGACTCAGTACTCCGAGAGAGCCTTCCGCATTCTCATAGATAAGAATGTTAGGGGTCGCTCCTTCACCCATGACCTCAGCCCCCATCTCGCTACCTTCTATTTGGAAGACATCCTCAATGGCTTGCTTGAAGGCATAGAGGAATGTGCGCACAGCGTACTTGTCTCTTAGCAGCAAGGCTTGTAATGGCTGGATGTAGATGGCATTGGCTGTAGTCTCAGCGAACAACTTCACAAACTTAGTTCTGTCAGCCTCCTCTGGGTTCTTGGCTGCTTCGGCTTGGATGCGTGCCAAACTGCTGTTGCTAATCCAGTCACCTGTCTTCGTGTCGAAGGCAAAGCCATTTCCATTGCTGTCATTTCTTGATTCCAAGATATAAGTCAAACGGCATGATGGAATGTAACGGAGGTTTGCCAAGTGCTCACCATGTGGCGATTTTAGCTCACATTCGCTGATGGAACGTGGATCATCACTTGCAAAATAGGTCTTGGTCTGATAATATTTGCGTGAACGTTCCTCTTCTTGACACGTTATCTTTTCTGTTTCAGCTGCCACCATATCTTGTGCCTCTATGCACATGCCAGGAATGAGCTTCGCCACACCATCGAGCGATTCACCAGTAATGATGTCGGTATGATGGGTAGTGTTCTCTTCATCCTTATAGACCACACCCGTCTTTGGGTTGTAGAAGAATTTATGCGGAATGATTTCCGATAAAATCTGCATACGGCTGATGCGGAACTTTCCACCATTATTATATATGATGTTCTGAGGACCAAACTCGCTTAATGCAAGACGCTTTGGACGGCTGAGATATTCCACCTTATCTGACTTATACTGTAACAATGCACGTTGTGGCAACTTAGTAAAGTTATAGCCAGGCAAGAATCCCTCACTTGCTAGATAGCGATAAGGGTAGAACTCGTTCTCTTCCTTGTTCTTTCCTTGGTTTACACCCAACAACATGTCACGAAGACTCTCTCCACGGAGTTGTTTCATGTGGGCATCACGCTTTTCCTTGGAGTTCTCACCGTAGATGCGGTTATTGATGACAAGGCTTGCTTCCTCAATCTGAGTTTGTGCTTGTTTATAGAGAGAACGCCAACGTTGGAGGGCTTTGTCGAAATCATGTTCATAATTGGTAAGAAGATGATCCATCCAATGCTCTGTAAACCAAATAGGACGCTCAGACTCCATACGATTCTTTAAAAAGGTATCTTCCATGATTTGTGTGAAGATACGTTTGATTTGCTCCTTGCGCTCTGGAGTGAGTTGTAGGGATGCACGAACCTCATCTTTCAAAGTGATGTTGTTGATGTCTGTATAATCCACTAAGTCTTTGATTCCGTCAGACAGTTCCTTGATAGGGCATAATGACAGTATGGTAGAATGGAGGTGGGTACGGAATAGTTCTTCGTTTACTAATTCCATTCTTGGAGCCTTTACTTCTCCCTTTACCATCTTTTCGGGATGGCTGAGGTAGTAGTTTTCATGAGAGTTGCGTGGGCGACAGTAGGTGTAAACCAAAGCTGCCTGTCCGCTACGTCCTGCACGTCCTGCACGCTGAGTATAGTTGGCTGGAGTAGGAGGCACATTGCGCATACCAACGATGGAGAGGTCTTTGATGTCGATACCCAACTCCATAGTAGGGGAGCAATAAAGGACAGGGAATTTTCCTTCTCGGAAATCCTGCTCACGCTGTTCACGGTCTTCTTTTGAAACTTGACCTGTATGGTCTTTTGCTTCCAGGCATACATCTTTGAGAGGTATGCTTTGGTAGAATTGTTGGAAATAATGGTTGGGTTCTTTGTCAAGTATCTTACCACCCTCTATGGTACGGAATCTTACAAAGTCACGGCAAATGTGTTGCTTGTCGCCAGCTTGCCAAAGTATGCAACCATAATCCAGTTGATAGGTGCCATTATCGAATATGACATAGTTTGACAAAGCTTTGAATAGCCTTGTCATATAGTGTTTGTAATCTTCTTCTTTGTCTATATTACGACCAGTTTGCTTGCTGATGTAGTCTCGAACGAAGATGCCTAATTTACTTCGGTAGCCACCACTTTCCAAATTATATGCATTGCGTCTGCGAGGGTTTTCAATAAACAATTCGTTGGCTTCGGCAATCTTGTCGCTTTCATCCAGTGTCCAAGGTGCTTTCAAGTTTTCTCTTACAGCCTTGGTCGTATCCTTTACAGCTTGTATGGTTCTCTCGCTGCTGTAGATGCACAGCTTATGGCGCAAATAATCCAATATCTGCGTGATGAATTCTTCTTTATGCTCATCGTCAAATCCCTCTAACTCAGGAATATCATATAGGCGTTCTGCACCATTATCGCCCGTAATTTCATCATGAAGATACTTGTAGCCAATGTTTAAAAGTGCACAATCTTCGAGGTTTGGCATAATTACAGTCCAGTTGCCAGCAAGGTCATCATAAATGATGGTAGATAGATAGCGTTCCATGATGTTCTTGACATCGTTGGCACGCCCTCCACGAAGTCCTTCTCGCTTGGAGTAGTCATCTACTTGAAGGTGAAGATTATCTAATACCATTCTGGCAATTTTAGTATTATCGATAGCCTCTGTTGCATCCTTGATGGCATTCCAAATAGCAGAACGTACTTTACCTATACGGATGAAGTCATTGAAGTGACCTGCTTGTAATGCAGCATCTTGGCGAGCATCGACAAAAGTTAATACTTTACGGTCGTTTTGCGTTATCCCCATCTTTTGCATAAGGATGATGTCTTCGTATGACAATACTGTTGTAGCAGTACTTCTACCTTCACCGCCTATTCTTGACAGTTTTGAGTATTCCGACTGCTTGCCTTTATATATGGCACGAGCTGTTGGGTCGTACATCAGTGGAGAAGGTACAAATACAGCTTCCATATATCCCATACCGTCAAGTGGCTCAGTTGGGCTGTAGGCACCAGATTGTGTCACGTAAATCTTTTGTGGAATACGTGCTTCATATGTCTTCTTCAGTTTTCGTACACCTTTCTTGTTAGTGGTGTACCAGTCAGAAGGTATGTCATCGGAAGTAATATCCAGCATATAATCATCTACGGATTCGCCATGATGGGGCAAGATGATATAACCGTCATTGACATCGCTATCACCATCACCAGTGGCATAGCCGTCAAAGTTGCGAGGCATAATCGTGCTGCCGATAATCTTTATCACATAAAACTCATGACCACTAAGACGGCTGAATACGACTGGGTAGTACATGATTTTTACGTCACCATGCGACAACTCTTTACAGTAGAGCTTTTCTTCTACTGTAATCTGACGGCTGGCTTGGTCACCAATGGTAAGATACACATTTCCTGTCTGTGGTATAAATTGGTGAATCTTGTAAGGGAGTATAGATGCTCCATTACTTAAATTCAGTTGATTGCACCAATTTAGTAAGTCAATAATGTGCTTTTGGCATTTCTTTTCTTCCTCTCCAGTTTGCAGTGAGAGTTTTTTTGCCATATCTTCTATGGCAATAGGTTTTCCACGAAAGTATTTACCTTCCTTCTTTTTGTATTCGAGTGCTATGTTTTGCTCTATCCAAATGGCGGTAGGATATTTCTTGGCATCATCTATGTCGGAAGAAGTTGGTATGGGTGCATTGATGCAAGCACGCAATTCTCCATCCGATGGCTCCTCATCGGATAAACCTATGGCAAGTGTTTCATCAATTACTTGCTCTTTTGTATATGTGCTTCCGAAGATGCAGGATGCCACTTCTGCTACTTTTTCTCGCTGTTGTACATAACTTATGCTGTCATCAGCTACCATGGTAGCTGATGTTCCGAAGCAAAGAACTTTTCCTGATGCAAGTGCTTTGATTCGTCTAATCAAGAAAGAGACATCACTTCCTTGCATGCCACGGTAAGTATGCAACTCATCGAATACCAGGAAATGTAAATTCTCTAAGAAGCACTTTCGCAAATCTTCTTCTTTGCCAGCACGTGTCATGAGCAATTCCAACATCATATAGTTTGTTAATATGATGTTGGTTGGTGTTTGCTGCATCTTAGTGCGAGCTTCATCGTTTTCTTGTCCTGTATATTTGCCGAATGTAAAAGGGCATTTGTTGCCAGTCTTTTCTTCGTAAGTGGACTTGTAGCGACTAAGCTCTTCTGCTTGTGAGTTGATGAGAGCATTCATCGGATAAACGATAATGGCAATCGTTTTGTCCTTGCATACTTCTTCGTTTTGTAGAACATAATTGAAAATGGTTGCCATAAAGGTGCGTGACTTTCCTGAGCCAGTACCAGAAGTTACGATAAACTCCTTATCTTGGCACCCTAATTCAATCGCATCTTGCTGATGTTTATAGAATGGTTTGTCGAAAAAATACTCCAGATCGGGATGGATAGGAAATCCCTTGGCAATAAGCTCTTTTACGCCTATTCCCTTCTCGAAATTTGGATTGAATTGAATCAAGGCTTTAGGCCAAAGCTCTTCGTGTTTGATGGAATCGCTGACTTTTTCCTTAATTCGTTCATCCTTTATGGTAACAAAACTTTCCAGGTAACTTTTGTAGCTGCCTTTCAAGTTTTGATATAATTCAATTATATTCATACTCTTTAATCTTTAAACAGCTACAAAGATAATATTTTTCTTTGAAAACAGGGCATATATTCAGGAGGAAAGTGTATTTTCTTTGTGATTTTTTTTAGTTTAGAGTGAAAAACTCTATGTATGGGGGATAAACAAAATATTAGTTGTGTAAACTTAATGGATAGTTCGCCAAACTAGGTGATGAAATACTGTTGTTTATAGGCGAGTTTATATTTGATGCTAGTTCTAATCGTACCTTTATGGAATTAATTCAGAAGTACTGATAGCTTTAGTATTATACCGCAATCTCTAGTTATAAGTGTTCTGAATGTGTCTCCTCCTGCCACAGCATTCGTCTCCTCCGGTCACAGCATTCGACTCCTCCAGCCACCGCATTCGACTCCTCCAACCACCGCATTCGGCTCCTTCAGCTATCGCATTCGACTCCTTCTGCAATCGCATTCGTCTCCTTCGGTCACTGCATTCGACTCCTTCAGCCACCGCAGCCGTATGTGTCAACTCAATGAAGTAGATGAACTCGTGAAATGAAGTAGATGAACTCGTGAAATGAAGTGGATGAGTTCGCATAATGAAGTTCATGATTTCTGCACAATTGCCAATACATGCGAATGGTAAAGTAAAAAGAAGTTTATTCCTACCTTTATGATTCTTATACGAAAATGTTTTTCTGTTTTTATTGCCACATCTGTTACCTTTGATTTAACTCGCTGATTATAAGTGAATAATGCGTGGCAGTAAGCGGTATTTCTGTTGCCACCTAATGCCACGTATTGCCACGCTTTTTTTATGAGGAAATGAGATGGAAGGTGAGCAGGTTATTTCCTAACTACCAGATACTCAGTACCAAATCTTGTTCTTCGGTTCTTCAAACCTTCAATATTCTGAAGCTCTCTGCCCAATTTCTGTATGCTCGAAACCTGGAGAGAAGAGCCGAATTTCTGCTTCAAAATGTCGAAAATAGCGGCTGCCATCAGGTATTCGCCATTTTCTGGGGTACTTGCAGGCTCGAAAACCTGCAGAAAACATTGCT
>ENA-ORRQ01001454-ORRQ01001454.1-human-gut-metagenome-genome-assembly--contig:-NODE-1454-length-17718-cov-4.949612_pt1 | contig 17718 bp, 25 predicted proteins | sample MGYA00242177_ERZ509138 | MGnify/ENA primary metagenome ERZ509138 (study PRJEB26280, sample SAMEA2338628) | human gut metagenome | biome: human gut; feature: human-associated habitat; material: faeces... | reverse complement strand
ATGTCTCTAATTGTTTTTTCTAAGGTTATTGTTAAATTAGTTAGATTATAACTTTGTTCACCATAAAGAACACATTGTCTGCCAGAAGACAATTCTCCAACAACGTATGGTGAGTATGCCAAACAAGATAAATATAAAGTTTCGTCAGTATTTATATATCTTTTAGTTGCATTATTTGAAATATAACCAAAAATATTATTACTTTGTATGTTATTTATGAATGGATTAATAGTATTATAGCTACTGATTACACTTAATTCTGTAAATTTAACATTTCCAAGGTCATTTCCTTCTACTTCGATTGATAAATTTCGATTATACGCATTATTATTAAATAGTAATGACAATGTATGCCCATCATCAACGTATGCGAAGTATTCACAGTCACTGAATGCAATAATACCATTACTACTGACAGATATCATTAATTTGTGATATCTGTCTAGTGAGTAAATTTCGTCTCTACGTAAATGAATTACAATTGTATGATCTGCATATTCATTTTGAGGTTTAGCTGGCGAATCGTATTCAATTTCTAAAAACTTGACCATACCTAAGGTAGCATTTTTATATAAATTACATAACTTTGACATTTGAGTTACCTCCTAAAATTAAGTTTTTCATTTTATTAAGAAATTCAGTGTCATTTGTGTCGTACCAGTTTTCAAAATACCAAGGTACAACAATTTCAGCATTTTTTAATACTGGGTGATTAAAGCAACATGAATAGAATAAATATTGAGCATATGTGTTTTTAGTTTTATTTGTAATGTAATCAAAATTATACAAATATGGTTTACATAAGAACTGCTCGTAAGGCAATACTCCACATTCTGTTACCCAGATTTCTTTGTTCCAAGGCAAAGTCAAAATTTGATTATTGATTTTAGCTTGCATTTTATCTGGGTTTAGATCACTTGAATAGAAGTTATTGCATGAAGGATAGAAGTTTACCCCTAGAATATCAAAGTTATTTTCAATAATAGCCATATCTGCTGGTGAAATAGATGGAGCATTCCAGAAGCATTGAATGGTATCTGCCGTGATTCCAACCTTTAACTTGTTGTTCTTTTCCTTAATTTTAACTGCAAAGTCTGTATGATTTTTTGAATCTGAAAACTGTTCATTGATAATGAATACAGTTTTTAAATTAGGGAAATAATCTAATAAAGGTAATGCAGTACTGATATAGTTACTATCCACTGTTCCATGCACTTTTAATGAAGTGATAGGAACATTGTACATAGTTGCGTATTTATTAGCGAGCACAAACGTGTTTGGTTTCTGCATAACAACTCCATTGTCAATATGAGCCAACATCTGACAACTTCCAAATCCTAAATCTCTAGCTAGTTTGATATATCCAGCAATATATGTTTCAGATTGTCTTTCATCTGTATCAAAAAATAATGGGCACATGAACTTACTATTTTGTGTTGTGGCAAGTGTCAAATCCGTAAGATTATTTTCAAGGTTATCAAATAAAGATTCATTAATAATTTTATCTAAAGTACCATCCATAGCCATTTCGTCTAACTTTTTGTCAATATTTTGTTGAACGTCTAAATCAAGAAAATAATTATTGATATAGTCAAAAAGCTTTTTCATATCTTCTGATAAGAAGTTATTATTTGTTACTAAACTATTCAAGTAAGAAAGTATTTTTGATAATAAATCAGTATATGACAATGAATCGTCATAAATAGCTGGTAAGTTCTGTTGGACCCATGCTTTAAATGGGTACAACGAAATATATTCATTATGTGTAATTGCCATAATTATTTCTCCTTACTAACATTTGTAAGTGCATCAGTACTTGTTTTATTAGTGTTAACAGTATCAGTCAATGTAGTAATTTTAGTGTTTAACTCTGATTTTGCATTATTAATGGCCGTATTAATTGATTCTGCAGTTGGAAAATCAGCATTGATTAATTTGTTTAATTCCTCAATAATAGCTTTGATATCTGTTTCAAAGAAGTCATTATTTTTAACCAACAAATCTAAATATTTTAATAAATCTGTTAATAAAGATGAATAAGTTTCTTCTGTAACTTGAGGAAGTTTAGCCGTTGCCCATGCTTTAATTGATTGAATTTTGTTATATGCATTAGCAGTAATTTCCATGATAAATACCACCTTTCTTTATATATTAATTATATCATATTTAGTACCAAAGTTTAAGTGTTAATTTACTTTTAAAATCGTCAATGAAAATCTTCTTTATACTAGTAAAACTTTCACGATATTCCTTAAGCATCCTGGAATATGTGATTCCACTGAATCCACTGATTGTTTCAGTTCCACTTGTGTTATTTGTGAATGTTGTTGCACTTTTACTGTTGCTTGTTCCGCCATTTAAATCTTTAGTAGCATTTGTTAAATAGACACTGTTTTCAAGACCTTCGATACCACCTTGAGGGGTATCACTAAACATATTCCATCCAATAGAAGAACTGGTTGATTCATTGTTTCCTACATTCAACCCTTTTTCATTTCCTTTTGTCATTCGTGTAAGATTATAGTTTACGAATGGATCAATGATAGAATCTAAGGACTTGAACATTTTAGAATAATAATCCATATTTGTTTTCATCCATACCCTTAACTTTAAGTGCCATAAACCATAGGTTTCATAGTTGATTTCATCCATTAGAATTGATTCTAGAATCCATCTTTCAAAATCAGCTTTTTGTGAAGGGTCATAGAATGGATATTCAAAGTCAAATATTTTAGTTCGTGCTATTTCGATTGCTTCATCCAGTGAAGATAAACCAACACTTTCAGTTCTTCCACTCAATGATTCTACAATAGTTTTTACTTGAATAGTGTACTTAGCCATTCTATTCACCTCCTTCAATAGGCTGGTATAAAATTCCAGTTGTATCAAGTTGTGAAGCTTGTGTTAAGATATTTTCGTTTACTTCAACTGAAATATTTAATCCTTTCATTTTATTGTATTCTTCTAAAGCATTTCTTCGTGACTGTAATTTATTGACTAGAATATTGTTCGTGTCACCTAGACTGTTACGTGCTTCATCTTGTACGAGTCTTTCTTTCTTTCCAATATTCATGTTACGAATTCCAATCTCTGTTAATGCTTCATGCCACAATTCTTTTTTCATATCTTGAATCTTATCAGCAATGAATGGTGCATCTGTTTTCAGAACAGTGAATTCTTTTAGATCCAATGACTTTGTACCAAAGACAATTGGCACGTTACCGTCATACTGCTGATAGATATTTAGCCATGTCTGTCTGTCTTCTTCATTTGTAAGAATCGCTAAAGGTGTTTTTTGGGCATTCATGTTTACATTTATAACATTATCCCACTCCCATAATCTTTGCGCATAATAATTGATTGTATCAATCGTAGGCATATGCGAAAATTTATCCCACATGATAACAGAATCTTTGTTCGTTAGGTTTCTATTATATCCACCGTAAGCCCATGCGTGTCTTTTGTTTGGTATACCATAGATATTTAATGAGCCATTGTAATTCCACATGGTAGCAATATGTCCACTGTCTGATTCATCCACTTTAAAGTCTGGGTCTTCACTTAACAAAACTGAGCCTTGAGCGATCATAACCAGTTCCATGAATCTAGGGTCAATCGTATCTGGCAAGTTGTCATATTTAAATAAGGCTAGCGTTAGATCTAATAACTGAACCCAGTACTTGTTATATGTCCATTTATTAAGGCCAAGACTTGAGAAGAAGTTCTTGTTATGAATATTTGGCATATTCCATGTATTCTGTAACTGATACTGTTTATTTCTGTTTCTTCTACCCATGTTAAACCTCACTTTCTACACCATTATTATACCATAAATATACTAAAAGTGATACGCATAACACGCACCACTTTTAGCTAGTAAATCAAGACTGAAATGATTATAGGAGGACCTATTAATTAGGACCATATACATTATAGCATTAAACTGGTTTGTTGTCTAGACTATAATCACCAATCGAGTCAAGATTTTTCCAGAATGTGATACCATTGTCATGAATTGAATTGATTTGCTCAACTAAATGAGATGGTAAACTTGCTTTTACATCACACCCCACAGTTTTTATGAAAGTGAAATATGGCCTAGCTTTTGGATTTGGCACTGCTAGTTCATTAATTGCATATCCATATTTTGTAAAATAATCATCAATTTTTTTGGCAAAGTATGGTTTAATGCACATCCTATATAAAGATATATGGTGGTATCCCATTTCATGGACAACTGAATTTGATTTGTTCCCAGTTGCTTGTTGCGAATTGACCATTCTATCTTTCTTTTGTGCATACATATTAGACGCTTGTTTAAAACTAGAAGCAAGACCTGCAGCACCAGCTCCGAAAGCAGTGGCTTGAGCGGTTGTCATAGATGTTGCACTAGCCATCATCATACCTCCAGCGCCTGCCATAAGTCCAGCAACACCTACAACTGCGGAGGCACCAATACCAAGCATTTGTAAAGTCCTTGAGTTAGACGTCTGGGCAAGCCAAGCTTTATACTGATCAGATACATATCCACCTTTAGGAAAATCATTTATTGATAGTCCCTCGTCAATATTCGTTGAGAAATGAAGATAATTTGTCGGTGCTACATATCCTTCTGGATTTGGTGTGATAGTACAATGGACGTCAAAATCACAATGATCAAACATAAAATTTTCATATCTGTAATTAGCTATATTCCCAGTATGGTTAGTTGCTTTTAAATATTTAAATGGAAATGTATATAGTTTGTTATTTTTAGGCACGTATTTATTTGCGAAATTCTCGTATGGCTTATCAATACTTTTAACAATACTGTGAGTTGCTGATATTTCCAGACTTCCAGTATGGGAAACTTCATCACCAGTTGCAAAATCTGGTACTTCGTAAATATCAATAATTTGGTCTGTCACACCACCTTCATTAGCATTTCTAATAAACCTTCCAAATTTATCTTTTTGAAGGAATTTATATATCTTACATCCATAATTTATACCATCAATAACAGATGTTGGATTTTGGTCTTCTTGGTGTTCTTGATTCCATTCATATCCATCTTGCGAAAGCGTAGTTGCAACACATGTATGTGTATTCTGAAACTCTGTTATATTAGTAGCACCTTCAACAACATATTCACCTATTTCAAGATTTTCTTCAATCAAATTAGCACCAATACTATCATCCTCAACGTGTTGCCTTTCAATTAAACATTGCGAATACGTAAAATCAAAATAGTAAGTCTGCATTACATCAAGAATAAATGAAACTTCCCATGTAACATTGTTGACCCATGTCACATCTGTAACGAATGCATAGAACCATTTATTTTCATAGCTGGTGTTCTTAAACATCATGTATGTGGCTTTCTGCATAAGCAAGCCTTGCGTTGACTCTAAACGAATAACACCTTGTTGCTTATTCTTTCCTACATACGTACATCTATCCCATCTAGCTAGTTGGTGTGCGATCATATCATTATACTGAGAATCAGCACTATCGTAATCTACTGTATTTTCATAAGTAGGTGTAAGTGAAATATTCTGTAATAAAATAACAGTACTATTTGGAATTACATAAGCCATATATTTACCTCCTTATAATTAAAATAAAAAGGTGGAACACCCACCTTTCTATAACTATCCAACTGTAATAGTAGCAGTTCCTTGTTGTTCGGGATCTCCATTTGAAGTTGCCGTAACAGTGTAATCTGTAGCAGTTGCATTATTACCAATAGTAAGAACACCCGTCTTTTCATTGATTGTAACTTTTGTTCCATCACCAGAAACTTCCCAGTGAACTGTTTTGTTTGCAAAGTCGGATGCCTCAACAGTAGCTTTCATAGTCAAGCTTGAACCTTTTGGCATTGTGGCCGTCTTTGGTGCAACTGTAACACTTGTCACTGTTGGTTCTGCTTCTACATACATAACTGCATTTGCGAAATAACCACTTGCGTATACCTTCCACACGTGTAGCCAGTTGTTTTCGTATAGACCTTCTTGGTTTCGTCTCATGTCGAAATACTGCTCAACATCAAATACCATGAAAAAGTCTTTGTCTACGGTTACTAATGGAACTTTTTTCAATGCTTCCAACTGAGTTTGGTTAGGGCGGATATAGCTTGGTTCATCTTTGAAGATGATATCTAAACGTGCTAACTCATCATTTGTAAATGAGAAGTCATCCAACACAATATAACGTCCACTAAATGAAACATAGTCAACATTGAATGCTTTCGCAAGAACTTCTACACCAGACAGCGCATCAAATGCACTTGTGACAAATACATACTGGTCATTCTTTAGAGCATAGTTCAATACTCCAGCACTGTTATATTTACGACTTGGAGTCATTAGTAAGTTAGATACTGTTTTGACTGCCGTAATCAACTGTTCACTCGTAGCACTTGCTGGGATGATTTGTTTATACATAGTACCATTCAAAAGTCTTTGAACTAAAATGTATTTCATGGCTAGACGTTCATCATATTCCATTGCCGTGTACATTGCATCAATGATGCCGGTAATCAAGTTAATTACACCAGTGCTTGAAGTAAACGCTTGTCGTAATGTTGATTGTTCAATAGTCTGCTTATAGAAGATTTGTGAATTTATACGATACAACATTGCTTCAACATCTGGTTTAACTCGTTTCTCTACTTGAGACTCAGCCGTTTCTGGATTGTAATTGAATGGTTCGCAGATATTAATAAAGATATCTTCAATAACTTCACCATATTCCAAACGTCCACGTTTTAAGTTAGACCAAGGATTCTGGTATGATTTTGAAGAAATGATCTCTAATCCAATTCTGTTTAATAACGCATTCAAGAATGCATTCTGCCATCCAACATTTGACATCATAGCTTGACCGAATGCACGAATGCTATTCAAAGAATCTTGACTTGTAGCTCTGACTCCATCAGCCATTTCATCACCAGCACTTAGTACTTGAGGAACACCCTCTTCAAAGTCTCCACCAATACTAGAACGAATTGTATTCAGCACTTTAGGTGTCTTAGCAGTCAAAGTTTTCTCGGTTGGTTTAACTGTCATAATTTTCTCCTTTCCTACCAATCTAATGTTGGTAATCTTTACATATCTATTATAGCATATTTTTACTCAGTTTTAAACAAATCGTCATAAGATAATTTCTTATCTTCTGTTTCTCCTTCTTCATTTTGTTCATCATGAATATCTTTAGGGGAAGGGTTATTATCCGCACCGCCCAAGAATCGCTCACGATATTTCTGTTTAAATTCTTTTAAATCTGTTTGAGCTTGTGTCAATGCCTGCTTTGTCGTTTCCAACTCATCATTGTTTGAATCTCCCATTGAGTCTGAAATATCTTCCAATAATGAAATTTGTTCATCTGTAGCATCTTCTCCAAACATTTCATTTACTTTTTTAATTAAATCTTCTTTACTTAATTTTGCCATTTTATTTTTTCCTCCTTTTAAAATGGTCTACCCATATAGAATATCCATTTTGATTTTTTCTTCTCTGGTTCTATTGCTCCACTGCCTGGAAGCACTGGTTTCCAGTCCTTTAAATACTGATACCACTCTTCGGCTTGTGTTCCTCTTATAGGTTGATTTGGGTCTGCTGGCCTTTCATAGTTAGCCAGAAACTCAATTGCCAAATCATAAGGTTTTCCAGTACTTTGTGTAAACTCCTTAAAGCTTTCTGGATAAGCACTTGTCGCTATCCACTGGGTGTTAGTAGCTACTTCGTAGTTCATACGAGCACACTCACCATATCCAAAATTGTCTATGGTGAATCCATTCTCACGTAGCCAGTCCAACACTTTCGTGTATGGTGTCCATTGCACTAATCCATAACCTTGACTTTCAGTAGGTGTACCATATGGTGTATCGTTCTGCCAGCGACAAGGACTGATAGTACTTTCACTTTGCATATTTCCAAGGACCCCACAACACGCATTCAATGTCCATCCATATAATATATTCATAGTACCGTAGAAACACTTGGCATTGTTTTTCATTTCCTCATCTGTCAAAGGTCTTGAGGGTTCGGTCAAACTTGTGTTTGTAATTACCCACTCCAATGATGAATAGCTTGGTTTCCCATTTTTGAAAGTCGAAAACGTGTGGCCCATGTCATTTGCTATGACTGTATCATTTACATACCAAAACAATGTGGGAAGAACTGAACCATTCAATGCGTAACATACGTTTCCAAAACTACACGTAATGCCATAGGATATTAAATTCCCATTCACTGTAAATGTCTGATCAATGTGTGAGTGATCTCCAGTCACCATACCAGCAACACCAGTATGAGCTATTAATTCACCTTGTTTGAAAGTAGTTTTCGTGGGTGGGTTGTTATCATGAGTAAAACTGAATGTTACTTGTCGTAAACCACTTGGTGTCCATACCTTTTTATCTGAAGTATAGATGCGTGTATTACCATTTTGGGGGCCATCTGAATATATTAAGTGACAGTCACAAGGTGCATACAAAGGAACATCCGTACGTCCTCCAACTGCACAGTCAAAAGGGTGTCCACAACAATGTGAAGTTGCGTCTGGACTTGACCATTGTGTGATATACATTGTTTCCATAGGGAACAAGCATACTTGATATCCTTTATAACTTAACTTTTCATTTGGTTTCATTGCATAACTCCATTAATTTACTGAAACAGATATCATATCTTTCTTTGTTTGTTTTCCTTAATATGTTACACGCTACAGTATAAAATTCAATATACCATTCCTTGCTCATTCCATTTGGTATATTGTACGGTATATCTTTTTCTTCTTTCATTTGATATATGGAAGAAAAGCTACACAATTTCTGCCCACTTTTCTTTTCCATAAATCTCACTTCCACTTATGGCCACAAAGTTTGTGTTGCCACTTGCACCAGTATAGCATACGTACCTATGTCCATTTCCAACCCATTTGCCCCAGTAGTGCACTGTATCTCCTTTGTTATATTGAGCCACAACTCGGCCACATACTGGATTCTGCTTTCTTACGTTGACACTGTTTACTAAAAACTTAGCCGTGCCATTTTCCAGAATGACATCTTTCATATTGAATACTGAATTGACTGGTTCTTCATCCAATACCACATCTGGCACTAGATACCCTAGAAAATTCATTCCACAATATCCATTTGGGTTCCCTTCTACATAGTCAAATAGATTTCCTCCATAGTTTGACTGAGACCATGCAACGGTATACGTATCCATAATATCTTCACAAACGGCTACATGGCCATACTCGCCATAGGACCAAATCATTAAAGCACCTTTGCTTGCGTATTTGCTCTGCTTCAATCTGGTATTGTGTGTACTCCATAAGTCCTGCGCACCATGTACACGTGTATATCCATCCAATGGAATTACTTCTCCCAGAATCTCAGATAATCTAGCCGTCGCATATGTGAAGCAGTTTGGCATATCAACTCCAACACGTTGTAAAGCATATGACATCCATTCTGATTCCATTAAGCCTTGAATATTTGTTCTTTTATAAAACATTATTTACCCTCCCCTTTATATCCAATCAATTCTTTGATTCTATCTGGTAAGATATCTGGATTAATTTTTGAAATGTTTTCACAAATACTGATCACTTCTGTAATGATTGCATAGCCACAAATAATAGGTAATAAGTCTCTTGCAAAAGGTAATTCAAAGTATATTTCTGCATAGTTGATTGCAACTCCTAATGCATAGCAACATACAAACCCTACTTTTTTGAAAAGTCCGTCCCTTAGTTTGCTTGACTGTAACTTTTCGCCATTACGAATCGCACCAAGAATTCCAGTGACTAAATCCATACCATTAAAAATCATAGCAATACCAATTAGCACCATGACTGCACCTCCTATCTTTATACCATTATTATATCATAAATGTGTGGTATAATTGTAGTAGAAAGGTAGTGAAATTTATGAGCGAAAATAAATTCTATGATGGAACAAAACTCATGGGGATGAAGGATATCAACGGCAATACACCAGAAATATTCATATGTACTTCAAACCGTTCTGCTGGAAAGACAACCTTTTTTAATAGGTACGCGTTCAAAAAATGGCTAAAGAAAAAAGAAAAGTTTCTGATTCTTACAAGATATGATTATGAACTTCCTAATATAGGTGATAGATTTTTTAAGGAAATACGTGAACTGTTCTTTCCTAACTGTTCCATGTTTACTGAAAAGCGAGCTGGTGGAACTATCTATGAATTAATGGTGTATCAAGGTGAGCAAACAGAAAAGAAGTCTTGTGGGTATGCTGTTGCTATAAACAAGGCCGATCAAGTTAAGAAGTACTCCCATTTCCTAGCGGATGTAACGTGTATTATATTTGACGAATTCCAGTCAGAAACAAATAACTATGCTCCAGATGAAATTACTAAATTTATTTCTATACATACCTCTGTGGCACGTGGTGGTGGTAAGCAAGTTCGATACGTGCCAGTGTATATGATATCCAACCCAGTTACATTACTTAACCCATATTACTTATCACTTGGCACGGGTACTCAGTATTCATTAATTAAAAGACTGCAATGGAATACTAAATTCCTTCGCGGTGTCGGATGGGTACTGGAACAAGGTTTCAATGAAAGTGCTAGTGTATGCCAGAAAGAGTCTGCTTTCAACCAGGCTTTCGCAAACAATACATATGTAGCCTATTCAAGTGAAGGTACTTATCTTCGTGATGATAATTCATTCGTAGACAAGCCAAGTGGGAAGTGTAATTATATCTGCACTCTTAAATTCAACAATATAAATTATGGGGTGTATGACTACATGGAAGAAGGGTATTATTATTGCTCAACATCCTACGACAAGACTTCCCCACTAAAGCTGGCAGTTACAAACTCTGATCACCAGATAAACTATCGACTTTTAAGAAGCAATATATTTGTCATTCAAAAACTTAGAACCATGTACGACTGTGGACTGTTCCGTTTTAAAGATTTGAACTGTAAGGAATGCTTAATGACTGCACTATCTTATGGATAAAATAAAAAGACACTCATAAGAGTGTCTTTTATATTGTTACAGATAAGTCTATATCATGCGATATCTTACTTCGACTGAGTGTGTGGCACTGTATTCCAAGTGAAGATTCCCACAAATTTCACTCCATGAATGACTACATCTGGCAATACCATAATGGGCAAAACCCAATGTTTTCACGTGAAACACTGGGTCTTGCAGTACGATTTAAAGAAAGAGTCTATGCGTGTTAAGCTACAATCAACACACTTATAGTATAACATTATCTCATTACATAGTCAAACTTTTCAAGAAGAATACCTCCCTCAATTCTATGTGGTTTTAAGTTGCCTGGAACTTTCAATCCTACCTTGAAGTCCTTTAAAGTTCTCTTCGTTTCAAGGAACTCTTTTTCTTTTTCATCTGCATCAGCAGGCACTTCCCCACCACTCAAAGATAGGTTCATAAGTTCCTTACACCTCTTCCCCATGCCAGCACACTTGATATCATAATGTGGTGTACAAGGTTTTTCATCTTCATGTGTAATATGTTCGATATATGTCTTCTGCCTAACATACACGGCTTCGTCAAAATAGCTTTCACACTTCCATGCGTTGAAATCTGTTGGATGGACTCTAACATCCACAAGTTCTTCACGAGAACACAGACAGTGTATACTGTCTGTGTCTGCATAGACAAACTTTGGACGCTCATAACCAGTAAAGTTATTCTGCGCATTTGTAATAGTAAAGTTCTTAGCATAGCTTGTTATAGCACTTCCACAAGCAATATACCCAGTTTTCTTTTCACGTTCCAACACCAGATTATATGTGATACTTCCGTCAATTATACTGACAACCTTAAAACTTGAAATATCACTGGTAGCCGTCTTTCCATATAGATTATTTAAGAAAAGCTTGGCCAACTGTCTCATAGCTCCTGTTGAGTTCATCTTTATATCACGCCAAGGGTTGATATACTCATCAAAGATACCAACCTCAGAATCGAAGTAACATCCATCCAGTATTTCAAAATCCTTGACTTCATAATGCTTTCTGAAAAGTTCATAGTCTGTCATGGTCATGGTTAATGTAGGTCTTGCTTCCACTGTCTCGCCCTTCATATTGACATACGCACCATAATACTTTCCATCTATTTTAATGTCGCTTGTTTCTAGATATTCATTTCCTTTATAGAATGCATTACGCTTTATCTGAATGAATGGAAGATACCCTTTCTTCAATCTGAATCTGGTTTTGATACGGATGAAGTAATATCTGTTTGGCCTTAATGCTTCTGGATGTATGAAGTTACCCTTCCAGAACATAGGTTCTCCTATAGGGTAGGCATTACCAGATGAAGAGTGCATGACGGAAGGATACAAACTGTTTACATCACACACGCACCCATGCTTAAATATTCTGTTTTCGCAACCTTTAACAACGTAGCACCATCCCCCACGGTATGATTTACGAATGTACTCGTCTACGTTGTCACACCCAAACTTTTCTTCATCAATCTTTATTTCCTTCAAGTCTGGGAACATTTCTTCATATCTCACTCTTGCGTATGTGTTTTTGAATTCCTTCATGCAACATGAACCAATCGTCATTTTATTGTGGCCATTATCATACATGAACTCCAAAGCTTCCTTGACTACGAAAACATCATTGAATATATATTCCTTTTCTTTATCTGAAATATAACAACCTGGATATCGGAACCCTTCGTACTCCATATCCAGCTTTCTGTGTTTTGTCTTGAACCCCTCTCCAATCGCCTTAACACTGAATGGAAGAAGTTTTAAACTGTCTCTGAATTCAATGTAATGCCCGTTGACAAATACAGTCATACTGTAGTATTTCCCCATGTTGGAAATACTGTACCGAATACTTCTGTCTGGCATGTCCTTTTTATCAAGCCACTTAACCTTGAACTCTTTTTCTGTTGATAGATCCTCATATGCCTGCTTGAATTTAAGCTTTCCTAATAAATAGCATAACCAGAACGTGCCATCAAATCCAAGATTATGATAATAGATGAGAATATCTGTTTTCAAACTTAACAGATACTCCCATGTTGAATCAATGTCATGAAACAGTTTCGCATTTTCTGTATACAGTTCTACAATTGCACTTGCCCATACTTCGGTACTCGTCTGCCCTTTATAAACTGTGGTTTCAAAATCGCCTACTAAAATTTTTCTCTTTCTTTGTCTCATAGGCTAGTACTCTTCCATGTAATCACCGTCAGCCATTTCAGCCATCAAAATTCCAGAAATAATGTTTGCATAGTGCTCAATACCTTTATCAACTTCAAACACTGAACCTCTTTTTCCATTCGTCAAAAAATACATACCTGCATCATACAATACTTCAACAGTAAAACATTCATGCACTGGGTTTTCGATAAGAAAATCAGCTAATAAATCATCATTATCAATACCTGGAATATTAATAAATTCCTTAATAGTGTAATCGGCACCTATCTTGTATGGATTATTTTTTTTCCACCTAGTATTAGTAAAAAATGAAACCATTGAATATATTTCTTCTTTAAACTGATTAACAATAGAATTTCGTACATGTATCCAGTCAACTATATCGTCTGAAAAAGGTTGTGCATCTTGTACTGGTTCTACTGGGGTGCTTGGAAAAGCACTATCGAATGTTGAAATCTTTGCTACTTTCTTTGTCTTTGCTTTTCTTTTCTTCTTTGGCTTTTCTTTTGGCCTTAATTTCTGAATACTTTTCTTTGTTAAAATCAAAGGGCCTTTATGAACTGGTTTAGGCTGCTTAGCTTTTTTTATCTTCTGCGTTGGAATGTTCTTTCTTTTCTTTGTTATATTAATATCTTCTACTGGTACTCGTACTGGCTCTGTAAAAAATGAAGATATCCTATGTGGTACTGGTTTTGTGTATGTTGGCTTAATCAACTTTACTTTCTTTATGTTTATTGTCTTTCTTTTAATAGCCATAGGCTTACCTCCTAGCTTATCGTACTTCTATTATACTACATTTAAAGGGATAGAATCCTATCCCTTTTGTAATTTATCTTCTTCTTGATTTTGGCTTCGGTTCTTCTTCCTTCTGCTCATATTTTGTTAAGAAGTGCATATTGTCAACAATCAATGCCGTGGAATAATCGCCATTGTTGTTTTCAGTCGTAGCATGCGCTTCTACTGAAATTAAATCACCTTTTAAGCAATAGTCACCAATTACCTTAACTAACCCTTCTCCAAATGCTTTTAAGCTTATAAAGTTTGTGATCTTATTTCCTTTCTTATCCTTGTAACCAGTATCCTGCGCCAATGTGAACATCACTACAGTTCCTTTATCGTTCACATAAGGGTCTTTCGTTAAACGCCCTTCTAAAAATAATTTGTTCATCATATGCATATCCTCCTTCTACATTTCTACTTTAGTTGCATACTTAATAAATGTATCTAACTCCATCTCATAGTATTCTTTACCATAAGATAGAGATAATACCTTGATAGGCTTATATCCCATTTTACTGAAGTTACTCATGACTTTATCAGCTTTCAACTTATTATTGAATACGCTTGATACTTCACGAGTCTTATTCGTTTCATCATCAAACACCAATACAGTTACAATAGTTGTATTAATTGTTCGCTGAATCTTGTTATATAATACAGACATTTTAAATACCTCCCCTCCAAAAGCTTCTCAAGAAATGAATGCTCGGTTTACGAATCTTGTTCACCATCACTCCTTTATTTTCTTCAAGGTAACGAGCCATCCAGAAGTTATCGTCTTGTGTCTTGCCTTGACTTCTTGCCATTTTGAATAAGCCGTATACACATGGACTAATAGAAGCTGTATACATACGAATGTCATTGTAAGGCTTTCCTTCCATCATTCTGTAAACCTCGTTCGGATATAATGAAGCGCCGGCAACTTTTTGGTTATCTTTAAGTCTGAAAAAATATACTTTCATTTGTTGGACTCCTTTTTCACTTTAATTATTTTAATTAAATCACTAACTTTATACGTTGCATACTTCTTAGGAATAATACCAATATCAATTAATACGTGTGTGGCTGCATAATTATCAATAGAATATTGTTCGCACATAACCTCATCATTATATGCTTTTAGAAAGTCATATATTTCTTTGCTAAGTTCTAATGTTTCACGTGGAACATCTGAGAACCATTCTATAACATCTCCAATCTTGTTAGGGTCTTTACCAGTTTCACGCCTATAGATTGTATACATTTCAATATCTAAATCACGTTTCTTTGTTATAACATCAAAGATAATTTCATTCTTGTGTATTTCTAAATTAGTTTTTGCTTTCATAAATACTCAACTCCTTCTGTAATGAATCAATCCTGCAAGATTGAATAATAAACATAACACCTAATGCAATGGCTGTTGCAATTAGAATCTTTAAAACTGATTCATTTACAAGATACCATGATCTTTTATCCTTCATCTTTGCAATTCCATTGTATACGGCTATAATATAGTATAATAGATAAATACCAAACAAGAACACAAACAAATATTCATATTTCATTTTGTACTCCTTTCTTTTGTACCTAAATATTATCATACTTTTCTACTTTATTCAAGTAGAAAATACAATAATGTTTTAGATTTTTTAACTTTATAATGACTTCTGAAAACTTTGCAAACATCATCAAAATTCTTTATACCTTGATTTTTATTTGCACTAAAGAAAAGCCTTAAGTCCTTCTTATTATCGAATTCAGTCAAGTCCTGCACGATATAGATATCGTGGCTAGTGGCAAATAAATAACGTGCATCTAGTAAACTAATACGTGTTAATGTAACCATTTGACCATGGTATTTAACGAACTTTGTATAGTGAATCATTATAACAACTCCTTCATATAGCGATCGTATACTGCGTTTAAATACGTTAGTTCTTCATCTGTCCATTTCCAAGCGTTAATTTTATGTATATAGATATCATCCAAAACAAAGGCTTTTGTTTCATTGTCTCCCACTCCTTCAAAAACTTGCTTCATTTCATCAGCTAAATGAATCATGAATGAATTGTTGGTTGGATAGTTGTTAAGCATCTTTCATCACCTCCCAACAATAATCACACCATAAGAAAAATTTTCTTTGTCCTGTTCTACAACGTGGGTTTTTCAAGACATCATAGAATATTCTTCTTCTTTGGTTATTTGACATAGGGTTTCTATAAATTTGTTCTATAACTCCCTTCTGCACTCTACTCAATGCCTTTTGCAAGGCTGGTTCTTTACAAGTAGATGGACTTAACCACTTGCTAATAATTTGGTTTTTAGTCATTTTAGTTTACCTCCTTTTCAAATAATTTAGCAATTCTTAATTCACTATCACTTAATTCAATTAGAATTTTTTCTAACTTACTTGCATCATCAGGATAAAAGTACTTACCAAGATAATCCCATGCACCAACAACATTACCAAAACTATCTTTTTCTGTAAAATATTCAACCATAAAACAAGGCTCACTATCTTTTGCCTGTACGATTTGAATAACATAGTAATCATTCATATCATCCCTATTTTGCATGTTGTAGTTATGCCATTTGACATAATCTACTGATGTATATTTTTCCATAAATTCAACTATGTATGTCTTTTCGTTAATTTCAACTATCTTTCTATTATTATAAACCATGTTATAAGTCCTCCACATCATCTAACATAGAAGTAAGTGCGCTTCTATGTCCTAATACTTTACATAATCCTAAAGCTTTAAAAAGTGTCTCATCACTGACTAATTCTCTATAGTTTGTATAAATGTCTTCAATGACATAATCCCAGTCACATAAGAGATAATAATCTTCTAGTGCAATACCTTTTTTACGCTCTAAATCCTGCAATACACAAGTAGCTTCTTCCAAGAACAGAGACATTTGTCCCCTGTTCTTTGTTGTTTCATCATAACAATCTAAAATATTGATTTGTTCTAACATTTTCTTTACCTCTCTTTTTACATCTTTATTATAAACTATTTTATACTTTTTGTCAAACTTTATTTTTGACTTTTTTAAGGTTTATTTTATATAGAATAGTTAGAATGAACTAACTAAACTATATCCCATTTAATTTGGTGCATTACTTCCAACGCTTTCTTCATTCTATTTACCTTAATTTGTGTGTATCTTTTATTTGAGTTTGAATATCTTTTAACGTATCGTTCCATACTCTTAATCGTGTCTTGACCACCCCCGATAGCTGCTAAAATCGTCTGTGCACCGTCAATCTTAATAGCTTTTAGTGTATCAACTTCAATACTTCTACCACCTTCAAACGGTTGTTGCTCTTTTAATTTACATAATGGCAAATAGCCGTCAATCATATTTTTGCCAATGTTCCAAATTTCATACCCTACTGGTACACTTTCAACTACTTCAAAAACATACTTACCGCTTATTACTGTTTTCATTCTAAAAATCCTCCTATGACATTCTAGCCGACAAACCTAAAAGGCTTGTTTCGTCTTAATTTTCAAAGACTCTTCAGGGCTAGTTATATAAATTATCTAATACATCATATACATAATTAATTGTTGCTTTAGTATACTGGTATAACCCTTTCATTTTGATATCAGTATAATATACAATATCCCCCATACACTCATAAAATTTTAATATTCTATCTTTATATGATACCATCATGTCAAGATAGGCTTGCTTTTTATCATCCAAAAATAACATATAATTTTCATCAAAGCCATCTCGCAATAATTTAA
>ENA-ORRQ01001444-ORRQ01001444.1-human-gut-metagenome-genome-assembly--contig:-NODE-1444-length-17795-cov-24.937317_pt1 | contig 17795 bp, 18 predicted proteins | sample MGYA00242177_ERZ509138 | MGnify/ENA primary metagenome ERZ509138 (study PRJEB26280, sample SAMEA2338628) | human gut metagenome | biome: human gut; feature: human-associated habitat; material: faeces... | reverse complement strand
CACCATAAGAAGAATCAAGCTTGATCTTCTTCAACAACTTCATCAACTTGCCAACGATCGATGCACTGTACTTAAGTCTAAATCGGCGTCGCTGCTTTGCAGTATGCTTGCGTATCTTCGACTCTCGCTCTATCTGGAAGAGGTAGTTCATCATCAAGATGATTACACGCACACGATGGTCAGAGATATAAGCATCCACGAAGCGATGGCGGGCATGGAACCAGCAAGCTGTACGCACCAGTCCCATTTCCTCCAAATCCTTCTCAATTGTCTCATACAAGACTGCTCTGTCTGCAGTAAACACCCTTATACAAGAGTCCTTGAAGATGGCATCTTCCTGCACACTGTGACTACGGCTACCCTCCTTATATTCCATCACACAAAGCTTGGCTTCCATGGAGAGGGCAGCATGGATGTACTCCACATTGTACTTAAACTTATCTTCCTTACTCTCACGACTGCGAACCACGATTCTTGACTCGTCATTCTGGGTATAGACACACTGACGGATACGCTCAAGCATCACAGGCCCCAAGCGTTCACGAAGATAAGTCATGATTTGCTGCATCCAACCGTTCAAGGTTGACTGAGCTACCTTCATACCCATCTGTGACAACATATCCAACAAGCGGTTTTCGGAGAGATGATAGGCAAACTTCGACTCCAGATAGAACCTACAGAAGGATGGCATCAAAGGATTACCCTTGATGATACTCTGAGGATACTTGCTGCTCTGAGGATCAGAGCCAGGTACATTAAAGCGTGCTATCTTGTATTCCTTACAATAAACCTCTTGTTTCTGATAGAAGAACAGACGTACTACCCACATGTCCTTCTTACCCTTACGTATGATAACCTTTGCATTCTCTGGAAGATCAGACTTATCTATGCCGAAGGACTTCAAGACCCTAGCTGTTGTTGTATAACGCTTGCGAGGGAGTTGACTATCTGATTCCTGCTTTTCTTTTTCTGTTTTCTTAGGCAGTTTTACAGCTGGTTGCTCTGGGGCTGAAGATGCCTTAGACTCTTCAGCCTTATGCTTTTCATCCAACGCCTCGTCAGCAGCATCACTGATTTTCTTTTTCAATCCATCAAGCCCCAACTCATTGACCTCTGCGTCGGATGTATCCAATACACCATTCAAGAGCTTGGTCAAATCTGAGTTATGAGCAAACTTCCTATGAAGGAGAACCTCGATGATAGTTTTATAATCAACCTGAGCCTTGTCTGCTATATCCAACAAGGCATTTGCCTTTTCATAATCATCTGCCTTGGAATGAAGTCGAGATACCTCTGCCCGTAAATCTGAGTTATCAGATTCCGCTTGGGTCAAAGCCACCTCCAATACATAGATACGAGCATTTGCATCTGATAAATCTTCGCTTAACATAGAGATACGCTCGTTTGCCTTGTCAAGTTCCTCCGACAACTCTGTATTACCTTGCTCAATCTGCTGTTTGAGCAAGCCAACAAGCTGTTTGGACTTGGCAAGGTCATTGCTAGCTTTAGTCAACATTGACTTATACGTAGCAAGCTGCATCTCTATATTACTCTTGTTATTTATCATGTTTACAAAGGTACTAAATTTCTGCGACATATACAACTATTTCTTGTTAAGAAAAGTTATATAACCACTTGTTTTTCAGAAGTTTACAAGATTTCAAAAACAACTTTTCCTCGTATTCCTTGTTTTTCTTTTCCAAAGCTTCTTTTGCTGTCAGAAGAGATTTGCGCTCTCTCAATAGGGCAAGCAATGCTTCCTGCTTGCCTAAAATATACTCTTGTATCTCTACCATCGCATCCATGATTTCAACCTGAAGCAGATTCATTCGAGAAATTTCCTCTCGAATCGCCTTTTCATCAGATAAGCCTTGCTGCAATGATACTTGAAGCTCTGCAACACGAGATTGCATACGCTTCAGTTCTGCATGCATGGATGGTATCAAACTCTTAATATCAGTATTCATAATATGATTTCCGTTTGTACGGATGTTGATAGCAACAGTATCAATGTCTCACGGCTTATCTTATGACAGCGAGCTGCCTCCAAGAAGCGAGGCTTGAGAAACTTACCATCATCAAACCACTTCTGGTATAAGACAAAACCATTGATATCATAATGTAATATTTTAACCTTGCGGTAATCCTTGGAATAGAAGATGAAGGCTTCATCATAACTATAAGGATCATGCTGCATTTTTTCACGGATGATTCCTGCCAAGCCCTCACGACCATTGCGCATATCAGTGGGTGTGGAACTCAAATAATAAGTTGTTCGAGAAGTGAAGTTCAGCATAGCTATGACATTTTACGCAGCAGTTCTGCAACTGCAAACAGGTTAGTACACTTGATTTCCATCTCATCACCAGTCGGAGACTTCAATATCAGTCTCTCAACTTGCCAACCTGCAGGAGTTTGTTGCTCGGGAACAAAATTCTCCTCAACTGTCAAAGCGATAAACTCACCTTCGCCTAGCTTCTTGTTTTCATCTGGTTGAAGCTGATTTGAACGATATGATTTCTTAAACTCAATGAGCCAGTCATAATCCACTGCCTCATCCTTACAATACTTGCGCAAGCTACGACCTTTACGATTTTGGTTGTAATCCTGCATCACTTTTTCGAAATATTCCCTTGTTTCCATTATCAAATTGTTTTGATTACGGATGCAAAGGTAATATATTATATAGGTACCGCCATACGGGCTAATGGTGATTTACCAATGTTTAATTGAATTTGTACATCTTCATCTAAAGCATAAAAAAGGTTCTGCTTTTCCTCATCACACGACTCTGCCACAAGATTATTTTTGGGTTCATTTTCAGATGACAAAATCTTTTTATACTCAGCCAAAGCCTCTATAGACTTATCTATGGCATTGTCTTTACTAGTCGCCAATTCACCAATTTTCTCTTCTGTAAGAGCAGAATAGTTCTCCAATAAAGCACGCTTCAAAGAAGAACGTCCTGACGGTAAAGTCATAAGGAAAAACAAATCCTCATCAAGTTCCACGTAATCAACGCATTCCTTGATTTTACTCTCAGAAGGTCTAACTTGTCTTTCTTTCAGAAGAGTCAAGTTCTCTTCTTTGCCACGATAGGGAACAAGATGCCAAAAATCTTCATTTTGCATAGTCCAGAATGGGAAATACGCATCCACAAATAAAGAATCGTCATTAGGCAGGGTTCTTTTCCATACTTTATGAAAAGTATCTATCAGCTGCTGATTACATCTAATTTCATTAGAATAAATCTCATCCGATTCACACATTTCTATAATGGTAAGCAAAAGAACCGCCTTATGTGGAGTTTTACGGCCATATTTCTCATTCGGCTTTAAATTTTCAAAAGCCTCTACATAGTCCATATTTTCCCTTTCTATATTACTTTATAATTCTTCTGGCTCCTCTTCATCATGTTCTTCATCAACCTTTTTGGACGTTAACTGTAAAAACATATCCAAGAAGGAACGATGAGAAAAGAAATATCCCTTATCTTCCTTTAATTTATCCTCCATGACAGAGAAGCCATAATTAGCATACTCTTCCATTGTTGTTATCAATTGAGAAACAACTGTACTAGGCTTTATTTCACCTTTATCCAAGGCTATCCAATCTACGTCTGTCTTTGCCACAAGAGCCATAAATATATAAGAACGCAACGCAGGATAAGCTTTGCGCCCTTTTCGTGCTTCAGCAGTACCCCAAAAGACCAAGTTCTGTCCCAAGACCTTTGTTTCTTCTGATAATGGCAGTTTCTTACCTGCATACAAACCGATAAAAAACGCCATGATATAAGGCTCATATCCAGAACCAAACACTTTGCCTCTTGCACTAGTATTCTCAGATGCACCAACACCATAATCCGAGATAGCTCTCATTACGGTCTTCTCGTATTTTATTTCAAATTTGGGATTTCTACGTCCCCATATATCTATGAGTTTCTCGTTTTTATCAACAAGTTCCTCTATATTATTTAAAACCTCTGCCATTGTTATTTTACTTTTGTTATAACTGTTTGGATTGTTGCTAGATCCTTATCATCGAAAGGCTTCTTCTTTTCTATTCGGAACACTCTACCAGAAACTTCATTAACCTTGTTCTGGTCAAGGACTAAATTGCCATCAGAGCTTTCCTTCAAGAAGCTCTTTGTCACGACAACAACTTGCTTATCCAAATTGCTAATCACATTGAAGAACTCCGTCTCCTTAGCATCAGTAAAAGAAGAAGTTGGAGCATCGAATATCAAAGGAAACTCCGTTTCACTTCTTTGAGTGGCCAACTTGCCAATAGCAAATAATACCGACATCAAGTAAGTTGTTCTTAAAGCAGTATTAGGATTGAAGATTCTTGTATTATCACTATTCATAAGAACCGCCTCACCTTGCCCATTAGCTTTTTCCAGAATACGGATAGTACCCTTGAAATCATTGGTATTCAAACTTTCCAAGAAGACATTAGCCTCATCTTCAATTGAATGAAGAAGACGCTTCTTGTTGGTTTCCTTAGCAGACTTGAATGCTGCAGAAATATGACGAATAAGTGCAGCAATCTTTGCATATAAAGCAGCAGAAGTTCCTTCTGCCAATTTGCCCAAACTTTCTTGTGCCTCCTCAAGAGTCTTACGATGCTTAATGCGTTGCCCCTTCAATACCTCCAATCGGCTTACTGCCTTATTCTTTAAATCCATCCAATTGGAAATATTCTTTAAATGAGACAAGAGCTGCTCTTCTGTTAATCCATCAGCCTGTGCCAAGATACGCTTTTTAGCTTCAATTTCATTATTCAAATTTGCGTCTATTTTCTTGACTTCATCATGCAAACGATTATTGTTAGAAATCACCTTTTGTATATGATGACGAAGTTTGGTAATTCCAGCAAGATTATCATTTAGAATCGTATCTCACTTTTGTAACTCAACGATATATTCATTCTGATAATATGGTTTTACCTCCTCATCTTCATCGACCTTTAAAGAATTCTTGTATTCCTCTAAACGCTGAAGCATATAATTCCATGGTTCACTATGCATTTTAGCTGGACGCCCACAAATTTTACAAACTTCTTCGTCGAGCATTTCCTGCATTATTTTTTGACCAGGAATGTGCACAGGCAATGGTACAAAAGAAGTTTCCTTTTGCATTTTCTTGATTATTTTTTCCGCACCAGCAGTCTGCAAATAATCATTCTCTAATTTTCTTCGTTTTTTATCGACCGCACTAATCTTTTGAGAATATTCCTCAGCAATATCCTCAAAGCCCATAAGTATCCACATATCATCCAGAAGATTGATTGTATAATCTTCTTTAATAGAAGCTTGAACTTGCGCACGTTTATTAGTTAAAGTGTCTATACGTCTATTGACATTAACAAGCAACTTTGAAGCTTCTTTGCTTTGCTCAATACTTTTTAATAAACCAGCGAAATTAGAAGCCTCATCTTCCTTATTTCTAATTTCATTTTCTATGTCTTCCAATGTACTACTTTCTTGCTCTATAGTACGCTTGAGCTGAGCAATCTTCTCACTATTTTTACGATCAGATTTCTGAGCATTTGTTTGTGCCTGCTCTGCCATTTTTGTAGAGTATTCCATAAAAGAGAAGTATGCCTCAAAATCCTTGACATCGCTGAAGGTCTCAACTAACATCTTTAATGCATTTGAACTTTGAAATACATCAAGATCACTTTCCCCTTTAAACATAGTGTATTTGCGAATCTCGGAAGGCAAATCATAATCAAATTTTAAGCCATCGCGTCGCATTCTTTCACTCCCGTTTTCTTCTATTAAATCAAAAGAAAAATTAGAAGTCGTAATTTCACCATCATAAGACTTCGTAAAATGAAAACTTTTTTCCAAAGTCTTGACATACCCTTTGTGTTCGTATGTCATTGCCACACGAACATCGGCTGATTCATCTGCAAAAAGTTCTTCACTTCTCTTCTTGGAAATCAACTTTGTATCAGCCTTTGAAGTCCCATCAGTTCGGAACAACCACTCTAAAGCTTCATAAAACGTAGTCTTACCATCACCATTAGAACCAATGATGAGGTTAAGACTATTTACAAGTTCAAAAACATTGGACTTGTAATAGCTTCGAAAATTCTCTATTTCTATCTTCTTTATAATCATATCAATAAGTTATCATTAATATAAGAAAATATTGTTTTATACACTTTCTTCTGAACACTCTCATCAGTAGAACCATCAAGCTCCTTTATGATGCGAGCAACAGAAGCCACAACCACATTATCTGAATTCAAGGCTGTATATAAGTCCTCATATTCAGACTGGTCGTAATCATAGAGTTCTTGCAACTTTGTGTCATCAAGAACCATGTGAAGCATTCTTTCTTTATTTGTCATTGTATATTATCATTATCATATAAATTCAAACCATAATGTTCCATCACCTCTCTCAGTTCCAATTCTGAGTAAGAAGGATTCTCTGATAGCAATGCGAAGTTGTTCACTCTAATAAGCTCACTCTTCAGCATGGCACGCTCCATTCGATAACTACTACTATTTGGGTTAATCTCAGGAGCAACTACCAAATCATGCAACACCGCCATCTTCTTCTTAGGATGTGTTCTCAACACACGTCCTCGTCGCTGAATGAACTGACGTGGATTTCCTGTACTTGAACAAAAGATTGCCAATTCACTTCTTGGAACATCAACACCCTCATCCAAACATTTCATAGAAGTCAGCACTTGAAGTTTACCACTGGCAAAATCTTCAAGAATTTCCTCTCTATCCTTTTGCCCTGAGACAAACTTACGCACCGTTATTTTATCATCCAACTTCAATATCGACTTTGTATATAAATCTATAAGATGCTCAGAATCCTCATCTTGATTAAGCGTATCATCTTCAACTTCAAGATAATTAGGTTCATTTCCTTCAGGGACATATATCAGAGAATATTTCAAATTTCCTTTTTCTTGATACCGCTTCTTGATGATGTCCTCAAAAGCTTTAAGTTTGTTTGCAGCCTTATGAACAATTCGCTTTCTTGCCAACAAGAGCATTTTAAGTCCCTCATCCATTTTTGCAAAAGAGCAGGTATCATCATTGAAATACTTAGCTATTCTTTCAGATAACTCGACATAAGCTTCCAGTTCTTCCGTAGTCAGCCGTACTATATGTGGATAATACAGATACTTACAAAGCACACCTTTTCTGATAGCTTCTTCCATACTATACTCATAAGTATAATGATTCTCTGCACCAAAGAATTTACGCAAGTTCCTGTTACCTTCATCATCGTATTGACGATCTGGTGTCGCCGACAAGCCTATTCTACGCAGATAAGGAATATAGGCTAATCGTTTCAACATACTGCCTGAAGCCATATTATGGCATTCATCAGCAATCACCAACAACTGTTTTTTGCTGAAGCCATTCAATGTATTAAATACTTTTTCACGAGTATAAGATGCATAAGTAGATATAATCACATAAGAGGTCTCACGCTCATTCTTCAAACGATATTCCTCATTAAAATGAATCGACTCAACATCCTCTTTCCATAAAGGATTCTTAGAATAAACCTTTATGACATTCATAAAATTAAACTTATGACATTCTTGCTCCCACTGATTTACCAAAGTAATCGTTGGTACCAGAATTATCGCCTTATAGTATCCATTGCGCTTATAAATCTCCAACAAGCAATTCAGCGAGGTGATTGTCTTACCCGTTCCTGTGGCCATGGCAAACAGACCTTTCTGCTTATTGTTTTTCCAGTTTTCAAAAGCCTGCTGCTGGTATTCTCTAGGACCTGATGGATATGGAAAACGTGGAGTTATCTCTTCCGGACAAATGTCCTCCCTAACCATATCTCCACCCATAATTGCCTTTTGAGCTTTTCGTTCCTGGCGAATTCTGTCCAACTTTTTTTCTACATCTAGCAGTTCTTCTATGGCCGTGTCTTGATAACATGACGATACTGCCGTCTCCAACTGGCTTGGAGACAGATACTCTATATCGCTTTCCTGCTCATTCATGATAAGCTCAAACTTTGCTCTTTGAGATTTGATTCTATTCTGAGTCATCTCATCAGGAGAATCGCTTCGGTCTATCTTGATTTCCTCTATGTTATAAAGCAAACCATTAATTGTAAAATTGGCAGAACCAGTGAACGAAGTAATGGTATCATCATCACGGAATTGCCCTGTCTTGGTATGAGCTATTCCCTTATGTTTCTTTGGCTTAATGATTTTGATTTGAATTCTATTTTGAGAAATCAGATACGCCAAGCATCTGAAAAACTGATTCTGATACTCATCAAATGTCTTTCGAAGAGACTCGAAATCAGACAGATCCATACAATCTACCACATCACCAAAGACTCCTTTCTGGATAGCTTCCTTATCTTCTTCAGAAACAATCTGGTTGATGATAAGACGCATAACCCCGCCATTTGCTATAAACGTAGCAAAGCCTTCTGCCAATACACTAATAGTGGCAGAACTGAAATAGCCTAGTTGCAGGTCGAAACTGCAACTGTTCTTCAATCCATCATTAAAGAACCTTTCTGGAGAAAACTCTTCTCCAGGTATATAGGTTCCATCCTTTGCCCATTCTACATCTTTCAACATAGACGTCCCTCCGATTATATTCTAGTTATAAAGTCTTAAATAAAACAGTTGGCACAAACATATTCATCACCGAAGAGTTCGGCAAGACTAGTGCCTTTGTTCTTATTTTTGTTTGTTTCCTGTCGCTTGATGATATCCAGTTTCACCTGGCGAATACGCTCCGGCTTTATCAAGTCTGCCAGACTCTCATTCTGAATCCAAGTATAACCATCCTTCTCAAACGACATAGCCTTTTCGTATAAGTCAGGATGCTGCTCATAGAGCCAGATCCATTCTATCTTCTGCTGGAAGAAGCAGAAATAACAGCCGCTTCGGCTTCTGCAATAGGTTCCCGTCTTACCATCCACCTCGAAAGGAATTTCCTCATAATAAGATGGTACTCCTACTCCACTATCCCTCAGCAGTCTGAAGATGTCTTCCTTTACAAGCACCTCGTCGTTATCTATCAAAGGGAATGAATCCAGATGACCAACAGGATAATCCGTAGTCTTCAAGTATTCAAAGACGGCATGGTTAAACATCTTCACGTCTATATCCAACAATGCATTCAGCTTTTTGGAATAGTAGAATTGCTTGGTAATCGTTTTCTTCAACACATCCATCAAGTCTTCCTTCATCAATCCCTCAGGGCACAACTTATCGTAGATGTCAATAATCTGCTCCTGGTTTTCTTTGTGCAAGAACTTATTGATGACATCCACGCTCCAGATATTTCTTCTGAAAGGAAAGACAGACTGAATATTAGGTTTTGAAGACACATAACCGTCACGGTCTTCATCACCTCGAATACCAACGTATGATACAGCATAGTCATCACCTACATATCTTTCAAACTCATCAAGTTTCATCTTCTTGGTACACCATCGAGCTTGTGGCGATGGCAGGAATCCACCTGCAGCCTTTAGGAAATGCTCAAAAGGCGTAGGCTCAGGACTGTCTTCAGCAGCCCTAAGTCTTTTAATGTTTCCCAGATAAGCGCTCAATCTATCAATCAGCAATTCCGTCTCAGCCAATTCACAGCCAGTATCAGAATTATAATACTCAATCTTTAAGTTTGGGTATTTCTGCTTGAGATAGATGGCCAAAGCCGCACTGTCCTTTCCGCCAGATATTCCTAAAATATTTCTTACTTTCATTTTGCTCTATTCATTTTTAAGGAAGCGGCTACTTACCCAGCTTCTTATTCAATATTTTCAACAAAGTACATACCGATACATTGTCATTTCCTATGCCATCAAGTAGCTTGTCGATGCTCTTTTCCAATTCCTCAGCCTTCTGCATCTCGCTTTCTGGCAATCTGAAAGTCTGGGAATGGATATTGCTGCCCTTCGTTGAAACCAAATCCAACGAATAAATCTCATCCGATTCATCTTCTGCCACCTTGGATATATCAGAATATTTCTCACATTCATGGAAGAGCATAAGCAAACTGTCAATCAGTTTTTCTTCTTGCTCGTCGCGCAATCGCTCTAATGGCTGCTCCAATGCCGTATAGCAAATAGACTGGTACCACTCATTGCGGTTATCAAACTCAGCCATCACATGCTGATAGAATTCCTTCAGTCTATCTGTCAGGAGATATTCCTTAACATGAGCCAAACGCTTTCTGATCTCTACCACATATTCAGAATAATCGTATGACTCGATGCCCAATGTTTCCAACAAGCGACCTTCCACACGGTCTATCATATCAGAATAACAAGAACGAAGTTCCTTCACAGCCCGATTGATGACATAACAGAACTCCTGTACCTTATCCGGATTCTGCAAAGCTTCCTTATCGTAGCCCAGAGCCTCTGGCAAATCCTCGAAGAAAGTCTTCTCCGGGTCCTTTGCCCTAGCCAAAGTATCACGGAATCTTACCGTCTGCTCATGGTTGAACTTACGGGTATGCTTGGCATAATCATTCAATCTCTTGTTATAGAAGAAAAAGAATGGCTTGATGGTTTCTATGAAATCATCGCTCTTGATACTTCCCATGGCTTCAACATTCAGGAACTTACGATACTGATTGAAAATCTGCACCTTCACACCTGTCACGTCGAATGCCTTGACCAGATATTCTCCCGGATGCTTCTGCAATAACTCGAAGAACTCCATGTTAATATTTGGGATATATGCTCCATTGGTTCCATACAGAGAGAAATCCTGCTTCTTTATATATAAATAGGTAGGAATCCAGAAATCCAAGAATCCCTGCTTCAGCTTATATGGTTTTACTGACAACTTCTTAATCAGCTCAGAAATCTTACGAGGCTTGAAAGTTGTAGATTTCAGAAATTCCTCACATGCATCCCACAAAGGCATGATTCCTTCATTGGATGGCACATCAGCAAACTCTCCATTCACATGAAGTCCAGTACTCTTCAAGAGAGAATAATAGATGGTTTTCTCCGGTGGGAACTTGTCGCCCGGGAATCCTAAGTCTTGTTCATTGCTCTGATTCAGCAATGCAGCCAGGTACTTACCTTTCGCACTAGAGATAGAACCACTCAACTTATGCTTGTTGAACAATTCATTGTTCAACACTGGAGTCTGAGAATAAATCTCATCGCATACCACTGACAGCAACTGGTTGAAGTCTTTTAAGGAGCAAACCTCTCTTTCCTCGCCCTTGAAAATCCAAGTTACATCTCCATTATATGCAAACAAGCTATTACTGATAGATTTATTGAGAACCACTTTCTCATACTCCATCAGATTGTTGATTTCGTTGATAGCAACCTTATCAGATTTATCTAACAACACCTTACTCAAAATATATTTGTACTTTTCTATCAAATAGAGGTGAGACACCAACTCGTCTGTATTTCTGAAACAAACAAAGATAATGGCATTCTCACTCTTTTCACTCAGCTCGCAAATCTCTTTCAACACTTTCTTACGGGAAGAGAAGATCAACTGAATAAATCCATCAGTATCACCGGTTGGAGTCTTGTCCACTCCTTCACCCAGCACTTCATACTCAAAGTATCTTGGAGTACCTTTCTGGAAATAGCAAGCCTTGACAGGAGCCACCTTCTTGAAACAATAGTTTCTGATATCATCCACAAAGTTTACAGGACGGCTAACCACCAAACCAGCCTTGCGGATTTCATCTTCTATATTGATATCCGTGCCATCAAAAAGAATGTAGCGGAACTTATAGCTGGCATATCGGATAATCTTAAATTGCTCCAACTTCTTTAAAAGCCCCGTTGGGTTTTCTATATTCAAAGCAGTCTTGGCATACAGGGCAGTATCTTCACGGTTCATCTTAAATGAAGCATTGCCGAAAAGATTCAGTAATCCGATTGCTTTCACCAGTTTGATGGCATCTACAAGGTCTGTCTTGGTTTCCCATAGTTGACCTTCCACTCTCTCGATGGCAACCTGCATCGAACTCCATTGCATGGAGTCGGCATTCGCCTCCTTCAGGTAAGAGTAGAAATTATAGTAGATATAATCATAGCAGCACTGAAGCTGATATATCTTTCCCTCATATTCAGACAAAGAGTTACGTCCCCTTGCATTCAAGAACGAAAACAAAGAACGCTCATTCTGTCCATATCTCTGAATGGCCTGTGTAATGACGTATGCAGCAAATGGTTCCAGCGGAGCCAATGCCAGCGCAGTTGCTTCAGAAAAGTTTTGAGACACAAAGCCAGTTTTCTTTGCCAACGAAGCCAATGAATCAATTACAGAATCATCATTTTGCATGGTTCTACTGGCATCAATCTGCGTAGAAGCCAGATAGAGAAGTTGTTCTATCGGTTCTACGAATACCAACTCCTGAAAACGCCCCTTTACTTTCGTCCACTCTTCTTTCTGTACTTCATTCAACTTACGGGAGTAAGCGTTGAAATTCTGATGAAGCGTAGTCAGAAGAAGAATATTTCTGGATGGCACATTCACGAACTCAGCCAATTTCTGCATGAAGTAAAGTTCACGCTCCGGATTATTCTTGGCAGCATGCTCCAGCACCTTGCCAAACTCATCAATGAAGATAACCAGGAATTTTCCCCGGCTCTTCAGTTTGTTATACTTGGTTTTGAGTTCATCCAGAATGCTATCAGCAGTGCCATCAACAGAGAGTTTTTGACTCAACAAAACAGACAGTTCCTTATAGTCGCCAACAATTTTAAGAACTTCAAACTTCTTCTTCTCTGAAAGTTCAGAAGGATTCAACAAATCATATTGCTTACCTCCCATCAAGTCTCTTTCCAAAGCCAATAAGAAACTAGACTTACCTGTTCCATAAGAGCCAATGATGGTATAAGAATGAACTCCCGATCGGAATCCATTCACAATACCCTCTGCCACCTGACGAACATTAGGAGTTACGATATATTTGGCCTCACTAGCAAAGCCTTCCTCTATGTTTGCTGATAAACTAAACTGTCGCATTCTTATAATACTTATCTAAAACATCAATGTCCTTCAAAGAAGAACCTTCCTTAAACAATAGCTGACGGATACCTGCATTATCACTATACTGGACATACTCTGAATAATGCTCACCGATAGACTGGGCCATATCAATGACCTCAGCATCTGTCATGCAGAACATCAAGCCTATTTCCTGCAATGTATCGTATGATACAGACTTATCCTTACCTTTTTCCTGAAGAATGGCATATAAAAAAATCTCCATCGGAACCCTGCGCTTACCTTCGACATTGAAGGCGAACGTCTTACCATTATCTTCAGTTCTTATCAGATCCAAATCAATCAAAAGAGAAGAATAATCCTCAAACGACTTGGCCTTATAAGGTTGGGCATAGTTCTGCAACAGCACACCCACATCTTTCTTGGTGGTATTCACATTAAAGATTTTATCCTTTCCATCCTCTATCATCAGTCTTTTCACAAAGTTCACCAATTGTTCCCTCTCAAAGACCTTGCGTTCTTTTTGGAATTGCACAAAAGTAATATGATAAAGCGTTGCCTCTTTCAAACTTACCAGAAGGTAGTGAAGCAACCATAAAGTGCCTAAACTTTCAATGTACTTATCTACGCCTTCTGATTCATCGAATAAATAATCTGCTATTCTGCTTGGCTCATCCTGATTGGAAATTCCAAACACCTTGAGCCAATATCGGATAGAAGAAACCATGTTTTTTCCTACTCCCAAAGCTATTACAGCATCAGAAGCATTGAAGTTTCCTCCATCTTTCATAAAGTTATATCCCTTGGTGAGCCATAAGGTTTTGCAAGGAAAAGATTCATGTCCAGAGAGTGTATATTTATTGTACATCTATCTTCTTCAAAGCGATAGAATCCCGGTATCGTGAGTTGTATTAGTATTCTGTTAGACCTCTATAAAACGGAAACGTGGGATTCTCCTTGCCCATCCCACCACTCGAAGGCCTTCGCATTGCCCTAGTTGAAAGAGACGGACAATGCAGAAAGCCCACGTTATGGTATATAATGATTCCAAATACGAACTATTAGTCATACACGATACCCTAACATATTGTTATGGTATGTATACGACAATTCGCAGCAGGATACAATACACCCACCGTGAACATTCACCATTGTCACATCTACGTCCAACTAAAGGTAAAGTTGCGAAGTTTACGAGTAGTCGTAGACGAACGTTAGCAAACGCTCTATTTTATATAAGTCACACCCACCCGCTCAGCCCTTCGGGCTTTCTGCGGTAGAATGTAATTGCAAAAATAATAATTATTTCTGAAATACGTGCGCTAATCTTAGATTATTTTTGTATTTTTGCAGAAAATGACGCTAAACCCATAAAAATACAGTAGATTATGACTACATATCTCAGATTCTTCAATTATGATGAGGCCTTTGAATACTATTGCGGACTCATCGACAAGATGCTACAAGGCACCAACAGGAACAACCATGCACGTATCATCGCTAAGCCTGCACTTATCCTATCTATCATCAAACTGATAAAAAACGGAAAGCCGGACAACCAGTTCACTTATGAAGAGATTGCACCTATATACCAAGGTGTTTTCGGGAAGTATTTTTTAAGGGCTCAACAGGAAAACCTTACTCCATTATTTTATCCTTATTACTTCTTGAAATCGGATAAGTTCTGGCATTTGGCTTGGACTAATGCTGAAGTAAAAACAGAGTCTCCTTCAAGAGCATGGCTAGACAGGAATACCCAATATGCCTACATCGATCAGGAACTTTGGATATTACTCTCCCATCCTACTTATCGAGATAAATTAAAGGACTATATCATCAAGGAGAAAGTTCTTAAAGTATTCAAAGAAGAAAAGAACAAGGGCGGCTTTAAGGCTTTACTGCATTTATTGATGGTAATATAAAAACAACATGAAATGGATTATAAAGATGTCGCAAATTCTTTCATTACAAGACATTAAATCTCACAGGCTCCTCGCCTGTACGTAATTTGTAGTCTTCATAAAGCATCTTCTGCATCTTGTCAACCATGGCTTTCTTTGTGGCCTTGGCAGATTTCCAACGTCTAAGCGCCTCTTCTCTTGTTAATTTATTCATATCCAATCCTCCATTATTAAATTATGAGCATCCAAACGACTGCAAAGATATGGATTATTTTTGAAACTAAAGCAACCCTATAATAAGTTTTTTCTGCTAAAAAAGTCTCATAGTCTCATTTTTGCTCTCAAAACGTCAGTTATCTTTCTGATTATTAACAACTAAACATCAATGACACTTCTTGAAAAATGCGGTAGGATGTTTTATGATAAAAGATAGAGTTATAAACCCTATCTTTTACTCTATTTCCTCTATCCTTGCCAACTCCCAGCCCTTGAACTGCATGATAATCTTATGAAGGCATTGAATCTTTCCTCCAAAACTTCTATCTTACCTGTAATCTGAGAATAATCCAGAAACAGTACCTGGTAAATTCCTTGCAGGGATGTAGGATGCTGGCCTATCCACAAATTACCGAAGAGTTTTTCGAAACTATCCTTCTGATTACAGTCATAGTAAGAGTAGAGCATACTGAGAAACAGGCTTTTTCCAAAACGACGGGGACGGACGAAGAAGAGATTGCGAGGCTGCTTCTCCAGCTCTGGCAAAAACATCGTCTTATCGACATAATATAGATTCTGACTCATCACCGTGGCGAAATCAGACACTCCGTATGGTACTTGTTTTACTTGCTGTTTCATCATGCTATGAAATTTAACCAGTTTACATATGCAAAGTTACGGCTTTATTTTGAAACAACCAAAGTTTTCACTGCTTTTTTGTTCAAATAAGAAATCCCTGCCATAGGAAGCCTTTCCTACAGCAGGGATTTTTCTATGTATTATAGTGAATCATCGAAAAGAAGGACTTACAAACATCATACACATCTTGTTCTATAAAGATACTCCCATACCTCTCTTCCCGACTTCTTCAACCGGATAATCGGGTCTATGAAATACAGTTTGCCATCTTCATCACACAGCACATTATCACTGACATTAGAAACATCAGTTATTGCCAAATATTCATTTCCATAGAAATATCTATCCTCCTTTGTCAAGCCCAGTTGATTAATGAGATAATCGTCAATCGTTTTCTGCGATGGTACTTGAAACATATCGGATATATTTCGTTGCTGAAGAACAATCCGGATTCCCTTTATATCCTCTGAAAAGCCAACAAAACGATACCTCGTTGATGGGAATAAGATGTTATGAATCAGATGTTCATAGATGATATCCTCTCGTAAGGTATGCTTCATCGGAGCCTTTGCAAAAGGAGACTTCATTTTGGTGAAAGTTGTTCCGTCTTCACTCAAAAAGACAATGCTTTCTCCCGTTGGAATCATTCGTCTGTCACCAAATTTACCCCAGTCCGACTTATCTATATACAAGCCTTGTTCTTTGGCGATATTTATCAAACGTAGGCATTCCTCTTCCTCTGCAGTTCTCGTGCTTTGCCTGTTATCTCCATATTGTTGAGTGGATAGCCCAGTCTCAAACACTCGAATATCGCTTCGGTCGCTATCTGCCTGTACTTTTCGCTCAGGCTCATAACATATTGCAGGGCGTTCCGCCCATCTCTTAAATATATAGTCGATAATTTTTCTTCCATAACTCTTCATTATTATAGTTTTTGCTGCAAATTTACGATTAAATTTTGAAACAACCAAAGTTTTCACTGCTTTTTTGGTACACCCTTATCATTTGACTATAAATCTCAAAAATTACTAGAAAAGTTTGGTAGTTTCGAATTTTCAGCGTATCTTTGCAACAATAATAAAAGAAAGGAAAGCTATATGGAAACAAAAGACAAGAAAATACAAGTTCATACCATAGACTACAAAGACATCGACAAGTTTTTCCCTGCTCATAGCGAGATTACTATGTCTCCACTTCCGAAAGGACACATAGCACGACTTGCTACCATCCACAAGGTTAAGGCTCAATAAAAACTTCAAGATGAAAAAGTCTATTACACAAAAATATCCTGCAAAGGCTGAAAGCATTCTGTCAAGTTGTTTTGTGATAAAACCTGCAACTAACAATAAACTTGAATATTGCGAAGCCAAGGATGTCCTTTGGGATACAGGTGCTACAAACACTATTATATCCAGAAACATAGCAGATGCTTTAGGATTGGAACCTATCCAAAAAGCCATGATTGCAGGAATTGGCGGAAATGTAGAGGCTTACACTTATAAAATAAGCCTATATTTTGCCAAAGAAGGTGCTTGGATAAAAGATTTGGAAGTTCTTGCTTGTGATTTAGAAGACAATGACATTATCATTGGCATGGACACCATTACACGAGGAGACTTAGCTATCACCAACAAAAATGGAGAAACATGGTTCTCTTTCCGTATTCCTTCACAAGAGCATATTGAATTTGAGTAAGACGTTTATTATCTAAAAAATCCCTGCCATAGGAAGCCTTTCCTAGAGCAGGGATTTTTCTATTGGGAATCATCAAGAATGACTTAACTGTCAATTCTTAATCACTAATAAATAATCACTAAACATTATTTATACTCTCCCCAAGCCTTGATATCGATATCCTCGAGCTTGGTGGTGCAGAATGCATAGATGAAGGCACTCGCCAGACGGCTGTTGGTAATCAATGGCACGTTCAGATCGATGGCTGCACGACGAATCTTGTAACCATTGCTCAACTCGCTGCTAGTCAAGTTCTTCGGAATATTCACTACCATATCAATCTCGTGGTTGTGGAGCATCTCCAAAGCCTTAGGCGCACCGCCTTCTGCCTCCTCTGATG